>JAABUK010000713.1_pt1 | contig 67693 bp, 69 predicted proteins | sample 5559141 | NCBI WGS metagenome assembly JAABUK01 (sample SAMN10711869, study PRJNA513367) | rock metagenome | isolation source: Antarctica rocks | place: Antarctica: Victoria Land, Pudding Butte nord | collected 2016-01-03 | reverse complement strand
AGGACCAGCGTCACAGTTCAATTACATCCAACGAGTGCGCTCTATGGCTTGGGCTTCTTACCAGACTATGTGGTGTACCATGAGCTCATCCTCACGTCCAAAGAATACATGTCTACTGTCACCTCTGTGGACCCACACTGGCTTGCGGAGCTTGGTGGTGTCTTCTACTCTGTAAAAGAGAAAGGCTACTCTGCCCGCGAAAAGCGAGTCACAGAGCACGATTTCAATCGGAAGATGGAGATAGAGACAAAGATGGCGGAAGATAAGGAGCGCGAGGCTCAAAGGATTGCAAAAGCAGCTGAGGCCGGAACAGCAGTGAAAAGACCTGTCACTTCGACTGTCAAGCGAGTTGCGACTCAAGGTGCTGTGAAGAAGCCGCTAACGCCTAGAGTCGGACGACCCTTTTGATGATTCCGATAGATTGGCACGGTGCATGAGCTGTGCTCACTACTATAGCATGAAATTCATCTCAATGAATAGATTCAGACATTCAAGCCTCCAAGGCACTGGCTCAATTCCAATCAGAGGTGCTCCTTGGCAAGATGAAGATCTTACGTCGGTCCTGCAGGTAGCCTGAGTGTAATTCACCGCCTATTAAAGCCATTGGTCGAACTAGGAAAATATCGAACCGAAGCTGAACTTCGCTTATGCTGTCGCTGTATAAAACGAGCTCCTCTCCTCTGCTGTTTCCTAGTACATGTCTATCTACAGCAGTTCTTACTCATTACATCCCAAAATAGACCTCGGGACCATCATGCCTACAGACACAGTGAAATGGTACAACGGCGGTAAAGGCTACGGCTTCATCGAATAACACGGATGCGGCAAAGACACCTTCGTCCATGCTACGGGTACTGGTGGCGTACATTCATCCGAGTTCGCTCATCAGTAAGAAGCCCGTTCACTAATCGGATGCTAGCAAACACTCAATCCAGGCCAGAAGATTGATCACAATACCACACCGGGACCGAGAGGCGACACGGTGACAGATGTCAAGGTTACGAAGTCTGGCGAGACTGTCGAGACTGATACCAACGTTCCCACTGACATTTCTTCTGATGATCCCGATGCATGGAGCAGATGTGGTACCTGCGGCTGATGCCGTTCCTGCTGCTAATGCGGGTGGGAGAGATAATGCGGGCGGGGTTGGTGATGATGCTGGTGGGGATGAGTAATATATGCAATAAATCTTTTGTCTTGGTTCGAGATCTTGAGCCAACTGGGTGATAGAAGATAGCTATATCTGGCAAAGAAAAAGGAGGATAGGCATGGTGATCACCTTTTATTGTGGGGCAGAGCGACTGTGTAGTCTGATGACCAAGCTAGCCCAAAGACCTTCTTTTCCACCCCATCTTTGAAGGCTTGCAGTACATCTAGTAAGGTCCATAGGATCCCCGTCAAGCTCTCTCATGGACCTGCGCATCGTTTGAAATTCAAGTCGAATCAGTCCCATTGTCTTGCGTCGAGGAAAGCCGTCCGGCAGTATGGCTTCAATGGGGGCTTGTTTTCCCTTCTTGTTGTCTTTTCTGCGGGACTATCGAGGCCAGAGTAGCATTTGGCATAGTGATGTAGTCAAAGTAAAGCGTTCAAAAGGGTCTCAAGGCAGAGAATAATTCTAAAGAACAGGAAAACAGTTGGAAGACAATGCCCAGGCCTCATCTCGGTTGATCGGCGGTGGCACGGGGTAAACAACGACAACAACAGAGGGTCGGTCAGTTGGAAGGTGGCACACCAAACGGGGCCCAGCTTTATAACATCGCAGATTTCGCCCCTTATCCTCTTCAACAACACCTTCTACACAGCTCTCAGAGGAGTATTCAGAGCGTAAAGGCTTGTCAACTAGGTTCTAGGTAGTTATGGGGCCATTAAAGTATATGAACACGGTAAAATCCATGGTGTTATAAGGCTAGGCCCTAATTGGTGTGCCACGTTCCGACTGACCGACCCTCGAACAGATCATATATTGATGTGATCGTAGCATTAATGTGGATGTTTGCATCAAGCCTCTGTCACGCTCACCACTTCCTCCTCCTTCTTTGTATCCGGCAACCTCAACATATACACGAACTCGTTACCCCCCCACCCCATCTTGCCCTCCCTGCCTCCAGGCGCAAACTCCCTTAAATCCATTTCCAACCTCCCCACATCTCTGAACCCACAATGGTAATACACCCCATGCGCAACCGGCGAGCTCTGAATCCAGCATGGTACCCCATCCCTATCAGCCTTACTCGTCGCCCAACGGACAAGCGCGGAACCAACGCCCTTGCGCTGGTGAGAGGGGTGCGTGACTGCGGTGCCGATGTGGATGTACTGCTTCCCCGCCATCCATTCTTCTTGGACGCGGGCAAAGTCTACGCGCATGACTGAGCGCAGTGTACGCTCCCCCTCCGCAGGTTTTGGTTCGCCTGCAGCTAAGGCTTTTGCGGGGCCGTCTGAGGCTGAGACGCTTGAGCCAAGTTCTGGGTAGCCAATCCATTCGCAGCCTAGCCAGCCGAGGATTTCATTCGTGGAGGTGGATGTGCTGACGGCTTTTATGACCGAGGAGTTTGGATCCGAGATTTGAGATGTGAGCATACCTCGTAACTTTTGCTCGTAGTCTTCTTTGCTTTTGAACATGAGACGGACGGCATTGTCGTTTTCGAAGGCGGCCATGTGAATGCGTATAAGCGCTGGGATGTCGGACTGCAGGGCTGAGGTGAGGGAGAGTAAATTCTCCATTTTGGAGAAAGATGATTGGAGAAAAATGATGAAAGGCTTGGAGAGTGCTGCACTTTAGACGTACTGAGAGGTAATTTTGGTAAGTGTGTTTCCAGATCGAGGCGTAGTGATGAGAAAGCTTCTGAGAAAGCTTCAAGATCGTGTGACACGGAAGAGGTGGGCAGGAGTAACTTTGTCCCGGGGTTCATGAGGCAAAAGCCTTCAAGTTTCTTATCATGCACGGAGATGGCACGATAATCACCCCACGGTCGGGGTGAGTCTTCGACCGATCTGGAAGGCAAATAGGAGATCACTCCCCTTCATTACTATATGAGCCCATGCTTCCCTCTGCTCTCCGGTATTGTCTTGTGCATTTATTTCTATAATGAATGCTGCTTTTGTGAGCTATCATTCATCTTGTTTCTATGAAGCCCTATGTCATACTTACGATGGCATGTTCTGACAGCTCAGCACATACGTCGAGGGTGTCTGGGCTAAAAAGGTACATGATCGCCTCGCGAAGAAACATAGTCATAGTTGATCACTCTGCCTGGGATGTTCTCCTCCTCTGAAATCTTCTTTCGCTCCTTCACAGTCTGCCCATTGAATACCCTCCACTTCTCCGCAAAAGCATGTATCTGGTCATAATCGCGGCATTGATGCATACCGTCGCCAAGCGTTGCTAAAACTCCTGGGCTGATTTCCTGCCTGTATTCGAGATTTGGGTCGGCGTTGCAGATGACCGATTGGCGGAGGTATTCGAGGCAGTGCGTTGTATGCCGATTTGTCTCGTTGGTGGCCTGGCCTTTTCGAGCTTTCAGGTAGCCTTGGTGGAGCATGTCCTATCATCGCAGTGAGCGCTCTGTAACATTCAAAGTCAATTGACTTGGATAACTCACGACGCAATGCAGCTGGTGGACAAAAGCCAAGCTGACGATCTCTGGACCAATGTCTGGATGCTGCACAAAACCGAGGCCATCTGGGAGACGTTAGCAGGTTCTTCGTCACCATAGCCAGGGAAGCGGATCCTACTGGGGATGATGCTCCGCCAAGCGTTATCGCTCTCTGGTGACCACAGCCAGAATGTGTCGTTGGGAGTGAGGTCTTTCGAAAAGTATCCTGGTGGAGCTTTGATGGCACGACTTGGTCAGCTTTATGGCGAATGATGAAGCAACATGCAGACTTACTCAAGAAGGGATACTCGTGCGTATATGCTGGATGCTCATGTGGAGGGACAATACGCCTGATGTACATGCTCAGAGCAGCAGTGAGTATCCCAACAACAAAGCCTGTCAACACCAACAGGTATGGACGAGTCGCTGACTTGGGAGAGAGTCTGTATACGATAATAGGCCTGCCATCTCCTAGGTCTATGTCTTCCTCGCTGTTCCCATTGGGATTAAGTTGCTGGTAGTCTGCCATTGCTTGTCGATGGTCGTGCAGATGGAGACTGATGCCGAAGAAGACCAGGCGAAGCTGGACGATTGCTACCGGAGTTGCTACTGATTTCTAGAATGTTGGGGCACAACCAATCGGCTTGGCAGGTGGAGTTCGCAAGGTAGTGTTTAATGAAAGTGTCGATGGTAGTGTCGATGGCAGCGCAGATGAAACTATCAATAAGAGCTGACACTAGGTAGATCTGGACGATTGATCCTGCGATCCACAGAAAACTTATGTGCTCTAGACCTCGTAGGTGGAGCACAAGGGAGCCGTCCTACTAAAGATCTTCCACGTTTTGGTGGGAGATTGGTACTGTCTCAACAGTTCCCAATGATCCCTGAATGATCCCTGAACGCCACTTGCCATGGATATCTGACTTTATCAAATCCCTCGGTATTAAAAATGCCGCCAAACTTCATTTGCGATTTGAACAGAAAAAGATGATTCATTTGCGGATGGATCGCCAAAAAGGCGGACGACCTGTCCCGCATTTGGTCTAGCAAGGTGGAGATTTTAGAGATCTGTGTGTTTTCTCAATGAATATACGCGAAAAAGTGGGTCGTAAGTGGAGACTGTCACGGTTTCGAACACATGATGGCGAACACATGCGGACTCAGACTTCTATAAAGAAGCCCGTCTGCTCAGCAAATTCTTTCAACATCCATACCACTCTCTTGAAAACTCTTGCTTCAATCAATCACCAATCAAAGAGCTATTCAAATTCCAACCCTCAACGGACTTCTCCAATCACAAAGTACGTCAATCAAGTACGTCTCCATCACCTCCCTGCTATTGCACCGCTTACACAGCTTCTCCCCACCCCCCTTCTGCATTTTTCAACACCGTCACCTACCACCAAGCCTACATTCTGTGCTCGTGCTGATTGTTCCACAGAAACGTCGTCACCATGTTAATCATCACCATTTTCGTGTCCGTGCTCGCACTTGGTGCTGCTGCCATGCCTATCAGTACTGCCAACGGTAAGTCAGCCCCATGCCTCATCAGTTTTTCTCATGCTAATGTGTTCAACACAGGCGTCTCCGGTATTGTGTCGGGTGATTCCACCGTCAAAGTCGGCCACTTTGACATGAAGCAATTGTTCAAGAAGTCAGATACTGGTACGTGGTTCTCCCCTGCAACACAGTTCCTGGTGCTGACTTGTTTGGTGCGCGCAGTCCACACCACCTCCTCTGACGCTCACGCCTACTGGAAGAAAGATGAGGAGGCTGCAGAGCGCGAAAACAAGCAGTACTGGAAGCGTGGGGACGCTGTCGACCCGGAGCGCAAGCAATACTGGAAGAAGGCTGAGTCTGCCGTCGATCCTGAGCGCAAGCAATACTGGAAGAAATCGGAGTCTGCCGTCGATCCTGAGCGCAAGCAATACTGGAAGAAGTCTGAGTCCGATCTCGATTCCGAAGCCAAGCAGTACTGGAAGCGTGAGGAGTCAGTGGACCCTGAGCGCAAGCAATACTGGAAAAAATCGAAGTCCACCGTCGATCCTGAGGCCAAGCAATATTGGAAGCGTGAAGAGTCTGCCGTCGACCCCGAGCGTAAGCAGTACTGGAAGAAAGCCGTCGACCCTGAAAACAAGCAGTACTGGAAGCGTGAGGAGTCTGTCGTCGACCCCGAGCGTAAGCAGTACTGGAAGCGTGAGGAGGCCGCCGTCAAGCCTGAGGCTCATCAGTACTGGAAGGGCTAGCTAGCCCCAACATCTGTCGCAATTCTGATGGTATGTTTCTTCAACACCAAAGACTTGCAAGGCATGGCTAACATTTGCAGCAGTCAATCTTAATCGCTTTTACATGTAAAACCACTGGTAATAGAACATGGTCATACACAAGGGCGTTGGTTGATCTTGAGATTGGTTAGGTCATACTTAGAGAGGCGGTGATAGATGGAAAGATGGCATGCATTGTACTTGGTCAGATACCCTGGGAAGACGGAAGAAAGGATTGTCGCATGCATTGAGTAGACTCAGATCAACTAATGCTATCGTTAAGGGTCACCATCTTCCATTACTTATTCTTGTTTACCATGCTCACTCTCGCTCACCATGCTTGAATGTATCTCGTCGGTCATTAAGTTGGGCCATGTGTTGTAGCTATCAATTCAACACTACGGACGTTAGAGGTACATCTTCCACATCAAAGTTGCCGAGAGGTGTGATTAACAGAGCACAGACTCGAATGGACTTCGTCTCAAGTGGCAATACATGAGGTGGAGTCGGACTTCTTACGTACCTTCAATGCCTCCAACGCCCGGGGTTCACTGCGCTAGCAGTGCTCGAGTGCGCTTGGCAACATCATGGCATCGATCTAACATGCTCTCGGAAGCAGGAACAAACCGAGGTGAAGGCATCCAGCAGCATAAGAGCACGTTGCTCAACACATGCGCCAACCCTGCAGCAAGCCGACGATGACCGAAAAGGCAGGCAGATCGCCAAAACACCAGAAGCCCATTCGCAGACCCTCAAATTCTCGTCCTTTATGCAAATATCAATATCGCAGCACTGCAGCTCTGCAGCATTATCGCGCTGGGTATCAAGATCTGTAGACTTTGACATGGTGCTTTCTCTTCCCCGCTTTCCTGCCTTCTTTCTGCACCAAAACCGTTGAAAGATTCCACCCCCATACTTTCTGCGTGGAACGACCTTCCGTTGTGCAACGTTGACAAGCCCAATATCAACGGCCGTCAACGGCCAGAGGCAGATAGCGGCTTTTGGGCAGGCCTCACAGCCAATGATTTTTCCGATGATGCATGTTGACATTGAGAGTTCACTTTGTATACGCTTGGCAGCATCACATTCGCATAGTCGGCATGGCGTGTTTACGTGTTTACTGGATACCAGCGGAAAACAGATGACCCGCATACTTCTGCGTTTTGTGTAACTTGTGAATGAATTCGAGCTCGAATACTACTTGAGGCTTTCCTCTCTTAATTTGATACCTGCCCTTCTTCCTCTCACTACCATCCTCAAGATTCGAGACCACTCCATCTCACATATTCCTTCGGACCTACTCGAAGATTGGTACACTCTACTACAGCATCTGTTCACACTCACCTCTACAACCATGGGGGACGGTCAAACCGTGAACGGGCAGGCAATTACCATCGTGGTCGTGAGCGTCATCCTCTCAGTCTTCGCCATCCTCTCAGTCATCCTACGCTTCCTCGCTCGTAGACACAAAGGTACCGAATACTACCTCGATGACTACCTCATCGTCTTTGGCTTAGTGAGTCCTGCTTGCTCAAAAGGTACCGAAGAAGAATCTGACAATCTCAACAGCTCCTCACCCTCGGCGTCACAATCAACAACATCGTCGGTGTAGCCGTTGGAGGCATCGGCGAGAATGAAAACTACCGAACTGACCTCCCATTCCAATTCCCAACTCCCGAAGAGCTGTTGCCGCAAGGCCAAGTCATGTTCGCTCTCCAAATACTGCACACCTGCGCCATGCCCGTCATCAAAGCCTCAGTGCTAGCATTCTACCTCCGCCTCTTTCCCACCCCTCGCTTCAGAATCGCCGTCTGGGTCATCGGCGTCTATGTCTTCTGCTGGTGGATCAGTATCTTTGTGGCCACTCTGATGCAGTGTCGTCCCATCTCATCTAATTGGGGCACTCAGCCCGTTGAACTGGGGAATTGTCTGGCAGATATCAATATCATGTATGAAGTGGCTGCCTTTACCAATATGGTCAGCGATGTTGCCATTCTCATTCTCCCCTTTCCGGTGATCTGGGGTCTGCATATGCCACGCAAGCACAAGCTCGCAGTTCTTGGAGTCTTCCTTACTGGAGCTCTGTAAGTTCTTGCTCCTCCCCTTCAGTGAAAAAAGCAAGGAGACTGACCAAACGTTCAGCGTGGTGGTAGCAGGCATCGGCCGCACAGTAGCATACTTCCAACTCAAGTTCAACGCCAACTACAATTTCTCCTGTAAGTTCCATCCCCTCCACACCCTCTCCTTAACTCAAAAAGCCCCTTTCATTCGACCTTCTCCCCATTGATCTAACTCCGCCACAACAGACTGGTACTACCCCCTCGTCATCTGGACCTCCGTTGAACCCTGCCTCGGTGTAATCTCCGCCTGCCTCCCAACCCTCCGCCCCCTCTTCTCCGGCCTCTCCCCAGAATCAATCCTCAAATCCATCCGCTCGACCCTCAGTCTCCGCTCCTTCAGCCGCTCCCCCAATGCCACCCTCACAGAAAACAACAACTCCGATTCTCCCACCCGCACCACCAAAGACACCGACGGATTCGACTCACCGCTCACCGATAACGCTGCCGGAGTGGGGACTAGGGTGGGGACCACGAGCAGGAGCCATGGCGGTCATGGGTTTGGGCTGTTGCCGGATCCGAATGGGAGTAGTCAGGAGAATCAGCTTGTGGCGCTGGAGTTGATGGACAGGAAGTTGAAGGAGAAGGGGTTGCCGGGGCAGGGGATTGTGGTGCAGGAGGATATGGATGTCAAGGTTCACTTGGCGGAGGACAAGGTCTGAGGCGGCAAACGCTGACTGACTTGGGCCTTGCAAGGATGGGGGCGAGGAGGATGTGCATACATAGTTCAACTCGCAGGATAATGAGCGTGACATGGCCGCTGATGGGTGGAAGATTGGCTATGATAGAGATGAACATATGGCCCATGTGATTATGATGCATGGCAGATGAACTCGATTAGCAGGTTCGAGACACAAAAGCGAGGTGGAGCATTCGATTATCAGAAGCGAACCTAGATAGATCTAATCAATCTCAGACCTCAACAAATCTCACTGATGCAGCAGTGATTTCATGGCGGCCAACTGCTCCCCTGCCAGATTGTCGCGTATCATTTCACGAGCTCTCACGTCCGTGTTACGGACCTCAAGCCTAGACCCTCGGCTCTCTATCTCTGATACAGCCAGCAGAGCGTCCCCACGTCCCAGCTTTCCAGCTAGCACGGCTGCCCACAGCTCAAGAGAACCCCCGTGACCATCCCCATGCCTACCTTACCACTACCTATACCCAAACAAGCCAGCCAAGGCCGCCTGCATGTCCACCCACCTATCTCAACACGCCAGATAGATCTAAGCATTCTGCCTTCGTAGTCTGAATCAGCAGCTAAAGTATTGAGGACGAAAGCTCTGCTGAGCGGGTAGATGAGCTGCCTGTCTGGGATGAGTGATGGAACATCACAGTAGCCAGTATGCGCTTGGGGGTATTGTGAAGTTCTAATCCTGATATGAGCTTTTTGGGAGCGGTATTGATGAATCCCTTTCATGGCGTGCGTCATCTTAGGTTAGACGAGTGGAGGTGGAGTCTTTGTGATATAGATGAAGATGTAGAATTTGTAGTAGAGTTGGCTGCGATTGCTCTAGAGTGTGGATGAACTGCATAGCTCTGGGTGTGCTGGAAAGCGGTCAGATAGGAAACTTATAATCGTGGCAGCGGCTCCATGCTGGTCTGTGGGGCGAGTTTCAGCTTGGCAGGTAGAGATCTGGTATCGGAGTCGGGCTGATCTAAATAGAGATGTGTTTTGAAGTTGAGAGGTCAAGATGTTTTTTTAAATAAAGTCTGAACGGCAATTCGACTTCGAAGAGATGAAATGTCCAACTTTGCTAGATCGTCTAGTGTCGTAAATCCGATGCTTGGGATTGAGAGAATGAACGAGGTACAAACAGAGAGGCCTTGTGACCGTGCCCGCCTGAGCTAGAGGTCTTTCTTTCCATGTAGTCTTCATCAGTAGCAGGCGCGAGGCTTGGGATGAGCGCTTAGTCGAGGATAGAGAGATGGAAGTTTGTATCGAGGTGACGATGCACCACCTGGATTACCTGATGGGCTGTCGCCCTTCTTCTCACCTGTTCGGACGGCGCCCTGGCTCTCGCAACATGAACTTGAATTCGTACAAGTCTAGGACATGTTCACCCTCTGCTCTGTCGCCTCGACGGAAATTCTCCAAATCCAGCCCCATGACCGCGACCTCTTCAAAGCCGGCACGCTCGAATGATCCTGCTGCAGACGGGGAAACCTGGGCCCAGATGCGCAGTTTCTGATGATCAGCGTAACGCATAGCCCAGGCAAACAGCTCGGAGGCGACACCGCGACCGGCATCGCGAGGATCGGTTACTATTGTATTGAGGACCAGGTACCTCTGGTCTCGCATAGCAGTGACTTGCGCATCGGTCGAAATCTTCGAGACAACTTCCCACAGGTCTTGGCGCCGCTGGCGTTTAACTTTGTCTTCTCTGTGGCCAGACGTCTTTGTCAAGTCGTCGTGCTGCTCTTTGACCACCGGAGCCAGCGCAGTCGCCCATTCGTGGTGTGCCAACGGGTTTCGAGCAGGTGCTTTTGGATCTCCGATGAGGCTGCAACAGATCCATCCCGCAATCCGGTTCGTTTTCCCAATCACAGCTATCTGGAAAATACAGGAATTCTGCGCGTACCGACTTTCGAGCATTGAGTTGATGGCTTTCCAGTGGCTGCATTCGCTGTACATCAACCGAACGTATCTGTCCATCTTAAAGGCAGCGACGTGGATGTGGGCTAGAGCTCCAACATCGCTAGCATGTGCGTCGCAAACGCTGACAGGAAAATCCTTCGACGTAGGAGTAGTAGCTCCTTGAGGTATGTCTTTGAGTGACACTCGTCTTCCAAGACAAAGGCTCAGCATCGCTCTAGATCCCCGATACACTTGAATCAACGAGGTCCACCCGGCTTTCTGGCTAAAATTGTAGATAGAGCTTAGAAATTCCGATGTCTTGCGATATGCTTCAGTAGTGTTTAGATATAACGTGACAAGCTTGGAAGAGTCTGAGTCCATGACTTTTCCTAATTGAATATACCTTGGAGAACACCTTCACGGTGGGATCCAGAGCGATTTTGTTGTCGGTATCATATGTGTAACTTCGCCAGAAGCCAATGTGATGTGATTGATTGGCAAAGCAACGCAGGCGAAACGAGGCTGCCTACGTGTTACCGCTGACCACGAATCATCCCCGAGGAACATCTTTACATCAGATCAGGCTACGCCGCGCCTCAAGTGAATCTATATGGCGGTGTGGCGTGAGGATCATGATTTTTTCCCCTGAAACTGCACATCGTGACCGTTGACGGCCAATGGTAAGCGATCAGGGATCAAGGTTGGACCTTGATCTGAATGTGCAGGGAGTCAACCATTCCGTCTTCTACACAAAGCGGCTACGACGCTGATATCGTCAAGCTTGCCTAGATCAGAGTTAGCCAGTCGTTGTACGGGAAATCCAGGTTACACTAACCTCCTTCCATGGCCAAACCCTCCTCGACTGCCCTCTCCATGAAGGGGCTCTCCGCGTACGGATCTTCTGCAATGACTCGTGCTGCCTTCACCAACTCCTCTGCTACAAAGAGCATGCCACCTCCAGCACCGCCCACTCGGTCGCCTGAAGCTTCACCTCCCTCTCCAGACTCCCATTTCCGAATACTGTCTACGACATTTTCTATCACTTCGTGCTCCCAGAGGTTGTCCACTACTCCATCCGACATGGCGAGCACAACGTCATTCTCTTCGATATCCACTTTGTCCAATACAGCGTTGTTGTTGGGGGTGTCAGGACTATTGGTACCCAATTGACGGGGACAATCGAACCAGTGCCACTGCTCCGTAGTTTTGTATATCATCTCCTCGGTTTTGGGACGCATGACAAGACACTGGGAGTCGCCTAGATTCGTCACGTAGAGGAGCGGACCTTGAGAGGGCTGTTTGACATTGTAATGGAGGAGTGCAGCGCAGGCCGTAGTGGTGCCATTCCATTCATTGGGAGAAGATGTTGCTGTTATTGTCTGCTCGTATGCTTTTTGTAGGTACTGGACAGGGTTGGGTTCGGAGGATGTGGCAGCTTCTGGAGTAACAGATGCATCTCGTTCAGCTTCTAGGGCCCAGAAATGCAAAATCAAACGTGACCAGAGGCTTTCCACGTCAGCTTATTTTGCTCCAATGTCTCCATATCATCGATTATGTCTTACGCAGCATGACCCTTCTCCCTAGTAGCCCAAGCGCCAACTCCATCATTGGCCCCAATGAAGTTCTCTCCGACAAGCACAGCATCGTCCCCGTTCGTGATTCCCCTAATCATCTCTCCGTTTACATACGATCGCCTGTCTCTACTTCGATCATGTGTGCTCAATGGGTCTGAGAACGATCCAGACGGTGGAGAGAGAAACGGAGGCGGGAAGGGTCTCGATGGCCGTTTGGCAAATAATGCATACCCCGTGTCGAAGTAGTAGGGAGACTTGGGCTTCTGGTGAGGTGCTTCCTCAGGCAAGGGCGTTCGTGTGCCGGCGGCGGACTCGGTTCGTCGAGAGGAGACCCATCGCCGCCGCGTGGGATGGTGGAGGAGGGCGCGACCTCGGACTGCAGCTCTCATGCTCGAGGACTTGGGCATAGACACGCAACCAACATGATCGCGCAGTCACCTTTCAGAATCTTAAACAATTCACTATCTGATGTGATTTATAGAAACTTGGATCTTCCCCGCAAAACGATTTCCCGGAATTCAGGGTCCGAACTTGATGACAATCCCAACTTCATCCTTCCACCTTACCAACCAGCTCAGCCTCGTCACAGATAGATGAGACAGAGTGGTCAGCTCAGAGACCACGTCGCCTAATGGACATCCTATCATAACGCTCGAATCCTCACTAGAATTCCTTCAACGCCGCCATGCCCACGGAGCGCGAGCTAGCCATCTCCCCCATCGTCCAAGAATCCGTACAGCACAATACCAGGGTACTTCCTCCCCCACCCCTTAATACCTGCTCATTCCCTCAGACCCAGCTAACCAATCCACCCAGGTCATCTCGAATATCCGCTCTCTAACCGCCTCCCTCTTCGGGATCGCATCAGGCATCCTCGGCCTCGAATCCTACGCGGGCTTCGCCTTCTACCTGCTCGGGACATTCTTCGTCTCGTTATTGATCTGGGTTTTCTTGGCAAAGGGCAAAGCTGGGGATTTCTTCCAGGGGCCTCTGAGTGAATTGTGGGCGGGGGATGTGCTGGGGGGCGGGATGAGCTTTGTGCTGACTTGGACGCTGTTTTATGGGCTTGTGAGGGCGTGAAAGCTTCGGAGCGTAAGCGAGATATCGAAGTAGGGATATGGACGCCCGAGGTGGAGTTCGATATGAGTTGAGGCGTTGTCGTTGTAAGATTTCGTCTGATTGATTCGATCAAGAGGCCATATACCAGTCATGCACTGCATGGCTGAAGAGCTATGAAAGCTCGGTCGCCGTTTCAAAAGGACGACCATATTCAATCGACTACCAGTCTGTCGAGGATGAGATACTTTGAAGATCTTGGCAATGCCAAAACTTGCAGTCAAGCTCGGCCTTCAGGTGAAATTCGAGGATATCTGAGAACTGCACATTACTTTTCACAAACACGCGATCGTGATCATGAACACAGTACTGCTTTAATTTACGGGTGGTATTTGCTAACATCAAGCCATGTCGATGAACCCTCTCTTCTTTTTCCTCTTCCCCACAGCCTCCTCCTCCTCATCCCAGATCTTCTCATCCACGTACTGTTTGCTTGCCATCTCTCCCATTCTCTTACCCACGAACCTCAGTGCAGCAAGGTTGAAACCTATCTCGTCCTTCTGCGCTTGCAGCGCTCCTCTTAGTCGATCCCGTATCTCATCCAAAGTCGTCCTCATAGCTTTACTCGCCACAATCTGCTTGTGATGCGTCTTCAGCATGAAGAAAAGTATACGGCAAGTAAGGGGCATGTTCCATTGCCGCTCAGCCCATATTCGTAGAAAGATGAAGAGTGCGGTGATTTTGTCGAAGGGTAGAACGAGGAGCGCATCTTGAAGGGCAGCTGCTTTTATCTTTTGGATGACATTAAGAAGATGTGCCTCTGCGGAGATGTTGTTGTAGGCTAGGTAGATAGGATCGCGCGATGGTTGCGCCAGGTTTGGTTGGCTTGCTTTTGCTTCGTGATATTCCTTCACGACCTCAAGGTCCACCATGCCAGTCTCCAAAGCTTCGGCTATCTTCTCGCCAGCCATAAGTGTTTCCACTGTCTGCTTGCCGGCATCGACAGCTTCGCTCTTCTCCTCGCTTTGTCCTTCGTCTTGTTCCAAGGAGGTGGTCAGTGTGTTTTCGTACAGTTCCTCCAGCTCCTTTTCGCGTTCTTCCTCAAGAAAGATCTGCTCGTCTGTTTGATCCCAGACTCGAATGCTCTTGTCATGGCTTGCGCTGACAAGGAATTCGCCTGTCCGACTAACAGCTAGTGCCCAGATTTCCCCATGGTGACCTTGAAGCTTTTGTATCTGCTCGAACTTATCACCATCCCAGTACTTAATCAGTCGGTCCTTGCTGGCACTAAAGAAGTGATGGCCGTTGCCATCCTGATTATGTGGAACAAATGCGACATGCATGATGCTGTCCTGGTGTGCGAAGAATGCCTTATGACAGTCGCCGAAGTCCAAGCCCCAGAGCCTGACATTTTTGTCCGCTGAGCAGGTCACAATCAGCTTGCTGTCGTACGAGATATCCATGCTGAGTACAGGTAGCTTATGGCCATATAGATTGAGGAAGAGCTTCAACGAATCGACGAAGAAGACCTTGACTGTGTTGTCGAGAAGTGAAAGAGCAATAAGCCGCGAGTCGGGAGAGAAGCGTAGACTGAGTATATCATCGGAGATTTTGAGAGTTCGAGTGTGGGCGAGCTTGAAGCGAGGTGTTGTTCGTTTAGTGCCTGGTATTTCTTCCTGTATCACCTCGAAGCTGTAGAATTTAGCAGACTTGTCCGCGCTGCCAGTTGCCATAGACCTGCCATCCGGATGTACGTGAAGCGTCCAAATCGGACCTTCATGCGCTTTCACGGTGTCAATGAGCGTAGAGGAAGCAATGTCATATAGTTCAAGCTCTCCATTTCGGTTGCCAACAACGACAATTTTGTCTCCAGGCAAGAATGTAGCACAGAGTGCGTAGCCGCAGTCCAGTGTTCGGATACAGCTTTGTGTGCGAACGTTCCATATTTTCAGGCTACCATTACATGCAGATGCAAGCATTCTATCGTCAGAGCTCAAAGCCAGAGACCGCACATCTGTGCGATGACCAGGCGTATCCACCGAAAAGGATCGCGTGTAGTCTGGCGGTTCATCGGACTTAGAGATCCTGTCTTTCTGCTTCATCGTTACATCATAAAGTTCTAGTTGATTGTTTGTGGTTGCCAGTAGTAGCCGAAAGCTTTTTTCTGCCCTTCGACTCGCCCAAGCCATCGAGCGGAGCTTTCCTGTGGTTCGGACTATAACATAAGGAACAATGACATCTGTAATGTGCGCTGAAGACAGGTCTTCAATGTCCTTTTTGCCATCGATCAAGTCACCATTGACTTTGCCATCTTGGCCTGCTCCGGCCAACGCTTTCTCCTTCCGCCGCTTTCGTTTTCTTGCCATAGTCTTCTGTACTTCGCTCTCACTTCGGATCTTCCAGAGGTCAACAGATCTATCAGAGCCGTGAGCTGCAATATATGTACCTTTGGGATGGAAGTGAACGCCAATAGTTCGGTCCTTTCCTTGTCGGTACAGTATGCCTCGTTCTCGCAAAAAGCCTTTGTGAGTAACCCCTGATACCTCCTTCGCAGCTCTGGCCAGACCGACCAGATCATTGGACCATACTTTCAGCTCTCCGTCATTCCCAGCAGTGATGACGCCTGATTGATCTGCCGAGACACCCATAGACCAACATTCGCCATTGGACTGCGCAACATGCGTCTCCATGCAATGTTGAGATCCAATGTCCCAGATCTTGATAAGCGCATCTTTGCTTGTTGATAGCAGGTACCCAGCATCCTGACTGTCACTATTGGATAGGCCATTTGTGAGGCTATCATCTCCATTGGTCTCAACGTCCGCGGTTGAAAGACCTCCACCAGTGTGGATATAATGAAGGCCCGTAACCTGGTCCTTGTGTCCTCGTAGCTTGAAGAGCCCTGTTTCTGCGACCAGATCCCATACAATGATGTCTGTGTCTTTGGATCCACTAGCTAGCCGCACACCATCCTTATCGAATGCCAATGTAGTAATTGCAGACTTGTGCCCATTGAAGCTTATGACCACGGTTGCTATCCTTGAGTCCCATATTCGGATGCTGCCATCTCCGTACCTGCGAAACCCCTGTAAGTCTAAACAAAGAACCTCGCCCTCCCACAAAGCTTGCTTACCCTACAGCGTAGATATCTGGATCCGCTTCGCTGCGAATTATAACTGTGACTTCCGCGCTGCAAGCTGCGTCTTTCCACCGGCTCAAAAGCTCCCCCCTTTTCACATCCCAGCAAAGCACCTCTTCATCTGCGCCAACAAGAGCTCTTCCCGCGCCAGAAGAGCGAAGAGCTGTACTCCTGTCATTTTCGTCCTGGCACCAGACTGCATTTGAGGAAGCGGAGGTTATTAGCCCAAAGGTCTTGGAGTGCTCATACTTTCTGTGTAGATCAGCAACCCAATATTTGGTCGGCGAAAAACCAAAGACGCACTTACAAGTATGATTTGACCATGTTTATCTGGGATTCGCGAAAGCTAGAAGTCTGATGCTCAACTTCTTCACAAGCTTTGAAGTGCCGCAACTAAGCGCACCTAAGCGCTTCCCGCAAAGTGAATAGTGTATTCTAAAGGCCATCATCCAATATCTCGTGCCACTGGTGACACTCATGGAGAAACCACAGCCAGAGAGCACGGTTGACCAGGTATACACCATCGAGCGGGCGCGGTCCTCTCAGGATCTCGAAGCCACCAGGTCTCTCTTTGCAGCATACGCGGAAGCTATGGGACTTGACCTTGCATTTCAAGGATTTGATAATGAGCTGCAGTCTCTACCCGGCAAATATGCTCCTCCAACGGGGGAGATCCTACTGGCCCGTAGTCGCACGGGAACGGTCTTGGGATGCGTAGCCTTACGTCCACTTGGTCCTGGCTGCTGTGAGATGAAGAGGCTTTATATCCTGCCAGATGCGCGTGGCTTGGGCCTTGGGAAGAAGCTTATTGATAGCATCATAGAGGTTGCAGCTGGCTTGGGATACCATGAGATCAAGTTGGACACGCTACCATCTATGCACGCGGCAATCGCACTGTACACAAACGCGGGCTTCGTTCCCACGCTACCTTACTATGACACGCCACTTGATGGCACAATATTCTTGGCTCGAGGACTTCACGACAATCCCGTTTGACAGTCTGGGATGTGGATTATGGATTGGTTGTAAAAGATGACCTGAACTGGTGCTAGCCGTCTCCCCAATTAAATGTTCTCAGGTGAAAATATTCAGACGATCGCGGCAGTAGAGTCTCTCCTTGGGAGGTTTTGGATGGTCTTTAGAAGTCTCATGTGTTTGCCAGATTTGAAAAGGTGAATTTTGGCGCCCAATTCGATCTGGAAGAGTTTGCTTTCCGCATTCACGAGGACCAGGAGAAATTCACCCATTGCGGTCCTCAATCAAACGCCATGCACTACTTCGTTCAGAATATCAAGTCTGCCAAAGATCAGTCATCTCCACGTCGACCTCGAGGTCCTTGTGGATCCTACATTCCACCGCACGTTGCACGGCGTCTTGATGCATCTCGAGAGGACACTAAAAAGGCTGAGGCTGCGAGAAATTTGAGATACACTGACGCAGCTCGGATGAGAGCAACGGAATTCTTCGTGGATAGCGACGCACTGGACGTGCATCGAGAGCTAAACAATGTCTGGGCTTTTGGTTATTAAGTTGCAAAATGGCACGAACAAATCTTGCCAACTAGAATCGTTGAATTAGGCGACAATATAAAGTATCCCCTCGAGCGAAATTGCCATGCTCAGAGCAGCATGCAGTGAGCTGTTGGCAATGCATACTGACAATTTCGAGGCCACAAGATAGCGAAAAGGAAGGAGGTGGTAAAGGTGGGGCTTCTTGAAAATGCAAACAACATGAAAACAAAGCGAGAAAAATTTCTAGCCTGCTCGGTGCTCTTGCCCTGTGATCTCCATGCGCGCAATGGTGATGCTGTATAGCATGAACCTGGCCTTCGCAGAGAATAATGCTTACCTAACATCACAGGCCTTTCATATTCTCAGTCAAGTTGCCCAGCGGAGTGGTAGCCCCGCAAAGCCAGCGGGCCAGGTGTCAAAATACGTGATTTTCTTGATCACGAGTGGAGCCAATTGTGGCACACATTTTGGAGACATTGATTATTCGATACGCATAAAGGCCGAGAGTCTGTAGATGAACTCTTCGCTCCTCTGCATATCTTTTTGGTGAGGGCCGCGCTTTATAGCCCACAAAATTGCCATGTATTTTGATAGCTTGCCGGGAATTCCCTGGAAGGGAAAACGCAAAAGATCGAGCTGAATGATGACGAGGTTGCCGTGTTCAAATTCTTCCAACTTTCACGACGCAGACAATCTATTAAACCGCCTTTGGGGAATCTCAAGCTTTACATTTTCGCTGTGAGTGGAACAACGAGTACGTAGATTAAAGTAACATGCTTATCTTCGGAACTGCAGGACGCCCGTAGCATCCCCGATCTCCAGAACGCGGTTGTTGGCGCCTCTATTGACAAACACGTGTCCTACAAGAAGGACCATGTAGGAAGCATCAATGATGTCTACGAAAACACCACCGAATGATCCCTACTACGGAAGCTCCTCGTTGACTGGGCTGTAAGCCACAGCCGTGAAGACTGGTTCTAAGGCGCGATGGGCAAGCACATGTGCCAGAGTTTTCTTCTTGATCTAGCAAAAGCGCAGTGTATGATCAGGCAAAGTAGGAGGCAAATGGTCTAAGATTTCAAGGCGGAACGCTCAATATATTATGTCCTGACTTCTACTTGAGCATCGGCTCTGGTAAGCCAAACTCTGCGGAGGATCGTAAAGATGCAAAATGAAAGGGAAGCGGAATGGTATCCTTGCTGCATAGACAAGGAGAGCATGATAGATACTAGTGGACATTGGAGAAATTTATGCATGAGATGCCTTTTCATGACACCTCCTCTTATCACTTCGGGTCCATGTTCCTTGGCACTTACAACATATTGGGACTTGACATTTCAAGGGATCACGAAATCTCTGTACATACTTGAACCGATCTTGCTTCATCATCACAGCACCTAACGTTATACGCGGGAAGATCTCAAAACAACTTGCGGTTACCGTCTGAGAACATGCCGACTGCTCAAAACGTCCAGTGTGTTTGGGAACAGCGACTTCACGCCAGCCACATGCGCCCAAACGCCAATCGAACGGATGTTGACGTTGACAAGAAACGAGAAATTCACCTGTAAGTCAGTAGTGAACAAGAGAGGGTTTGTTTGCTCACATGTCGTAGAGGTTTTCTTGGAGCTACAACGGTAAATACAATCGTCGGCTCTGCTAGACAGCTATTCACCACACACAAAGCTCTCCTTTGTGAGGCGTATTCCTATTTCACCGCAGCCCTTACAGGAGGCTTTCTAGAAGCAAAAGAACAAAGATCGAAATGCTGAACGAAGATGATACGTTGTTCGAGTACTTCGAGATCCGGCTCTATTCAAAGGAAATCCTTACAAACGACAAGTACAAGGTGATATCCCCTGGAGAGTCTTAGTCGACCTCTTCGTCTTCGGGGATGCTCGCGGTATTCCACATCTTCAAGAAGCAGCTGTGGATGCCATCATCACGAAGCCGTGGGACTTGAAACAGATTCCCACTCGCTCAATCAAGTATATTTACCGAGAGACTCCAGAGCATTCTCCACTGCGAAGGCTGTTTGCCGACTCGATGGCGAATCTGGGCAATGGCTCTTGGTTCACAGAGGAGGAGGATTGGCACCGTAAGCGCTTCCTCCTTGATTTGGCTCAGGCACAATTCGCATTAAGCAAAGGGGAGAAGATAGTCATTATGAACTTTAGGGATCATTGCATGGCTTACCACGTCCCCACAACGGAGCAGATCACAAAAGCGAGGACTAGATGGAGAACAGATAGCAGCCTCGCTTTAGGAAGGAAAGCCATGCGTTGGACTATTTGTCACGATTCTGAACAAGCACAGAGCAAGTTCGAACGGAACAGTAGAGGGTCGAAGGTGTAGTCCAAATACTTGAATGCATGTCAACGTCTCAACATCTCCCCAAATACCAGGAGTGAATGCCTTTTTTTGTCATTGAAATTCACTTTACTTCATCAACATGACGACACCCATCTAACCAGCACAGACCTCTCATAAACCACGCATTGCTCAAAATATCAACCACCAAAGCTTCGCATCCGTCGTTGCTACCTGTCCTTGAAGTCACAATGTCGCCAACGGCTGAAGTAGATGGTCATGTTGACAAGAAGAGGAAGTACGATCTGTGAGTTGGCTCCCTGCAAAGACAACACTTCCTCACATTTTGCTGACTCTTCACAAAGAGACTCATTTGATGATATCGTCCACATCCTCGTGGGGCCCGAGAAGGAGCTCTTCAAAGTTCATAGGCAAATCCTGTGCAATGCATCCTCCTATTTCGATGCGGCGTTGAAAGGAAACTTTAAAGAAGCCAAACAGCGAAGAGTGGAAATGCTCGAGGACGACGTCAATACTTTCAGAAACTTCCAATACTGGCTGTATTCTCGGGAGATACATGTAGAAGAGGGCAACGAGATCTATGAAAGCAACAACAATAAGCAATGGGACATGCTAATTGACCTCTTCATCTTCGGTGAAGCTCGTGGTATTCCCGGTCTCCAAAATGCCGCAATAGATGGTGTTATCGACGAAATGCATGCGAAGAATGAGCTCCGTGTAGCCGCAATCCGTCGCATTTATGAGAACACCCCGGAAACTTCTCCGCTCCGTCGCTTGTATGTGGATATTGTGCACTCATCAGCATATTTGGATCGGGACTTAGAACATGGGGCATGGTTCGCCAAGAAAGAGTACTCCGTGTACAAAAAGGAGTTCCTCTTCGATCTCGCAGCCGCTTATTGCCAGAGGGTTAACGGCGAAATCGAGAAGATCAAAGACTTCACGGCCGTTCGCTCGAACTATCATGTCTCAGCCCCCAATGAGCGTACTCGTAAAGGTACGTACCGTTGTGATCTATTTCTTTTCCTTCCACATATCTATCAGCGTGCGAGACATGTTTGAGGAAAGCATTAGCCATCAACAGCCAAGCTGACTCTCAAATCGTGTAGTGTGACCAGAGCGACGCCCTGAAGCGATTCAGTGCGAGGGCTGGGAGCTGTTGCGGCCTTCAACGGCAGACCAAACACCAACATCAGTCTTCCTTCCATTTCGAGGATTCGATACCCATAGTCGATCTTTTCATGCAAACACACCAATACAGTCTATCACTGAAGCACATCATCCCCAATATTAAGCATTCGCGCCACAATACAGAGGAGTCTCACTGTCTTCAGCCAACGGTCCAACGGGATCGGATCAGATACACTGAAAATAGCCATCAAACAAGTCCAGCTGCTTATCATTAGTCTAACGAAATATGCAAACCTCTTGACCCAAGATCCTCCTCTTCCAATTGATACAAGTATGATGTGACTAGTATGGATTGATGCCATGAATTTGGATGGATGTTTCTCGTATGTACAGTACAGATCCACCCAAGCCTGGACTTTTTGAGTGCCTCACAACATCATCGTTGATATTTTGCAGATAGTAGAAGATTGAGGAGTCGAAGACCTCATGAATGACATATCCATCCGTATAACAAGCCTCCATACTTTTAGATTCATGATTACAAGCACATAGGATCAGCACCTGAGTATCAGTAGCTACTCTTATGTGCCATTCGACTGGACCTGTGCTGCGACAGACGCATCCAGTTTCCTCTTCTCCTCTTCCTTCCTCAATTCCCTCTCCTTCTCGGCAAACTGGGTCTTCTCTTCAGAAGTCATACCATCCAATAGAGGCTTGTCAGTGTTAGCACTCAAATTCGTGAAGAAGTTGTTGATGATCACATCGGTGTCCTCGATTGCCAGCTTGCGAATATCGGCCATGGCCTTGATCTGGACGGTGCATTGCTTGACTTGCTCATCCGTCATGGAAAGCCCAAGCTGTTCGCATCGTGACTTGATAGCGTTCCAGCCAGTAAGTCTAGAAGCAAAGTGTACGTATCGTGACATTCCAAAATCCGCAGGATTGATGATCTCGTAGGTTGAGGGGTTAGCTAAAATTGCTTTGGCGTGGATGCCTGCCTTATGGGTCTATAAGGTTTCGAGGTCAGACTTCTAAACACTACAATAGAACAATTCCAAAAGGATGACTTACGAAGGCACAAAAGCCAGTAATCGGATTATTGAATGGTACGTGGACCTCAACGGCGTCGGCGACGAGTTGTTCCAATGCCTTCAACTCATTGAGCTTGTATTTGGACATCACATATTCTCGATCCGCAACTATCATCCTCGCCATCAGCCCACCTAATGGCGTTATACCATTGCGCTCTCCGATCCCTAAAACAGATGTCTTTTTCAGATAGATTAGTATTCATTATATCGATCCAATTGTCTCTAGAATTGGCACCTACGTCGACGTGAGTTGCGCCAGCTTCCAATGCGCAGTAAGCTGGTGGTTGATGTCAGCATTTGAGAGCACTTATGTACCGGCCATAATGGAGAGGCATACCGTTGGCGATCGCGCAGCCAGTGTCGTTGTGGAAGTGGCTGGGTTGGATATTAGTAGAGTGTTTCCACCAATGGTTAGACGATATGTGGCTGCTTACGTTTCAATGTCACACCTTACGACCCCTCGAAGCGTTCGTACCTATACCGTCTTGGAGTCAGTATCAAATCTTCTAAACGGGATTCCGACAGGTAGATTATGCGTTGCGAGCGAGAAATCACGCCTTACTCCTCAAGGGTGTCACAACGCTCGATTACGGGTACAGAAAGGAGAATATGAGCTCAGAAAGGGTGACCTACCAGGTCATATACTTGTCGAGGAGTAGCACATCCAACCGTGTCCGCAATGCCAACCCTGTGCACTCCTATTTTGGAGACGGCCGAGTAGATCGATAACAAATCAACAAGATCTGATCTGAAAGAGTCTTCGCTGCTGAAGCGGATCTCCAGGCCTGAGACACATATCCCCATCAGTACAATTCTTGCAATACCATAATCGAAATAATCTCTGACCTTTAGACTTTACGAATTCTATCACTCTGCGCAGAAATCAGGGTCAATACTTGGCTTAACGGACGAAGCATGTCTCGGGAAGGATTGGAGGGTGTCTTGCAAGCAATCTTTCCAGACCAGATCTACAGCGTAATATGCGGAGTGGGGTGGGGTTTTTCAATAAGTACGTACTCGAGGGCTGTCTTCGTGATATATGTCATGTCTTTTCCATGCGAGTGCTGTTGCAAGTATGATCTTTTCAGAGTCAGCAACGCTCCTTCGAGAGAATGAGAGTAGTAGTAGCAATATTAGAAGGTTTCTTACGAGGTCCCAATGACGACGTCCACCCCTATCATTATCATGAAGTCAGCATTACCACATCAAGTCAAAGTTGATGAGTGTGGCAGGTCGGAAGATCAACAAGAAGGTAGACAGCCGTTGCTGCCCTTCAATTTATTGAAGTTCGAGGTTGGAATGGATATGGGGAAAGAGAACTCCGAGGGGTAATTACCATCGACACCAGTCTCCACAGCTATTCTTGCATCGCTCATCGTACAACGAGTGTGGGTCAGGATCTTGGCCTTGAGTCCTAGCTTGCATATCGCCTCGCTGTACATGGTTTCGGAGTCAGCATTGCCAATACAGGATGCGTGGCGAGTCGTGAGACATGTTTTTAGGACTACACCACTTGCAGGAGCTCCCAAAGCATGTCTCTAGACTTAACAAATGGTATCAATTGGGAATATAGCGCTGCGAATAAACGTACCAATCCAGTCTTGATTGTTCCGAAGCAGCTGGATTGGTCAATTCAATATAGTCCACTCCGAAAGAGTCTAAAGCTTTGGCTATTCTGATCTTAGTCTCTGTGTCGAAGAACGCATTGGCGAACTGTTCCCCCTCTCGAAGCGTGCTCTCAATGATTTTGAACCTGTTGATATTCGATAGGAAATCTCCAATTGGGGCATAGGGACTTGAGTTGTGGATGTGTGGGTTGTGGGAAGTCTGTATCGCCGTATACCCCTCTAGATTGCCGTTTCCATCCACTGTTCCATTTCGATTTCCGTTGGTTGTGGGGTGGCTGGCTCCGTTCGTCGTGGCGCCATTGGTTTCTGGCTCGCAAGATGGGCACATCGTGACGAAGATGGGAGGTAAGCCTGTAGGAGATACTGGCTTACTTCGAGATTTTGTAATTGAAAAACAATCAGGAGGACTCAAGAGGGAGAAGAGATTGCTATGAAGGAAACGCTCGGTGCTCGAGTCACGGAAATGACTCTGGTCTCGTGCGGCGACATCGGAGAAAACGGAGCTTTGGCGTCGATATTTTGCGCCAGCCGCGTTTTATTCAAATACCCTGGCTTGGCATGCCACCAAGGCAATTGTCACCAGTAATTGATTCGATGAATTGTCAGCAAAAACACGGGGAGCTACTTGAGGAGTGAGACATGATAGAAGGGTCGTCATAGCCAAAATGCTCCTCCTCGACTACCAGAATGTGCTCATCCAGTCGCTGCTCACAGAGCGTTTCTCAGGGTAAGCCTTCCCTATGTCTGACCCAGAACAGCTGCTAAGGCAGGTCGCAGAGCCCCCCCAGTCTCAATCGACCAAGTAGTCTCCGACTTTGATAATGTTCAATTCCATGTTTCTACGCCAGAGACCAAATCCAAAATCCTAATCTCAATAGCTGTCAAATGCTACGAAGAGCTCCTACAATATGGCGCACAAGAATACCTCAAGAGAGAATACGGCCAATACATCGTATCGCCAGAAGCAGGCTACGACTTTTCTATCATGATAGACCTAGAAAACCTACCTTCAGACCAGGAAGCTCGGGACGAACTCATACGTCGAGTCTCCTTGCTCAAGCGCAATGCTATGGCCGCGCCGTTCGAAAGAGCGTTCGATGACTTTGGGCGCAGGCAAGAAGAAGCTTCGAAGTTTACGAGTGAGTCTGCACCAGAAGGTTTGGCCGAAGGAGGGGAGGTCATGGCTATTCATTACAGAGATGAGGAAGCTATCTACGTCAAAGCGAGTCACGACAGGGTCACAGTTATTTTTAGTACTATCTTTAGGGAGGAGACGGATCGCATATATGGAAAGATATTCCTGCAGGAATTCGTTGATGCGAGGAGAAGAGCTATACAGAATGCCCCCCAAGTCCTGTACAGGAATGAGCCACCGCTGGAGTTGCAGGGCGTGCGCGGGCTGGCAGACGGGAGCAACGGCGAAGTCGGATATGTGACATTTGGTATGGCAAACATGATCCCACGGACTAATGGCCGCTGACATTTCCTAGTCTTATTCCCAAGACATCTCACACCACAACGGCGACAAGAAACCATTTCCCACATACAAACCTTCCGCGACTACTTCCACTATCACATCAAAGCCTCAAAGGTAAGGATCTTATCCTTGAACACGTGATTATCAGGCTTGCTGATGCGAGCTGTTCAGGCCTATATTCACTCGCGAATGAGAAGGCGGACAGCGGACTTCCTTCAAGGCAAGCATTTCGAGCAGGTCTACTTTAACATAACAATAGCTAACGAGATACAGTACTCAACAGAGCCAGACCAGAGAACGAAGAAAAAGAGAGGAAAACGGCCAGCGGGCGAACTTTCAGGGTTCAAGGATAGCCGTTCACGAGTCGCTTGCTGGCAGGCCAGAGCTTGTACAATCACGAAATCATTACAGTCAGGTTGTGTCCTCGCTCATGCTAAGCCATTGCCGTGGAACATGACGTTCGTCATTCGTTTTGCATTCGAATTTTGTACTCTCTGGGACTCTCAAACTCCTTCTTACTGCAACCCCAAATTCCTTTCCTTTTCAATTTCGCCAATTGTTCCGCTCCCCTATATTTCGCCTCAAATTCTCCAAACTCGGCCCCAGCCTTCGCTTCATATACAGTCGCCAATCCCTTTCTCAGCATTTGCAGTCCCACGTCTCGTCTGAGTCCCCATCGCCACACATACACCGTTGCAACTGCCCTATCATATTGATCTTTCCTGTAGATATAGGCGCGAACGCGTCGGCCTAATAGATAGCCGGTAAGCCAGTCAAAAGCGTCCTGTGAGAAGGGTTGGCTGGGTCGTCCGAAGTGTGCCATCTCTGGAGCGTCAACGCCTGCGAGTCTTATGTGAATCTATACTCTTCTATCAGCTCAATTCTGTCTAAATCCGTGAGCAATGACATACGGTCTTATCTTGCAACGCTTTCTTCTCCTTCGGTATCATCCTTCCCGGAAACCATTCCCAACCCCCAAGTCTACCCCCCGGTGTATGGAAAAGCCTGAAATTATCTCCATCCCCCACTCTAGTAACTCTCCCAAACAAACTCCTCTTTCTCCAAAATCCAGGCTGGATCAAGCTCGCCTGCGGTATCCTGCGTAGATAGCTGCGGTAGAACGAGTAGCTACCCAGGATTGTAGCTGTGAGGAGAAAAACTGGGATCACGTTTCGAGGGTCGGTATAATGGGTCCAGTCCGTAGCATTGAGACTTTTAGACCATTTCACCGGCTTCTTTTTGTCTGCCTCATCGTTGGAAGACCATGGCCACCATGGCATCGCGTGTGCAACGGTGATGAGCTCCAGAGAAGGATCTTACGGGGAAGATCAAGGCGCGTCTGAAGCGTGTCGGCGGCGTCAAAAGTTGCCGTGCCTCGTGGCTTGCCAAGAGTAAAAGTGTCCAGTTCTGAGACTATGCTTGTATTCCATGGCAAGCGACCACGAGGAAAATTGACATACGTGATTCGAGGCCGTGAGGATCCTTTCTGGTGTTTACTGCGATCCTCTGAGTCTTGACTCTTCGATTTGCGACAATTGCTTGTGGGACAAAGCCCACAAGGCTAGCCCGTCCTGGGGCGCCCAGTTGCTCGAGGACGCCTTTTGACGACTATCGTAAAGCCATCATGCCTGCCAAATCGCGATTTACCAGGCTTGATGCATTTACGAAGACTGTTGAGGATGCGAGGATACGGACGACGTCGGGAGGGATTGTCACAATAACTTCGTTGCTTATTGTTTTCTACTTAGTATGGGGAGAATGGTCGGATTACAGACGGATCAGTGTGCATCCTGAGCTCATAGTGGACAAGGGGCGAGGTAGGATACTCACAATGGCTCGAACGAAAAGCCCTGGCTAATCAATTGCCAGGCGAGCGGATGGAAATACACCTAAACATCTCCTTCCCCCGGATACCTTGCGAGCTCCTAACCCTCGACGTAATGGACGTCTCCGGTGAGCAGCAAACAGGCGTGAAAGACGGTCTCAGCAAAGTCCAATTGGCGCCGGTAACAGAAGGCGGGATGCCAGTTTCAGTCACAGCGTTGAACCTGTGAGTTTACATTTCCCACCAATCAAGTCATCATAGTCTAATATACGAATCACAGCCACGGCGAAGACGAAGCCACCCACCTGTCCCCGGACTACTGTGGCAACTGCTACGGCGCCCCTGCCCCTCCCACAGCCTCCAAACCCAACTGCTGCAATACCTGCGAAGAAGTGCGCGAGGCTTACGCCAGCGTATCATGGGCTTTCGGCCGTGGCGAAAACGTCGAGCAATGCGAGCGCGAACACTACAGTGAAAAGCTAGACGCCCAGCGGGGCCAAGGGTGCAGAATTGAGGGCGGGTTTAGGGTCAATAAGGTGATAGGGAATTTCCACATTGCGCCGGGCAGGAGTTTCAGTAATGGCGCGATGCATGTGCATGATTTGAACAACTATCTGGACACGCCAGACGGGCAACCGCATACGTTTACGCATCAGATTCATCATTTGAGATTCGGACCCCAAGTCCCAGAATCCGTCACCAGCTCCCTAGGAACGAAGAGCATGCCATGGACGAACCACCACCTAAACCCCTTAGATCAGACAGAGCAACTGACAGACGACCCGGCATTCAACTATATGTATTTCGTCAAGGTGGTCAGCACCAGCTATTTACCGCTGAAATGGCAAGCGAAAGGAAATTCTCTGGGAGGCGCGGATGAATTGAATGATATCTTGCCGATAGGCAGCCATGGGAGAGGCGATGATGGAAGCTTGGAAACTCATCAGTATTCGGTTACGAGTCATAAGCGGAGTTTGAGTGGAGGAAATGATGCCGCAGAGGGCCACAAGGAGAAGTTGCACGCTAGGTAAGACTGCCTTCTAATGACTCACGAGTCATTGCTAACTTGTTCTTCAGAGGCGGCATACCAGGCGTCTTCTTCAGCTACGATATCTCACCAATGAAAGTAATCAACAGAGAAGAACGCTCCAAAACATTCGCAGGTTTCCTTACAGGCGTATGCGCCGTCATCGGCGGTACATTGACCGTAGCTGCAGCAATAGATAGGGGTGTTTATGAGGGCGCGAGTAGGATTAAGAAATTGCATACACGGTGATGAGAGGGTTTATGTATTATAAATTAGATATCTGTTTGAATATCTCCGCAGCCTTCCCGCAATAACTACGTCAAATGCCCCAAATTATCCCTCCTCATCCTCTGCCCAGCAGCCATCGACGCCATAGTCACATTTCCTGCTACTGTCCCATTGGAACTTTCCTGGGGCGTCCATGTGCTTTGCAAACCGTATACCGCTGCTGTGACGCCTGTGCTGGGATTCAAGTCGTTTGTGCCAATAATCAGGGTGTCTAGAACCCCTTCAGTGAAAAAGATCATCGTACCGGCTTTTTCGCCGTTGTTGAGGTAGACCTCGAGGATGCTGCGGTCGAGGATACCTAGGAGGCGGACGGTTTGAGTGTCTGGGTTTAACCAGACCTGTAAATCTCAATATCAGTCTTTTTCTGTTCGAATATGGTACTTGGGGGCTCAATGTGAACCGTAACCAAAAACGCATCGATGAAATTAATCTGACTTACATCAGTACTCAACTTATCCGTGAAGAATGGATTATCAAAGCCCCTCGCATAGCCCCTGTCCAACCACAACGGCGTATCTCCATTTCCTCCTGCAAGAAAAATACCACCACGGACAGACTCCCCAGTCACGGAAGACAGGAAAGTGAAATTCGCCGTCCCAGTCGCGTTGACGAGAGGGATAGATGTCACGTTGATACTGAAGGAAAGCGCGCCGCTGGGAACAGTAGCCGAATAGTCGTAGAGAAGGGAGGAATTCAGCAAGGCGGTGGAATTGACCAACGAAGTCGGTGTCGTATACAGCCCCTCATACGGATAGGGGTAAGAAAGCAGTGTATACGGCGAACGCGTAGTATTCGCCAGCACATTCATCCTCGGTACCGTCATAAACGACCTGAAATCTTCGAGAGTGCCAGTCGGTACGTTCTGCGCATATTCCCAGTTACTAGCCCAGGCTATACTGATTTGAGGCGAGGTAGAGGGGATGTTATAGAAGAATTGACCAGCATAGTTGTCTTTTCCGAAATCGGTGAGGCGCGTGGCCTGGTCGGCTGGGATGAAGTGGGTTCCGTTAAATGTGCCAGGGAAGTACTGGGCAATGCTTCCGCCTTGGGGTGCACCGGGGTTTATGCTGATTTGGAGAATGTATATCTCGCCTGTTGAAGCGAAATTGGAGGGATCCAGAGGCTCGGCGATGGAGGCGTTGGTGAGCATGGGGATGGAGAGGAGATTTGGACATTCGTATTGAAGGCCAAGTAGGCCTGCATGCGTAAAGTTGGAAGCGTGAGTCCAATTCGTTAGATTGGGGGATGTGTAGATGCCGATGACGAAGTCTTGAGCATACGATATGACTGCTACCCATGACTGCGTTGGTGCATACCACAGGACTTTGGGATCCCGGAATTGGGTGCTGCCAATCGAGATGACGGGGTTGTTAGCATATTTGGTGAAGTGGTAGCCGCCATCGCTTGAGTAGGCGATTTCTTGGGTTTCCTCTTGCGCGGTGTTCAAAGTGTACATGGCGACGACGCCATTTGTTTGATTGGGGAAGAAGCCGCTGGTATTGTTCACGTCGATAACGGCGGAGCCTGAGAAGATGCCTTCGCCTGAGGCGCCCGGGAAGATGGCAATTGGTTGATTCTGTGATTGTAATTAGCATGCTAACGATAGAATTGTCACTGACTAAAGCTACCTACCTCCCAATGGTACAGATCCCGAGAGGTAGTGTGGCCCCAATGTTGATCACCGGCTACTACTCCTGTAGGATTGTCTACAACGAGAAGTCAGTCCAGGCTCGGGCGAAATGTTCATTTTGGACGGTACGCACACTGGTAGTAGAGATGGTATACACCATCTGCGTCCAAAAACATGCCATTGGGATCGTTCTATGCTAGAGTCAGAAAGCCCAGGCCCATCCACTGCCCCAATCGATGCATATTCGCCCTCAAGTCTACTTCACCAAGGATTCTTTGATGCCAGTATGGATCTTTAGAGCCTTTCGTCATCCGCGTAGACTCACCATGAAATCAATTGGCGGACTGTAATGGATCTGTGGCCTCAGAGCGCCACTGTAATCACCAGGTATTGGGGTTCCAGTGGGCACACCAGCTTCGACATAAGGAGACGTAGAGCTCTGTGCTCCGACATTATTTGCCACTGCAAGAAGCAAGAGAAGTAAGGAGCAAGACATGATGCCTTGAGGACTGAGAATACAGAGCATGGATGGGACACCAAACTTGAACAGCAGCAAGACCGTTCTTATTTATTATTCACGCATAGCAAAACAACACCATATATAGTGTCATTATACGTAATTTAGACACTTCCCGTGCTTTAGAGCAAGGTCTATTCCCCGCAATCGTCTCCGCATGCTTCTTTTTGAGCCAGCTGCCGTGCCATTGCGGAAGGTAGTTGGAGCTATCAAGCTTGGAAGGGCCGATAGAAACGATATGAAGGTACCACATTCAACGTCATCTTACTTCGCTCGGCCATATATATGCTCGGTAAATACATTGAACCTCAAATACCGTGACGCAAAACTACTCGAACGATGAAGAAAAGGCGATGCGAATGCGGGGTGGAAGAAGATGCAGGATACAGTAAAAGTACCTCAGGAGCCTCGAAGCTCAACCCCGCGTTAAACGACCCTAGTCGGATGCGCACCAACCAGAACAAGCAAATCTCGGCATCCTCAAAATAGAGCAAAGCATTGACATTGCAAGGCTCAGTAGCTTGCACTTTGAAAGATCCATGCAGCTCTGCCCGCAAGGCTGCCGTATATGGACATCACCGCTACGCTTGGACCAATAATCACGCACGGAAAGGTAGGCTATGTTCACTTTCTAGATAGATCAGTCTCTGCTAATTGTTAAGAGCCCTAAAGCTAAAGGCTCCCTACCAGTGAATTCCTTTCACGTTCCTTTCCCTGCTTGATACGTCGACCTTGCCTCCCTCACACGGCCCAAGATGAATCTTAGCTCACGCGGGTGTTCACCTTTCAGCCAGTTCTTCCATCCGTCATCCACAAACACGCTGAGTCTCATGAATTGCAAAAGGTTGCTGCCTTCTCTATTTCCGACATCACAGTACGATCATGAGCTCGTGACGATTCAATTTGTCCTCATCGTGCGGGAAACTGGGGTAGTACGGTATCATAGCATCTGCGCTCTGCACATAGGCGTCATTGTAGAGCCTCCAATATGGCTGTCGAACACGCCGTGCAGGATGGAAGAGACCCGCCCATACATAGTTCATAACCATACCCGTGCCGACTGCCATGCGTATAGCATCGATAGCTTCGATGATACGATCGATCACGTGAGGCGAAGTCTCGAAAAGATTGGGGTATAGCAAGTTCAAGAGATGCATCATTGCATCCTCGCAACCCAGACCCACGACTCCCAACGCAACGTGCTTGACGACTGAGGCTGCAGTCTGGCGATGGACTTGATCGCGGTCAATCAGCGCGTCTTCGAGAAGTGGTGTGACAGCGTAGACATAATCCTTCGCCATCTCGCCAATATACTCGAACAAGAAGCTAAGAGATTTAAGCACCCCGTTCTGTACATTGAGCTCTGGAACTCGGTACTCGTTCATGAGAGCAGGAAGTACGGTGAAAGGGGCGCAGGTCTCAGCTACGATACCAATAGCAACGGCGGTGCAGACACGGGATTGACGCTCCTGGACTCGGAGATTGTTGAGTAGTGTCGCAAGTACGTCTTGAGGTCCGATGGCTTTGGCGATAAATCCGAAAGTGTTGTTGGCCGCTCGTCGAATGCCCTTCTTGTGGGCCTTTAGCATGTCCAATAGCTCGAAGCAGATTCTCATCCATTCTCTGGCATTGACACTCTCTGGGCCTCGGTCAGCGATACGGCCGACCAGATCGATGGTATTCTCTTGGACTTTCTCGTGACGATTTCTTAGGATGGGCGTGAGACGTGGGAGGAGGTCCTTGATTGGGGGTTGCATGGAATTTATGCCGACCACTGTGACAATGGAACGCAGTGCACCAAGGATCGATCCAAGCACCTCTGGGTACTCTTCTCCAAGATATTCGTAGAGCACGATTCCAAGCTTACCCATCAAAGCATCCTCTCCACATTGCTTCATGACCATTGCGATGCGGGAGATCAGGTCAGCAGCTTGCTGTCGGACTGTGGCAGATTTGTTGTTCAGCCTCCAGAGGATAGTGCTGACGATTTGCGGCAGGTATGGCTTGCAGCGAGTACCGAGTGCGTTGACTACAGTCCCGAAGCCGTTCAACATCACAATGTCTTCGACGGACTGTTCTTGGAAGGAATGCAAAACACCATCGATCAAGCGTTCTTCGAGACGTTCGCCAATATCCGCAGCACCCAAACTGGCAACGACCTTCTCCACAGTCTCCAATGTCATCTTCCGATAGGCTTCGCTCTCGTCCTTCAAATTATTGACCACACGTTCGACAATCTCGCTCACTCCAACCTTCTGGCCCAGGTCGACGGTTGTTTCGACAACCTGTCTGTAATTGCGCTTGTCAAGAGCCATGCGGCGCACCCAGAATGATTTGAAGAACTCGCTGAGTACGTGCTCTTTGAGATAGCCAGCAGTAACACCGTCGGTGCCAGCGCACTGGGATACGACTTTGAGGACAACCTTCTTCATTTCCTCATCAGGTGATGAAAATTCTCTAAGTAGAATTTCCATGATTTGACTGGTGTAGTAGTTGGCGTACTCCTCGTCCATCAATGGTATGATATAGCCGACAGCTTTGAGGAAACCTGCCAAACCTTTTCCGCGTTGCTTTCTGGCACCGGTCCAGAGAGGGTTGAGAATGTCGTCAAAGCTTTCAATACCGTAGGGATTGGCCGCCTCGGCAAGAGCTGCGATCGCCAAACTGGTAACAGTCCGAACCTTTGCCTGCTCGTCGCTCAAATTGTCTCCAATGCAGTCGACCAGGCCTTTCAAATGCGGTAGGATGGCGCAACCCATCAAGATAGGGATTTGCTGAACGATCTTGACACCTGTATGTCTCGCCTGCCATGATTTCTTGCTCCTGCACACAGCTCGTAGGAAAGGTAGGAGAGCTGGTATACCAAGGGCAGAAGCGACAACAGCGAATGCACGAGCTGTAGTGTTCCGCACGTATTCATCTACATGGTCAATATCTGGACGCATGGTACTGATCATGTGTGCGAGCCCAGCAGCCTTACTAAGGTTGGAGATAATTTCGCGACCTTCGACTCTGGCATAATAATCTTGGTCGATGAGGAGAGGTTCGATGACCACGAGGATCTTATGGACGTAGGGGCGGACGAGGTCGTCAAGCTTGTATAGTACACGATCGATGACTTTGACGAGCAAATGCCGTTCTTGGTCTTCCAGCGTCTTTTCCATGAGCAGCGGGAGAATCTGGTTGAACAATGGGCCAGCACCAAACTGACGAGCATTATCTGTCAATTGACGCAGAGCAGTCTTTCGCATAGGTGGGGTCCCGTTCTTGACTTTGAGTAGAAGCCGCATGATCTTCCTCTCCTTGAGCTCCTCCACTGACATAGCATTCTCGTCGCCACCGTCGACCAACTTGCCAAAATAGGCCATGTCCTCAGCTTTGAAAAATTGTAGATCGCCAACGCCAGGAATCTCTGTAGGCAGTTGCTTGCCCATTTGTCGCGCACTCTCTGCCTCTTGCATCATGAATCCTCCTATCCCACTCGAGCTAGCCACCGGAGCAGGCGTGCTCATAAGCTTTCGAGCGGGAGTCCTTATTGGAGCGTATCCAGGAGGAGGATCGAGGATCTTGTAGCCTTCACTGGGCAGCATCATGTCTAGCTCTTCATCTGAGAGAGGAGCGTTCCGTGAAGAGATGTCAGTCCCGAAGGTACTAGGCATCATAACCGCGCCTGATTGAGATGGATGCATGGGGGTTGCTAATCCATGTTGACCAACTGGTGTAGCATCGCTCAGGGAGGGTGCTTGGTCCCATCGTGAGCGCCGTGGGGTGGCATCGACAGCGTCTCCACCAGGCACCGGCGTTTGATCCCATCGAGATCTCTTTGATTTGGAGTCAGCAGTCTCAGGGGCTGGGGTGCCTTCTTCTGTGACATCCCATCGCTGCTTTCTCTTCCTTCCTGTAGTGACGGTGATTGCCGAGCCTGCCTCTTTGTTCTCTTTATCGCTACTATCTTCGTGCTGTAGCGTAGCTTGATGTTCGAGGATACCATCCTCTCCATTCGCTTGCTTGTCGGCTATGGCCTGCTTCACTCGCTCTTCCTCCCTTTCGAGGTCCCTAGCGGCCATGAGTTCACGATAAGTCTGGCCCTCATCTTCGAGACCGGCTTGTCGGTTTGCTGCAAAGGGATCTGCTCGAGTAGGTGTAAGAAGGCCACGATTGTGTCGTCTTTTCTGGTAATCAGTCTCACGATCCGCTATCCTGGCGGATTTCTCACGTCCCAGTAAAATGTCTTCTTCCTCCACCCCTGCTCCTGTAGCAAACTCATTCATCTGCGCCTTCGTGGCTGTATACTGGCCGACTAGCCGTCTGCTGTTATCGCCATCCACATCTGGGGTGTCATAATCATTGCCATCAACTGCGATCGAGGTATCGTACCCCGCAAATTTATCCCCTCCATTGCGGTCGTAGAGCTGAGTGTCGAAGCTTTCAGTCAGGGAAGCCTTCGTCGAAGAGTCAGTTCGCTGGTTGGCAGGGTCGAAAGTCTTTGAACCTTTCTTGCCAGCAGCTGCAGCGTTGCGCTCTTGCTGCAGTTTCCGAACCTCCTCAAATGCTGCGTCAGACATGATAGGCAACAGCGAGTGATCGCAACTTGGAAGAACAGAGCCGGGGTGAAGCTCTGATGAGATTCACACTGTGGTGGTTGGTGGTTGAGTCAGTGCATCGTCGTCTTCACTTTGAGGCCAACGGCAAGGTCCTGCCATAGCGCCTATTTTTCCGACGCTAAATCTGAGTCCTAGCTTGGCAGCTGAGGCGACAAAAATCTGCCACCCGACCTGGGTGATCATTCCCTTGCAATACAGCTTGTGAGGGATATTCGCGATGAATTCTCTGACGAGAACGAGGAACGCAGGTGAAGGACATTCTGTTGTGTATGTTGATGAACGGAATTGTTGGTGGGGCTTCGTGTAGTCTTCTGGAATTGTAATGGCAACGTCGACAAGCGCCAAACCGGAGAATCTGTACAAGTCCGGAATGGTAAATGCATTCCTGCTTTCAATATTTTCAGCTATTGATGGTCAATTTGCAGCCTTTTGGATGTCATACGGAAATACCATCTATAATTGGCAATTGGCGACTGCCACGCTAAAAAGTATCATGGGCAGAGAAAAGGGTCTCAGATCCTTTTGTCATTTCGAATGATCTCTGCACTGCCATGATGTCTCGCTTCGAGCGGTTGGCAATACCCTCGCATTGAAGAATCTTTCACTTCTGGTAGCATCTTATTTCTGATGGTATCTCTCTGAATGCAGCCGCTTATTATATCTATCTTCCGATGACACCCCACTTCGAATATCTTGTTTGACTTTGATAAGCCTTGGACTTTGAATCATAACACTTCTCTCAGCTACTTGTTTCCTGCAACATTTACCCTCATCGGCGTCTCGGTCATTGACGATAGACCCAGTTTCTCCAGGATGCCACCTGATGATGAGGAACGTCACCACGTTGAGTCACGCACTGCTCCGATGCCGGGCCGAAAGCCATACCCGTACGGACTCGATGTAAAAGAATGGTCGCCTGTCAGAGTGAATGATAACAATCCATGGAAAACGGGCGTCATAGACGATCCTGGCTCATCAGATGTATTGTCTTGTCGACGTAGGCCGTCCTTCAAATGTGCGCTGCTAATATCAAGTCAGGAATGGGAGATCTGCCATGAACCGGAAGAATCCGCCAAATGGAACCTTGGGAATGACATTCCAATTGTCAGCCTGCCTGCTTTTAAACAAACGAGTCTCGCATGGCGCTCTGATCCTTTGCATCCTTTGCCGGTGGCTGAAAAGGCATCGGCGCCTACATTCCCCGACGCGGTCACCTTCAGCGCACCATGGCGCCAGAGGATGTTGATCCAGACACCATTTTCTGCAATATGCTCAATAAGGTGTTCAGAGACGAGACCCATTTTTCGGAATACGCGCAGGTTCGCGAAATGTTCGGGCAAGAAGGGATCTTCCGTCTCTTGAAAAAAGCTGGGAACGATTCAGTGATGAAAGCTTGTCAAGAAGGCCCTTGGGGCTTCCACAGGTATGACTGCGCTCGATCTCTGCTCTTGTTGGTAATGAGTTTATGATGTGTAGCTTGGCGGGTATTGGGGGCATCATGAAGAAAGGTCAAGCCCGAGTATACCTTCACGTATCTCGCTCAAGGAAAACGTGTCCGAATGGTGGCTCTACGTGGGTCAGGCAAAGGACTTGGACCATAGGGCAAAAGGCAGCACTCCAGTCCCAGATACCGGCAAACCCATCCTAGCCTTCACTATTCTGTATTTCGGCCCGACATCATGAACGACGTCTTTGTTTTGATCTCTGAAGCTCCTCCAGAGGTGAATCCAGAGATCGATTGGCTGCTTCTCAATCTATTGGAGATGTGGGGATCGTTAGTCTTCCAAATGCTCCGTGAGAACGACCTTTTGGAGTGGCTACCAGCTGGGGTCCATTGTCCTAGTTCAAGGCAGCACCTGAACGTTGCGCTTCCCGTTCGGCAGAGCAAGGTAGAAGGAAACCCCCTCGATCATGCCATGCAGCTCAAGCGCTTCCCGCAATTGCGCTTCTCAGACGACTTGACTCAGCGGCAACATTTTTGGTCTGTTGTGAAGTCTTGGAACGATCTGCGGAACTCACCAGACCCGGCCGTCAGAGCGTATTATTGGAATCGCATCGAATTAAGGGGCATGAAGTCTTCAGCATACCATGCTGAAGGCGTTGCGCTGCAAATCCGATCCTGTCACTACGGACATGTCTGGAACACATTTGGCTACCCCGTCGATATCCTAGCTGGTATAGAATGCAGTGGTGTGAAAGAAGCAAAAATTTTCATGCTGCTGAGCGAAGGAGACGAGCATGGTGGCGGCACCCTCAGTGTCATGCCAGTCGAGCCCTTGATAGCGACCCTGCCAAACTTTTCGCTCTCAAGCTCGAATTAATCGATCGACATAACGAGGTTGACAAGCACTAGCTTTATTGCCAGGGCGAGCGTTCCATGATGAGCGTCAACACCATAGTTGATATACTTGAGGAGGTTGACAAAGCAATCATCAAACTCACGCCGCGTCGATCGTACTGAAATGCCCAGGGTAAGATATCTTTCACGTTGGCCGTAAATGATGCTGGCGAGGAAGGCGAAAACACTAAGGGGGAAGGTCTCCAACAAATGACAGGGTGGCAAGAGCGGCGAGGACCAAATTGCCTCTCCAGCTTCGTCAGCCTCTCCCAGGGGCATTGCTGGAAGAGTATCGTTCGAAATCGTGCAAAGCGTGCCTTTTCACTTTGAGAACGAGACCAGATGCACATCATTCTTCAGGTCGGGCGAAGACTTGATGGAAATTATTGATTCAGCCTGCAGACTAGCTTACGGGTAGGCATATGCCACGTTCTATGGCGGTGCAAATGCTGGTGGCAAACGGTCTGAACTCTCAGGTGGAAGCTCCATCATAACGGCCACTCGTCCATATCGACAGCAGTCATCGAGCAGAGTCATCCACTAGGGTTGCTATGATCGAAATATTGGAAAACAAAAAGACAGAAGTACTCATTAGCAGAGAGGTAAAGCGCCAAACGAGTAGCGAACATGATACAATCAATCTTCCCATGCGCCGGCAATGTATTTCCATCTCCCTCGTCCTCATACCCAATACAATCTTTCCCCCTCGTCACTTCAGGTCCTTGCCTACAATCCACCATCCTACCCACCCGTTCCCCAGCTTCTTCCCTTCCCAACTCTACGCAATCCACGCCGCCAACCTTACCACCACCGCCAGCGTAAAAATAGGAAGTAATATTAGTTTATATCTAAACGTAATTCGAAAGAAAAAGATATGAATTATCAAAAAAGAAGAGGCTGGTTATATGATAATAATTATACAAATCGTTATGAAGCGCAGAGTAATAATCGAACGGCATTATTAGTATACGTTTTCTTTATTGTCGCCGGTTTTTATCTTCTATTTTCAGTATCAAAATCCGACTGCGGATATTGGATATACGAGTATTTTCGAAGGCTACGAGCGATACGAACAAGGCTACGAGCTCTTCGCCCGAGGCAGAACGCGAAATGTAATACATGCGATCCTTCGATCCGAAATGGGCTTATCAGGCCCATATTACGTGTAAATGAACCTTACGATTACACTCGAGCGTAAAAGCGGCGCTTACCCTACGCTGGAAGGGGGTGACACCGGGGCAGATTTCTGTCTCCTTGGCACGATGGCTTTCAACGTCGAATAAGCTCTGAATGGGTTACCCCTATCCATTATTGTGATGAAACTTTACAACGGATAGAAGTCTCAAGCTTCGACTTAAGCAGTCTGATGAGGTAGGATGGCAGGATCTAGCATTTCATATCTATGGTAGAGTACATTAAGGTGCTAAAACTGCCCGACGCATTCCTTTTGGTCTTGTCCTCCTCGAATAGCCTACAATCACACTGCTGACCTTAGATCGTGAACCAGCTATGCTAGAATGAAGAAGTAAGGAATCACATCCTCGCTGACGCAGTGGCATGCCCACGGACCCGAATTTGCATCGTTGGTGTAATCGAAGATAGGTTGGAGAGGCTGGCAACAGTAAACACTCCATATTACCAAGCTCCAACTTCAAAATTCTCCTAGAAAGGCCTCAGCAAATGGTCAATAATCAAGATGTCTGCTGGAAAACTCACCTCTGAGAAGTAGGTCGTAACGACCGTCCTATCAGCAAATTTTCTTCCTGCCAGAGACTGCAGTGCCTTGCGTGCAGAATCCGGGGTGTCGTATTTGACATAGATCTTGCCAACTCCGTTGGACTGTCGGCTTCCACCACTGGGTCTGGGGACTTTCATCTCCAAGACTTCGCCATACTTGTCACACTCTTCTTTGACATCCTCGCATATTTCTAGAATTTGTCAGTATTTGCCAGCAACGCGAAGAAGGGGATCCTACCTTCATAGTCCTCATTGTCGATCAGCTCTTCGGGCGTAACCATATTCAGTAGCTGAAGCACGCGACCTTCATCGAGATCATTAGATGTGGTACCTGCAAGCATAGACATTGCGTTGACGCCCATCTCAAGACCAGCAGCTTGAGTGACACCAATACTAGCTCGTTGGACCTTGAGCTGCTTGTCTGCAAGGTCCATGCCGTTCAGACCCTCGACTGCGCCATCTGTTGATGCAGGATCTATATATTCGCAGAAAGCGATGCCCTGCGAAAGAATTAGCAGTATTCTCTCGGATTATTGAGGAGACGTACTCTAGATTCTCCGGTGCTATTATCTTTTACCAGGACAAACGCTTTCAAAGGTCCGAAAGCAGCTAGCAGCTCTATCACCTGCTCATCTTCCAGGGTTGGTAAAAGGTTTGCAATGCTGATTTTGTTTGGTGTGTCAGGTACCACAGGCGAGACAACTCCTTCTTGATACTCGATCTCATCCTCAACTATCGAAGGTACGATATAGTCCTTCGGCCTACGGATTGACAAACCTTGAGCGCCGCCGTTAGCAGTCCCATTGGAAGTCTCCATGCTGTCGTTGTTCTCCATCATTATACCGTCTAATGCTAGAGCGACAGTGGTCTCTGTGGTATTCTTGAATTCCATGAGTGCAAACGACCTATCCTTTGATATCTGTGCTGATATACAAGGGTCTGGTACCGAGATAACGTTAAGTCCGTTGAGTTGAAGATTGAAAAAGTTGATAATGCCTTCATCTGTAGCAGATAGAGGAAGATTGTGGACGAAGAGGCGTTTTGATTGGCGGGCGTTCGACGGCTTCAGAGCTGCATTGCCAGCCGAACCGCTTGGCTGGTTCATGAATGCTTGCAGTCGACTGGGATCCATAGGCTGCTGGCGAGGGGCACCAGGTAGTGGAAACATGCCTGTCTGAGAATTAGTCTTAATCTAAGCTATCCGTAGAGGCAGGGGGCTACGGACCTGAAAGTTTCGCCTGTTCTGCCGTCACATTCTCGTAGCCAGGTGGTTTGATATCCCACTGTGTCAGTCTCCTCTTCCTATCCGTGATGGGTACAGTATCGGTCAAGTCTGGTGTAGGCTCCTTCTTCTTGGGTGGAGGACTCGCGCTCTTCTTCCTGTCTCTCCCGCCCATCTGCATCGCGAATTCATCTCGATCGCTCCTTTGCGGCCCACGACCACCGCCACCTGATCCTCGATCCATGCGATCCGCGAAGAGGTCTCTGTCCCTCCGTGGAGGTCGGTCGAAGTCGTCGCGCCTCGCATCGCGCCTGGACGCCCCTCTGTCATCTCGGTCACCTCTTCCACCTCGATCACCTCTGTCGCCTCTGTCGCCTCTGTCACCCCTATCTCCTCGATCTCGATCTCGGTCCCAGGCTCTATCATCTCGTTGGCCCTCTCGGCCGTAACGATCTTCGCGCTCGCGAGCTCGGTAGTCGCGGCTAGAAGAGTATGTATCTACATCGGGTTCACGCCGTCGTGAATCTCGATGTCTGGGGGATCTTGAGCGTCTCCTATCACCGCCCCGGTGGTCTTCTCTATCTCTATCTCGTCGGTCGTCCCTTGACGACTAAGAAGAAGGAATTTGTTAGCCTGCTGAAATCGATTCGAAATTTTAGAGCTTACATAGTGGTCTCTCGAGGAGCCATATCTGCCAGAATCTGCTCCCATTGGGTTGTTAGTATCGGTCTCATGCTTGCGAATCCTTGGTAGGGCATTCGCAGATGCCATGCCTCGTGAGGAGTAGCTATCGCCGTTCATTGACACAGGTGCTTGTATTGCTAAATATATTGCCTGTAGTTGGAGATATTCACTCTAGAAGACGACTTCCCAGCGATGGCAGAGGACCCGGTGTATAAGATCGTATTGAATTAGTAGTAGTGTCTGTTGGTATGGATTGCAAAACGATGAGGCTCGGGCTGGCAGTGGGCTAAGTGCTTTTTGGCTAGCCTAGGTTGATCTACCACTTTCACGCGACAAAAGGCGTGTTCGCGATTCACTTTCTAGATTTCTCTGCACCGCTGGGAGAAGTGGTAAAATGGCTACAATGCGTGCTCTACAATGGCGCAAGATCCCGATCAATTTGGCAGAGCTTTGCCTCGACACTACGTTACGCTGTGGACAATCCTTCAGGTAATTTCGTCATCATCTTCTATCTTTGCATCGCCTTAACTAGATCTCTAGATGGAAGAAGTCCGAGGACGATGTCTGGTCTTGCGCTCTTCATGGACGCATACTATCGTTACGGCAAGACTCGACTCATCTCCACTATAAAGCTACATTTCCCGAGAGTTCTTCAGCGCCTCTGACTCCCCCCTCCTCGGTGCCAAATTCGACAGCCGAGCCACTGTCTAGCGAGGATGATACCGAAGCCTTTGTCCAACATTACTTGAATCTGGGACCCAATCTGACAGGATTGTACGAGCAATGGTCGTCAGCAGATATCAATTTCAAAAAGAAAGCACCAAGGTTTACAGGGGTACGAATACTGAAGCAAGATGCTTGGGAGGCGTTAGTAGGATTCATATGCAGCAGCAATAATAACATAATCAGGATTTCTCAGATGGTATGTGTGTTATTGAAAGATCCACAAGTCTTGTTCTGAGTGAACTTAGATGGAAAAGCTATGCCTACGCTATGGTCCTCTCATCGGCAGCCTTGACTCAAGGGAATACCACGACATGCCTCCCCCTTCTGCACTCACAGCGCCGGGCGTTGAGACGCATTTGCGACAGCTTGGATTTGGCTATCGAGCAAAGTACTTGCACCAGACTGCGCTAATGATTTCGAACGAGCACGATGATGGGTGGCTAGATAGCTTGAGGAACCCTGAGAGCCCAGTCCTCGGTGTCAAACTTTCCAACGCCGGCGAGATGCTCCCTGAAGGAAGAGAAGGCTATCGCAAGGCTCATGAAGAGCTTTTGGCTTTGCAGGGAGTTGGACCCAAGGTTGCCGACTGCGTATCGCTAATGGGTCTTGGATGGGGAGAGGCTGTCCCTGTTGATACACATGGTAGGTGCCATTGATTTGTTCCTCGTCTATTATTACGCCTTGGTGGCTGACAGTATATACAGTCTGGCAGATTGCCCAACGAGACTACAAGTTCGGCAAAGGCAAGCACACCAGTCTGACAAAAGCTACTTACGACGCTATTGGTGATAAATTTCGAAGCTTGTGGGGCAGAGAAGCTGGCTGGGCTCACAGTGTACTATTCACTGCTGACTTGAGAGCCTTCTCTGAACGACTTACTAATAAGGTCGAAGTCAAGGAATTTGGAAAGGGCGACGAAAAGACTGTCTTGATAGAGACTCAGGTCAAAGCAGAGATGTTGAAACCAATCAGCGTGAAAAGAGAATTCGAGGACGAAAAGAAGCCCTTGATTGCGATTGAGCAAGCCACATCGACAAGACAGGTCAAACGGAGAAGGAAAATATAGCTGGCATATAAAGCTCGCTGACCGAGGATGACAAACGATGCAAACTTTGGGTGGCTGGACAGAACCTATACCCACGCCGACATGATCGTTTGATAAATTGGGCAAAAGAGAGTCCACGCAAGCCCGTAATGAAGCCGTTCGTTGAAGCGAGGAAGGATCAGTGGTTTATGAGGCCAGCTCTGAAGTTGCCACGCTTTTGCGAAGCTCACCAATCGGGACGCATACCTCGCTGATGTTGATATTAGGCAGATAATTCAGCTAAATTGTCCTGATAGGGAAGGAGAATCGCTTAAATAGATTTAGTAAACAGCCACAGGGTCGGCGGATGTCGTCGTTCCCGCATTGGACCAAGGAACGAGAACGGGCATGCGGTGCCACGGTGCATAGAGAAGAAGACTTTTGATACTTCACCAACAATGAGATAAAAATTTTGCAGAACTCTCGTAGATGCTTCAGATCGAAAGATCGTAATCTCCCACTGCACTCGGTGCGCAAAAGAAATAAAATTGAAGGGTCCAGATGCTGGTGTTTGATTGGTTGTTGGCATAACTTTAAATTAAGCCAGACTCGATGTATGGCCGAGGAGGCCAAAAAACGGGAAGTCAACCAGACTCTTCACATCAACTCTGCTTCTCCATCGACATCACCATCGCGACACCACCACCAGACAACCCCTTCTTGTCCATTGGCAGGTACAGGAGTGAGACACAGTGCATTGAGACACTGTCGCTCGCTTCGCAGAAGGAGGAGGTGCTCGATGTTAGATGCAGTTCCGCCACCCTAAACAGTTTTTCTGTATCCGCAGACCTGGCTACATAATCATCACTCCTCCATCAACCGTCGTCATCAGCGAGCAATGAGGTTCTTCTCCTTGTTTCGCCCGACGGCGGCTGAATTCGCGTCGCTGATATTATTATGCCCCATCGCGAGTCTGATAAGGCCGGCGCAAGGAGTCAATTTCACACCAGTACCTTCGCCAAATCTCGACCTCACGGACTTGGGCAAAGTTGCGCTCACAGGAAACTTCGACTCAATATCTTTGTACACATACCAGCAACAGTCTGAGAATTCTTTTAGCACTAATGGAACACAATCGCTCATTACACAATTACCTAATGGAGACTTTGCGACAACGGCGTCAGCGGATGGCTACATCAAGACTATGTGCCCATTCGTGATGAGCAATGGCATGCTTGCAGGAGTAATAGTGGGAGGAAACTTCACGAGCTTGGGCGGTATTGAAGCGCAAGGCGTTGCTCTGTACGATTCGACTACGGGGAAGGTTACGCCTCTTCCTGGTCTGACAGGCACGGTCAACGTCCTTCTTTGCAACAAAGTTACCAATACCGTTTACGTCGGTGGGCAATTCAAAGGCGCGAATTCGACGAATGCTGTTGCTTGGGTAGGGATGTCAGGGTGGGCGAATCTCCCGTTTCAAGGGTTCAATGGACCAGTGAACTCGATTATCCCAGCTTCAAATGGCAACATCATCTTCGGTGGATCTTTCACTGGCCTTGGGAACTCGACCACGATCACTCCAAACCAGAAAGACAAGCAGATCATCAACATATCCTCTGCAAACATCACGACGACTAATACTAATACCACCACTGGCTTCAATGATGGAACGAACATTGTCTGCAAGACAAGTGGACAGGATGGACCTGGTAATACTTGGCTTCTGGCCGACAACACTGCAGGCTCCTGGACAGCCACCATGAACTTCGGTTACGAGCCGAGCAAGTTGAGAATTTGGAACACTCATCAAGATGGCCGGGGGACCAAGAAATTCCGCTTCACAGCTATACCAATCAACGGTATCATGAACTTCACCTACACTGATCCGGATTCGGGCGAGGTAGGGTTGTTTTGTGATGCTCGATGTCCGTTGTCCTCAAATACGTCTGTTCCGTACCAGGATTTCATATTTTACAATACTGTCGGCATGAGCGCCTTTCGAATCGATGTCTCTGATTGGTACGGCGCAGGAGGTGGACTTGACGGCATTGAGCTTTTCCAAAACGGTGAGTTGCGGTCTCAAGCAACGGGTTGTTGGGCGTATCACTAAAACACATAGACATCTTTGCATATGCTGTGGACAGTCTTAACGAGCCATCTTGCGCAAATATCCAATATGGCTCCAGTTCGACCGCCACAGGCCCGTGGTCCGTTACTCAATCAGGCATGAGCAATTCGGAGTACCTCACGGCGAACCTCGGTCCAAATGTGAGCACAAGTGAAGTGTCTGTGGTCTTTGAGCCAGACATTATGCAGCAAGCCAACTATACTGTCACCATGTTTACACCAGGCTGTATGCAAGACAACAGTTGTGATACCCGTGGCATAGTCAATGTGACGGGCATATATGCGACTAAAAGTGCACCTCCTAGCCCTACTCAGATCTACCAGACCAACAGCTACGACAAGTACGATACGATATACCAAGGTCCTGTGGACATCAGTAGCGGTGGCTTCCGACCTTCTGTCACACTCGCTGCTGTAAAAGGCCAGAAGGACGGAGTCACCATCGTGGCGCAACGAGTCCAATTTTCTATTGGCAATTCAACGGGTGGCTTGAATGGTATTTACGAATTCAATCCCAACACGAATACGCTCGATACCGATTTCTTGAACTCGACATTTGACCAAGCAGGCATGGACCTCGAACAAGGAGCGATCATCAACAGCATCGCGGTGCTTGACGGTGCCACGTATATTGCTGGAAACTTCACCGACAGCAGCACCGGCTTTGCCAACATCTTCTTAATTGGAAGTGGCAACGCGACCACCTTACCAAACGGTGGACTGAACGCTGAAGTATCTAGTATAATGGTCTACGAAGACTTGCTTTACGTCGGAGGAAACTTCAGCAATACCGTCAACGGAAGCATTACTGGGCTGAATAATTTTGCCGCGTTCAATACGACCAGCAAGCAATGGCAAGCTCTCGGCGCTGGTGTCAGCGGTGCAGTCGACTCCATAGTCTCTCTGAAGGTCAACGTCACCACCAACCAGCCAGAAACATGCATCACGGTCAACGGCTTCTTTGATACGCTAAATTCTTTTGGTCCGACCCAAGGAGTCTCGGTATCAGGCTTTGGTATTTGGGTACCTTCTCGCCGAAATTGGCTGCAAAACCTCCATGTCCAGTCTCAGTCCATCACTGGAAAACTCAGTACTATGACCAACGTGACTGGGAGCAACGCCCTTCTTGCCGGTACTCTAGCATCACAAGACATGTCGGCTGAGGATGCCGTCTACCTCAGTTCCAACCCAACAGCGATCAATTCCCTCAATTTTGGCATCCAGCCGCAACAAGTTGGGCCGATGACTCGTAAAAGAGCTATCAGTGGGCAGAATGTTACTGGTGTTGTGACCGGTCTCTTCCACAACTCTGGTAACTTGAACGTGACCGTACTTGGTGGCCACTTCACAGCAAAGGCAACCAACGGCTCTACGATTGACAATCTGGCCTTCGTGAATGGTGCAACTAATACGGTCACCGGCTTGACTGCTAGCCTTGACACTGATTCCGCGTTCCTGGCCCTTGCAACATCAGGCAACGTGCTATATGCTGGTGGTACCGTCACAGGAAATGTCAATAGTGCTGCTGTCAATGGCCTGGTCGTCTATGATCTCGGATTGGGGGCATATTCCTACCCACAGCCACCCGCTTTCGGTGGTCACAATGTTGTTGTTAATGCCATCACACTGAGACCGAACAAGGCTGGAATATACGTTGGCGGCAATTTCGATACTGCCGGTTCGCTCGGCTGCCCGAGCGTGTGCGTCTTCGAGAATGGTGCATGGAACCAGCCCGGGAGTGGAATTGCCGGTAGCGTCGCCGCATTCACCTGGCAAGGAACCGACAAGCTGCTTGCTGGCGGAAATCTAACAATCGACAACAACGCCACGAACCTGGCAAACTTTGACACCTCGAAAAAGCAATGGACAGCCGTTACTGGGGCGGCTGAGAATGTGCCTGGACCTGTCACAGCGCTGACGCCAGCGAATCAAGATGCCTCAGAATTCTGGGTGGCGGGCAAGAGCCTCAATGGATCTGCATTCCTCGTCAAGTACGACGGCAGCTCGTACCATTCTGTCGGCGACACGTTAGGATCACAGACCACGATCCTTGGACTGTCGATGCTTTCACTGAGCAAATCGCACGACTCGAGCAGTCTTGTTCCAAGTAATATGGTCCTGATTGTTACTGGACAACTTAACCTTCCTACCTTCGGAAATGCTTCAGCCGCACTTTTCAACGGCACCACGTTCTCTCCTTTCATCCTGTCTAACCAAGGCAATAACCCAGGAAGCCTGTCTCAGCTCTTCTCAGAAAAGCAAATCAACTTCAAAGCAGCTGGTAAGTGAAATACACCAAAAATCCTTTCAGGATACGTATGCTAATATGCAATCCAGGAGGCCATCTGGCAGTTGGCTTCGTTGTCCTCATTGCTTTAGCTTGTGCCTTGGGTGCTATCTTCTTACTTGTCGTCGCTGGCATCCTCATCGAACGCTATCGACGCAAGCACGAAGGTTACACACCAGCACCAACAACGTACTTCGACAAGACCAGCAACATGGGTCGAATACCGCCGGAACATCTCTTCGGTCGATTAGGACAAAGCAGAAATGCGCCCATGATTTGAGCTTTGCAAAACTTGATTCACGTGACGACTTTGATACCCACTCATTACCACGGCATTTCCTTTCGGCGTACTTGAGCGACGGCGCACCGGATCTTCCTCATTCACCATGTACAGGCAAAGTCCCTTACCTAACGCTGGTCTTTCGCTCCGAAACAGAGCATCGACCGGGCAATAGCATAACTTTATCAGGAAGTCTCGGATAGGGGAAAAGATACACTTTTTAAGTTAAATCATAATGTCTTTTATGTCGGAAAATCTCCTGGCCGCAGAGCGTATACGCCGCGGACCATCCATGTCATACCGATTTCCTTGCCTCGATGTCCCTCCATTACCGTGGAAGGGACGGGCTTCTCTACGACGGAGCCTCCATTACAATTTCTACCAAAGGGATGGCGAGAAAGAGAAGAAAGCGGCATCACACTGCCATCTAGAGCAGTGTCTTCATGATCATCCCCGGGAGGATGCCATTTCGTCACTCGGCACCGCAAGAGCGGTTACCTCGAGTGATTGACTTGCTTGTATGTAATTCAGGGCTTGTGTATTTAGATAATACCAAGATTCAATCATATCAACCTCCTCTGTCTCTTCATGCTTCATCTAACGGTGCAGGATACTTTTCAATTCTACGTGCCTAGCCTACGTTCAATTTAATCCCAACAATAAAGAAAGGCCGGTCTACCAATGCTCATATTCAAGCAGTCTCAATTGATTCGTTACTATTCAATCGAAGCGAAGACCCGTTAATACTTTCTCCCGACGACAATGAATAGTGGGTAGGGGGACACAATCCAGCACAAACAGAATTGCTAACATAATTCACGGTGAGAATCCCTGCCTCGCCAGGATCATTATTATCACCAATCGGCACACTCCCACAAACCCCGCAGCCGTGATTACTGAGCTCTTGTAGCTTACGTTTGATTACCACCCCATAAAGGGCCGCAACGTTTCCCTGCGTGAACGCACAGATACCGCCGAGGAAGGACTTTCCTTGAGGTAGACAGATTATCTTGGAGCCGGGAGCGTAGATGTCGGTATCGGCCATGGGGCCGCAATCAAAACCTCCCTTGGGGTCGCAGTCGAAAACCAAACCGGTGGCGATTTTGAGAATTGTGTCGATGTAAGTTGGGGCGAGGAGTTGTTGGGGACAGAGGCCGCTGCCACGGCAGTTGATGCCGAGGGCGCTGGCTGTGGTGACGATGAGGAGAGTGATGCCGAGAAAAATGGCTGGTGAAGGGATGAAGATCATTGTGAACGAGCGAATGGTGAGGGGAGATGACAGCCTTGTTGACATGAACGCTGCATCACAAGCCAAGACTCGAGAAATAGACACCCATTTCAGGATGCAAAAAGAAAAGAGATTCGCGTAATCGTACCAAAGGATGAACAGATTGCAACGCTCTCTTCGGTGCTTGGTCAGCAGCGTCTTAGGGGCCCCATCAACAGGAAAGGTGTTCTATGGACGTTGATTCGAGAGACCATTAAGGTTGGCGTGCAACGCAACTATTGCCGCTGACGCTTAAACACCGTCTTTTCTACTCGTACCAGTAAGAACCCAAAGTCGCAAAATCACATTACTCAAAGACTTCTTTGCAAGCATTGCTTGGGGCGCATCCCGTGATCTGTGACGTGATTTGCCTGCTCTCTCGAAATGAGATGATTGTCATTCAAAGATGGTCAGCGCCTCTACAAAGGGCGATCCTCGGTCAGAGTCTTCTTTTGCGCTCCTAGAGGTCAGGTCGATGCGCGTGTTACATCAGACGAAAGATTCCTTCAGCGCTTCAATGCAAAGCATGTTTGTATTATGAGAGAAGCTGACGGGTCCGGCCTGGGCTGATCGCAATTCTGCTTGAATCCTTCGTACCTCTCTGTGTCTCTGGGCCGGGTTGCGTGGCTTGAGCCATACGAACCGACGCAGCACTATATCTGAGACTGAACCTAAGGTTATTATTATGGAGCAGTAAGTAGGCTGCAATCTCTTATAGAAATCCTTCTGACGTGCATGTCCGAAAAGAATGATATCGATATGTTTAAATAAAGATCTATCTGGTGCTATCCCACGCGCTTTCTTGCAGTAGTCTCGTGCAGGAAGGTGGTGGCAGCGCCGTTAATGGGGAACAGCCTTATGGCCTGGTCGGGGCTTGCCTTCTACCAACTGGAGCCAAGAGTGACCTAACTTTCGGGGCACTCTGGGTAGTCTTGCGGGCAGCCAATCGCGCAGCATAGCCCCCCTCCACGCCATGTCGAAGTCACTGAAGCCCGGCGCCTCCCCACAAATGCCCGGTTCGCTTTTTGAACTCCCATCGGCCAACCAGAGCTGCAAGTCAGATGTTGCGCCCTAGCTCCCTCTTTCGGCCTCCCCTAAACCCTGCTAGCACATCCGGCTGGACCTCTCACGACCAGGCCAGGCTTCAGAAAAGTCGGTGTCATTTATCCCACCCTGTCGCTATAAAGTGTCATTGGTGAGCCAGCCAAACTGCGCTGTTGGACCCGACAGCTCCACAACACACCACTGTGCTCGCTGAATGTGGCAACTCTCAGCACACACTCACGACCCTGGTACGGCGTGCTCACTGGCTCCTTTCGACCTTCGCTCGTGGCCGCAAGCCTCGAGCCGCGACCCACCAAGGATGCACCTTACCAAAACGCCGTGTCTTTGGCACCTTGCCAGTTCCCCAATGGGGTCGTAGCTTCTTGATATGACTGCGGGTATATTCTATTATTTATCGTCAATTCCCTGTCAATCTCTTTGTCCCGGGTACCAGACTTTGTGACGCTCTGAACCATAGATTACCTCAAGCCCTGCCTCTTTTCCTCATATCCTCTATGTTCTCGTTGAAAATTCTGTGCTCGTATTCCTAGGACGGCCACGCATTACTTCTTCTCGAACATAAAACCGGTGCTTGCCTCAGGGTTCCCCTCGTTCTACAAAACGCCTCAAATCACCGATCCCGAGGTGTAAAAGTTGGAAGCGGGATGGACACATAAGAAAATCAGAGTGGGCGACTCACGTGGAATTCCGCTGTCCGTTGATGTTTGGGACGTCTTGATATCATCATAGTACATACGGAGTACAACAGTTGCTGTATACGTGATGGCGAACATCACAATCGAGCGAGGGGCCTGCACGGCACCCTTCCTTCAATTGTCGCAGTTCGACAGCAAAGTGGGATGTAAGAACTCTATACAGGGTCTATAATGGTCTTTGAAATCCTGCTAAAGCATTTGCAGATCTTCCTGGCCGTTTCTGCGCACCTGTACCAACCACAAAAGGGACCGTTGAATGTTGCCTACCATGTCCTATAACAGACTGGGTCTACTCAGATGGTGAGCCTAAGTATTGAAACGGCCGTCGAGGAACGCGTGGCTGAACAATGTCTAGATTTCAATGTCATACCCAAAGCCGCGGATTGGCTTAATGTTGCCGGCCTGGTCTGCTCTGCATTGCTACTCCTCTCATATCTCGTTCTTCCAGTGCAAAAGACGAGCCGCCACTACATGACCATTGGACTGGTCGCCGCTATATGCTTGTTACAGGTATGTAAATGAAAACCTCGCTCGACGGCTGTATTGGCTGACCAATATAGCTCGGATTCATCATACCTCTTGCAGCCAAACCAGAGCAATGCTACGATGCCATAACACCGAATGATATGTACTCGGACAGGACCTGCTCTTTCTCCGGCGCCTTTTTGCTATTTGGAGGCTTTGCTGCAATTACATGGGGTAAGAATCTACATGGAAGGCTACAACAATGCCGATGCTAAACATAGCAGGCTTCCTTCGATCTTTATCGATCCACCTCCAGATCTGCTGGCAAGTCATTCCAGGCAAAAAGTTCTTCTGGTCGTCTGTTGTTGCAGGATGGGGTCTGCCAGCTATCTTCGTAGCAGTTGCACTTCCTGTCACCGGAGCATCATACAGATTTGGGCATACATGCCATATCAATCATGAGCAGGCGATAGGTGACTACTGGGGACCTCTTCTGGCTTTCGCCGGTATCTCGACCATTCTGCAATTCGGAACGTTTGGCTATTGCATCAAGGTATATATCAGGTCGCTTTTCAACGACAACAACAACTCTTCCTCGCAGGTCAGCTCGAATGGCCTTCCCAGCTACTCATCTCGTGCTGGGAGTGTGAAGACTGTGACCGCTGGTCAAGCGTATCGGAGAATTCGCAAAGTCGTTGCGCTGCAATGGCGAGGGACTGTGATAGTGCTCATCATCATTATCAATGTTGTATTCTTGGCTGTGGTGTTCGTTCAAATGGACAATACAGTCACAGCTGCGATGCAGGATCTGGGCAAAGCGGAGCCGTGGCTGCTGTGCCTGGTTCTTAATGGTGGTAAAAAGGAGGCATGTTTGGATCAGGTGAAGTCTGTGGGCTTGGTGACGAACGAGACGACTGTCATGGCTGTCTTGATCCTACTTTCTGTAAGTCGTTCTAAGCCTGGCTTTCCATTGACTGCAGCTAACAGGACTCTCAGCTCAATGGAATTTGGGCCCTCCTCTTCCTCGGGCGCACCTCCATGATCATAGGCTGGGCAGACCTAATCCGCCAACCCTTTACGCGCCAACGCACCGACTTCGTCTCTGTCGACGCCCGCCGCTTCTCCAACAACCCCAAAACCTACGAAATGATCAACTCCCCACGCCCTCAACTGAACAACATGCCCAAAGCCCCCGAACCCGTCGTCACATCCCCCCCACCAAAAGAAGAAGGACTATCACCTCTGGCACAGTCTCCAGACAGCAACTACACTAACGACTGCTTCAGCAAAGAAGTAGAGCATAACCCTTCATCTTTTGGCAAAGACGCTTATTATAAGAGCCCGAAATTGAGTTTTTCAACGCCGAGGTCGCCGAGTGCAGGACAAGGATTCTCAAGAGAAAACTCGATGTCGTTTTCCCAGCGTGTAGTCTCGCCCGAACGGGGGCGGAATAGTCCAGCGTCGGTTGGTGGGAGACTGCCGCAAATACGGAGGGATAGTGGAGGTCGATTCTCGCCTGCTTATGAATGGGATCCGACCAGCACGCATGCGAAACCTGCTCGGAGGCAGGGTCCATTTGCGCCTTGAAAAGCTTACAATCTTTACAAGTTTTTTTCAAATTCTTTTCATGACTTATTGACAGCGAATTTCTACGGACATGGGATTGGATAGCGCATATTGGATACAGATACCCATCGATTCAGATCAGGCTTACAGCGGCTTTGTCGGGCCACTGCTACGACGCATGATGAGCTGGAGCGGCATTGGAGGGGCATTTGTGTGTGCATGTTGGATTCTTGATGGAACAACCTCAGGCAGGCATTATACGGGCCTGGAAAAGCTCTGATGCGATATTTACACCGCTTGATAGGGTTCAGTACCCACTATTTACAACATAATAACAAATTTCAAATCTCAAATCATATGTCATCTGCACTGTTAAGGGGTTTGTTCAGCTCGCTGCCTGAGGATTTAAAGACCAGCTCTAGACGGTAACCCCACACCTACATCATGTCTAAATGCCGCGTAGGCTTCCACGTCGAAAGGCCTACAAAAAAATCGAATAGAATAAATGGACATCATGACGATATCTCTACTTGATACAACTTTAGGTTATGATGCAAGGGTATTATTTCACTGGATCCTTGCATAAGATATACAGCTTTCCGAGATCCCAGCAAATAGATGGCCGCCTTGCTGTGCCACAAGGCTACTTCTCCCTTTCAGGATCGTCCTCCGAGAAAGTCAATCGACGAGCTCAGGGTTCCAACAGTTAATTCCCACTGGAAAAATACAAGGAAATCTCACGTCGCGTTTTGTCGTGATGGATTAGAGATGTGTAGTGATTCAGCTTTGATCTCGTCATGATGAAATGGGTGGCCGCAGGAGCTGAAATGCCGTAATCCTTCCGTTAGCGAAAGGATTGGGGGAGGAGCTGACAGCGGACACTTCGCGAAAGTAATCATTTTTTCGTTCTTTGTTCCTTCCTCCCGCTTCCTTCATTGTATTGCCCATGGCCTTGCCCAAGGCCTGGCCAGCACCGCCGCACAGATCCTCCCAGGTATCCTGAGCGTCATGTCCACCTCCCCGTCCGTGCCTCCCGCGTGCACGTAATACGTAATCAACGGCTATGCCGTCAATCCTTGCGTTGTGGACGCGTGCGAGGGGGCAGCTCGGATGGGGAGGATGGCGTTGTCCAGGTGGTCGAGGAGCAGTTGGTATGGCGGTGGTTGTGTTGGTTACGAGTGCGTGGTGGTTCCTTCCGTGAGTATGTTCCACAATTAATTTGTGGGACGTGTTGAGAGGAATGGCCGCATTCTCGAGGTCTGATGTCTTATTGCTTTCGCATCGTTCGCGTATTGCATTCTGGATCCTTTTCAAGCCGCCTAGTCGCGAGATCCTAGAAGTAGAGCGGTGGTGATATCATGATACCCACGATTTGAGTGATTCTTGTCCCTTCCCTTCTGTATGACCTTATTCAGCCCCATCTCACTAAGGCACAACTTCTCAAGCTGAATACCCGTTGCCCAGACCATATCTTCATGCTTAGTTCACAAACCCCCAACATCAATTCTCAGTCTGACATCCTTATGAGAGTAAGGTCCAAACCGTTTGACACCGGTCTTCAATTGCGTATATTTTATTACCTTCGTTTGGAATTGTATAAACCGTGCTCTTTCCGTCGAATCATTGACAAGAAATCCCGCACTCCAAAACAAAGACCAGCAGCAGAGCAAAAGTTTTGTAGACGCCTATCGGGCGCCTGTAACCGTGCGTAGAGGTGGACCGCAGATGCTAAATCCACTAGGTGACGATGATAAGTCTCCAAGACCCACCAGGTCTATTGTAAATGCTTGAGTCTTACGTTCCGGTATTGCGACTCTACTCCACACAATTTTCTCGAGAGACTTCAGCAACGTTGACGCAGCGTCAAGGCGGTCTGGACTCAAAAGACTTAATGCTCCAATTTTGAGGTGAAAATTTTCAGGGGCTACAAAAGCTCCGGTGGGTATTGTAGTCGCAGAAGAATCATTCATAATGCGATCGATTGAACCTTGTATTGGTGTAAAAGAGTTGCGAGTTGCCAATGGTATTCGAAGGAAGTGTGTCAGCTTGAGTTTCTGTGTACTGTTCAATGGTAGAACTAGCTATCCCGCAGCTCCGGCAGAGCGGGCAGGTTCCTCGCGGAATCATCGACCAAGCGCCAGGCCTCCAATCACCATTTGTCCCAGATGCAATACCCCAATTTGAGGTAGTGATGGGTAGAGTTCCTCCAGTAGTAATCGAAAGAATTGTCATAGATCAAGCCATCCTCAATTGCATACTGCCAGCCTGCATTTGTTTTTTTTTTCGCAGTGATAGAGGCAGGCCATATAGTGGTAATGAATGTACGTTGGGAGTCTGGAGATTCCTGGAAGTATGCATTCGGGTGTTCAAATAAAGGCATGAAACATGCTTGAGCGCTGACAACCACAGGGGTCGGATTACGACCACCTTGTCTAGTATGTATTAGAATTTCGTCCGATAGGAATTGCCTGCTGCAGTGAGGGCAGGCTTTCCTGTAAAGCTGCGGTTGGATCCTCAGATAGTCCCAGACGCACTCGATCTTTTCGAGCTCCCGTACTGTCAGTCGTCTAAAAAATGATCTGAGCCTATAACGCTGCTCGTCGAGGTTTTTCTCATTCGTGGTAGACTGAGTCGAACAGAAGCTTCCATGGTAGAGCCGGAGTCGCCATAAAGCTCGACGAACTCGAAGTCGTTCTGTGAAGGACGGTGGTGTCTCAACGCTTGCACGTCCAATTGATGGAATAATACTTGGCCCATGAAGGCGCCCTTGCGCTAATGCCGACTCAAACTTCTCGTTTAGCTTCGAAAATTGCACTGTGACGAACGACTCGTCCGCCTGCGCCATTTCGCTGCAGATCGCCTCGGCGTCCTGGATTAGAGACATTGTGCTGGACCATGGTGCAGCGAAAGCTGCTTCGAAAACGAGCCCAGCTGATGGGCCCACGAGATAATTGTCGAGAGCTGCGTCCAGTGATTCCGCGTCAAGATTGAGATCTTCTAGATGACGAATGAGCAAGATTTTATCTAGAAGCTTCTGCCGTTGCAACGTCATTCCAGAATTTTCCAGCACACTATTTAGCGTGTCTTTGGCACGTGCGAGAGTAGTAGCTTAGCCTGGTAATCTACCGTACGAGAGCAAGCAGAGATGGTATGCTATCGAGAGAGCTCGTGGTTTTCCCAAGGATTTTGTATGGGGGACGTATATTCTGTCTGAGCGTGAGGTTCTGGCGAGAGAGTCCATTGTCCGGAGAGTACACGTTGACAGCTAAAGGGTTCCTTACCCAATGAAGTATTCCCTGGGAACGACTTCTTGGGCAGCGGCTCCTCCCTCGCCCGGGTTCCTTTCCTTTACGAGCGCCTCATGGACGGAGATGTTCCTGGACGAGCGTCTGAAAGTATCAATGTAGGCTAGAACCGCGTCTCTTTTGGACGAGTGGTTTCCTGAACAAGCCTGTTCAGAACAAATGAGAGTCCTTCGGACGGGCTCATTCGAAGCAAGTGTCTTGGTAGTTGTTCTTGCTTTCTGAAAGAATGCGGACCTTCGAAGAGGTTTGTCGCAAGGATGAACTGTATTTGTTTCCCATACTGCAATGAAACTGGAGTACAATGAGTTAAAAAGTAAGAAACAGCCGGGCGAAGCCGCACAGCTTATAATTCTTCAACGCCACAACGCAAGACTTTGCAGTTCTGAACAAGGCCTTAGATCACTTGCATGGCGGCGTGCGAAACAAACTCATTCTCGGGATATCATGATGGAAGACAGCGACGAATCCCTTCGGATACCATTACCAACGTATTTGCGTCGATAACGCTTGAGTATCTTCCTCCGCATGCCTTGATCTTCGAGCAGCCTCTTGACAGCTGCGACTCTGTCTACCGTTGAAGGACCCAGGGCCCAATGCGTAGGCTGAACAAGTCGATACTGGAAAAGGTGTAGAGGGAAAAATTGGATACTTCACGAACTCACTACTAGCCTTTCGGATCTGCGGAGGGGACTTCTGCGAGACAAGAGGTATGTGGAGGAAATGGGTTAATTACTGAATACATACTGAGGCTTACGACTCAGGATGTGGATAGGCATTGTTCGTGTCTATAGTAGTTGCTGGCGGTGGTGTACAGGAGCACTGCCAAGTGAAGTCCCCCAGTCTTTGGGTTGCGCGAAGCCGATTCGCCTGTAACAGTGGTGGTTTATGCAGGTAGGACCTCCCCTTTTGTTAGATCTTGATGGAATTCGCAAGGTGGCGCGTGGCTTGCTACCGCCCGAACAGCCATTCTCATAGAAGTAACCCTCTTCCCACTATCAATTGGACCATGCAGAGGCTATCACCAGACTCGAGTGGCGCTGTGTTCGCTGCAACTGGGTAGAGTAAACGATACTAACCATCGTCCAAATCCATCACCCAACTCTTCTTCTCTCTTCTCCTCCCAAGTTACTCGCATGTGCCAATAGAAACTTGCAGCATGTCAACGCATACTTGCACGCCCGTGTCCACGCCTCATCTGTGCTAACCCCTAATTTGATACTCTCATCCCCTATTTTATCTTTCCTAATGTTATACGGTAGCTTGAGGCCCCCTGTACCACTTGCAGGGGAGTCTCGGCCATTCGTACCTGCCGGCTTCGGAGATACAGGCGAAGAAGAAGTCGGATGAGAAGATGGTGCGCTGGCGGAGCCCGTCTCGACGTAGTCGCCCAATTGGCGCAGGCATTCGAGAAATGCAACCATTCCTGCATCAAGGCGGCGGTGTAGGATCATTCGACCGAGAGGAAGATCGCCAGAGGAGAAAAGGTCCAGAGAAGTGATTTTGGGCTGCTGTCGTTGTTGCGCACTGGGGTCAGGTGTGGTGGTAGGCGTGCTGCCGGAACTCGAACGTCGTGAACCTGATGATATGTATTCATGTTTTTCAATCTTAGAAGTGCTACCCACGGCCCTTATCTTGTAGCCTCGAAACGTAAATCCAAGCTTTTCGGCAACTGTAGCTAGTAGTAGAGCAGCTGTACCCCATGCAGCATTGATCTCAGCCCAGTCGACGTTCTGCGGAGGCGGCAAACGACCAAGGCGCAGACCATTGATGGTACCAAAGAAGCCATCGTGACCTATGCAGAAAGTATCGTTGTAAACGTTGGTACGCTGAAGGCGGTCGAGTTGTAGTGCGTCATGGTCATAAGCCGCATTAAGGGCATCCCGATCATTCTGGAAAGAGCAGAGTGTAAGAGCAAACGCATTCCGAGAACGCCAAAATGCTTGCTCCTCTTGGTCAAGAGCAAGTGACTCAGCTTCCAGGGTTGCAACCTCGTCGTCTAACGCGGCCTTCTCTTTCTCGAGGGCCACGAGCTCTGCGAACGCCTTCGCTTCTGCAGCCTTAGTCGCCGACAAAGATGACTGAGCCTTGGAGACTTCGGCTGCTGTAGGAATAGTACTGTTGAGGGTCTTCAGAAAGCTGATGTATGCATCTCGTTCTTTGTTCGAGGCAGCAAGTCGATTCTGGAGTTGTGAAAGTAGGATTTCTGTACATTCGGTACACACGGGATGATCGATGTCTGAGTGCGAGGAGAGAATCTCAAAGAGACGTGTCGTAGACTCAATCTGACGGGATAGGGATTGCTTTGGGTCCTGAGATGAATCATATGATACGCCATTTATTTGATTTGGGGGAATTTCTACTTGAGCCCCTTCTGGATTACCGGGAGTATGCTGAGGAGGGACCACTTGTGAGTCTGTAAGCATCACAAAAGACATAGCTGGATTGTCTTTCAATCCTGCCTTCGCCGATGCGGCCATTGCAGACTGAGAACCAAACCCTTGGCGAGCAGCGGATATGACCCTTTTGAAGACTGCGGAACTGGCATCTTGGGAGACATGATTGTAGAGGTCTTTACGTTCTTGTGGGTAGGGAACTCTGGAGGTTCCGGTAGCCTGGTCGACTGAATGGCCAGTAGAGCCTACGAACAGTCAGACGCTGGTGGAAAAGAGCGATAGGCAGGCTTGCGAACCTACTAAAAGATCAAAAGCTGCTGGGTTCAAGTCTTGTAGTGAGCTACCGAGCTTCAGAGGCGTTCGACATTTCTGGCAATTCATGATTGTGTACAGGGTATGGTTTGTTTGTATTGAGCTTCACGGGCTTCCACCAGCTCTGGCGGATTTAGGCCGGGCTTAAGGCCAAACAGACGACTCGTGACGGACGCGACTGCCTCAACTTCTTCGATTGTTTGGTATCAAAGTATTGCAGAATATCACGATCCCGTCTCCGACTATGTCTTGGTGACAGTGGTTCTATGCTAATATGGAGCCTCCCCGAAAGAGGCGCCGGCCCTCCGACCCAGATGTAGACCTCAACAAGCGGAGAGCACGAAACGACTTCCGGTTGAAATCTATCTTCGAGACAATATTCGAGAAATATGGCAGAGACTTTGATGGCATCGGGGATGAGATTGATATGAGGACTGGAGAGATCGTTGTCAACAACGGCCATATACTGGGCATGAGGAATGAGAGGGATGCTGGGGATGTGGAGAGTTCGGGAGATGAGTTTGAAAGTGATTGCTCGGCAGAGAATGGGGATCGAGAGCCCGTGGCCGTCTATGAAGTAGACCAAAGAGTCATTCCAGAGCCTATCGGAGTCGAGAACGCAGCTTGTGCACCAGAGTCACCGTATTCAGTCGAAGATGCAGATAGCCTTATGGGGGACGTGGTTGGATTTGAGAACCCTACAATAGACGAAGGGGAGCCTACTGAAGGAGTATCCTTCGGTCAAGATGCAGAAGAAGATGAGCTGGCAAGCAGCGAATTTGATTGGCTGACTCCTAGAAAAGTCAGGTCAACTGCTTACGACCGCTGGCATCTCCACGAGCTTGAGTCTGTTGACAAAGAGGCCATGGAACCCGCTTGGCGTGTACCACCTTTGCCAAAATGGAAACCCCTGCCGAGGAGGCCACCCAAGCATGCTGAGATCGCATGTGACCAAGTGCAAGGCAATTCGCATAGTGAATCCCCTGGTGCTTCGATCTGGGCGCTGGAAGAAAGCAAGCCTCGTCTTCGTCGGCAGGCCAGAGCTCGTTCATCCTTGGCCCTTACTCATGGCAGAACCGATTCAGCCACGATACACGATGGTTCGGCTTCTGCTCAACAAGCCAGCAGGACACCTTGGACTCAGGAAGAGGACAACCTTTTACGCCATCTGAAGACCAACACACAATTGACCGCAAAAGATATGGAGCCATACTTCCCGCTGCGTCACAAAGACAAAATTGGTAGTCACTGGAATAATTTACTCAATCGTGATGAGTCAGGACGAAGGATGGGAACGCTGGATGAAGCAGAGCAAAAGGGATCTCCGTCGTCAATACTAACCAGTCCGTTCTTAGCTGAGGACGGGAACGATCACTGCCACCAAGTCAACGAGACCAACTACGAGCTGAAACATGCCCCGGTAATAGAAGAGCCTCTGGGGGCGGCAGCGCCAGATTTGGCCAACGTTCTTGATGGCCTGGGCGCTAGGATCGAGCAGGCATTTACTTATCACCAAGGCCACTCGAATGATAGCGCACCAGAAGTCTGCATGAAACGAAAACACTCTCGTGAAGAGGACATCGCGGATCCTCTCCGAGCTTTACCAACGCCATTCTCTCTTCCAGCCGCGATGCAGCGCCCACATTTCGATCAGATCTCATACAGTAGTATGCAAGATCGCCATGAAGCTTCGAGACTCGGCTCTTCGACACCGTGCGTACAGCCTCCCTTTGATGAGGCAATAGGCATGGATGTCGATTATACCACGCATGATGTGTCTCAACAGCGGGATTCAATCCAGCCAGATCCCCATGAAATACTTTCGCCAAAGGCCTCAAATTTGCCCAATGTTGAAGCTGATGCAGCTTTGCGTAGAAGCAAACGCATCGAAAAACCCCGGCAAGGTGCCTTCACTACAAATTCGGACAATCACGAGTTTCATCTCAATGAGCCTAGTGACCATGCCATCAAGGATGAACCCATCTCGTCTACTGCCAACCAAGTCTCTACTTCTAAGCCTTCCCCAGAAGTTGAGGCTGGGCGGGATCAGGTGTTAGCGAGTAGAAAAGTCCCGAGCAAGTCACAAAAACCGACAACCGATCCTGCTACATCCTTGAGAGGACTTTCAAGTCCTCTTCCAGCAGTGCAGCCTGCCCATAACCAAAAGCTAGCTGCAGCGATGGGCAATCACGGAAAATCTACTTCACAACCAAAGCGAGAAGCTATATGTAATCTTTCACCTTCGAAGCGCACATTCGTCCAAGTCGTGCTTCCACCCGCTAGGTCTGGCATTGTACTACAACGAGCTCCACTGGTGGGTTGTGACAAGGATACGGAGGATGAAATTCAGCCTCCCTGTAATGCGTGCCAAAAGAACAAATCGGTACGTATCATGGATAATGGTGAAAATAAAAGCTGTATTGTTTGTGGTGCGCGAGGATTTGACCGTACCACTGAACCAGATTTTGTTCCTACGAAAATGGCTAGAGATTCTACTCATAAAGATGAAGATCCTACCACGAACATCTCTACACAGACCCTTGAGCAGTCGCCCCCCAAAATTTCGCCAGCAACAGTCATTGGTGTCCTTGACAGCGAAGACGAATTGTCTACGCCCGCCGTGCACCTCAAAAATGCTGCTAGACGCCATATTGGTAACGATAAGAAGGCCTCAAATGGACTCGAGGTCGCCGACTCCCACTCCACCAGCAAGGTCTCGCCTCAAACTCGGACACCGGTAACGCAGCGCAAGAAAGCTGCACGCTCCTCAGATGCTCGCCAGCTTACGAGCGAGCTACGTTTGCAAATTCCGCGGCTACCAACAAAGCAGAAAACCAAAATCGACAAAGCTGAGATTGCTGACTCCTTCGAGTCGATATCCACTGCCATACTTGACGACTGCAGCGAGGACGAGCTGTCCTTGATGTGATACGACTTGGAGCCTCGTATTTGGCGGCTTCTGCAGATGTCCAGCGTTCTCAGGTCAGATGGAACATGAGTCTCGGAACTTAATCTTGGAGTGTCTCTTAGGTCAGACATCAATTCGAATGAACGAAATCTTCTCAATGTCATCTCCTTTACTGCTAAACATAGAGGCATAATCAAATATTGTACAAAAGTGTCTGACGCGAGGCGCTCTGTGACCACCAAGAACCCTCGGTAGTGCGCTCTTTGTAGTGGACTGAGCAGTTTGGCGCTCGAGAGACCACAGAATGGACTAGTTTCCAAAAGACTCAAGAGGATGAAGCTGCGCTGGGGACTCCTACCTTGGGCATTTACTTCTTATTAAATCGCCGCAGGAAGGGCATACTGTCGCATCTCGGGAGGACTTTAACATTGGTACTAGGTATCATTGGATGCTATGGATTATCTTGACGACCATAATCTTTTCTTCATACCCACCTGCTATGTAATCTATACACCACTCTGCACATGCACATATAAGACTTCTCAAGTCGATATCATGACCGAGGAATTCTTGTACCTAAATCAAAATCATCAAACAGATTTTGATTGCCCTGGTTGGGGCGACTCACCAGCTTAGCATAGGGTTCTCGCCGCTCTTCGTAGCGCTATCCTCTACATACGCCCACCGTCTCAAGAATTCCTCATGCAACATCACCCGCGTCAATTTGCCGGTGATGGCACGGTAGATATCTTCGATGACGGAAAAGTTGGTCGGAAAGAGGATGTCGAAGTATCCTTGCTGAACCTAAAACTTGTCAACACCGTGTTTCCTACCAGTACCGGCTTTGGCGGCTCACATATGGCGTGGTCACGGGCACAGTCCGCCGCTGATACCTTGTTTGTACGACAGGCGCGTTGTACCCTTTGACCGAATCAGGTAGCGCGTGGAAGTCACTCGTTAAAAGCTGGTGAAGTGGAAAGTATTCCCGCAGGATATCAAAGAATTGCATCAGCCGCGTGGGTATATATTCCGGTACAGTCAGATTAGCAGCGAAGGGTAATCTCGAGCTAAAGTTGCGAATAAAACGTGGTTGCCTGAGCGGATGATCAAACGGTCTCGTACAAGCTGCGTGGCGCACCCGCAGAAATCGCGAAGCTACAGGGTCTATCTCTCTGGTGTAAAACTCGTAGAAGTCGCCAGCATTATCGATGAGGACAGTACCTTGCACGGGTTCTTCCGTGAATGGGTCATATCGTATGCTGTCGTGGGCGAAATTGTCGAAGACTTCGAGGGCGAGGAAGTAGCAGGGCGTGGGAACGTAGATGTCCCAGGCGAATATGGAGCGATTGATGATGTCGACGTGTTCTGCGTGTCCTCGTGCTGAAGCCGATTTCGAAAGCAGGGATGTCTGTAAAGAGGCGAGAGCGGTGGAAATTTCGATGACTTTGAACTTCGTCCTGGCGTAGACATCCGGTTCGAAGTCACGTATGTAGTCCAAGATATTCAGCATGAGCGTCCCGTTCCCAGCACCTAGTTCGTATATGATCAGATCGTTGAGAGGATAAGTGTACAACTTGTAATTAGTGACCAGGTATCGTGCAATCGCTTCGCCGTAGTATGGCCGAAATAGCTCGGTGGGCGTATGCCATAGCTGCCGGCTTTCATTGGGGACTTCGGCGTCTAGAGCGTCTTCGAAAGCAGTGTAGCGTTGTCCCAATTGCGTATGAAATACGGGCTCATTGGCCATGCTATTGAAGTCAAAGGGCTCGCCGGGGCTGAAGATTACGGCCTGTTTAGGGAAGTAGCCGTAATTCGGATTATAGAGACTGTCTGCATTCTCCATCAGCGGAGTATGTGAACATCAATGGTAAGATTACCTTCTATAAAGTCGCGTGCAAGCATCTTCACCCTCCGCGGCCTTTCCCTCCGGCTTCGCAGGGCGTCTGCCGTGACCATTGGGTATCTTTCGTAGTCTCGCAGCTTGTCTGGTGGGAATATGTCTGATCTCTGCTGCCAACTGCTCGTTTGGGGGTCCCCATCCGTATCATCTTCTTTGGAACTCCTGTAGTATTTCCGCCCCAGCGCATTGAGTGGGGATTGTCTAGGTATCAGAGGGTGGAAGCGCAGCCTGGAGCAGGTCTGATGGGATAGTAGGCGCCGGAAGACCTGGGAAATCAGCGGTGAGTCCATACTGTTTGTATACTCGTCCCTAGTGTTTGGGGAGCTCAGTGTGGAGATGGGGATGGTCTTGGCGGCGGTCACTCGCCGCTCTTTGGAGCTTCCTCGTTCACCTCGAGCGTCAACATGCATCCTGCAACTCTCCTATAAATGTGCGAGATTGCCATCAGAGCCCATTGGAAGTACCGCGGTTTCATTTTTGGCTCCAGCAGACATTCTTCGAGTGCGGCTCCTCGGGTAAAGTTATGACAGCATGATACAGTAATAGAGTCTCTTCTACGAGGTTGAGGATTTCACAAGGCATATATTATAGCCCTTGAACGTACGTTAGTAAAATGGAAAATCGCCCAAAACTCTACGCTACCGCAGCATTCCTAGCAGGCATACTGGTCACACTTGGCTCCAAAGACTTCTATGCAGACCTAGAGTTTCGGTTCTGGCGGAGCTGGCGTAAACGGCGACTAAACCGTACAATTGCAGGCGCTGGACTCGTCCAGTCAGAGCACATTGGTCTGGAGGATCATGAGAAGGACGGGGGACCTGTGACAGAGATTAGAGAAGGCATAGAAGCATGTATTGGAAATACGCCGCTTTTCAAGATTAAGTCGTTGTCAGAGGAGACAGGATGCGAGATTCTTGCTAAAGCAGAGGTAAAATCTACAAATCTGGACTGATTGCTATGTGAAAAATTTCCTGATAATTTGCGTAGTTCCTCAATGGCGGTGGTGGCAGCCCCAAGGACAGAGTAGCTTTGAGTATCATCAACCTGGTAATCTACATTCTCAAATTTCTTTATTATGTCTGAGTCGTGGTAGGCAGAAGAACAGGGACTCTTGAAACCGCATTCTGGAGACGCAATCTATGAAGGCACCGTAGGCTCGACAGGCATATCGCTCGCTACAGTCTGTAGGGCGAGAGGCTATCTAGCGTACATGTAGGCCCTTTTTGTTCAATTCTGTTGTCCACACCTCCTTACTAAATGACGTTTAGCTGCATGCCCTCCGACCAAGCGACCGAGAAGTCCGACCTTCTCCTCAAGCTCGGCGCCGTCGTCGAACGCATCCCACCAGCACCAATAGTCGACCCAATGCACTTCGTCAATCGAGCGCGTAGCCTTGCTGCAGAGCATACAGCAGATTCCGACCGTCCAGGACGAGGTTACTTCGCCGATCAGTTCGAAAACGAAGCCAACTATCAGGCTCATCTCAATGGTACAGGTCCAGAAATCTTTCAGCAATGTGGTGGAAACGTAGATGCATTTGTTGCTGGTGCAGGCACTGGTGGTACAATCGCTGGAGTGGCACGATATCTGAAGTCGAGATTGCCAGATGTGAAGATCGTGGTTGCAGATCCGCAAGGCAGTGGATTGTATAATCGAATCAAGTACGGGGTAATGTTCGACACGACAGAGAAAGAGGGGACGAGGAGAAGATCGCAGGTTGATACGATCGTAGAGGGTATCGGGATCAACAGAGTGACGGCGAACTTTGAAGCAGGCAGAGAACTGATTGGCGATGCTATCAAGGTCGACGATGAGCAGGCACTGGGAATGGCTCGATGGCTTGTAGAAAAGGATGGGATATTTATAGGAAGTAGCGCCGCCGTCAATTGTAGGTCAAGGCGCGGCGATGACCAAAGGAGTAAACATTGACATATACAGGTGTCGCCGCGGTGAAAGTAGCACAAGAAATGGGTCCGGGCCACAGGATTGTCACCATCCTCTGTGATTCTGGGACCAGACATATCTCGAAATTCTGGGCGAAAGCAGGCAGCATCGGTGGTAAGACTGACAGTAAATTAGAAGATATCGTGGGTCTAAAGACATGACCCAACGTGAGAACTATCAAGACAAAAGTAAATACGCCATCCCCTATTGCTTACGATTGTCGGTTTTGTTCAACACTGTCTGCATGAACCGTTAGCGAATGATACTGCGGATTGTGCAGTACACAAAGTCACGGCGGCAATAGCGATGGCTCTTCTGATGAGAATAAGGGAAACAGGTGGTAATGCTATTCAAACCCACGCCATTTATCCCAACATAATCCTTCGACTACTCTCAATTGACGCCAAAAAACCAAAGTCAAGACAACAGGTCACGACTGCAGGAATTCCACGTCTTCCCTCATCTCTGGGAGTGGGACGCTATGACGAAACCTGAGGGGGTAGATTTTGTGCCGGACTGGGGCATCTAAAAAGAGCCGTGTTACCCGATGGTAATCCCAAGTTCATGCGGCAATTTGATCTAAGCTAAGCTATGTATGGTATCGTTGGTATACTAAGATCTACGGGCAGCTAGTGTTATGGATACATGCCCTTGTGCTTCTCCATGTAAGCCTCCATGGGAAGTGACGGCCGCTCACCTGTTGCCGAGGGACGTCCAGCTTTGGATTAGTTCCGTTAGCCTATAGGAATGGCGACGCCGTGTAGGGTTTCTGAAGCCTATCATCCGGGTAGTCGACGAGAATAACGGCGATTTCGGCTTGCCGGAGTACAGGGAGCTCCACGCGAGCCCAGATACAGCCAGGCATTGTTGCAGTGTCGTACTAGCCCACGAAGTACACCGGGTCTCCAGCCTAGTCCAAGTCGGTGTCGGTAGAAAGATGACCTCCATGACTGTGTCGCTCTCGCTTGGCTCTTCAAGTTGTGGTCAATAGCCTCGTCTCGAGTTCGAAACATTGTGTGGGAGGTGGAACAACGGTGTTCCATATAGACACGAGTCAGGTCATAGCATTTGCTCTAGGAGCCGACATGACCTGTTCTCTTGCAATAAACAAATCATCTTCTATGACCACAGTTTACACTAGCCGCAGGCTTTGAGAAGTGGTTGGGCATTGTATACTCCCTGGATGTCATGGGTGTAGGACGTATCTTTTGAGTGAGGACGGTTAGGCATTATGATCGCAGTCCGCAACGAAATTAGCGAGGTCCAGTGGCCGTATCATGCGGTAGCCACTCACTTCTTTGGAAAGGATGTTTGTATCGCCATCGGGGTAGGCAAGGTGCTTGAAGGAGACTTTGTACCAACAGTCCGTGCGAATCGTGTCATGACCGAGCGAATGCGCAGGTATGTATGCAGTGATCTTGATGTTCATCTCGCCTCTGTTCCGGTAAGTCAAACGAAAACCTAGCCAGGAAGAATCAAACTTCAAAACCTTCTTTGGTTGTAGTAGAATTAGAGCTGTTGAAATAGAAACTTTTTCTTAGTGATGTTGAAGCTTGTTGTGTGCTTTCCTTCTCAAAACCTTCCTGCTTGTGTAATTCACCTCGAAGACGACTCAAATTTTCTGTCTCTCAATCTTCACATTGCCATAGTCAATGGCCGTCCACCCGCGAACTGGACCCGCTATCGGTACAAGAGCATAGGCGGCGATGTATGGACTTCTGGCCCCTGGTGTGGCCAGCGCATCAAAATAACTGCGGGTCCCTCCCAAATTGATGTATGCCTCACTACCGTGGCAGATCCCAGTGGTGATAACAGTCATCCGTCCGATTTTGAAATCTCGGTCTCCTTTGACGAGACGTCTCAAGCTGGTGATACTTATTGGGTCGATGTATACACTCGGCTGTTTTTCTGCACTAAGACCGTAGTTCACAGGTATTTTCCTTTGGAATGTGAGGAACGACTTGTTGATGATCTATGGAAGGATACTGCTACTTATAGTACATGCCAAGCATAGTAGGGCTGAGGCTGATATCCAACGCTCCCCTATCAATGAAAAAACCGTATGCT
>JAABUK010000712.1_pt1 | contig 67792 bp, 55 predicted proteins | sample 5559141 | NCBI WGS metagenome assembly JAABUK01 (sample SAMN10711869, study PRJNA513367) | rock metagenome | isolation source: Antarctica rocks | place: Antarctica: Victoria Land, Pudding Butte nord | collected 2016-01-03 | reverse complement strand
TGCCCCTTGACCGCGGGGGGGGGCGGGGTTAGGCTGTGTCATCGCCGGGGACGTCTCGGGCACCGGCGGGCCGTCTTGGCAAGGAGCGGATGGGTGCAAATCGAGATCTCGACCCGCCACGGGAGCCTGGAACCGGGGCAAGCCCAGTACCTCCGCGAGAAGGCCGACAAGCTGGTCAAATACTTCGACCGGCTGATGTCGGTCGAGGTGGCCATCGACCACGGCAAGCACTCCTGGCAGGTGGAGATCCGGGCCTCGGCCGAGCACAAGCACGACTTCTTCGCCAGCGAGGAAGGGCCGACGCCCGAGGCGGCGATGGACCGATGCGTCCACAAGGTGGAAGAGCAGCTCCGCCGCTACAAGGACAGGGTCCAGCACCACAAGGGCGACCCGTCGCTGGGCGGCGAGCCCGAGTGAGACTGCGCACCCCCCCCCGGCCGTCGTCCCCGACGATCCCCCGGCCCGATCGAGCAGAGGCGGCCCGGCCCGCGTCGGCCGCCCCCGGCAATGCGGCCCGGCCCCGGCCCGCGAGGCCGTCGGCACCAGGATGGAGGGCTGGATGAAGCTTTCGGATTTCGTGGTCCGCGAGGCGATCCTCGTCGACCTCAAGGCGACGGTCAAGGAGGAGGCGATCCGCGAGATCGTCCGCAGCCTCCAGAACGCCGGGCAGATCGCCGAGGTCGACGTCGAGGGCGTGATCCGCGCGATCCTCGGCCGCGAGGAGCTGGGCTCGACCGGGATCGGGCAGGGGGTGGCCGTGCCGCACACCCGCCACCCGACCGTGCATCGCCTGGTGGGGACCGTCGCGCTGTCGCGTAACGGGGTCGACTTCGCGGCGCTGGACGGCGACCCCGTCAACATCTTCTTCCTGCTGGTCTCGCCGCCGAACCAGCCCGGCGACCATCTCCGGGCGCTGGAGAACATCTCCCGCCACCTGAAGGACGAGAGGTTCGTCAGCTTCCTCCGCCAGGCCAAGACCCGGGAGGCCGTCGTCGAATTGCTGGAGGAGGCCGACCACGGCACCCCCTGATCGATCCGCCGGTCGCGCCCGCCGCCGTCGTCCGGCGCCGGGTCGCGGAAACTTCCTCGGGACCCGGGGCGCGAGGCGGGGCCACCCCGATCGGCGCGGCGCCGGGCCCGATGCCTCCCGCCCCCTTGGCCGACCGAGCCGCCGATGAGCCACGATCCCCAGGTCGCCCGCCGCCAGGTCGAGATCACCAACGCGCTGGGGCTGCACCTCCGCCCGGCCGACAAGTTCGTCCGCCTGGCGCACCGCTTCCAGTCCGAGATCCGCGTCTCCCACGAGGGCCACGAGATCAACGGCAAGAGCATCCTCGACCTGACCACCCTGGCCGCCGAATGCGGCACCCGGCTCGACCTGGAGGCGCGCGGGCCCGACGCCGAGGAGGCGGTCGAGGCCCTGGCCGAGCTGGTCCTGGCCCGCTTCCACGAGAACGAGGAGGGACAGGACAAGGACCCCGCCCGTTGACGGCGGAGCCGGCGGTCGGGGCCGACACCGCCCCCGACCGCCGCCGACGGGCCGCCGACGGGCGGGCCCCGCGGCCCACCGGCCCGGGACCCCCGCCGTCCACCACGATGCATACCCTGCGCGGGATCGCCGTCAGCCCTGGCATCGCCATCGGTCCGCTCCGGGTCATCGACCCCCGCGGCCTCCGGCCCTCCCCCCGCGCCGTCGCGGCCGGGGCCATCCCCGCCGAGCTGGATCGGCTCGACCGGGCCCTGGAATCGGCCCGGGTCGAGGCCGAGGCGGCCGAGGCCGAGGCCCGCCGGCGGATCGGCCCGCAGTACGCCGACATCCTGGCGGCGCACTCGCGGATGATCTCCGACCCGACCCTCCGCCGCGACGCCCGGGCCCGGATCGAACGCGATCTCGTCGGCGCCGACCATGCGGTCTCCGAGGTCCTGGAAGGGCACGCCGCCCGGCTGGCCGGCCTGGCCGACTCGCACCTGGCCGCCCGGGCCGCCGACGTCCGCGACATCCAGCAGCGGATCCTCGCCCAGTTCCTCGGCCCCGGGACCGCCGCCGTCCCCGAGGGCAGCGACGGGCCGATCGTGGTCCTGGCCCACGACCTCTCGCCCAGCGAGACCGCCGGGCTCGACCCCGGGTCCGTCCTCGGCTTCGCCACCGAGAGCGGCGGCCTGGCCAGCCACACCTCGATCGTCGCCGCGGCGCTGGAGATCCCCGCCGTGGTCGGCCTGGGCAAGGCGCTGGAGCTGGCCCGCGCCTGCCGCTCGGCGATCGTCGACGGCGACGAGGGGCTGGTCGTGCTCGACCCCGACGGGCCGACGCTCGATCGCTACCGACGGGCCGCCCGGGAGCGGACCGCCCGGTTCGCCGGGCTGGCCGACCTGGCCCACCTCCCCGCCGAGACGCTCGACGGCCAGGCCGTCCGGCTGCTGGGCAACATCGAGTTCCCCGCCGAGGTCGACCCCTGCCTGGGCCGGGGCGCCTCGGGGATCGGGCTGTACCGGACCGAGTTCCTGTTCCTCAACGCCGACCGGCCGCCGACCGAGGATGAGCAGTTCGCCGCCTACGCCGCCGTGGTCCGATCGGCCCGGGGCCGGCCGGTCACGTTCCGGACGCTCGACCTGGGCGCCGACAAGCTCACCTCGTACCGGAACGGCCAGCCGCCCGAGCCCAACCCGGCGCTGGGGCTGCGCAGCCTCCGGCTCTCGCTCCGCGACCCGGCCCTGTTCCGGGCCCAGCTCCGGGCGATCCTCCGGGCCGCCGCCCTGGGCGACGTCCGGGTGATGTTCCCGCTGGTCTCCACGATGGCCGAATTCCGCCGGGCTCGCGCGATCCTCGACGCCGTGGCCGCCGAGCTGGCCGCCGAGGGGGTCGAGGTCCCCGCCGGCCTGCCGGTCGGGATCATGGTCGAGGTCCCCGCCGCGGCGGTGATGGCCGACCGGCTGGCCGGGGAGGTGGACTTCTTCTCGATCGGCACCAATGACCTGATCCAGTACACCCTGGCCGTCGACCGGACCAACGAGACCGTCGCCGACCTGTACGACGCCGCCGACCCGGCGGTGCTCCGCCTGATCGCGATGGTGGTCGCCGCGGCCGCCCCCCGCGGCCTGGAGGTGACCGTCTGCGGGGCGATGGGCGGCGAGCCGCTCTACGCCATGCTCCTGCTGGGCCTGGGCGTCCGATCGCTGAGCATGCCGCCGCACCAGCTCCCCGAGATCAAGCGGGTCATCCGCGCGACCCGGGACGACCGGGCCCGGGAGCTGGCCGCCGAGGTCCTGGGGCTGGATTCGGCCGCCGAGGTGGCCGCCCGGCTCCGACGGGCCCTGATCGAGGCCCTGCCCGACACGCCCCGGCCGGCCCCGCGGGCCGGCCCGCACGATTCCAGCGGTTGACCCTCGACCCGGCCCCCGGCTTCGGGGACAATGCACGGGCCCGCGGGCCTCGGCTCGGTGCCGAAGCCGCCCGGCCCGATACGGGGCCGGGCGCCCCGCGACCACCGAACACCGATCACCGCCCGCCCGTCGGCCGCCCACAACCCCGCCACCCCCGGCCGGGACCGACGAGCGGGCCCCTCGCAAGGGCCCGGACCCCTGGCAACGATGCCCTCCCCCAAGGTGCGCCTCCGGTTCGCCAAGCGCGGCGACCTTCGACTGGTCAGCCATCACGACCTGATGCGCTGCCTGGAACGGCTGGCGCGCCGCGCCGAACTCCCCCTGGCGCAGAGCCAGGGGTTCAACCCCCGCCCCAAGATCGCCTTCACCCTGGCCCTGGCGCTGGGGATCGAAGGGCACCACGAAGCCGTCGAGATGGAACTGGCCGGGCCCATGGATCCGGCCGAGGTGCTCCGGCGCCTCGCCGCCGTCTCGCCGCCGGGCCTCGACTGGCTCGACGCCGAGGACCCCGGGCCGGGCCGCCCGGCCCAGGCCCAGGCGGTCCGATACTCGCTGCCCATCCCCGCCGATCGCCGCGACCGGGCCCGCGACTCCCTGGCCGACTTCCTGGCCCGGGACCGATGGCCCTACACCCGGCACCGGCCCGACCGCACCGTCGACATCGACCTGCGGCCGTTCCTGCTCGAGGCGGATCTCGGACCCGAGGGGTCCCTCCGATTCCGCCTGAAGATGTCCCCCGGCGGCTCCGCCCGGCCCGAAGAGGTGATCGACGCCCTCGGCCTGCGCGACCTCCTGGGACAAGGGGCCGTCCTGGCTCGCACCGAAGTGGAGCTGGCCCCTTGATCGAACAGTCCGGGCCCCCCCCCGACCCCGCGCCTCGACCCGACCCGGACCGCCCCTCGTGGCGGGACGGCCGGCCGACGCCCCGGGCGTCGTCGAGGGCCCGTTAACCGACCATCGCAAACCGTGCGCGCCAGAAAGACCGACCGCATGAAGAAAGAAATGCTGATCAACGTCCTCCAGCCCGAGGAATGCCGCATCGCCATCGTCGAGGACGGCATCCTGGAGGAGCTTTACGTCGAGCGGACCAGCCACGAGAGCTACACCGGGAACATATACAAGGGGAAGGTCGTCAACCTCGAGCCGGCGATCCAGGCCGCGTTCGTCGACTTCTCCGTCGGCCGCAACGGCTTCCTCCACGTCTCCGACGTCGAGCCCCAGTATTACCGCCGGAACCTGGCCGACGACGCCGAGACCACGCCCCGCGACCGGGACCGCGAACGCGAGCCGCGCCCCCGCGACGACCGCCGCAGGCCACCCCGCGCCGAGGATCGCGACCTCCCGCCCCCGCCCAGCTACCCCGACGAGCGGATCGCCCGCGACCGGCCCGACCGCTCCGAGCGCGGCCGCCGCGACCGATCCGAGCCCCGACGCTTCGGCGAGGGGCTGGTGGGAGACGAGGACAGGACGGCCCCGGCCCGGCCCGCCCGGGTCGAGCCCGAGGAGCCCCCGCGCCGGCTCCGCTCCGAGGTCGCCCCGGTCGCGCCCCGGCCCGTCGAGCCTCCCCAGGCCCGGCCGGCCGAGCGCCACGAGCCGCCCCGGCCCGTCGAGCCCGAGGAGCCCCGCGCCCGGGGCCTCGGCGCCGGGGCCGGCCGGGCTTTCGAGCCCGAGCCGGTCGACCCCGACCTGCCGCCGAGCCGGACCCAGCGGGCCCGGACCCAGCCGGCCCGGACCGTCGATCCCGACGACGACCTCGCCCGGGCCCGGACCGCCCCGACCTCCCTCCCGCGCGAGCCCGAGCCCGAAGCCCCCGCCGCCCGAGATCCCCGGCGCGCCCGGGGAGGAGGCCGGGGCCGAGGCCGGCCCACACCCGAGCCCGAACCCCGCGCCGAGGGCGACCCCGAGCCCACGCCCGAGCCGGTCGACCCCGAGGTCACGCCCGAGGTCGCCTTCGCCGAGGAGCCCCCGCGCCGCCGGAGCGGCCGCGACGCGATCCGGTCCCGGGGCGGCGAACGCGAGCCCGAACGTCCCCGCCCGGCTCCGCCCGAAAAGCCCCGCAACTTCGCCTCCGAGTTGATCGAGCCCGAACGGCCCAGGCCGGCCCCGCCCGAACGTCCCCGAGGCTTCGCCGCCGAGCTGATTGAGCCGGAGAGGCCCCGCCCCGCCGTGGAGCCCGAGAGGCCCCGGGGGTTCGCCGCCGAGTTGATCGAGCCCGAACGCCCCCGCTCAAGCCCCCCCGAGCGTCCCCGGGCGGTCGAGCCCGAGCGTCCCCGGGCGGTCGAGCCCGAGCGTCCCCGGGCCGTCGAGCCCGAGCCGCCCCGCCCGCGGGGCCGGACGGCCGAGCGTCCCCGGGCCGTCGAGCCCGAGCCGCCCCGCGACCGGGTCGGGCCGCACGACCGGGCCGGCGAGGAGGGTTACATCCCCCGACGGCTCCGGGGCGGCGCGGCCGACTCCGCCGAATCCGAGCTGGCCCCGTTCGCCTGGGGCGACCTCGACGAAGGCGCCCCGGCGACCGGCGATCCCGAGCTGGAGGGCGAAGGCGACGCCGAAGACTCCGAGGCGACACCCGGCAAGGGCGACGGGACCCGTCGCCGCCGTCGCCGCCGGGGACGCCGGCGCGACCGCGAGCCGGGCGAGCCGGAGCCGGGAGGGCGCCTCCCCGCCCCGGCATCCGATGCCGAGGCCGAGGCCGAGGATGACGACCTCGACCTGGAGCCGCACGCCGACCCCGAAGACGCCGAGATCCATGCGTCCGCCCTGGAGGAGATCCCCTCGACCTCCGACTTCGACTTCGGCGAGGACCCCGGCGACGACGAGTTCGACGACGACGAGGACGACGGCGCCCCGTCGGCCCGCGTCCCCGACCCCGACGACCAGATCGACCCCGAACTCGAGGAGGAGATCCGCAAGGAGATCGAGGAGATCGCCGAGCTGGAGCGCGAGATGGGCCTGAGGGGGCCCGTCGAGGCCCGACCGCGCCGGGGCGACGCCCCCGCCGACGGCGGCAAGTCGCCCCGGGGTCGTGGGATGGTCAAGCCCATGCTCCAGGACATCTTCCGTCGCGGCGACGAGGTCCTCGTCCAGGTCATCAAGGAGAGCATCGGCACCAAGGGCCCAACCCTCTCGACCTACATCAGCATCCCCGGCCGCTATCTCGTCCTGATGCCCGGGCTGAACCGCGTCGGCGTCTCGCGCAAGATCGCCGACGAGGGCCAGCGCCGCAAGCTCCGCGAGATCATGAACGAGCTGAACCCGCCCAAGGGGCTCGGCTTCATCGTCCGGACCGCCGGCCTCGACCGCTCCAAGCGCGACCTGGCCCGCGACCTGGCCTACCTCCTCCGCCTCTGGAAGGTGATCCTCCGGCGGATCAAGAAGGCCAAGACCCCGGCGCCGATCTATCAAGAATCGGACATGATCACGCGGACGATCCGCGATATCTTCACCGCCGAGATCGACACCATCTGGATCGATGAGCCCGCGGCCTTCGAGCGGGCCCAGGAATTCCTCCGGGTCGTCATGCCCCGGTTCGTCGACCGGCTCAAGCTGTACGACGAGAAGGTCCCGCTCTTCCACAAGTACGGGATCGAAGACGAGATCGCCAAGATCCAGCGCCGGCGGGTCGACCTGCCCGAGGGCGGCTCGATCGTGATCGACCAGACCGAGGCCCTGGTGGCCATCGACGTCAACTCGGGCAACTTCCGGGTCGAGAACGACGCCGAGCGGACCGCCTACGAGATGAACCTCCGGGCCGCCAAGGAGATCGCCCGCCAGCTCCGGCTCCGCGACCTCGGCGGCGTGATCGTCAACGACTTCATCGACATGCGCGACGAGCGCAATCGTCGGGGGGTGGAAAAAGCCCTCCGCGACGCGATCAAGCGCGACCGGGCCCGGACCAAGGTCCTCCGGATGAGCTCCTTCGGCCTGATCGAGATGACCCGGCAGCGGATCCGGCCCAGCCTGAAGCGGTCGGTCTACGAGGATTGCGCCCGATGCGGCGGCGCGGGGGTGGTCAAGACGGTCGAGAGCATGTCGATCGACGTCATGAGGCTCCTGGCCCTGGCCTCGCACCGCGACGAGATCCGCCGGGTCCACATCGGCGTCAGCCCGGGCGTGGCCGCCCATCTGAATAACCGCAAGCGCAAGGAGATCACGCAGATCGAGCTGGACGCCAACATGACGGTCCACATCCGCCACGAGGAGGAAGCCCCCGCCGAGCACCTCCAGCTCGACTGCTTCGACGCCAACAACAATGAGGTCCGCCTGTTCCCCCAGGCCGCGCCCGACCGCCATCATCGCCATCGGCATTGATCGGCCAGGGGTCCGCCCCAGGATGTCCCGACCGGCCCCCGCCCCGCGCGGGGGCCGGTCCGTTTTCGAACGGGGGCCACTACCCCCGGCGGATCCCTTCCGTTACAATCGACCCCTTCGGATCGGCCCGGCGACGTGACCGGGGCAGACGTCCCCCGGCCCGGTTGGCCGTCGAGACTCCAGAGCATCGGACCCGGCGACCCGTGGCCCGGCCACCGGGCCGCGAGGAAGGTTTGACGAATGGCTTACGCGATTTTCGAGGACGGCAGCCACCAGTTCCGGGTCCGCGAGGGCGACACCATCGTCGTCGACCGCCGGACCGCCGACCTCGGCACCGAATTGATCTTCGACAAGGTCTTGCTCATCGCCGGCGACGGTGCCCCGACCATCGGCGCCCCCCTCCTGGCGGGCGCCCGGGTGGTCGCCAGGATCGTCCGGCAGTTCCGCGACAAGAAGCTTGTGATCCAGAAGTTCCGTCGACGCAAAAACATGCGCCGTCGGAACGGACATCGCCAGTACTACACTACCGTCCAGATCACCGGTATCACCCCAGCCTGATCGACACGATGGAATCGAAGGTTCGCCCCAAAGCCCGTTCTTTCGGGGCGAGCCCTTCCTTGTTCGTTGCCCTGGATCATCCGAACCCACTTCTCTCCCTCGTCCATCACAATCGCGCCCCCGCCCGCCCATTTCGCCCTTCCTCACCTTTCCTCTCAGAATCCGCGCGTCCATAATTCAATTGATTGGACCGGGGGCCCGTCAATGCAAGTCTTCGCGAACACAACGGTGAATAGCAATATTTTAATGACGAGAACGAGCGAGACGTAGGCGAACGGATCTTGTCTCCCCGGTGCCATTAAAGGTTTGAATGTCGAATCCCGATCCTCCGAGCGTTACCCACTAGATTTTTGAACAGGCATGAACTAATGTCTGGGATCTGGGAAACGACCTAAGAAATCACGGTCGATCAACCCGGAGAGCGTCCATGGCAACGGTAGAGGATCGGGCATCGGTGTCCCAAGGGGCGGGCGAGGTTCGGACGGCTCATGCGCGATCGGGGATGGTCATCCCTCGCGTGTTCAGCACCGAGGGGGTCAGCCCGTACGACCAGGTCGAGTGGGACCTGAAGACAGCGGAGATCAAGGACGAGAAAGGCCGGGTGATCTTCCAGCAGAAGGATTGCGAGATCCCCGGGGCATGGAGCCAGCTGGCCACCAACGTCGTGATCAGCAAATACTTCTACGGCGAGATCAACACCCCGGAGCGCGAGCACAGCGTCCGGGACCTGGTCGACCGCGTGACCCGGACGATCGCCGACTGGGGCCGCGAGGATGGCTACTTCGCGTCCCGCGATGACGCCGACCGATTCTTCGACGAGCTGACGGCCCTCTGCCTGAACCAGTATGGCTCGTTCAACTCGCCGGTCTGGTTCAACGTCGGCCTCTACCACCGGTATGGCATCAACGGGCCGGCCAACAACTGGCGATGGGACGAGGAGACCCGCGCCGTCGTCAAGGCGACCAGCGCTTACCAGTTCCCGCAAGCGTCGGCCTGCTTCATCCAGAGCGTCGGCGACGACATGCAGGACATCATGCGAGTGGCGACCTCCGAGGCGATGCTGTTCAAATACGGCTCGGGGACCGGGACCGACCTGTCGACGCTCCGATCCAGCAAGGAAAAGCTCGCCGGCGGCGGCAAGCCTTCCGGCCCGGTCAGCTTCATGCGGGTCTACGACGCGATCGCCAGCGTGATCAAGTCGGGCGGCAAGACCCGACGCGCCGCCAAGATGCAGACGCTCAAGATCTGGCATCCCGACATCCTTGAATTCATCGAGTGCAAGACCAGGGAGGAGAAGAAGGCCCGGACCCTGATCGAGGCGGGCTACGAGGCCAACTTCAACGGCGAGGCGTATAGCTCGGTCCTGTTCCAGAACGCCAACCTGTCGATCCGGGTCACCGACGCCTTCCTCCGGGCCGTCGAGAACGGCGACGATTGGACAACCCGGGCCGTCACCACCGGCCGGCCGATGGACACCTATCCCGCACGGAAGCTGATGGACGCCATCGCCGAGGGGACCTGGCTCTGCGGCGACCCCGGCCTCCAGTATGAGGACACCATCCAGCGCTGGCACACCTGCCCCAACACCGCGCCGATCAACAGCAGCAATCCCTGCTCCGAATACATGTTCATCGACGACAGTGCTTGCAACCTCGCGAGCCTGAACCTGATGAAGTTCCGCCGCGACGACGGCACATTCGACGCCCCGGCGTTCCGGGCGGCGTGCCGGATCTTCATCACGGCGCAGGAGATCCTGGTCGACCACGCGAGCTATCCCACCGACCGGATCTGCCAGAACAGCCACAAGTTCCGCCCGCTCGGCCTGGGTTATGCCAACCTCGGCAGCCTGATCATGGCCGACGGCCTGCCCTACGACTCGAACGCCGGCCGCTCCCTGGCGGCCTGCATCACGTCGATCATGCACGGCCAGGCCTACTTGACCAGCGCCGAGCATGCCGGCCAGCTCGGGCCGTTCGACGGGTTCGCGATCAACCGCGAGCCGATGCTCCGGGTCATGGAGATGCACCGCGACGCCGTCGAGGGGATCGACGCCTCGGCCCCGGCCGAGTTGGTGGACGAGGCCCGCGCCGTCTGGGACGCCTGCGTCGAGGCCGGTCGCGAGCATGGCTACCGCAACAGCCAGGTGACCGTCCTGGCGCCCACGGGCACGATCGCCTTCATGATGGACTGCGACACCACGGGGATCGAGCCCGACATCGCCCTGGTCAAGTACAAGCAGCTCGCCGGCGGCGGGATGCTCAAGATCGTCAACAAGACCGTGCCGATGGCCCTCCGGAAGCTCGGCTACGACGAGCCGGCGGTCCGGGGCATCCTCGACTACATCGACGGCCATGACACGATCGAGGGGGCATCCGGGCTCCACGAGGGCCACCTGCCGGTCTTCGATTGCGCCTTCGCGCCGCCGCAAGGCGGGCGGAGCATCCACTTCCGGGGCCACCTCCGGATGATGGCGGCCGTCCAGCCGTTCCTCAGCGGCGCGATCAGCAAGACGTGCAATGTCCCCGCCGACGCTACCGTCGCCGACATCCGCGAGGCGTATCTCGAAGGATGGAAGCTCGGTCTCAAGGCGATGGCGATCTATCGCGATGGTTCCAAGGGGAGCCAGCCGGTGAGCACCAAGTCCGAGACCGACACCAGGGCGGATGCCGTCGCCGCCCGGGCCGCGGCCGCGGCCGCCCCCGAGCCGACGCCGGCCCCCGCGTCTGCCGCGATCCCGGTCCCCTCGGCGCCGGCCCCCGCTGCCGCCGCCCAGCCCCGGCGGGCCCGATTGCCCCACACCCGGCAGAGCCTGACCCACAAGTTCGACATCCAGGGGCACGAGGGCTACGTGACCGTCGGCTTCTATCCCGACGGCCGGCCGGGCGAGGTCTTCATCACGATGGCCAAGGAGGGATCGACGATCGGCGGCCTGATGGACGTCCTCGGCACGTCGATCTCGATGGGCCTCCAGTACGGGGTCCCCCTGGATGTCTTCGTCAACAAGTTCGCCCACAGCCGGTTCGAGCCGGCCGGGTTCACCAAGAACCCGGACATCCCGATCGCCAAGAGCGTGACCGATTACATCTTCCGGTGGCTCGGGATGGAGTTCATCCCCGGCTACCGCGAGGCCAACGCCCCCCAGCGTCCCGCCGAGGAGCCCCCCGCCCCCAAGCCGGTCATCAAGGTGAACGGCCACCGGACCGTCACCATCGCCGACCTGGACCACACCGAGGCCATCCTCGGCCAGGCCGCCCCGGCCCCGGCCCCCTCGCCATCATCCGTCATCCCCACGACCGTGGAAGGCCTGGAGAAGCGCGACGAGCAGTTCGCCCACTTCCAGAGCGACGCCCCCGCTTGCGACAACTGCGGCGCCCTGACCGTCCGCTGCGGGACCTGCTACCGATGCTTCAACTGCGGGAACAGCATGGGCTGCTCGTGAGCACGTCGTGAAGGTGCAAGAATTTAGGGACGGGCGCGAGGCACCAATCTCGGGCCCGTCCCTTTCTTTTCAAAGGATCACGGCAGCAAGTCACGCACGAGGATGCGGCCGACTTCGTGACCCGCAATCTCCAGCGAAATCGTGTCATCCGGCCCCATGTCCTGGCGCTGCAAGTAGTCAGGTTGTTCGGTCGGTCCGGTCGGATGGGTGTAGACTTCGATCCGGCGGTCGACGAGGTTGATGAGCCCACTACTGTCCGGTTGAGGTTTCTCAATTTTGATGAAGGCCACGAGATGCCTCGGACTTACGAGCATCGCGAGGCGCGCACGACTTGAAACCGAGAAAATGGCATTTGGGCTCCAAAACCTGATCCGAGATGGTCCGTGATGACTTGCCGCTCATTAGGGCCTACACCAGTCATCGCTCGGGAGCGAAACGATTGGCGTGCAATTCTCTGAACGGCAAATTTCATCACAAATCCTCTTGTCAAGTCCCCAGTGATTCTCCTGGTTTTCAAGGCAATTCAGACCAAAATGAGCAGATCGAGAATGGGTATTTCGGAAATACCCTGGAATTCAAAGGGATTTCAACCGGACAGTAGTGTGATGAGCCAGTAAATTGGGAACCCCGACCGTGCATAGAGCCGCTTCTTGATCGAACGGTCGCCCGGCAGGCTCGCTTCGGCCACCTCGACCACCAACGCGACCTCTGCCGGTCCGGGCGCCCGATCCTGGTAGTCGCGGATGGACCCGCTAACGACGGCAACGTCCGGCTCCGGCTCGCTATCGGATGCCGTGATCGGATCTTCCTTGGTGGCGAACCATCCGTCGGGAAGGAGGTCGGATACGGCGTGAAAGGCCAGGTTCGCGGAGATGACATGGGGTTGATGCTCGGTCATCTTGGCGACGAGCCATCCTTCCAGGAGTTCGATTCGATCGTTCTTGGTGAGGATGCCCGATTCGGCCATCCGGTGATACTGCTCCACGCTCAGGCGATAGAAGGGCTCATCAGGAGGAGATTCCTTGAGGTAAATGAATCCTTCGAGGAGTTCGACCCGATCGTCCCGGGTGAGGATCCCCTCCCGCTTGATCCGATGATATTGGTCCACGCTCAGGCGGTAGGTGGGACCGACGGGCTCGGCCTCGCGATCTGGCGGCGTGGTCGGTTGCAGACTGATGGACATGGCAACCCCTCGTCACTCGAAGGCCGGCCGGGGACAACCCGGGGCGTTAATATATTCAGCCAGCCCGATCGATTTGCAGCATGGTTTCCGCCGGATCCGCGCGAGAAATCGGCCCGGCCGCCGGGATGGGTGGCCGGGCCGTCGCGAAGGGCGTCTGCTCAGGCCTTGTCGCCCGGGGGGGCCTTGCGGGCGATGTTGACCCAGGTGTGGACGTGGGGCGAGCCGTGGAAGTACCAGGCGAAGGCCGGGCCTTCCAGCCTCCAGATGTCCCAGACCTGGTCGTGGCCGATGTCGTTGTCCTTGTAGAAGGTCAGGCGGAGCTTGTCGGCGCCGCCGGCCTCGCGGAGGCAATCGTTGACCTCCTCCACGTCGAAGGCGCGGAAGGGGCTGGTCAGGTCCTTCAGGAGCTTCTGGACCATCTGCTTCTGCTGGCCATCGAGGTCGGCCACGGGCAGGCCGGGGGCGTCGACCCGGTCGCCCCGGAGCCGGATCGATCGGGGGGCGTCGGGCTCGGCCTTGGCGACGAGCGCCCGGGCCTTCTCCTTGTCGTCGAGCGTCGCGAAGATCGCGTTGGCCTGCTGCCCCTGATACCACCAGACGTTGTTGGTATGCTGGGCGTCGTCGTTGCCCGATCCGGTGGCGTCGTGGCCGTAGAAGATCGGCCCGCCGAAGGCCGCGCCTTCGACGCTGTTGCCGTCGGCGCGGAGGGTATTGTGACGGCCGGTCAGGACCCATTCGAACGGCCTGTCGGTCCCCGGCTCGCCGAAGACGGCGACGTGATAATTGCCGAATCCGCCCGCGTCGTCCTCCATCTGCTTGGTGAACCGCTCGTGGCCCTCCTCGCTGCAGAGGCCCTTGAAGACCTCCTTGCAGATCGCCTGCTGCTCGGCCGTGAGTTCGGAGATGCTCGGCTTGACGATGGCCCAGTTGTTCTGGACCTGCGACCGTTTGGGGTCGTCGAAGGGGAAGCAGATGAGCTTGCGCTGCTCATCCTTGAGCGACGCGAAGAACCGCGCGACGGCGGTCTCCGACGGCGCCTTGGGGGTCGGCCCGACCGCCGGGGCGGGGCCTTCGGCCCGGGCGATCGACGGGACCGAGACGGCCATTGCGGCCGAGCCGACGGCCTTGACGAAGTCGCGGCGCGAGACACCCGGGCCCGGGCGTCGGTGGGTCTCTGCCATGGGCGGACCTCCTGGGATCGTTGCGGTGGGGGCGATGCGGTGCGATCGGGCGACGCACGACCGGCCCTCAACCTAAAGGGGTGCCCGCGCCGAGTCAACAGGACGGGCCGGGCGACACGATCCGGTCGCGTCTCCCGGCCCGGCCCGGGCCCGGGGACGATCGGAGCCGACGGGCCCTAGCGGCGCAGGATCGGCCGGTATGCCGGCGCGATCGTGGCCAGGGTGGCATCGCCGGCGAGCGTTGGTAACTGTGAGATCGGCAGATAACCCTGGACATAATGGTAGGCCGCCAGGGTCGACGTCACCCGCAGCCCCTCGCTTTGCAGGTGCTTGACCAGGGCGTCGAAATTCCCGCCCCGGCCCCGGATGACGACCCCGACCGAGGTGTCCTGGAAGGAGATCCGGTGGGACAGGGCCGAGACGAAGGCCCCCTGACTCCCGCGATCCTGATAAGCGAGGAATTCCCGATAGATCGAGCCCAGGGCCTGGCCGCCCCGGTCGGCCACCAGTTGGGCCGGCGTCAAGGCCGCCGACGGGCTCGCGTGGACGATCGCCCGGGGCGGTTCCGGGACGCCCGGCCCGACGAGGCCCGAGGGGGCAAGCCGCCCGTCCAGCGACTCCAGCGATTCGAACTTCATCGCCCGATGTCGTCGATCGGCATTCATCGGTCCATCTCCACAAAGTCGCCAGGCGACCCGATCTCTCGCGACGCTCCCGGATGTTAACACGATCGGCGGCACGGCTCGAACTTTAAATCGGCACATCATGCGCCAACCCGATGGGTGTCCGGCTGGACCGGGGGGCGGTCCGGGATTAAGCTGGCCTGGCCGCGGCCCGACCCCGGGCCGGATCGTCGCGAGATCCCCCAGCCGTCGAGGATCGCATGCCATCGATCACGATCACCGACCTCCCGGGCGACACCTGGACCGACGCGATCGACCTGAACCCGGCCGGCCTCGGCCTGCCGGCGGACCCCGCCTGGTCGGTGACCAAACGCACCCTCCGGGGCGGCCGGCGCGACCGCGTCGACCTGATCCGCCTGGACAACGGGGCGCTCTCCGTCGACATCCTCCCGACCCGGGGGATGGGCCTCTGGAGGGGGCGGTTCCGGGGCGATCCGCTGGGTTGGAAATCGCCGGTCGTCGACGGCCCCGTGCATCCCGCCTTCGTCCACCCCGCCGACCGGGGCGGATTGGGATGGCTCGACGGCTTCGACGAGTGGCTCGTCCGATGCGGCCTGGAGAGCAACGGCGCCCCCTACGAGGTGGCCATCCCGGGCCCCGACGGCCGGCCCGCGCGCCACCTCCTCGTCGGCCTGCACGGCCGGATCGCCAACATCCCCGCCCACCACGTCGCCATCCACGTCGACGACGCCGCGCCGCACGCGATCACCGTCGAGGGTCGGGTCGCCGAGTCGACCCTCTTCCACGCCCAGGTCGAGATGACGACCCGGTTCACGACGGTCCCCGGCTCGAATCGGCTGGTCGTCCGCGACGAGTTCGCCAACCTCTCCGATTCCCCGGGGGCGATGCAGATCCTCTACCACTGGAACTTCGGCCCCCCCTACCTGGGCGAAGGGGCGACCTTCGCCGCCCCGATCGAGGCCCTCGTCCCCCAGAACGCCCGGGCCGCGGAGGGGCTCGACCGCTGGACCCGCTTCGGGGGGCCGGAGCCCGGCTTCGCCGAACAGGTGTATCTCGCCCACCTCCGGGGCGACGGCCCGGACGGCCGGACCCTGGCGATGCTCAAGGGCCCCGGCGGCGACAAGGCCGTGGTCCTCCGGTTCTCCCGCTCGCAACTCCCCTGCTTCACCCTCTGGAAGAACACCCGGGGGGCCCGCGAAGGCTATGTCACCGGGCTCGAACCCGCCACCAACTTCCCCAATCCCAGGCCTTTCGAGGAAGCCCGGGGCCGGGTCGTCCCCCTCCCGCCCGGCGGCACCTTCCTCGCCGAGACCGTCCTGGAAATCCTCGACGGGGACCAGGCCATCGCCGCCGTCGAGGCCGAGATCCGGGACATCCAGGCCCGGGGGACGCCGACGATCCACCGAGGTCCGGTCGAGCCCTTCGCGCCCGCCGGCTGATCGCGCCGGAAAGATCCGCCGATCGCCGAGAATCCCACCCCGGGGCGGCCTCGATTGGCCGCTCGCCCGGTGTGCCGACCGGGATTATCGTCCATTTCCTCGCAGATTGCCCGGACACGAGATCAGATCGGCAATCCACCCCACCGGTCGAGCGCCACGGGCAGATCCGGTTTCATCAATTGACCTGACTTCCCGAATCCATTAACTTGCCGCACACCCCATCCGATAAGCACCCGAGAAGGGAAGTCGAACTTCGCCCAATCAATCCATAAACAATCCCGGGTGTTTGATCATGAATTTTTTCCGGCTTTTCCAGGGGAAAGATTCGAAGCAGCGCCCAAGAAGTCAACCTTACAGGCCCACCGCCGAGCCGGTCGAATCCCGGATCCTGATGACCGTGACCGACGGCCTCGGGGCCCATTTCGCGCTGAACTACATCGACCATCGGGTGTACCAGTATGATGGGGGCGCGGCCTGGCATGCGGTCAGCAGTCCCATCGTCAGCCAGATCGGCGTCGACGGGGGCGGCCGACTCTACGCATTGGGGGTCGATCACAACGTCTACGAGCACGACGGCGGCGCGAGCTGGCACGCCGACGGCGGGAGCGCCAGCCAGATCGGCGTCGACGGCGGCGGCCACCTCTACGCATTGAACTACAACGATCACAACGTCTACGAGCACGACGGCGGCGCCAACTGGCATGCCGACGGCAATTACATCAGCCAGATCGGCGTCGACGCCGGCGGCCATCTCTACGGCCTGAGCCTTGACAACCAGGTCTACGAGCACGACGGCGGCGCCAACTGGCACGTCGATGCCGGGAACGTCAGCCAGATCGGCGTGGACGCCGCCGGCCGGCTCTACGCGCTGAATTACGGCAACCACAACGTCTACGAGCACGACGGCGGCTCCAACTGGCACGTCGATGGCACCGGCGTCAGCCAGATGGGCGTCGACGGCGGCGGATTCGTCTACGCCCTGAACTTCGTCGACCACCAGGTCTACGAGCACGACGGCGGGATGAACTGGCACGTCGACGGCGCGAGCGCCGGCCAGATCGGCGTCGATGCGGCCGGGACACTTTTTGCCCTGAGCCTCAACACCCAGATCTACCAGCACGACGGCGGCGCGGGCTGGCACGCCATCGGCGGGAACGCCGGCCAGATCGGCGTCGACGGCGGCGGCTACCTCTACGCATTGAATTCCGGCGACCACAAGGTCTACGAGCATGACGCCGGCGCGAGCTGGCACGCCGACGGCACCTACGTCAGCCAGATCGGTGTCGACGCCGGCGGCCGGCTCTACGGCCTGAGCTTCAACACCCAGGTCTACGAGCACGACGGCGGCGCCAGCTGGCACGTCGACGCCGGGAACGTCAGCCGGATCGGCGTGGACGCGACCGGCCGGCTCTACGCGCTGAATTACGTCAACCATAACGTCTACGAGCACGTCAACGCCGCGAACTGGCGCGTCGACGGGCAGGGCGTCGGCCAGATGGGCGTCGACGGCGGTGGCTATCTCTACGCCCTGAACTTCGTCGACCACCAGGTCTACGAGCACGATAGCGGGATCAACTGGCACGTCGACGGCGCGAGCGTCAGCCAGATCGGCATCGATGCGGCCGGCTATCTCTACGCCATGAGCTTCAACACCCAGCTCTACGTGCACGACGGGAGCGCGAGCTGGCATCCCGTCGCACCTTCGGTCGCCGCCGGCCTGAACTTCCCGACCAGGGGTCGTTGAGCCCGGGCCCCGACGATGGGACCGGCGTGGCCCGCCTCGACCCGACGAGGCGGCCTCGCCGGACGACCGTCGCCGCTTCCGACGCCCGGGGCATCTGCGTGACCGGGTCCCTCCGGGATCGGCCGAGCAGGTCGGCGATCCGGGAGGGATCCGGGCCCATCACGCCCGGCGCATCAACCGGAGGGCGTTGGCGGTGACCAGCAGGCTGACGCCGACGTCGGCGAGGATGGCCATCCAGAGCGTTGCCAGGCCGAGGACGGCCAGGGCCAGGACCAGGGCCTTGCTCCCCAGGGCCAGGCCGATGTTCTGGCGGATCCGGGCCAGGGTGTCGCGGCCGAGGCGGACCACCCAGGGCAGGGCGGCCAGGTCGTCCGCCATCAGGATCACGTCGGCGGCCTCCAGGGCCGAGGCGCTGGAGATCCCCCCCAGGGCGAAGCTGACCCGGGCGGCGGCCAGGGCGGGGGCGTCGTTGACGCCATCGCCGACCATGCCGGTCGGGCCCCGTCGGCCGTTCAACTCGGCGATCGCCTCGGCCTTGTCGGCCGGGAGGAGCCCGGAACGCTGGTCGTCGATCCCCAGCTCGCGGGCGACGGCGGCGGCGGTCGGCCCGTTGTCGCCGGTGAGCATGACCACCTCGATGCCCAGGGCGATCAGCTCGCGGACGGCGGCGGCGGCCCCGGGCCGGGGGCGATCGGCCAGGCGGATCCAGCCGATCGGCCCGGCCTCGGTCGTGAGGGCGACCGAGGTCCCGACGTCGCCCTCGGCGCGGCCGAATCGGGCATGGAAGTCGGGCGGGCAGAGGCCCGACTCGTCGATGTATCGGTGGCTCCCGATGTGGTATTCGACCGCCCCGACCCGGCCCGAGGCGCCCAGGCCGGGGACCGCCTCGTAGCCGTCGGCGACCGGCACGTCGAGTCGCAAGGTCCGGGCGTGCCGCGAGATCGCCCGGCCCAGGACGTGCCCGCCCTGGTCTCCCAGGGCCGCCGCGATCCGGAGGACGTCGGCGTCGGGCCGGCCCTCGGTGGCGACCACCTCCACCACGTCGGGCTCGCCCATCGTCAGGGTCCCCGTCTTGTCGAACGCCAGGACGCGGAGCCGGCCGACCTCCTCCAGGAATTGCCCCCCCCGGAGCAAGATCCCCCGACGGGCCGCCGCCGCCAGGGCCGACGCCAACGCCACCGGAGTGGCGATCACCAGGGCGCAGGGGCAGGCGATCACCAGCACCACCAGCCCCCGGCCAAGCCACGTCGCCCAGTCGGCCGGCGAGCCCATCGCCAGCCGGACCGTCGGCGGGGCCAGCATCACCAGGGCCGAGGCGGCGACCACCATCGGCGTATACCAGGCCGCGAACCGCTCCACGGTCCGCTCCACCGGGGCCCGGCTCGCCTGGGCCCGGCGGACCAGGTCGGCCACCCGCGCGATCAGCGAGCCGTCGAGAGGACCCGTCGCCTCGACCTCCAGCGCCCCCTCGCCGTTGACCGAACCGGCGAATACCCCGTCACCGGCCTCGCGGAGCACCGGGATTGACTCGCCGGTGATCGCCTTCTGGTCGACGCTCGACCGGCCCGAGACCACCGAGCCGTCGACCGGGATCCGCTCGCCCGACCGGACCCGGACCCGGTCGCCCTCGACGATCGAGGCGGCCGGGACCGTCTCGACCCGACCGTCCGGCCCGACCCTCTCGGCCGACTCCGGCGCCACCGCCAGCAGCGCCCGGATGGCCCGACGGGCGCGGTCGACGCTCAGGGACTCCAGCGCCTCGGACAATCCGAACAGGAAGGCGACCGTCGCCGCCTCGTCCCACTGGCCCAGGGCCATCGCCCCGAGCACGGCCGACGCCATCAGGACGTGGATGTCGAGCCGGCGATGGCGCAGGCCCCGGAACGCCCTCGGCACCAGGTCGAGGCTTCCCGCCGCGATCGCCATCCGATAGGCGAGCCGCGCCGACGCCTCCCCCCCGCCCGCCCGGTCGATCAGGACGCCCGCCAGCAGGGCCGAGCCCGAGGCCGCCGTCGAGGCCCATCGGCCGTGCCTCGACCACCAGCCGCCGGAGACCTCGGGGGTGCCCGACGCCTCGGCGTGCATCCCGGCCCGGGCGGCGATCCGCCGGGCCAGGGCGGCCGGCCCGGTCGCGTCGGGGTCGTATTCGACCGTCATCATCCCGTGGATCAGGTCGAACCCGAGCGTCCCGACCCCCGGGACGCCTTCCAGGGCGGCGCGGAGGGCCGCGACCTCGACCGGGCAGTCGAGCCCCCGGACCTTCATCGTGCAGCGTGCTCGGCCCATGGCCTGCATCCTCCGAGGGGGCGGATCCGCCGTCCGGGCCGGCCCCGGACCCGAGGGCGGCGACGTCCCGATGCCGTCCGCCGAATTATAAGGACGTCCGGCAGTTGCGCGAACGCGACGTCGGCGGTTTTCGGGCCGGGATCGGCTTGCGGCCGGCCTCCCGGGGACGCTAGACTGGGCCTTCCCCCGCCGCGATGAGGGCAACTCCCCCACCCCCCACCATCCTACGCCCCGAAGGCCGGGTCGGAGCGATCCACATGGGACCTGCATACCTGATCCGATACGGCCTGGCCCGCGCCGTGGGCCGCTTCGCGGCGGACTCGGGGACGTTCGGGCGGGGCGATGCCGTGGTGATCCGGACCCATCGCGGGGTCGAGCTGGGAGAAGTCCTCGCCCCGGCCCCCTCCGCCCCGGACAGCTCTCCCGAGCCCGCCCCGATCCTCCGGCCCGCCGGCCCCGCCGACCTCGAACGGGCCCGGAAGGCCGAGGCCGACCGACCCGGGCATTTCGAGGCCTGCCGGGTCGTGTTCGAGGGGGGGACCTGGCCCCTGGAACTGATCGACGCCGAGCCCCTGCTCGACGAGGGGCGGACGGTCCTCCATTACCTCGGCCCCCACCGGCTCGACGCCTCCGGCCTGATCGCGGCCTTCCGGATCCGGTGCCGACTCGACGTCGTCCTCGAGCCCGCCGGCCTCGACGTCGAAGGGACAGAACCCGAGCCTCCCGAAGATGCCCATGGCTGCGGGAGCTGCGGGTCGTCCGGAGGCGGTTGCGGGTCGGGCGGCTGCGGGTCCGAATCGGGCGGATGCGCCGTCAAGGCGCTGGTCGCCGCCCGGCGACGCGTCGCCGACTGAAAGTCGATCCGGAAACCAGGATGGTCGATGGGCCAGGGTGACGCCAGGTCGAAAACAGCGGATGGGGTAAGTCAGTCGGGGATCCACCCGGGGATCGTCCGCCCATCGGCCATCACCCATCCGGCATGACCCCTTGCCGGGCCAGGGGGAGGTTCCCGGATCGCCTCCGAGATCCGGGATCGACCGTCGCGGGCCCGAAGCGATGGCACCCGGGTCCGCCCGACCGCCCCTCCGCGCCTTCGATCACGGGAAACGGTCCCGCCCGCCGGGGTCGGTCCGGATCGAACCCTCTCACCCATCCTCCCCACGCGATCAAATCCTTCAAGAAAGGAATCTTACTTCGTCTTCGCCCTCGCGACAGAAACTCGATTCCCGAGCAAAAAGGCATTTGTCCCTTTTTCGGGATGGAAATTGTGTTGTTGCGCTCCGAAACTCGCTGAATATACTCGCGAGCGGTACAACTACCTCCCGCAAACGGAGCGCGAGCCACATGAGACACTTCCGCAACCCGAGATACGCACCCGAGAGCCTCGAACGGAAGCTCAGCCCATCGGCGGCCATCCCGGTCGCGGCGGAGATTTCCATCCCGACCACGCAACTGGCCGTCGTGAACCCGGTCGTCACCTACCAGGACAGCGCGGCGCCGTCGGCCACGACCATGACCCGGGACGTGACGCCGGCGCCGGCCCCGGCGCCGGCGCCGGCCCCGGGGGGGTCGGATCCGGCCCCGCCCCCGGGGGACGGCAGCGTGCCTGACGCGCCGCCGAGCGCCCCGAGTGGGCCGCTCCAGCCGGTCTGATCGCAGAAAGGGCCCGCCGGGTCGGACCGACCCGGCGGGCGTGTGGAGCGGGCGGCTCAATTCATCGCCGCAACGGCCGGCGCCTCATCTGCTGGCGGATCTCGCCCCGCAGGCCTTCGAATGTGGGATCGATGGCGAACCACCCGTCCTCGAACAACTCACTGGCCGCGAAGGCGAGGCCGAGATCCTCGACGACCTGTGGGAGCCGGTCGCGGTCGGCCCGGGCGGCCGTCGCGTGGATCCGGGCGAGTCGATAATACGCCTCCCCCCTGGGCGAGATCGGGGCCTGGTTCCCGGCCTGGTTCCGGGCGAGGATCATCTCGTTCCGGAAGGTCCGGGACCGATTAGCATGGAGGAGGGACCGTCCGACCATCTCCAGCGCCTCGGCGATCCTCCCGCGCCGGAGGAGATCTTCCGCGACGTGATGGAAGGCGCGGATCGCGGTCGGCTCCTCGCAGAAGAGCTCCTCGAATCGAGGGTCCTCGATCAGCGAGGCTAATTCCGCGATCGGCCGGGCGGGGTCGACGCGGCGGCGGAGGTCGGCGCGTTGATAGCGGGCCCTGAGGTGCCCGGGCTCGGCATCGAGCACGCGGTCGTATTCGGCGATGGCGTCGGCGGGATGGCCTCCCAGGGCCAGGCCGGCCGCCAGGATGGCCCGGGTGTCGGGATCCTCGGGGTCGGCGGCCAGGATCTGCCGGGTCGAGGCGATGAGGGCCTTGCCGTCGTCCGGATAGTTCGGCCCGTAGTGGAGCCCGGCCTGGAAGCGGAGCATCAGCGCCCCGGCCGGCCCGAAGGGCCGCGTCAGCACCGCGAACCGATCGAGGTCGGCGACGGCGCCTTCGTCCTGCCAGGATGCCCTGCGGATCATCGCCCGGGTGGAGTAGGCCACGACGAAGTCGGGGTCGAGGGCCAGGGCCCGGTCGCATTCGGCCTGGGAGGCCGCGGAGGGATCCACCTGGAATCGCCAGGGCGTGTCCTGCTCGACCTTGAAGAGGGCCGAGGCGAGGCCTACGTGCAGCGCCGGGTTCTCCGGGTATCGGGCGACGCAGGCCCGGAGGTGTTCCGCGGCGATCGGATACTCGTCGATCCGGCAGGCGACGGCGGCGGCGCGGTAATGGCCCCAGAACAGCCCGGGGCGGCCCCGGAGGGCGTCGAGGTAGTGGCCCAGGGCTTCCCGGGCGTGGAGCGGCTCGGCGGCGACCCCGGCGAGGTAATCCTCCATCCACCGGGGGGGCCGGGGCCCGTCGGCCGGCTCGGGGTCGGGGAGCTTCAACCGATGGCGGAGATCCCGGATCGCGGGCCGGAACGCCGCCACGGGGGCCAGGTCGGCCCGCTCCAGCAGCGCCAGCGCCCTCCGCCAATCGACGGGCGAGTTCGGGCGTTCCCCCAGGGCGACGGCCAGGCGGAGGGCCTGTTCGAGGAGCCAGGCCTCCAGCTCCGCACGCTCGCGGTCGGGCAGGAAGCGGACGTCGTCCCGGGCCCGCCAGTCGGGGTCCGTGGCGACGCCGTAGAGGGCCAGACGCCGGGCGGCGATCGCGGAGGGGTCGCCCCGGTCGAAGGGCCGCCAGTCGCCGAACCGGCGGAACCGGAAGGCGTCCGAGTCGGCCCGGGAGACGATGGCCGCCAGCTTGGCCCGGGCGCGGTCGGACTTCGTCCCCTGCATGACCGTCGAGGCGAAGGCCCCGACGGCGACGGCCGAGGCCAGGGTCATCGCCCCGGCGACCAGGGCCGCGCGACGGCCCCGGGCCCGACGGATCAGGTCGGAGTGGCGGGCCGTCGCGGCAAAGGCGAGCGGCCGGCCGGCCCGATAGCAATCCAGGTCCTCGGCGAGCTGGTCCCCCCGGGCGTATCGGGTGGCCGGGTCCGGGGCCAGGCACCGCGCCAGGATCGATCGGAGGGCCGCCGGGATCGCGCCCCGCCCCCAACCTCGTTTTCGGAGCGGCCCGGGGAGGTCGCGCCGGGACCCGGCCAGGGCGAGGGCGGCCTCGCGGACGCCGCCCTTGCACCGGGGGACCTCGGGGGCCAGGCCGGTCAGCGATTCCAGGAGGATCAGGCCCAGCGCATACAGGTCGGCCCGGTGGGCATCCTCGGCCCGTTGGGCCCGGCCCGGGTCGGCCCCGGCGATGGCTCGGAGCCGCTCGGGGGCCATGTAGGCCACCGTCCCGCCGGGGTCGGCCGCCGGGCCGACGTCGGGGGGGTCGCGCCAGTCGACGGCCAGGTTGAAGTCGATCAGCATCGGCGTCCCCTCGGCCGTCATCAGGACGTTGGAGGGCTTGAGGTCGCCGTGCGCCACGCCCCGGCGGTGGGCGTGGTCCAGGGCCTCGGCGAGCCGGGCGGCGATCCAGGCCAGGGCCTCGGGGTAGGCCAGGCCGGCGATGAGCTGGCGGGCGGGCCGGTCCAGCCCGGCGGCGGGGTATTCGGGGGCGGAGGCCCTGTCGAGGTCGGCGAGGAGGTCGAGGCCCGATCGGGGCCGGCGCCCGGACGCCCGTCGGGCGTCGAGGACCGCCGCCAGGGTCGCCCCGCCGAGGAACGGCATGCAGATCAGGTGGAGGGCCCCGTCGTCGGCGACGGCCTGGCGGAGGACCTCGACCGTATGAGCGTGCCGGGCCCGGGCCAGGAGCCGGGGCTCGGCCGTCGCCCGGGTCGAGACCTTGAGCACGACCGGGCGATGGTCGAGGTCGGCCTCCTCGGCGAGGAAGACGCGGGCGAAGGCCCCCCGGCCCAGCTCCCGGATCAGGCGGTAGGGGCCGATCTCGTCGCCGGCCTCGGGAAGGTCCGCCGGCCCGGCCCAGCGCCGGAGGGTCGACGTCGTCAGGGCGCCGTGGAGCGAGAAGAGCCGGCGGAGCGACTCGGCGTGGTCGGGGAAGCGTCGGAGATAGTCGGCCGGGTCGGGGTGGAGGTCCGACGCCTCGGCCAGGCAGTATTCGTGGTAGATCAGCTCGGCCGAGTCGCCGGCCGGGAGCATCGCCAGGTAGCCCTCGGCCCGGGGCCGGTCGCCGCGGCCCCAGGTCTCGGTGAACTCGTCGAGCACCGCCTCCAGCGCGGCCGATGGGCCCGGCGGGCGGGAAGGGGCCGCGGCCGGTCGGCGGCGGGAGGGGCGGCGGGGGTCGGCCGCCGACGGGGGGCGGGGGCCGGTCCGGGCCCGATGGGCGTCCGATTGGCGGCGCGTCCGGGGATTCACTGCCATCGTCGGGCCTCCATCCGCTCCCGGATCGCGTCGATCACCCTGCGGACCGATCGCTCGTTGGTGTTGAGCCGCCCGGCGATCTCCGCGAAGGAGAGCCCCAGGCGGCGGAGCTGGACCATCTGCGACTCGTGCTCGGACCGCCCCCGGAGCAGCTGGCCCAGGCGGTCTCCGGCCTGGACGTTCTCGCTCGGCGTCGGGTCGGACGCCTCGACCTCGCGGGGGACGTCGCGCTCGCCCTTGCGGACGTAGAGCCGTTCCTCCCGGCCGAGGTCATATTTCTTGGTCCGGGTCCGCCGGCGATACTCCTCGTACACCTTGTTCCGGGCCACCCCGGCCAGGAAGCCGCGGAACTGGCCGGCATCGGCGATGGCGGGGGCGTCGCCCGCGGGGCCGGTGAAGACGCTCTTCCAGACCGCCTGGACGAAATCCATCGAGTCGAACTGGTTGCGGAGGGCCCGGGGGAGCCGGACCCGGACCATGGTCCGGACCTCGGGCTCGAAACGTCCCATCAGGGCGGCGACCGCGGCCTCGTCGCCGGCCCTGGCCCTCGCGATCAGGTCGGCGAAGTCGATGTCCATCGCCGGACTCCTCGATTGGGGGGCGACCGGGGCGACGGGGCCGTCCGCCCCGGCGACTCGACGCGTTCGACGACCGATCCGGCCCGGCGGCTAAGAAAGCCGTCCCGGCAGCCGCTATTATAGCAACAGGAAGTTCCAGGACGAGAAGAAATTCCTCCCCTCGACTCGATTTCGGGTCGCCTGCCCCGATCCGATCCCGGACCATCGGCCCGCCGACCGGGGGCCGAGGCCAACCGTCCGGGGCCCAAGGTTAGGACACAATCGGGGTCAATTCCGACGATCCGGAAAAAAGCCCGCCGGATTCGCCGGACGGTTGCAACCGGTGGGATGACGTCGGCACCCGGAACCCCGATCGGAATCCGGGCCGGGCGGTCGCCCGGGGACGGCTATCCCGGCTTTCCTTAAATAGGAAGGCGGGGCCCAACCCGCTCCCCTTTAGTTAACGCGCGGATCAGGAGCCACCACCATGATTCGGATCGAAGCCTCTGGCCACGACGCCGGCAACATGGACCTCTACCTCCGCCAGATCCGCGACGACGCGCTGCTGACGGCCGCGGATGAGTGCATGCTGGCCCGCGCGATCGCCTCGGGAGACCGCGATGCCCGGTCCCGGATGATCCGCTCCAATCTCCGGCTGGTCGTCAAGATCGCCCGCGATTACGCGGGGCGGGGGATCGCGCTCGACGACCTGATCGGCGAGGGGAACCTGGGGCTGATCCGGGCCTCCGAGGAGTTCGACCCCGGGTTCGGCACGCGGTTCAGCACCTACGCCAGCTACTGGATCAAGCAGTCGATCCGGCACGCCCTGACCAACACCACGGCCACGATCCGGCTGCCGGCCCACATGGTGACGCTGCTCTCGAAGTGGCGCAAGGCCGAGCGGGCGCTCTTCCGGGAGCTGGGCGAGATGCCGACGTTCGATCAGGTCGCCGTGACCCTCGGCCTGACCGACGCCCAGCGGGTCCTGGTCGAGCAGGCCCGACGGGCCAGCCAGCTCCGCCTCGAAGGGGGCGAGGACGGCGGTTGGTCGCCGGACGAGGCGAGCGACGACCATGAGGCCCCCGACGCGGCGCTGGAGGCCGCCGACGAGCGCCGGCTGCTCCTCGGCCGGCTCGACCGGCTCGACGACCGCGAGCGGACCATCGTCTCGCTCCGCTTCGGCCTCGACGGCGACGGCCCGATGACCCTCAAGGAGGTCGGCCGACGCCTGGGCGTGACCCGCGAGTGGGTCCGCAAGATCGAGGTCCGCGCCGTCAAGAAGCTGGAAGGCGACGCCCCCGCCGGGCCCGAGGTCGCCCCCGCCCCCAGGCCCAGCCGCCGCAAGCCGGCCCGGGCCGCCGCCCGGGCCTTCGCCCGCCCGATGGCCTGAACCCCGGGCCGGCCCCGTGGGCCCACTCCGGGTCCGGGAACTGGGGGTTGCCGGATCGCGTCGGACCGGCCACAATCCCCGCCCGGGCGGACCATGGCCCCCGGCCTCTCATCGCCCGACAAGACCGGTGATCTCAGAGGAAGGAGTCGGCACGGATGCCCGACCGCCGCGTCCTGATCGGGTTGATGGTCCTGGCCGTCGCGGCGAGGGCAGCGGCGGTCCTGACCCTCCAGAGCCATGCCCTCCCCCGGAGCACCTACGAGCACGGCGAGATCGCGGCCAACCTGCTGGCGGGCCGGGGGTTCGCGGTCAAGTTCCTCGGGGCCGACGGCCCGACGTCGCAGCAGGCGCCGGCGTACCCGATCCTGGTCGCGGGGGCCTATGCGATCGGGGGCGTCGGGACCCCCCGATCGCTCCTGATCCTCGAACTCGGCCAGGCGGCGCTCGGGGGACTGCTGGTCGGCCTGATCGCGATCCTGGCGTCCGAGGCCGTCCCGCGAAGGCCCCGGGTCGCGGCCCTGGCGTGCCTGATCGCGGCGGTCCATCCGTCGCTGGTCTACGCGGCGACGCACGTCCAGGTGGCGTCGCTGGCGGCGGCGCTCCTGGCGGCGTGCCTGGCCTGGGCCTATCGGGCCGGCCGGACGGGGTCGGATCGCGACGCGGCGGCCGCGGGCCTGTCCCTGGGGCTCCTGGCCCTGGCCGACCCGATCCTGGCCCTGACCGCGCCGGGGATGGCCTGGGCGATCGCCCGGGGGCGGGGCCCGGGCCGATCGGCCCGGCCGATCGGGCTGGTCGCGGCGTCGGCGGCGCTGTGCGTCGCCCCCTGGGTGGCTCGGAACGCGCTGGTCCACGGCGAGTTCGTGCCGATCAAGAGTTCGTTCGGATATGCGTTCTGGCAGGGGAATTGCGCCCTGAGCCTGGGGACCGACAAGGTGGCCCGGCCGTCGGTCGAACGGGCCCTGGCGCGGCCGTCGACCGGCCTCCGCGACCGGAACGCGGCGCTCTGGGAGGCCCGCCACGAGGCGGGTTACCTCGACGACATCGCCCTGACCCGGGCCGACTACCGCGAGCTGGGAGCGGTCTCCGAGCCCGAGCGGTCGCGTCGGCTGTTCCGCCGGGCCCTGGCCGACCTCCGGGCCGAGCCCGGCCGGTACGCCCGGCTCTGCCTCCGGCGGCTCCGCTACTTCGTCCTCTTCGACGAGACGAACCCCAAGGCCCGGAGCGCGATCTACCGGGCCGGGCACCTCGGCCTGACGGCCCTGGCGGCCCTGGGCTGGCTGATGGCGGGGGCCGACGTCCGCCGACGACTCGGGCCGACGGTGCTGACGGCGGCCCTGATCGCGATGTTCCACGCCCTGACCATCGTCTCGGCGCGGTTCCACCTGCCGATCGAGCCGCTGATGGGCCTCTGGGCGGCGGCCGGGGCGTCGCGGTGGGGATCAGCCCCGGCTCCCGACGACGTCGAAGGCGTCGGGGTCGAAAGCCGGCTTATCCTCCGCCCCATGGCGATCGGCAACCTGCTGTCGGGCCGCGAAGTGGCGGGATGCCAGGACCGTCCCGCAGATCAGGCCGCCCAGCCCTAGCACGGTCGCCGCCGTCCAGATCGCCCCGGAGGCGCCGACCGACGGCGCCCCGGCCCACCAGGCGACGAGCATCGAGCCGATCGGGACGCCGACGCCGATCGACAGGGCGACGTGGATCGGCGACCATTCGTCCTCGGCCAGGTTCCGGCCCAGCTCCATGGCCCTCATCCGCTCCTTGTGCTCGACCTCGCGGAGGAACCGGGCATGCCGGAACGCCAGGGAGGTCGGCACGATAACGATCGGGATCAGCAAGGCCATCAGGGGGATCAGGGTCTGTTGCATCGGCTCGGCCCTCCAAGGTTTCGGCCGCATCGGGGAGCGGCCCGGGATCGATCGGAAATCGTCGGCAAAGCGGTCGGTCGATCGGCGCGGTAAGATGCCGGCTCCAGCCTCTCCCGGGGATCCTCCCAGCGGCCCGACCGGAGCCCTCGACACATGGCACGCGACCACCTGTTGGCGATCGACCAGGGGACGACCAGCTCCCGGGTCGTGGCGTACGACGCCCGGCTCCGGCCCGTCGGCCAGGCCCAGGCCGAGGTCTATCCGACCTACCCGAAGCCGGGATGGGTCGAGCATGACCCGGCGGCCCTGGTCGACTCGGTCGGCCCGCTGGTCTTGCAGGCCCTGGCCGGGGCCGGGATCGACGCGGGCCGGGTCGCGGCGATCGGGATCACCAACCAACGCGAGACGACCGTGATCTGGGACCGGGCGACCGGCCGGGCGATCGGCCCGGCGCTGGTCTGGCAGGATCGGCGGACGGCCGGATTTTGCGAGCGGCACCGAGACCGCCGGGGATGGATCGCCGACCGGACCGGGCTGGTGCTCGACCCCTACTTCTCGGCCACCAAGATCGCCTGGCTGCTCGACCACGTCCCCGACGCCCGGCGCCGGGCCGAGGCCGGCGAGCTGGCCGCGGGGACCGTCGACAGCCTCCTGATCCGGCACCTGACCGGCGGATCCCGCCACGTCACCGACTCGACCAACGCCTCCCGGACCCTCCTGATGGACCTCCGGACGCTCCAGTGGGCCGACGACCTGTGTACCTTCTTCGACGTCCCGCGCGGGATATTGCCCGATATCCTCCCCAGCGTGGGGGATTTCGGCCGGACGAGCGGGCTCGGGTACCTCCCCGACGGCCTCCCGATCCGGGGCGTCGCCGGCGACCAGCAGGCGTCCCTGGTCGGCCAGGGGTGCTGGGAGGAGGGCCGGGCCAAGTGCACCTACGGGACCGGCGCCTTCCTCCTGGTCCACACCGGCGATCGGGCCATCGCCTCGACCCGGGGGCTGATCACGACGTTGGCCGCCGGGTTCGACGACGGGCCGCCGCGATACGCCCTGGAGGGGAGCGTCTTCATCGCCGGGGCGGCCGTGCAGTGGTTCCGCGACGGCCTGAAGGCCGTGGGCGCGGCCCACGAGGTCGACCGGCTCTCCGAGGGCGCCGACCCCGACTCGGGCGTCCTGTTCGTCCCCGCCCTGACCGGCCTGGGGGCCCCCCACTGGGAGCCCGAGGCGCGGGGGACCCTGTTCGGGCTGACCCGGGCCACCTCGATCGCCGACCTGGCCCGGGCCACCCTGGAGGGGGTCGCCTTCCAGATCGCCGACCTGATCGACGCCATGAACGCCGACCTGCCCGCCCCGCTCCGCGACCTCCGGGTCGACGGCGGGATGGCCCGTTCCGACCCCTTCCTCCGGTTCCAGGCCGACCTGCTCGGCTTCCCGATCCGGAGGAGCCCCCAGGCCGAGTCGACCGCCCTGGGCGCGGCGATCCTGGCCGGGCTCGGCGTCGGCCTCTGGCCCGACCCGGCCTCGGCCGAAGCCCTCATCGAGCAGGGAGGCCGGACCTTCACCCCGGCCCGCGACGATCCCTGGCGCTCCGCCGCCTTCGGCCGGTGGCGCCGGGCCGTCGAGACCGTCCGCCGCCACTACCGGGACGAGCCGCGATGAGGTCGGATCCGGGAGGGGGGAAGGCCCCGAAGTCCGGGGCGCCCGGGGCCGATCGGGATCCGATGCCGCGATCCCGGCCCGCCTCGCCCATCAACGATCACGCATCTTCCGCGATCCATGCCGGATCCCGGGAGGGATGTCGGGACTCCATTCAAGCCTCCGGCGACGCCGAAAATCGGGGATCGGCTGGAAGCGTCATCTCCCAACGACGGGGGGCCGGGCCGACCACCTCGGTCGTCGCCCGGCCCCCCGCGATCGATCGTCGATCCGGATCAGAGGACGTTGTGCTGGCCCCTGGGCCTCACCGGGCCTTCCTTGCCCGCGAACAGGCTCTCGACCGGCGACAGATTCTTCTTGCGGTCGTGGACGAGGCCGAGGTGATCCAGGCTCTCGAGATGGGTATATTCGTCCCGATGCGAGGCCTTGATGGCCGTCTCGCGGTCGGTATTCTGGGCGGGGGTCACGGTCGCCATGACTTGCTCTCCTTGGTAAGTACGCCTTCGTCACTGGAGGAGATTTCGATGGGGGACCGGGCGGCGTGCGGCCGTCGGACGCGATCGGGATCCGACCGCCCCGGGGGCGAGGGGGCTCCCGATCGGGTCCGGCTCGGTGAGGAGTCGGGTCCGGAGGGCGATGACGCGGGGGCGGGCGCCACGATGGCGAGGCCCCGACCCGCGGGCGATGTGATGGGCGATGGAGCTCTCTAGAAGAGCAGGCGACACAGTCGGACCGGCAAGCCCGGGGGAGTCGGACTGGCCACGGTCGAGGACCCCAGGGGCGATCGATGCGCCTCCGGTTCCCGCCGATCGATCGGGGAAATCCTCCGGGTCGAGGGGCGGATCATCCCTCGTCCCGTCGTCGGGCGAGCGGCGATCCATTCCGGATCCGCCGACTCCTTGAGGATGGCGCCGAGATCGCCGGTTTCCCCTTCAATCCGCCCGGGAGCGGTCATCGATCCCGGATCCGACGGATCGCCTGCCGTCGCGGGGTCCAGAACGGCGAAAGCGATCGGGGCCGGTGTGAGGGCCCGCCAGGGGGTTCGGGACAGTCCCGGCGCGGATCGGACGGTCGGGAGCAAGGCCGAGAGGGCCAGTCCCGTGATCGTCGCGACGATCATGAGGCGGCACCGCAGCCGCGGTTGCCGCTCGCAACCTCGATCCATGGGGACGTCGCCTTTTCCGGGAGTCTCGCACTGAAGGGTGTGTATTGAGAGTAATCCTTTTCGACCCCGTCAACAAGGCTCTTTAATCCCTCGAAACAATTTTCCGGATCCCGACCCGCCGGCACCCCCCGACCTCGATGGCGAGGGTCCCGGGCGGGCCCGCCGCGGGGGGTGGCCGGTCGTCCTGGACAGCCCGCGATGACACGCGTATACTACCCGTTCGCCCGGAGATCGGGCCCCACAGGATTCGACGAAGACGAGGACCACCCAGGGATGGCCACGACGGATATCCGGATCCGGGGCGCTCGCGAGCACAACCTCCGCGACGTCTCGCTCGACCTGCCGCGCGGGGCCCTGATCTGCTTCACCGGGGTCTCGGGGTCGGGCAAAAGTTCGCTGGCGTTCGACACGCTCTACGCCGAGGGGCAGCGGCGATACGTCGAGAGCCTCTCCAGCTACGCCCGCCAATTCCTCGGCCAGATGCCCAAGCCCGAGGTCGACCGGATCGACGGCCTCAGCCCGTCGATCTCGATCCAGCAGAAGACCGGCGGCCGGAACCCCCGGAGCACCGTCGGCACGATCACCGAGATCAACGATTACCTCCGGGTCCTGTTCGCCCGGGTCGGCCAGGGGCATTGCCCGTCCTGCGACCGCCCGGTCGCGGCGCAGACCCGCGAGCAGATCGTCGCCCGGGCGATGCAGCTCCCCGAGGGCGTCCCGTTCTCGGTCCTCTCCCCGGTGATCCGCGGCCAGAAGGGCGAATATAAGGACCTGTTCGACGAGCTTTCCCGGGCCGGGTACGTCCGAGCCCGGGTCGACGGCAAGGTGTTCGCGCTCACGGATCGGCTGGAGCTCGACCGCCAGATCAAGCACAACATCGAGGTCGTCATCGACCGGCTCAAGGCCGGGCCGGGCGGCCGGGCCCGCCTGGCCGAGGCGATCGAGGCGGCCCTGAAGCTCGGCGAGGGGACGGTGATCGTCGCCGTCGAGGGGAAGCCCGACCTCCTCCTGTCGTCGCATTATGCGTGCTCGCATTGCGGGATCAGCTTCGACCCGCCCAGCCCCCAGCTGTTCAGCTTCAACAGCCCGCAGGGGATGTGCCCGGGCTGCGACGGCCTGGGCGTCCGCCACGGATTCGACCCCGACCTGCTCGTCCCCGACCCGTCGCTCTCGGTCTGGAAGGGCGCCATCGAGCCGATCGGCCCCGTGAGCACCATGGGCAAGTGGAAGCGGCACCTGTTCGAGGGGGTCGCCGCCAACCTCGAAGCCGACCCCGACGGCCCGCCCGCGGGGACGATGCTCAAGGGGCCCTGGTCGGGCCTCGATCCGAGGTGGCGGGCCGCCTGGCTCCACGGCCTCGGCGACCGCCCGATCGTCTTCCACTGGAAGAACAAGGGGAAGCGGTTCGCCCACTCCGAGCCCTGGCCGGGCGTCGCCACCGACCTCCTGGCGAAGTACAAGGGCTCCACCGGCGGCCCGGCCCGATCGGCGCTCGAGCCTTACATGAAGAGCGTGACCTGCCCCGACTGCAAGGGGGCCCGGCTCAACCCCCGGGCCCGGGCCGTCCGGGTGGGGGGCAAGAGCCTGGTCGACCTCGGCTCGCTGCCGATCGGCCGGGTCGCCCGGTTCTTCGACGCCCTGGCGGGCGAGCCCGCCGCCGACCTCGCCCCCGGGGATGCCGCGACCGCGCTCGACCCGCTCTCGACGACGATCGCCGAGGAGCTGCTCAAGGAGATCCGCGGCCGGCTCGGGTTCCTGATCAACGTCGGGCTCGACTACCTGGCCCTCGACCGATCGGCCCCCACCCTCTCGGGCGGCGAGGCCCAGCGGATCCGCCTGGCCAGCCAGGTCGGCGCGGGGCTGGTCGGGGTCCTCTACATCCTCGACGAGCCATCGATCGGCCTCCACCCCCGCGACAACGACCGCCTGATCGCCACCCTGCAGCGGCTCCGCGACGTCGGCAACACGGTGATCGTCGTCGAGCACGACGAGGACACGATGCGGGCGGCCGACCACCTGGTCGACTTCGGACCCGGCCCGGGCGTCAAGGGCGGCGAGGTCGTCGCCGAGGGCCGGATCGCCGACCTCTCCGGCGCACCCGCCAGCCTCACCGGCCAGTACCTCTCCGGCCGGAAGTCGATCGAGGTCCCCACGACCCGCCGGCCGCCGACCGACAGGCGGCTCACGGTCGTCGGCGCCCGCCAGCACAACCTCCGGGCCGTCGACGTCTCGTTCCCGATCGGCCTGTTCATCTGCGTGACCGGGGTCTCGGGGTCGGGCAAGAGTTCGCTGGTCGGCGACATCCTCCGCGACACCCTGGCCCGCGACCTCAACCGGGCGATCACCGAGCCCGGCCTCCACGACCGGATCGACGGCCTGGAGCACCTCGACAAGATCATCGACATCGACCAGTCGCCCATCGGCCGGACCCCGCGCTCCAATCCGGCGACCTACATCAAGCTGTTCGACCTGATCCGCGACCTCCACACCCGGCTCCCCGAGTCGAAGGCCCGGGGCTACAAGGCCGGCCGGTTCAGCTTCAACGTCCCCGGGGGCCGGTGCGAGGCCTGCCAGGGGAACGGGTCGAACCGGCTGGAGATGGACTTCCTCGCCGACGTCTGGGTCACCTGCCCCGTCTGCGAGGGGAAGCGGTTCAACCGCGAGACCCTGCACGCCCGGTTCAAGGGGAAGAGCATCGCGGACGTCCTGGAGATGGACGTCCAGGATGCCCTGGAGCACTTCGCCAACGTCCCCAAGGTCGCCGGGATGCTCCGGACGCTCCACGACGTCGGCCTCGACTACCTCAAGCTCGGCCAGGCGTCGCCCACGCTCTCGGGCGGCGAGGCCCAGCGGATCAAGCTGGCCCGCGAGCTGGTCAAGAAGGGGACCGGGCGGACGCTCTACGTCCTCGACGAGCCGACCACCGGGCTCCACTTCGACGACGTCCGGAAGCTCCTGGAAGTCCTCCACGGCTTCACCGCCCTGGGCAATACCGTGGTCGTGATCGAGCACAACCTCGACGTGGTGAAGACGGCCGACTGGGTGATCGACCTCGGCCCCGAGGGCGGCTCCGGCGGCGGCCGGGTCGTCGCCGAGGGGACGCCCGAGCAGGTCGCCGCCGTCGATGCCAGCCACACCGGGCGGGCCCTCAGGCGGATCCTCGAAGGCCCTCCGGTCGGCTCCAACGGCAAGGCGAAGGCCAGATCGAGGAAGAAGCCCGCGCGGGCCTCGTCCGAGTCGGGCCTGTCCGACATCGCCGTCCGGGGGGCCCGGCAGCACAACCTCAAGGGCGTCGACGTCGACATCCCCCGCCACAAGATGACCGTCTGCAGCGGGCCGTCGGGGTCGGGCAAGTCGAGCTTCGCCATCGACACGCTGTATGCCGAGGGGCAGCGGCGGTACGTCGAGAGCCTTTCCAGCTACGCCCGGCAGTTCCTCGCCCCGCTCCAGAAGCCGAAGGTCGAGCACATCAGCGGCCTCTCGCCGGCCGTCAGCATCGAGCAGAAGACGACCAGCAAGAGCCCGAGGTCGACCGTCGGGACCGTGACCGAGATCCACGACTACCTCCGGATCCTGTTCGCCCGCCTGGGCCAGCCGTACTGCCCGAGCTGCGGCGTGGCGATCGGGACGCAGTCGGCCGACGAGATCGTCGAGAAGATCCTCCACCTCCCCGAGGGGTCGAAGGTCTTCGTCATGGCCCCCGTCGACCGCCGCGACAATGAGGATTACGCCGCCCTCTGGGACGAACTCCGGGGGTCCGGGTTCAGCCGGGTCCGGGTCGACGGCGCCTCGCACAGCCTGGACGCCCCGCCCGAGCTGAGCCACCGCCGCAAACACCGGATCGAGGTGGTGATCGACCGCGCGGTGGTCCGCCGGAAGACGCGATCCAGGCTGGCCGACTCGGTCGAATCGGCGCTGGACCTGGGCAAGGGCGTGATCCACGTCGCCCGGGTCGGCGACGAGGCCGACGAGCCCCGATGGCCGGTCGACCGCTACAGCCAGCATCGGTCGTGCGACGGATGCGGCCGGAGCTTCGAGGAGCTGTCGCCGCACCACTTCTCGTTCAACGCCCCGATCGGCTGGTGCCCGGTCTGCGAGGGGCTCGGGACCCAGCACGGCGCCAACCCCGCCGCCCTGATCCCCGACGGCCGCCGGAGCCTCCGCGCCGGGGCCGTGGTCGCCTGGCCCTCGTTCGCCGACAACCCCGCCTTCGCCCGGATGATCGAGGCGATGGCAAAGTCGCTCGGGTTCGACCCGGATACGCCCTTCGACGACCTCGAAGGCCGGCACCGCCGGTCGATCCTCCACGGATCGGGCGACGCCCGGTTCGCCGTCCCCGCCGCCAAGGGGCAACCCGGCTTCTCGTTCCAATATAAAGGGCTGTTCCCGGCGATCGAGGAGGCGGCCCGGGTCTCGTTCCTCTACCGGCACAAGCTGCAAGGGATGGTCGACGACGTCCCGTGCGTCTCCTGCATGGGGGCCCGGCTCCGCGACGACTCCGCCGCCGTCCGGTTCCGCGACCACACCATCGACCAGGTTGGCCACTGGCCGCTGGGGCGGTCGCTGGAGTTCTTCGGGGGGCTCGACCTCGACGCCGACGAGAAGCATATCGCCGGCGACCTCGTCCGCGAGATCCGCGAGCGGCTCCAGTTCCTGGTCGACGTCGGCCTCGACTACCTGACCCTGGCCCGGGGGACCCCCACCCTCTCCGGCGGAGAGAGCCAGCGGATCCGCCTGGCCAGCCAGGTCGGGAGCGGCCTGACGGGCGTCCTCTACGTCCTCGACGAGCCGACCATCGGCCTCCACCCCCGCGACAACACCCGTCTATTGAATGCCCTCCGCCGCCTCCGCGACCTGGGCAATACCCTGGTCCTGGTCGAGCACGACCGCGAGGTGATCGAGGCGGCCGACCACCTGGTCGACTTCGGCCCCGGCTCGGGCGACCTGGGCGGCGAGATCACTGCGGCCGGATCGCCCGCGAAGGTCAAGGCGTCGAAGGACTCGCTCACCGGCAAGTACCTCAGCGGCCGGGCCGCCATCCCCGTCCCGACCAACCGCCGGCCCGGCACCGGCCCCGCCATCGTCGTCCGGGGCGCCCGGCACCACAACCTCAAGAATGTGGATGCCTCGTTCCCGATCGGCCTGGTCACCGCGATCACGGGCGTCTCGGGCTCGGGCAAGAGTTCGCTCGTGGAAGACATCCTCTGGAAGGCCGCCGCCCGGAAGCTCCACCGGGCCAAGCTGACCCCCGGCGCCCATGATGCGATCGAGGGCCTCGACCGGATCGACAAGGTGATCAGCGTCGATCAGGATCCGCTCGGTAGCACGCCGACTTCAACCCCGGTCACCTACTCCGGCGCCTACGACTTGATCCGCGAGCTGTTCGCCCGGCTCCCCGAGGCCAAGGTCCGCGGCTACACCCCGCGCCGGTTCAGCTTCAACCAGGCCGGGGGCCGGTGCGAATCGTGCGAGGGGGCCGGTCAGAAGCGGATCGAGATGCACTTCCTGCCCGACGTCTGGGTCACCTGCGACGCCTGCCACGGGGCCCGGTTCACGCCCGAGACGCTCGGGGTGAAGTTCCGCGGCCGGACCATCGCCGACGTCCTGACCATGAACGTTGACGCCGCCCTGGAGCTGTTCGCCAGCGTCCCCAAGATCCGCAAGATCATGCAGACCCTGCACGACGTCGGCCTGGGCTATCTCCCGCTCGGCCAGGCCGCGCCCACCCTCTCCGGCGGCGAGGCCCAGCGCGTCAAGCTCGCCGCCGAACTGGCGAGGCCCGACACCGGCCGGACCCTCTACGTGCTGGACGAGCCCACCACCGGCCTGCATCTCGACGACGTCCGGAAGCTCCTCGACGTCGTCCACCGCCTGGCCGACCTGGGCAACACCGTCGTCATCATCGAGCACAATCTCGAAGTCATCAAGACCGCCGACTGGATCATCGACATCGGCCCCGAGGCCGGCGGAGAAGGCGGCGCGATCGTCGCCGCCGGCCCGCCCGAGGCGATCGCGCAGGCCAAAGGCTCGCTCACCGGCGCGATCCTCAAGGGCGTCCTCGCCGCCGGCCCGCCCGCCGAGCGTCCCAGGTTCGACCCCAAGGCCGCCGCAAAAAAGGCCATCGCCGAGACCCGGGCCGCCCGCGAGCAGCTCGCCCCCGACGCCAAAACCCCCTGGGAACTCGACGGCCGCCGATGGCACACCGTCGACCGGGTGAGCCGGGCCGGCAAGCCCGTCCGCTGGGACGGCCGGATCCTCGAAAAGACAATCGACCGGGTCGAGCAGATCGGCGGCTTCCCGGCCGTCGACTGGACTCAGAGGGCCGTGGTGAAGGTCGCCGGCCCCGGCCGCGACGACCCGCCGTTCCTCCAGGCATTGACCGGCCACGAGTGGATCGTGACCCTCCGCTTCACCGTCAAGCGGAACGCCTTCAAGCCCGAGACCCTCGCCGCCCACCTCCACCTCGCCCCGTTCCACGAAGGCGCCCGCCCCGTCCTCAGCGACGCCGACCGGATCGCCTTCGGTGAGCCCCGGGGCGCCTTCCAGGAGGTCATCCTCACCGCCCACGCCTTCGACGAACTCGACACCGACGCCTTCGACGCCTTCCTCGTCAAGGCCGCTGTCTCGTACCTCAAGGCGATCCAGGGAGAGGCATCCGAGGAGGCCAACGCCGCCGTCGCCGAGGCCGCCCCGGGCTGGAAGGTCATCACCAAGCCCAAGCCGAGGCGGAAGGTGAAGACGACGTGATCCCCACATCATTGCGCTTGAGTGATCGCCGGCTCAATCCCAGTCGACGGGCCCGGCGAACGGAGTGAGATCATGGCTGTACCCCGAATCTATGCTGATTTCCAGAATCCGGACGACGCCAACCGGCTTCGCTTGACCTGCGTCGGCACCCTCCAGGATCTGGAGCGACAAGGGGTCCGGCTGACGGATGGGCTCATCATGACCCTCTACACGGACGATGCGGACGATTAAGGACAGCCCGATGAGATGCGGGCCGAAGGCGTCGTTCATTATGACGAGGCCCAACGGTGCTGGGTCGCCGAGATCGACTGGGATGGTCTACGACACGCCTCGGCCGAGTCGATTCCCATCGCCGGGCGCGAGGGCGCTTGACCAGCCCGGCTTACCTCAAGGCGATCCAGGGGGAGGCATCCGAGGAGGCCGAGGCCGCCGTTGCCGAGGACGCCCCGGGGTGGAAGGTCGTCACCTAGCCCGTGGCCAGGCCAATGCGGAAGGTGAAGACGACCCCATAAACGTTCGAGCGCCCGGCGTCACCGGCGGTCACAACGTCAGGAGGTGTTGACCACCGTTCTAAGCAACTTCAACCCAGTGGTCATCTCCGTTTTCATCGTAGATGCGCCGTTGGAGTTGCCCTGACTTGACCCGGATGTACGCCAGCTTCTTAGCCGTGCCTTGACTGAAAGCCACGATCGAAAAATAGTCCCAGCCATCCTCCGAAAACCTGTCGTCCCATACCTCAACGTCGGTCCTGCCCTGTGACAGGGAGCGGTAATAGATCGTGTCCTGGATCGCTTTCATCTCGCACCGATAGACGAAGGTGTAATTGACCACAATGTCAGCATGTTGTGGACTCCGGACGGGTCACTCAAATGAGATCACCGGGAGCCCCGCGACTGCTTGATCTCCGAAATGATCTGACCGAGCGTGACCCCGTCGAACAGGGCATCCCTCTCCGCCGTGTAGTTCCCATGGCCGGTCGTGAATTGATTGATAAACCGGACAGCATCGGCGGTCCCTAGCTCGCGCGCGAGCACTTCGATGGCCCGGCTCGTGACCTCCGCGAGCGGTTTCGACTCGACAATCATGGTCCAATCTCCGCGATGAGTTCGAGGGGGCTCACGATCTTCGGTGGTCCGGCCTGGATGACCCGGGCTCGCTTCAGGAGACGATCGTCGCAGGTGCAAAAGTAATCCGCCTCAGCCTCCACGGCGCAGGCGAGATGAAGCGCGTCGAGCGGCTTGAGGCCGACCTGTTCCAGGGCCTGCGCCCGATTCTCGACGTCCTCGGAGATGGGCACAAATCGATCGGCCCGATCGAGCACCCGGATCACGTAAGCTTTCCGAACGGGATGGGGATTTCGCCCATTCTCGTACCCGAGCGCCTCGGAAGAGATCAGTCCTGCTTGCCCCGACTCGCAAAGTGCGACGATCCCGAGCACGGCCTCCGCCTCGATCGACACCCGAAGTTGGCTCTTGTCGTCGAAAGGCCGGAGGAGGCTGCACATGTCGAGGTAAATCAACATACGACCAGTCTAGCCTCCCGCTCAGGTCTGCTGCAACTGGTTGATCTTGTTGTACAGCGTCTTGAGGGCGATCCCAAGCTCCTTGGCGGCGGCGGGCTTGTTGCCGTTGCAGCGCTCCAGGACGGTCTGGATGTACTTCATCTCGACGTCGCGGAGGGTGGGGGTCCCCTCGGGGACGGTGAAGTGCGGGCCGGCGACGGCGGGGGCGGCGGATCGTCGGGCGGGGAGCTGGGTGGGCAGATGTTCGGGGAGGATCGGGCCGCCGCCGGAGAGGATCGAGGCTCGCTCGATGGCGTTGGCCAGTTCGCGGATGTTGCCGGGCCAGTCGTGGGCGGTCAGGGCGTCCACGGCCTCGGGGGTCAGGATGGGCTCGGGGCCCCCCTTCCGGGCGTGGTATCGCTTGATCATGTGACGGGCCAGGGCGGCGATGTCGGGCTTGCGGTCGCGGAGCGGGGGGAGGTGGATCTCAAACATGTTGATCCGGAAGAAGAGATCCTCCCGGAATGCGTCGGTCTCGATCATCTCGCGGAGGTCGCGGTGGGTCGCGCAGAGGACCCGGACGTCGACCCGGAACGGGTCGTTCTCGCCGACCCGGCGGATCTCGCCGGATTCGAGGAACCGGAGGAGCTTGACCTGCACGCTCTTGTCCAGCTCGCCGACCTCGTCGAGGAACAGGGTCCCGCCGTTGGCGACCTCGAACAGCCCCTTGCGGTTGGTGTCGGCGCCGGTGAAGGACCCCTTGCGGTGGCCGAACAGCTCGCTCTCGACCAGGTTCTCGGGCAGGGCCCCGCAGTTGACCGGGATGAAGGCGTGGCCGGCCCGCTTGCTCATGTCGTGGAGGTTCCGGGCGATCAGCTCCTTGCCGGTCCCGGTCTCGCCCAGGATCAACACGCCGGCATCCGTCGGCGCGACCATCTCGATCTGGCGGCGGACGGCGAGCATCGACGGCGTGTCGCCGACCAGGAGCGGCGTCCCCTCGACCGACTTGAGCCGGCTCTCGCAGGCGGCCACCTTGTTGGTCAGGTCGCGGCGCTCGGCCACCCGGGCGAGCAAGACCTCCAGCTCGGCCCACTTGCAGGGCTTGGTCAGGTAGTCGAACGCTCCCAGGCGGAGGGCCTGCACGGCGGTGTCGACGGTGGCGTGACCGGTCATGATGATGACCTGGGTCTCAGGGCTGGCCTGGCGGACCTTGGCCAGGACTTCGATCCCGGTCAGGCCCGGCATCTTGATGTCGAGCAGGGCGACGTCGAACGTCCCCTTCTCCAGCGCCTTGACCGCCGCCGAGCCGTCGGGGCAGACGGTGACCTCGTGGCCGATCCGGGGGAGCTCCATCTGCATCAGGTCGCGGAGATGGGCCTCGTCGTCGGCGAAGAGGATCCGGAGGCCGCCTTGATGGGTCTTTTCCATGACTGGTCGTCCCTATCCGTGGGCCCCGCGACCTCGGAGGCGGTCGCGCAAAATTGCTTTTATGACTGGTCATCTAGAATCGAATATTGTTGATGCTCGATGACTCATGGCTGATCGGACGGGAGGGTTCAAGGTGGTCGTCGGGGGATCCCCCCCTTCATCTTCGCATCAGTCATTTTTCATGGAACATAAATCATGGTCCGGGTCGGGGATCGATCCCGGATCGACTCCGTGGTGGTGGATCCGGGGCCCGGCGGCCGTCAGCCGGCCCGGCGGCTCGGCGATCCGGCGTCCTCGGTCTCGCCCTGGGCCAGGACCAGGACGGCCGGGGCGGGCCGGGCGGGCCGGGCATCGCGTGCCGGGGCCGGGGCCGGGGCCTTGGGCGTCGGGGACGACTCTCGGGGATGGACGGGAAGGCGGACGACGAAGGTGGCGCCCTGGCCCTCGCCGGGGCTCTCGGCGTGGATCTCGCCGTGGTGCTGGCTGACGATCCGGTGGGTGATCGACAGGCCCAGGCCCGTCCCCTTGCCGACCCGACGGCGGGTGAAGAACGGCTCGAAGATGTTCTCCAGGACCTCGGGGGGCATCCCGCATCCGTCGTCGGCGAAGGCCATCTCGGCCATCCCCTCGGCGTGCCGGAGGTCGATCCGGAGCGTCCCGTTCTCGCCCATCGAGTCGAGCGCGTTGACGACCAGGTTGAGGACCACCTGCTTGATCTCCTGGCCGTCGACGTGGGCCAGGACCGCCTCGCGGGGGAGGAAGGTGATCTTCTTGTGGCGATATTTGCCCATGTGGCGGATCATCTCGACGACGCCCTGGATCAGGCCGGTCAGGTCGGTCCGCTCGCGCTGGATCTCGGCGCACCGGGAGAAGTCGAGGAGCTTCTCGGTGATGCTCTTGCAGCGGAACGCCTCCTCCTGGACCATCCGGAGGTAGTTCTGGACGACCTTGGCATCGGCGACGTCGCCGGCGGCGAGCATCGGCGCCAGGCGGTTCTCCAGCGCCTCGGAGCAGAAGGCGATCGAGGCCAGCGGGTTGTTGATCTCGTGGGCCACGCCGGCGGCGAGGAAGCCGACGCCCGCCAGCCGCTCGGATCGGACGAGCTGCCGGCTCCGCTCCTGGACCTGGCGCTCGAGGTCGGCGTAGGTCACCCGGAGCCGGGCCGTCATGTCGTTGAAGGCCTCGGCCAGGGCCTGCATCTCGTCGCCGGTGTTCAGCGCGATCGAGTAGTCGAACGAGCCCCGGGCCACCCGGCGGACCCCGCGCTGGAGGAGCCGGATCGGCAGGAGGACCCATCGGTTGAACAGGAGGGCCAGGCCGATCAGCATCGCCAGGACGGCCAGGGCGGCGATCCAGACGATCACCCGGCCGGCCTCGTAGCGGTGCTTGGAACCGACCAGGATCGCGTAGAAGTCGCCGTGGAGCTTGGTCGGGAGCTGCATCACCTGGTGGCCCATCCGCTCGATCCGGTCGCGGGTCGAGGGCCCGCCCCGGACGACCTCGGGATGGCCGGCGATGTAGGAGGCCGTGCCGGGCAGCAGGTACGCGACGCCGGCGGCCGGCTCGAGGTCGGCCAGGATCGCCGTCAGGTCGTGGTCGATCCCGAAGGCCACCCCGCGCTCGCTCAGGCCGTCGTCGACCCGGTTCCGCCGGGTCGCGTTCTGCTTCAGCTCCTTGAAGTAGGCCCCCAGGGCCTCGCGGGCGTCGCCCGCCGCGACCCGGAGCGATTGCCGCTCCTCGGCCGAGTTGGCGTGCGGGGCCTCCAGGCGGCCGACGTGGCGGATCAGCTCCTTGGACGCCCCCAGCTCGCGGAGGAGGTCGGTGAGCATGATGTTGCTGTCGTGGAAGGCGCTCAGGCTGAACACCGCGCCGCCCATGAGCATGAGCATCATCCCGACGACCAGGCTGAGACCGGCGATCAGCTTGACGCGGATGGGCCATCTTGGCATGGGCGACCTCCTGTCGCGATGTCCATCATCCTGATTGTCTAACCCGGAAGGCGAAGCGGCGGGACTATACCACACCCCGACCCGCCCTCAAAGGCCATCGGCCGGTTTTCCTCAAGTCCGGGGCCGGCCGGGTCGAAGGGGCGAGCGCGGAGCCTGGCGGGCCGCTCGCCTTGGGTGGCTCTTGTTGGATGGGAGGATTCGTGCCACAATCCGGGCCGTGGTTTGTCTATCGGTCCCGGAGCGTGCCTCGACGATCCGCGAGGTCATCAAGCGGATCGAGGACGATGGTTGGTCCCTGGCCCGCCAGCAAGGCCAGTCACCGACGGTTCAAGCACGCGAACAAATCGGGTTTGGTGACGGTGGCCGGCCACCCATCAAAAGTGGTGGCTCCCAGGACGCTCAAGAGCATCCTCCGCCAGGCAGGCTTGTCGACATGAGATACGTCATCATCCTGGAGGGTACGACCGACGATTGATGTGGCCGGGTCTCGGACTGGGAAAGGGTCGAATCCGGCGTCACCACGCCGCTGCCCTGCGAGTAAACTCAAGGTACTATTGGTGATGAGACGGCCGTCGGGACATCAGTAATCACGCACGAGTGTTCGGGTAATCGAAGGTTAGCGGTGGGAGGTTGGAGATGCGTCGTTTCTCACCGAAGCTCCGGATTCGATCGCTTCAGGTTCTGGTTGCCATGGTCGCCCTCGCGCTCGGCGGAGGCATTACTCAGCAACGCTGGTCGACCTATCGGGCGCAGGCTCGCCACCACGCCGAGTACGAAGAAGGAATGCTGTGGACTGGCCGACAATGCCTCGACAACGTCGTCGAATACGAACAAAGGAGACAGCAATTCCTCGCGCGAGCCGACCTCAACAAAGCTCAGATCTGCGTCGAGAATTCCGCTCCGTTCGCGGAGGAGGCGAGGCACCAATTTCGACAAGCCGAATATCACGGCAAGATGAAGCAGTACTACGAGAGTCGCTGGTAGCGTCGCGGAGCCTTTCACCTCGCACTGCAACCGCCTTGGCTCGCCGCCCTACATCAATCGTCGGTCACACCCATCCTGGAGCCCACGCCCACGGGCTTTTCGGCCTATTCCCCCGACCTGGACGGCTGCATTGCGGCCGGGGAGGGTAAAGGGGGGAGGGTAAAGGGGGACATTCTGAATATCGACAGTTGTCGTAGGCTACCGGGCGGCGAACCGCTAGCCCTGACACTGTAGCGGACCCGGGCCTCGGGGCTTTCCAATGTGGCGTCTGGTTCTGGGGGAGACAGGTCCGCTGACCTTCGGCGTCAGGCAACTCGGATTACCCATCCGGTTGTGCTCGATGTCCCGGTCCGCTACTCTGGGATGAAGCTCACCGGATAAACGAGCATGCGACGGTTCAACTGGATCGAGTGGAACTTGCAGAAGATCGACGCCCATTCCCTCTCCGCCGATGAGGTCGAGGCCGCCTTCGAGCGGGTATTCAGCCTCCAGGAGCGGCGGGACGGCTCCTTCCGGATGTTCGCCGAGGTGCCTTCCGGCCGCCGCATCTGGGTGATCTGGCGATACGACCGGGAAGACGATGAGATCCCGGACGTATTCGGCGAGCTGGGCGAGCCAGCCATCTTCGTCATCACGGCCTACTGATTGGGGATCCCATGACCGCCCCGGCGCCAGACCTTCGCAGCCCGCAGCGTCGCGACCATGACGAGCGTATCGCGTCCGAGCCGCCGCTCTCGCCGCTCGACCTGCCGCCCGGCGCGGCGGCATCCGCGGTCGAGGCTCACTTCGCCTCCCGGCGTCGCCCGCTGGCCGTGGCGGGTGTGGTCGAGAACGGCCTGGTCCGTCCCCTGGACCCGGGCGTGAGGCTGCCCGAGCACTCCCGAGTCATCATCGTCGCGTCCGAGGGCTGAGCGCCACGCCCCGGACACCGGCCTAACCTGGCGCTGCAGCGGACCCGGCCCGCCACGGCGCGATCTGGTAGAATCGGAGGTCGCTCGGGCGGGTGGGTCCGCTGAGCTTCGGCGTTAGGCGGCGGGGTCGAAGTTCCCGCTTGCGACGGCTCTCGGGAAGTGCGATGCTGGCTCTTGGCCCGTCGCATGGAGGCCGCGCGTGGATATCCGCTTCTACCTCGATCCCGAGACCGGCCTGCCCCACATCTGCGGGCATGGCGTCACCGAGGAAGAAGTCGAGCAGGTCTTGCGGGCCTCGGGCGGCGACGTCCCGGGCCGCCGGGGGTCGCGGATGAAGCTCGGCCGGACCCTGGGCGGGCGTTATCTCCAGGTCATCTACTCGCCCGACGAGGAACCGGAGAGCGTCTTCGTCATCACCGCCTACGAGCTGACCGGCAAGGCCAAGAGGGCGTATCGCCGGCGGCGACGGAGGAAGCCGCGATGAGCGAACAGGAATTGCCGCCCGGCTGGGACGAGTCCCGGATTCGCGAGGTGATCGACCATTATGACTCGCAGGATGAGGACGAGCGGGCCGCCGAGATCGAGGCGGCCTGGGAAGCGGAGGGGATGACGCTGATGTCGGTGCCGACCGACTTGGTCCCCGAGATCCGCGCGATCCTCGCCCGCGCGCGAACCGCCTGACCTGGCTCTGCAGCGGACCCGGCCACGTGCTGCCTCCTGAGTGTGCGGTCGGTTATCGTTTCGGCCGGTCCGTTGAGCTTTGTCGTTAGGCGGCGCAGATTCTCCCCTGGCGAGCCGCTCTCGGTATAGTGGCGGTCATGCAAGACTTCCGTGACGTCGACCCTCGGGAGTTGAGATTACCATCACGTCGTGGCGCCGACCCGTTCAAGCTCCAAGGACAGATTGCGAGGTTCGGAGCCTTGTCGGCCGGCATGCCACCGCCGTGGGTCTATGAGGCTTCCGATGGTGTCCTCGTCGTGTACAATGGGATCACCCGTGCCACTCGGATGGCCAAGCTCGCCCCGGGTGTCACCATCCAGGTTGAGGTCGTCGGCAGGCTGCGACGGCCCCATGGCGGTGAGCCCAAGGTTGGAGACTTCATCCCATGATCCCCACGACCCAGCACGAATTGATCGACAAGTTGGTCGACATCCATCATCTCTCGCCGGACATCCGGTTCGGCCAATTGCTGGCGAACATCGGGTTCTTGGTCGAGGATCGGACCGATTGTCCCTTGCGGGAAGTCGAGGACGATCAACTCTTGGTGATCATGGAAGGACATCGCATCGACCTCGCCCGGCGACTGGCCGACGCCTAACCTGGCACTGCAGCGGACCCGGCCGCCGTGGGCGCTTTCTGGTACCATCCAGGTCGCAGGTCGGCGGCCGGTCCGCTGAGCTTTGGCGTTAGGCGTCCCGAGTGCGACCGAGTCGCAGGCACGGGTGAGATGGGTCGCTATAGCCTTCGGCAGCTCTGTACGTTCGTCGTCGCGTGCGGCGCCTACTTCGGTGGGATCCCGCACATGTTCCTCCTCGGCCTGCGCGGGGCCGGTACCGACAATCTCGTGGCGTTCGCTACCGAGGCCGTCCTGGCGTGGTCCCTAATCGCCGCCGTGTACGTCTACTGGAGGCAGTGGACACCCCTCGCGGTCCACTGCCTTTGCGTCGCATTGAGCTTGCCGATGCTGCTCGGTCAAGCGGACGTCCGGGTCCAGATGGAGCATGTCGCTCTGGCTACGATCGGACGCGGCTGTTGGGCCGCGACGCTGATCAGCTTTCCGGTCTCGTTGGGTCTGCTGGCCCTGTCGGCGGTCATGGGCCGTAGGGTTGAACCGTTGTCGCGTCGCCTGAATAGAGACGCGGTTGGCTGGCGCGACTTCTCCGTTCCTCGCTCTCCCGACGGGGCGGCCGACGCCTATCCTCGAACGAGCCAAAGGTGTCAGGAACCATTCTCGGTTCTGGAACATGCGGAGGTCGATGGAGAAAGGCGCACAGGCGATCAGGAATCGGCCAACCAGGTATGGCCGATGGCAATCACCTGCAATTGCGTCTCGTCGCCGGAGTATCGGAACACGATCGCGAAGTGATGCCGCCCGTTTGGGCCGGGTGGGCCATCGAACTCGGATACCATGCCGCCCGGGGGATACGACGGCGAGACGACAGGGCGGCTCACGGAGGAGGGCGATACGCCGAGCCGTACCAGGTACGCCTCGACGGCCGACCGCAGGGCCGGTTCCAGGGAGGCCAGCAACGCCATCGCCCTGGCGGTCAGGACAACCTCATAAGCCATGCTACGCCCGATCGGCGGCGATGCGATCGAGCGGGACCAACTGCCCAGAATCGGCGTCCGCCAGCCCTTGCAAGATGGCCTCGGGCTCCAGGCCGGGCATCTCCAACCGCCCCCCCGACATCGCGAAGATGCGGCCCTGTTCGTCGATCCGGACCGGCCGGACGGGCGCCCCGCCGAAGTCCAGGACGACCGGGTCAGCCCGGGACTCTTCCAGGGCACGGATCGACCGCGATGGATTGGATCTGGCCAGGTACGATCGTCGGATCCAGGCCCCCACAGGGTCGCCGCCAGGATGGTGGCGATGAACGCGATGGGGGCCCGCCCGAAGATACACAGGCCCGCCGAGGCCAGCGTGAAGAGAATCGCCAGGCGAAAGACGATGGTCGGCGGGTTCCCGGAGGGGGTCGGGGCCGACCCCCCGGCATCGACCTCGGCGATTTGTGGCCTGTCAAAGGTGACCATGCCGTCGTCCTGCGTCATCGGCGGCCCTCCCCTATCGGTTCAGATTGAGGGGATCGCCCGGCGCTGCGTCAACGATGCTTCGGCCCCGCATCGCCGGCTGGCAAGATATTCAGGTTCTCTACGCGGGTCAGCCAGTCATTGTATCGGTGCCGGCGCACGTGCCGCCAGCCCGGACCGATGGATCGGACATGGTGACATGGTTGGACGGGCAATCCGCGCTTCGGGCGGGAAAATGGCGGATAATGGTCGGCCCTCCGGGGTGAATATCTGATCGAAGGGCCTGGCCCGGAGGAACCTGGCATTCGGACGATCCGCATCTTCGGAGGTCGGGGTATGAGTGTATTCCCATCCTTGATGGTATCAGGCGACGGCCGATCCTGGGCGACGTTGGGTTCGTTTTTCCCCGGGGCGATCGCTGCTAGCGTTGGGTTCGTCCTGGCGGCGATCGGACGGGGTTGTTGGGTTCGGATTTCCGGCGGGGTCCGATCGGCGGGGAAGTTGGGTTCGTTTTTCCCGGATCGGGTGGCCTGGATCCGCCGGGCTCGGAACCGGTCGACGTGTTGGGTTCGTTTTTCCCGGGCGGCGCGGAGGGCGGTCCGAGGGCCGGGACCGCCTCGATGGCGGCCGTTGGGTTCGTTTTTCCCGGACGATGGGAGGAGGTCCCGGCGGCCCGGAAGGGCGTCACCCCGGAGATATCCGGATGGCGGGAGATCCCGCCGGGCCGTCCCGGCCGGGGGTGTCGCCGGGTGTTCCGGCGCGGCCATTCCCGAGATCCGCGGTCAGGGGCGACGGCCGGGCTCAACCGCCCACGGGCAAGGTCAGGACCGGGCCGGCCGCCTTTTCGTCCGACTCCTGGAGCGCGAAGAGGATCTCCAGGACGGCCAGGACCGACCGGGAGTCGACGTCGCCCCGGGGGATGGAGAACCAGTAACCCCGGTAAAGGACGGCCACCTCGGCGTCGTGCGGGCGGTGCTTCTGCGAGGCGATGAAGAAGTGGCCGGCGGTGACCCGGGTCCAGTCGAAGGGCCGGCCGTCGGGGCCCGGGGTGGTCGGCGCCTCGCCGTTGCAGACGTGCTCCTCGGGGACACAAACCCCCTTGGACAGGAAGGTCATGATCTGGAGGATCGACCGCAGGTTGAGGTAAATCGTGTCGCCCGCCGCGGCCACGCCCGGCGGGCTGCTCTCGGCGCCGGGCTGCAACTCGGACTTGATCTTGTACCGGGGGAGTCCCGGGGTCAGGTGGAAGATACTCGCCAGCTCCTCCATCTCGGGGGAGTGGGTGAAGGGGGCCCGGATCTTGAGGGTCAGCTCCTTCTCCCGCTTGGTGAGGGCCATCCGGCCGCCCCCCCGGTCGCGGAAGACGTAGCCTTCCCTGGCCGCGCCCACGAGGTCGGCCCCTTGCACGTGGTCGGCGGGGATCGGGTCGGAGGCGGCCCGGGCGTCCTCGGCCGTCGAGAACCCGATCTCGGCGCCGCCCCGGTCGTCGATCTCGGCGAGGAGCTGGACGCCTCGGAGGAAGCGGATATTGTCGTCGGGGGCCCTCGGGACCAGGGTCGTGGCCCGGACGGCGTTCTGCACGTCGTTGATGTCGTTCAGGGTCATCCACAGGAGCTGATCGAGCCTCGCCCCGGCGTTGACCACGCTGAACAGGTCGGCCGCCAGGGGGTCCAGCAGTGCCTTGGCGATCTCCCGGCCCTGTCGAGGGTGGTAGCTCAGGGTGGGCGTGTCGCGGCCCGTCAGGCCCCCGAGCCCGAACGTGGTCTGACCCCCGCCGGGGCCGGGGTAGCTCCCCCCGGCCGAGACCTCGAACTGGCTGGTGATGTTGGGCAGGTCGATGAAGATGGGCGAATCGGCGTATCGGAGCCGGACCAGGTTCATCAGGAGCTGCTCATCGTTCGTCGCGCGGACCACCTCGTTGTAGCGCATCCGGGTGGACCGGACGGCCGCGGGGCCCACGCAGCCGGCCGACGCCAGGCAAGCGGCCAGGAGGGCCGACCGGGCCAGGATCCCGGGCCAATCCGGATGGTGGCGTCCCCGATCGTCCATAACGCCTCGACCGGCCAACCCGGCCGTGCCTCCCCCCGGGACCCGGGAGGCGCGAGACGGTCGGGAGTCTCTCCTTCCCCGGATCGTCCGGTTCGCCGGGAAACTTGACGCAACCGTCAAATTCGCGGGGACGACGGGGACCCGGGGACGCCCTGCAAAGCCCCCCGGGCTCAGGGGCCGAGGTTCTCGATCGCCCCGGTCTGGAACGCCAGGACCAGCGAGGCGATCAGCGCCAGGGCCAGGACCAGGCGGAGTCGGGTGACGCCGCCCTGGAAGCGCCGCTCGGCCTCGGGCTTCCCTTCCAGGCCCTCCAGGAAGGCGATCCGCCGGGCGATGCTGCCGTGCCTCCACGACCGGGCGGCCGGCTCCATGCCGTTGAGGCTCGCGACGTTGGCCAGCGCGTTGACGAAGATCCGGATCCCGACCGGGCAGAGCGGCCCCGAGGCGGGCGCGGCGGCCGGGACGCTGTAGAGGTCGGGGTGCGGCGGGCAGTCGACGCGGTCGCACGACACGGCCCGGCAGCCGAAGACGTCGGCCTGGCGCTCGAACCGCCTCGACAGGACGCCGAAGATCGAGGCGAAGTAGGCCACGCCCAGCACCAGTGCCACCGACCCCTGCGCCACCGAGGCCGCCGTCGGCCCGCCCAGGCCGCCGAGGCCCTTCAGGACCGGGCCGGAGGCCAGCTCGCTGGCCAGGGTCAGCACGCCCATGCTCCCCACGAAGAAGAAGCCGAAGAACGCCAGGTGCCGGTGCCGGATGTGCCCGACCTCGTGCCCGAAGACGGCGGCCACCTCGTGCTGGTCGAGCCCCTCGATCAGCGCGTCGGTCAGCAAGACGTAGCGATACCAGGGCAAGGCCCCGGTGACCCCGGCGTTGACGATGGCGCCATCGGTGTCCCAGATCAGAATATCGGTGAACCGGAATTGGAACCGGGCCGCGAGCCGCTCCAGGCGATCCCGGAGCGGGCCCCGGGGCAGGGTCCGGGTCGGCCAGCTCAGGCGGACGAACGCCGGCGCCAGGGCCAGGACCAGGGCCCCCATCGCCGCCATCATCCCCATCTGGAACCCCGACCCGTCCGAGGTCCCCGGCCAGGCGCGGCGGGCCAGGTCCTGGCCCATCGCGAAGATCAGGGCCGCCGGCAGGACCAGGCCCAACGACTGGCGGGCCTTGAGCACCAGGTGACGGGCCGCGCCGGGCGGCCGGCGTGCCTCGCCCTCGCGGGCGGGCGGGCGGAGCGCCCGCTCGGCGGGGTAGAGGCCCCACCACCCCGCCGCCAGGGCCATCAAGAAGGGCAGGAGGATCAGGAGCTCGTCCAGCAGGACGGCATCGCGGAGGCCCAGGCCCGACCGGACCAGCTCGGGCCAGCCCAGCCCATGGATGGTCCAGGCGTAGCCGGCCAGCGTCAGAAATTCGACCGCCCGCGACCCGGCCGCGAACAGCCGGCGCGACCCCGAGGTCGCCCGGCCCCGCGACCGGACCCGGATCGCGACCGCCGCCGAGAACGCCAGCGCCGTCAGGCCGATCAGGGCCACCCCGCCCAGCGCCTCCAGCGACCGGGGGACGACCGAGGACCGGGGGACCGGGGCGGGAGGCAAGATCGCGTCGGTCCCGAACGCGAGGAACAGCGCGATCATCAGGGAGACGGGCATGTTCGGGGCGACCCTCGATCCGCCGTTCGTTCGCCGATTATGCGGCCGCCCGGCCCCCCCCGTCAAGGCACGCCGGGGCCGTCAGACGCGGGGCGGATCGGCGTCGATCAGGGGCTGGAAGGCGACCGGGACCTCGATCGGACCTCCCGAAAGGCCGCCTGGAGCTCCTCACGGTCCTCCTGATACCCCTGGATGCTCCGCTCGTACTTCCCGTTGGCGACCTCCAGCGCGCGAATGGCCCGGGCATCATCGACGGCCCGCTGCGACAGGTCCTGATTCTGGACCTTGAGGCTGAGCGAGACGTCCTTGAGCTGGGAATTATCGGCCCGGAGGCTCTTGACGAGCTTGTGGGCGTCGTCGAGCCGCGACCTGGGCACGAAGGCGCAACCCGGGCCCGGCAGGGTGCCGACCAGGAGCGCGGCGACGAGGGCCCGGCGGTGTCGCTCGACCATGGGCGTTCCGACTCCTTTCGGGACGACTCGGCGGCCGATCGATGGGATCCCGGGGGCGGGCCGGCGGTCCGGCCCGCCCCGGGAGACCGTCCCCGGTCATTTCTTGAACAGGCTGGCGAGCTGGTAGATCAGCCCCGAGGCCGGGCCGCCCCCCTGATATTCGTAGAGGTTGCGGACCAGGTCGATCGAGAAGACGGCCGCCACCAGGACCAGGAACGAGGTCGCCCCGAGCAGGCCGACCCAGATCCCGCCCCACTCGGCCTGCGGGCCGGCGGGGACCAGCCGGGGGCTGGCGCCCGACGCGGCGGCGGCGGGGGTCCCGCCGTCGCTCTCGACGTCCCAGCCGCTGGCCATGTCGCCCGAGCTGCCCTCCTCGTCGGCGGCGAACTCGCCCGACTCGCCCCCGGCGATCGCGGCGCCCATCGCGGTGGCCGCGTTCTGGTCGACGTCGTCCTCGTCGAGGGCGAAGACCTCGGAGGCCGAATCCGCCTCCAGGTCGAAGTCGCTCGACCGGTCGATCTGGACGGTCCGATCGTCGTGGTCGGAGTCGAGGGCGTCCACCTCGAGGCTGAAATCGGTGTCCTCGAAGATGTCCTTCTCGGTCATCCCCATCGACGTGGCGCCGGGGTCGGACGGCATGACGCCGGGCATGACCGTGGCCGAGTTGGGGTCCTGCTTGGGCCGGGGCGGTGCGGCCTTCGCCCGGGGATCCGACTTGGGGGCGGGCCGGGTCGGCCGGGCGGGCTCGTCGTCGTCCAGCGGGGACAGCTCGATGGAGTCGGCCTGCGAGAGGTCGAACCCGCCGACGCCCTGGAGGTTGATCCCCGAGTCGCTGGGCCGGGCCAGGTTGATCCCCGAGGCCGAGGGCAGCGCCGCGGTCACGTCGGAGTCGCTGGGGCCGGCCAGCGGGGTGGCCTCGAACTCGTCGCTGGCGTCCAGGGCCGTCAGCTCGAAGTCGCTGCCGGATTCGGGCTCCAGGGCCGCGGCCAGGTCGCCCGACGGCTGGATCTCGAAGTCGCTGCCGCTGCCCGACCCGGGGTCGGCGGCGACGATCTCGGCGGAGGAGCCGACGCGGCCGGGCTGGCCCGGCTTGCCGCCGGGGTGTCCCAGGGCATCCAGGCCGGGGATCGGGGCGTCGGAGTCGTTGACCAGGGTGACGTCGGAGTCGCCGGGCACCCGCCTCCCGGCCGGCATCAGCCGGACGTCGGAGTCGCTGGCGTTCTTGGCGGGCGGATCGGGGACCAGCCGGACGTCGGAGTCGCTGGGCCGCTTGCCGCCGGACTTCATCCCGATGATCGTCGAGCTGGAGTTGGAGAGCGGACCGGGCGGCAGCGACAGGTCGTCGAACTGGACGTCGTGGTCGTCGTCGGAGCCCGAGGTCGAGTGGCTCCCGGAGTCGGCCTTGGCGGTCCCGAGCTGGAACTCCGACAGGTCGATCTCGTCGCTCCCGCTGCCGTCGGGCACCTCCAATTCGAGGTCCGAGAGCGACAGCTCGGGGTCGCTGCCCAGCCCCCGGCGACGCGCCAGCTCGTCGATGTCGGCGACGCGGAATTGCCACGAGCCGCTATCCATGAAGGCGCGGACCTCGCGGTGCTGGGCCTTTTGCTTCAGGTCCTCGGCGCCCATCCCCAGGACGCGGGCGGCCTCTTCGAGGGTGTAGAACTGAGCCATCGACGTGCTCCTCGCGATCGAGATCGGCCGGTCGGCGGCCGTTCGGTTCGATTCCCAAGCGGGGTCGGAGGGGGGGAACCGCCGCGCCGAGCACGCCGACGCCCCGCCCTCATCTGGCCATCGACTTCACCATCGCCTCGACGGCGGACGCCTCGGGCGGCTGGTTGTTGTATTCCGAGAGCTTCAGGTCATATCGATATTGCCGGGCGGCCTCGAGCTTCACGGTCCCCGACCCCCTCGGGCCGGTCGGTTCCACGCGGTACACCGCGAATGCCTGCACCTTGGTGTCGATCAGGTAGAGGGTCTGCGAGCCCGAGCCGGCGGGCGTCGAGACGAAGGCGATCGTCCCGTTGGCCTCGGAGGCCGGGGCCGTCGCCTGGGCCCGGGCCGTCGGGACGTGCCCGCCTCCCCACCACGCCAGCATCAGGCCCACCGCCAGACCCGGCAAACCGTAACGCGCCGCGCCGCCCCAGTGTCCTGCGGACATCATCGATCCTCCCTGATGACCGGCCCGACCCCCCGTCCTTCGGGAGGTCCCCCAACCCTCGTGGGTCGAGAATCGGCCTGACCGATGGCGTGGACCGTCCACGCCCCCAGGCCACCTATTCGCATCCAGTTTACCACACCGCCGGACGGCGGTGACGTGGGATCGGCAAAACCGCGCCGTGGCGGCATTCCCGATCGAGAGGGGCCTTCAACCCCTCCATTCTACCGACCCGCTTGATGGTGGCAAGATCAGTGCCGCCGCGGGATCCGACGGCCACTTTACCCGGGGGCCGCCGACCCGGACCGGCGGGCGATCGATCCGGCCCAGGCCGGGCGCGAGTGGCTTCGTTCCGCGCGGCGCGAGTGGCTTCGTTCCGCGGGATGTGCGGTGGTGAGATGTTGAATGGGGCGGATCGCGGTCCGGTCATGGTCGGGCTTTCGCGAGGTCGGGGGATCGGTCGTCGCTCCCCAATATATTCGCGCCGTGTGGGTGCGGTTCAGCACACGATTTCCGCCCGGATCCTCGCAATGCATCCGGGGCCGTCTGCGGGCGCTCACTTCCGGCGGCGCCGATCAGTCGAGGCCCGGCCCGTTGGGGTTATCCGGGCGCCGTTGCCGCTTGCTCCGGACGAGGTTGACGTGGGTCTTGGAGTAGATCAGGTCCTCGTCTTCCAGGCCGGGGGGGGCGGTCCAGGGGTCTTCCTGGGGCTTCTTGCGATACCTGTGTTCGTATTCGGGGCCGGAGGCGTCCTCCCAGGATCCGAACGGGCCCCGCTGGCAGCGGACGCCGCAGGAGGTGCACCGGTAGAACCGCGAGCCGAACGACGAGACCGCCCTCCGCTCCATCGTCGGCTCGCCGCAATTCGGGCAGCCGACGCCGATCGAGCCGTCGAGGAGGTGGTGGATGATCAGGACCGGGCCGACGACCACGGCGACGATCGGGAGCAGGATCGTGGCGAAGAACCGGGCCGAGCCCGGCGTCGCGACCAGCGCCCAGAGGATCGCCATCGAGGCGATCAGGACCATGGTCTGGCCGATCGTGAAGCGGACTTGCGGCCGAGTCGACATCGATGCGTCCCCCCCTCGCGGGACCGGGCCGGGTCGCGTCCGACGCGCCAGCCCTCCCGAAATCCTCGCCCACGGGGGCACTCCGCTTCAAGGCCCTTCCCGGCGACTGCCGATGATTTCGAACGGGACGGTCCGCGGCGACCGGCCCGGCGATCGGCCGGCCTTGACAGGATCGGCCGGTCGGATAGAGTCGCCAATCGCCCCGGCCGCGTCCGGGCCACGCACTCACCCTTCGCAAGACGAGCCGTCCTTGGCGACGCACCCTGGTCCTCCGGCCCCGGATCCGATCCACCGGCCCGTATTGCTCCATGAGGTCGTGTCGTGGCTCGCGCCCGGGGAAGGATCGGTGATCGTCGACGGGACCGTCGGCGCCGGGGGCCATGCCTCGGCCCTGGCGGCCCGGGTGGGGCCGGCCGGGCGGGTGATCGGCCTGGACCGCGACCCCGAGATGCTCGAACTGGCCGCCCGGGCGACCGAGGGCCTGCCGGTCACGCTGATTAACGCCTCTTATGCCGACCTGGGCGACGTCCTGGACGGCCTCGATATCGACCGGGTAAGCGGGATCGTCCTGGACCTGGGCCTGTCGTCGGACCAGCTCGCCCGGCCTCATCGCGGGTTCAGCTTCGCCGAGGACGGCCCGCTCGACATGCGGTTCGACCCGAAGTCGCCCACGACCGCCGCCGACCTGGTCAACGACCTGGACGAGAAGGAGCTGGCCGACCTGATCTTCGAGCACGGCGAGGAGCGGCACAGCCGGCGGATCGCCCGGCGGATCGTCGAGGCCCGCCGGGTCGAGCCGATCACCACCACGGCCCGGCTCGCCGAGGTCGTCCGCCGGGGGGTCCCCGGCAAGTGGGGGCCGATCGACCCGGCGACCCGGACGTTCCAGGCCCTCCGGATCGCCGTCAACGGCGAGCTCGAACGGCTCGACGACCTCCTCTCCGACCTGGCCGGCTACCTGGAACCCGGCGGCCGGGCGGCGATCATCAGCTTCCACTCGCTCGAAGATCGCCGCGTCAAGCACGCGTTCCGCGACGACCCCGAGCTGACCGTCCTGACCCGAAAGCCCGTCCTGGCGACGGCCGAGGAACTGGCCACCAACCCCCGAGCGCGAAGCGCGAAACTGAGGGTCGCCCAGCGATGTCCGGATCCTTATGGACCCCCAAGCCCATCCACGACCAGCCCCGGCCGGTGAGGCCCGACGCCGAGCCGGAGGCCGGAGCACGGCCCGGTCACTCCCGGCCCGATGCCCCCCACCCGGCGGACCCCGACGAGCCCGAAACCGACGACCCGGCCACGACCGACCGGGCACGGGAAGGATTCCTGCCCCGGATCCGATCCTGGCTCTCGTCCCTCGGACACAAGGGGCGCGAGCCCGAGGCCGCCTCGGACCACGCCGCCACCACGCCGCCCCCGGCCGGGAGGCCCGCCGCCCGGCTCCCGTTCCTGGGCCTCCGGCGAGAGACCCGCGTCGGGGTCGCCGCCCTCCTCTCGTTCACCTTCCTGGTCGTCGGCCTGGTCGTCAAGAAGGGCTGGATCGGCAAACCCCCGACGATGGCGCTCGGGCCCCCGATCGGCACCCCGCCGGCCGCGACCGAGACCCCGCCCGGTCCGGAAGCCGATCGGGAGAAGAAGGCCCGGGCCGACAAGGCGAGGAGCGACCTGGCCGCGAAGCTGCCCGCCGCCAGGGGCACCCCGGCCGGGACGGCCCCGGAACTCGGGCGGGCCGACGGGTCGGGGCCCTCCCCGCCCAACCTCCCGCCGACGCCCAACCCCGAGACGGCCACGGACCTCACCCTGGCCAAGATCGACAAGGCGACGTCCGCGCCCCTGCTCCCCCCGGATCAGGCCCCCGCCCCGGTCGACGGATCGGCCGGGCCGAAGCCCCTCGAAGCCCCGGGAGACAAGGCCGGCCCGCTCCAGCTCCCCGGCGATCCGCCCCCGGCCGCGACCCCGTCGCCGAAGGACCCCGAGCCGGGGGCCGAGGCGGGCGGGTTGCCGTCGCCCGATCTGCCGGGTCTCCCCGCCGGCCCGGGCCCGATCGCCCCCGGGGACAAGCCCGCCCCGCCGCGCGAGCCGGCGGCCCCCCCGACCCCGGCACCGGACCCGGCCGACAACCTCGAACCGCCCCCGATCGCGACCACCCCGGACCCCGCGCCGACGGTCCAGGACCCGCCGCCCATCCCCGCAGCGACTCCGCCCCCGGCCGGGCCGACCCCGGCACCGGCGACCCCGGCCCCGACGGAGCCGACCCCGGCGCCGCCATCGACGGAGCCGCCCGCGGCCCCGGCACCGATGACCCAGCCTCCATCTCCCCCCCCGACGGTCGAACCGAGCCCGGCCCCGCCGCCGTCGCGGCCCGGACCGGCGGCCCCGGTCCGGGCGGAGCGTCCCCCGACGCTCGACCCGGTGCCGGCCGGATCGTCGGCCGTCCTGGCCCCGGCCGCCGAGCCGACCGCCGCGGTCGGGTCGGGCTGGGTGGTGATCAGGAGCGGCGGCAAGCGGTCCGCCGCGGCCGACCTCGCGGACCCGCCCGCCGGCCGCGACGCGCCGGCCGCCGTCGCCGATGGCCCGCGCCCCAGGCCCGACGTCGCCGCCGCCGACCAGGTCGAGCCGGTCCTGCACCGGGTCCGGCCCGGCGAGAACTTCTGGACCATCTCGCGGACGTACTACCATTCGGGCCGATACTACCGGGCCCTCCACGCGGCCAACGGGCGCCAGGTGCCCAACATCCGCGAGCTCTACGTCGGCACGATCGTCCGGATCCCGCCGCCCGAGGCGCTGGACCGCTCGCTGATCGACCCGCCGGCCCGGGGCAAGGCCGCCGACGACCCGGCCGCCGAGCCGATCACCCGGACCTCGCGCCGGGCCGAGGCGGCCGGCGACATCGAGCTGCTCCTCCCGGCCCGACGCCCGACGATCCGACCCGACCCCGAGGCCCTCGACGAGCCCAGCCGGCCGACCTACAAGGTCAAGCCGCACGACACCCTCCGCAGCATCGCCCGCGATACCCTCAATGACAACACCCGGGACCGCGAGATCCTCGGCCTCAACCGCGACGTCATCGACGACCCCAATAACCTGGCCGTCGGGACCACCCTCACCCTCCCCCAGGACGCCGCCGTCGGCCGCAAGGCCCGGTGAGCCGGACCTCGGCGGGCGCCGATCCTTCGGGTCGGAGTGCCGCGAAACATCGGCAAGCAATGGCAAGATGGTCGATGGCCGGGGGTGACGGCAGGCCGCCCCCGGCCATCGACCATCTTGCATGAACCATCGCCGATTTCAGGCCGAGGTCCGCCTCGGGGCGGGCCGGTGGGCCCGGAGCCAGGTGGCGGCGACCTCGGCGTCGTCGAAGGGGAGGACCCGGTCGGCGAGGATCTGGTAGGTGTGGTGGCCCTTGCCGGCGATCAGGACGGCGTCGCCGGGGAGGGCGTCGGCCAGGGCGGAGGCGATGGCGGCCCGGCGGTCGGGCTCGACCAGGGCCCGGCCGGGCTGGCGGAGCCCGGCGATCAGGTCGTCGAGGATCCGGTCGGGGTCCTCGGCCCGGGGGTTGTCGGCGGTCAGGACCACGCGGTCGGCGCCCATCTCGGCGGCCCGGGCCAGGGCCGCCCGGCGGTGGCGGTCGCCGCCCCCCTCGGCGCCGAGGACGCAGATCAGACGGGCCGCGCCCAGGGCCCGGAGCGAGGCCAGGGCGCGGGCCAGCTCGGGGACGGTCCGGGCCCGGTCGACCCGGACCTCGAAGTCCTGCCCCTCGCCGACCGGCTCCAGCCGGCCGGGGAGCCGGGTCACCGCTTCCAGGCCGGCGACGACCGTACCCAGGGGGATCCCGCGCGACCAGGCGACGGCGGCGGCGGCCAGGGCGTGGCCGACGTGCTCCTCGCCGGCCAGCCGGAGCGAGACGGTCGCCTCGCGGTCGAAGCCGCGGAGCCGGAACCGCGCCCCGGCGGCGTCGAGCCGGTCCAGCGTCGCCGAGAGCCGGGCGGCCCGGTCGAGGCCGAAGGTGACGCGCCGGGCCTTCAGGTTCACGGCCCCGAGCAGGTCGGCGTCGGGATCGTCGGCGTCGATCGCCACCGAGCCGCCGGGCTTCACCAGCCGGGCCAGCCGGGCGAAGGCCCGCCTCCGGTCGATCAGGGCGGCGCGGTCGGGCTCGCCGAACGCCGGGCCCAGGTTGGTGATCACGGCCGCCTCGCAGGCGACCCCGTCGACCTCGCGGCGGTCGAGCGTCCGGTCGTCCACCTCCATGACGGCCGAGTCGCACCCGCGCTCCACCATCGCGCCGAGCATCGCGGCGAAGCCCGAGGCGCCGGGCGACCCCGGGCCGGTCGGCCGGGCCGAGGCGCCGTCGGACCACCCCGACCGGCCGATCCGGCCGACCGACTCGCCGTCGGCCTCCAGGATCGATCGGAGGAACATCCCGGTCGACGCCTTGCCGCGCCGGCCGGTCACGCCGAAGACCCGGAGCCGGCCCGCCGGGTCGCCCGCAAGGGCCTGGCTGATCCGCGCCAGCGCCGATCGGCTGTCGGGCACGACCACCTGGAGCCGGCCCGCCTCGGGGCAAGGCCGCTCGACGACCACGCCCGCCGCGCCCCGTTCCAGGGCCCGGCCGACGAACGTATGCCCGTCGCGCCGGTCGCCCCGGACCGCCACGAACAGCTGGCCGGGGTGGAGCTTGCGGGTGTCGGCCGTGCAGCCCGACACCTCCCAATCCTGGCAACCCTCGAAGCGGGCGTCGGGGAGCAGGCGACGGAGGCTGACCGAGGGGATCCCACGCTGCGGAGAACGGTCGAGGAACCATCGGGCCATCGGAATGCGCCTCCTTGCCGGCCTGGGGTCGCGGGCCACGAGATCGGGCCGCGCGGCATCATGCCCCGCCAGGCCCGGTCGTGGTGCGTGCCGGGGGCCATCGCGGGCCCCGGCGCGAGTCGGCATTTTTGGCCGGCGACCGGAAAAAAACAATCCCAGACCCGGTCGGCGGCCGATACCGATTCGTTCCGCCCCCGATCGGGGTCGAGGGTGCCGTCGCTCAGGGCTCGCGGATCTCGACGGCCGGGTTCAGGGCCCGGAGCCGGTCGACGAAGTCGTCGAAGCCGGCGAACGGGCCGCTCAGCAGGAGCCGGAGCCGGCCGGCCTCGTGGTGGACGATCGGGCCCGCGAGGTTGATCCGGGTGCGCTCGACGGACCTGATCGCGTCGACCTTCAGGAAGGACGTCCGGAGCCGGCCCCGGAATGCGACCGTCCGGTCGTCGCGGAACTCGACGGCGATCGGGTTGAACAGGATCAGGTAGAGATCCCAGAGGGCGACGAAGGCGAGGAACTCCTCGAGATACCAGAATCGGGGCGGCCACGACCGATGGTTCGCGTCGAAGACCACCTTGCCCGAGACGACCATGAGGACGATCAGCCCGAGGAGGTGGGCATAGATCGTCAGGTGATGCTGGCGCGGGAAGAGGGGGATCGTCCGGGTGTCAAGCACGGGGGATCGGCCTTCGGGGGCGTCCATCATCGGCCTCGGGAGGGTTGCGGACCGTCCGGTGAGGCCCGATCCCGGCCGGCTCAGTGGCGGAACAGGAATTCCTTGGAGTTGATCAGGACCCAGCCCAGGTCCTCGACGGCCTGGCGGCGGTCGGCGGCGGTGGCGAGGTGCTTGGCGGCGGCGGCCGTCTCGGTGGCGTTGGGGTCGCGGGCCAGGGCGACGAGGTAGAGCTCGCGGACGATCGGCTCGGCGGCCAGGTTGGACTTGGCCAGGCGGGCCATCCGGCCGGCGTCGTCGCGGAGCTTGCCGTTGACCGTCGCGCCGCCGATGAGTTGCAGGGCCTGCGACAGGTTCGAGTCGCTCTCGCGCTCGCACTCGCAGGCCAGCTCGCGGGCCGGCCGGCCGAAGGTCTTGAGGAACGGGTTCTCCATCTTGCCGTCGGGGATCTGGGTGGCGCGCGTCCCCTTGGGCAGGCCGTCGAACGGGGTCGAGGTCCCGGTGACGACCGAGATGGCGTCGAGCAGGACCTCGGCGGGCAGGAGCTTGGTGGCCGCGTGCGAGAAGTAGAGGTTGTCGGCGGCGTTGAGCTCGTTGGTCTTCGACGACAGTTGATACGTCCGGCTGGCCAGGATCGACCGGACCAGCGCCTTGAGGTCGAAGCCGCCCCTGACGAAGTCGGCGGTCAGGCCGTCGAGCAGCTCGTCGTTGGAGGCGGGGTTGGAGTCGCGGAAGTCGTCGACCGGCTCGACGATCCCCCGGCCCATCAGGTGATACCAGACGCGGTTGACCAGGCTCCTGGCGAAGAACGGGTTGGCGGGGCCCGTCAGCCAGGCGGCCAGCTTGGCCCGGCGGTCGGTCGCGGTCGCGGTCGCGTTCGGGTCGGGGGTGGCGTCGTCGTAGGTCGGGCCGCCCAGGGCCTTGGGCTTCATCGTCTTGCCGGTCCGGGGCTGGCGGACCTCGCCGGCGATGTCGCCGTAGACCACCTCATCGTCGGGCAGGCTGCCGGCCTTGCGCTTGACCCGGGAGAAGAAGGCGGCAAAGCCGTAATAGTCGTCCTGGGTCCACCGTTCGAACGGGTGGTTGTGGCACTTGGCGCACTGGATCCGGACGCCAAGGAAGAGCTGCGCAGTGGTCTCGGTCGAGTTCTCCGGATCGCGGCTGATCCGGTAGTAGTTGGCGGCCGGGTTCCGGAGCGTCGAGCCGTTGGCGGTGAGCAGCTCGCGGACGAATTGGTCGAGCGGGGTGTTGCTCTCCAGGTTCGCCTTGATCCACCGGTTGAGGGAGATGGTGCCTTTGGTCTCGATCAGCCGGCCGTTGGCCCGGAGGATGTCGGCGAACTTCAGGGTCCAGAAGTCGGCGAACTCGGGCCGGGTCAGGAGCTTGTCGACCAGCTTCGCCCGGCGGTCGGGGGCGGGGTCGGCCAGGAAGGCGTGGACCTCGTCGGGCGAGGGGAGGACCCCCAGGGCGTCGAGCGAGGCCCGGCGGATGAACTCGGCGTCGGTGCAAAACTCCGACGGGGCGATCCGCATCCGGTTCAGCTTGGCGAACACGGTCCGGTCGATCGTGTTGTCGCCGGGGACCTCCGCCGCGTGGAACCCGGGGACTTCCACCAGATGGGTCAGCCGGACGTTGGCGACGAGGTCGAGATAATGGGCGATCACCGCGACCTCGCCCCGGTTCTTGAAGGCGACATGGCCGTCGGCGTCGACGTCGGCGATCTCGGGGTTGGACGAGTTGTAATAGCAGATCGGGGTGACGTCGCGCGACGAGCCGTCGGCATAATGGGCCACCACGGCAACCTGCTGCGACCGCGCCGGGGCGTTCAGGACCCGGGCGCCGGGGAGGATCTCCAGGCGGACGGCGACCGGGGCGGCGGGGTCGTCCCGGGCCCCTTCCTTCATCCAGTCGCGCAGATACTCGAACGACTTGGACTTGCGGAGCAGCCGGAGGCCCCCCTCGTGGGGGAGCTCGCCCAGGGGCTTGCGGAGCAGGATGCTCGCCTCCGAGGCGAGGACGTTGATCCGACGGCCGCCGGCCTCGCGGCTGAGGGTGACGTAATCCTGGTCGGGCAGGTAGCCCCGGAGGCTGAGCCGGAACCCGCCCTTGCCGGTGGGCGTGCCGTGGCAGGCGCCCATGTTGCACCCGGCCTGGCTGAAGGCGGGGATCACGTCGTTCCGGAAGCTGACCGGTCGGGCCTTGCCCATCCCCGAGACCTCAACCGTGGCCCGAGCCTCGACGCTCCCGCCCCGGGCTACGATGGTGGCCCGGCCGTCCCCCCGGGGGACGACCTGTCCCCGGGCCGATACCGTCGCGACGGCCGGGTCCAGGCTGACCCATTCCAGCGACCGGGTGAGGTCGCGGGTCGACCCATCGGCGTCGGTCGCCGAGGCGATGAGCTGGCGGGTAGCCCGGTGGCCGACCAGGGTCGAATGGCCCGGCTCGACCGCCACCTTCGAAGGCGTCCCGATCGGGTCGCCCGGCGCGTCGGAGGCGTCGGCCGGGGCCAGGGCGAAGGCCGAGGCGGCCGAGAGGACGAGCCAGGTAAACCGTCGAGGGACGCGCATCGGTCGCTCCTCCTGAGGGGGAGAAAGAAGGCGGTGGGGCGGGGCGGATTGGCGGCCGGGATCGATCGGGGCATCTCGGCGGGCTCGACGGTCTCCCACTCTAAGGCAACGTTGTCGTGAATTTCAAGCAAAGTCAAACAATTTCCCGGCCGAGCGTCCCCGGTGTGCTCTCCCCTCGTCAGGACCTCCCCCCCTCGCCCGGGCTGCCGCCCCCCGACCACCGGACAACGCCTTACCGCGAGCCCCCGGGCGGCCCCGGCAAAATTACGAAACGAAGCCAATTCGCCATAAGCCCATGGTGGTTTGGTGGGTACGTCGTCCAGCCCGTCCGGACAATCCCCGAATCCGACCCCTCCCGACGTGTTGACGGACCATCTCAACTCCTATCCTCCCCGGGCGACCAGTTCCCCCGCCGTGACAAACCGTCCCGGAGCCCCGGCAAAATTACGAAACGAAGCCAACTCGCCACAACCCACTGAGGCTAAACCATCTGTGTGAAATTTCGGGATTCTTGGCCCGCAAGATCAGCTATCCGAGACCCGGCCGACTCCAGGACCCGTCGTCATACCCCCTTCCTACATTATCGTTCCTGGGACGATCGATTAGCATCGTTGTTGGGCCAACCTTGTCGGATCGATCTCCCCGCCCCTCCCCCGATCGTCCGATTCCCGGGCCGCCCGCACCCGGATCATCGGGCGTCCGGCCGGGCCACGCCCCTTCAAAGAACATCGCCGGTGCGGAAAAGCTGCGGTATTCCGATCAAATGTCGAAAAAGTGATCCACCATTTTCGCCTTGCCGGGCACCTATGAGGATCAACGGCAAGGCCCAACGACCCGAGGACCATCCCATCAAATTCGTCATCCACCCCGCCGTCGAAGAGGACCGCCTGGCCGCGCTCCGCCGGGCCGCGCCGGGGGCGGAGTGGGTCAACGCGGCGACCGAGGCGGAGGCGGCCGGGGCGATGCCGGGGTCCGACGGGTTCCTGGGCAAGATCGGCCCGGCGATGCTGGCGCGGGCCGACCGGCTCCGGTGGGTCCAGTCGTTCACGGTCAGCCTGGAGCATTACCTGTTCCCGGCGCTGGTCGACCACCCCTGCACCCTGACCAACATGCGGGGGCTGTTCGGCGACGTGATCGCCGACCAGGTGATGGGTTATGTCCTCTGCTTCGCCCGGAACCTGCATACGTATATCCGCCACCAGGCCGAGCATCGGTACGAGCCGGCCGGGGGCGAGTCGGCCCGGGTGAGCTTCGCGGCCGGGCCGGGGACCGTCAACGCGATGGACCGGGCGACGATCTTCCTGCCCGACGCCTCGATGGGGATCGTCGGCCTGGGCGCCATCGGCGCCGAGATCGCCCGACGGGCGCTGGCCTTCGGGATGGCCGTCCGGGCCGTCGACCGCTTCCCCGACCGGACCCGACCGCCCGAGGGCGTCGAGGCGGTCGACGGCCTGGACGCGCTCCCCGACCTCCTGGCCGAGAGCGATTTCGTCGTGATCGCCGCCCCCCACACGCCCGAGACCGTCGGCCTGTTCGATGCGGCCACGATCGCCCGGATGAAGCCCTCGGGCTACCTGATCAACATCGGCCGGGGGGCGATCGTGGTCCTGGACGACCTCGTCGAGGCCCTCCGGTCGGGCACGATCGCCGGCGCGGCGCTCGACGTGTACGAGGTCGAGCCGCTCCCGCCCGATCATCCGCTCTGGGACCTCCCCAACGCGATCCTGACGCCCCACACCGCCGGCTATTCGCCCGCGATCGCCCGGAGGCACCTGGAGACGCTGGTCGAGAACGTCGGCCGGTTCGCCCGGGGCGAGCCGGTGCGTAACGTCGTGGACAAGGCCCTGTGGTTCTAGCGGCCCGGCCCGGGGGTGACGACCAGCTCGATCGAGGTATACCCTTCGGCCTTGCCCCGCGTGAGGATGACGACCACCGACGTCCCCGGGTCTCCGGGCCCAACCAGGGTGGCCGTCCGGACCTCCTGGCGGCCGTTAAGCCCGGTGTAGGAGGCCCGGAGCGTCGGGAACGACCCGGAACCGGGGTAGCTGAGGCGGGTGCCGGTGGTCAACTTCTCGTCGACGAAGGCGACGGCGAAGGGCTGGAACTCGGGGTCGAGGCCGAGCTTCCGGCCGTAGAAGGCGTAGACGGCCTCCAGGGGGTCGGGCGAGTCGTAGGCGTAGAGGGCGGGCGGCCGGACCCGCGTGGCCTCCCTCGGCCCCGAGGCGATCTCCTCGGCCCCGACCTTGCCGGTCGCGGCCAGCACCGGGTCCATCCGAGCGACCGGCCGGGCACCGGGATATTCCCAGGCCAGGAGGTCGAAGGTCGCCGGCGGGACGGCCGGCGGCGCGGGCGACCCGCAGCCGGCGGCCAGGCAGGGCGCGACGATCGCGGCCAGCGCGAGGATGTCCCTCATCGATGATCGGCCTCCGGGGACGGTTTCAATCGGGGAGCACCTGGACCTGCCAGTCCTCCAGCGCGACGGCGGCGCCGAGGCCGAGCATCTGCACGACGGCGACGAAGTGGTCGCGCCGGCCCCGGCGGATGACCGTGCCGACCAGCCCGGCCAGCGGGCCGGTCGCGATCCGGACCCGGCCCCCGACGGGCGCCGAGGGCTCGGGCTCGATCGCCCGGCCGGAGCCGAGCATCTGGTGGACCTGGCGGAGGTCGCGGATCAGCCCGTCCTGGTCGGCGACCTCGATGACGTTGACCAGCCGGTTCCCCTTGAGGGCCTCCACCCGTTGGGCCGGGTCGCCGAGCAGGAACAGGTAGCCGCCGAAGAGGGGGAGGACCGACCGGGTCTTGCGGCCGGAGGGCGTCCGGTCCTCGCGGATCATCTGGGGGAGGTAGAAGGCGACCCGGCGGGCCCGGAGGTCGCGTGCGGTGGCCTTCTCCTGGCGCGGCCGGGTATGCAAGCAGTACCATCGCCGGCCGTCGTCGGCCGCCCCGGCGGCCCCGTCCCAGAGGTCGTCGGGGTACATGTCGGGCTCGGCGGGGAGGATCGGCATGGGGGGTGGGATGCTCCGGGGTCGTCGGATCCGGGGCGGTCCCCGTACCGGGTGGCGGAGGGGGGAGGATGATCGGACGGCGCCCGGTCGCCGAATCGCGGCGACGACGCCCCCCGGACGTCTTCCTGAGCCGGAGCCTGGGGAGGTATACTCTCGTCCTCGCCGCGACGGGGCCCGGCCTGGCCGCCTCCCGACCTCCAGAGAGCTAAGCGTGACATGAGCCCCATCGGCAAGAGCAAAATCGCGGAGATCGTGGCCGAGCACGAGCCCGAGCTGATCTCGGCCTGGGTCGCCGAGCAGGAGGAGGCGGGGAGGGAGCGCGGCCCGGCCCTGCGCGAGACCTGCGCCGAGTTCCTCGTCAAGCTCCGCGAGGGGCTCCGGGGCGGCCGGCTCGACGACATCCAGGGCGCCGATTGGGCCGGACTCCGCGAGATGCTGACCGGGCTGTCGCGGGCCCGGGGGTTCCAGGGGTTCACCCCGACCGAGACGGCCACGTTCGTCTTTTCGTTCAAGAGGCCCCTGTTCGACCGGCTCCGGGCGTCGCTCGCGGGCCACCCCGATGCGCTGTTCGAGGAGATCTGGCGGGCGACCGCGATGCTGGACAAGCTCGGGCTCTGGACCACCGAGGTCCACCAGCACGCCCGGGAGGAGATCATCGCCCGCCAGCAGCAGGAGATGATGGAGCTGTCGACGCCCGTGGTCAAGCTCTGGGACGGGATCCTCGCCCTGCCGATGATCGGCACGCTGGACAGTTCCAGGACGCAGGTGGTGATGGAGTCGTTCCTCCAGAAGATCGTCGAGACCGGCTCGCAGGTCGCCATCATCGACATCACCGGCGTCCCGCTGGTCGACACCCTGGTGGCGCAGCACCTGCTCAAGACCGTGACCGCCGCCCGGCTGATGGGCGCCGATTGCATCATCAGCGGGATCCGCCCCCAGATCGCGCAGACGATCGTCCACCTCGGCGTCGACCTGGCCGGAGTGACCACCAAGGCCACGCTGGCCGACGCCCTCGCCCTGGCCCTGCACCGGTCCAACCTGAAGGTCGTCAAGGTCGCCAACCGGGCCCCCGACCCGGGCCGGGCCGTCTGACCCGGACTTCGCAAAGGAATTGCCGATGACAGACCCCATATTTCAGAGGCTATCCGGGGACGATTCCCGGTCGGGGCGATGGGTTATGCTATATCGGTGATGGTTGATAAGTGCAAGACGCCCGGCGAATTTCCGGGGTCCACGGTTCGGATCCGAGACCATTTATCAGCCATAAACCATTTGCCATTCCTCGTTTTCATTCCCGGATAGCCTCTCGGATCGCAAATGATTCTCGTGAAACGATTTGATATTTGAAATCACTACTGTCCGGTTGAAATCCCTTTGAATTCCAGGGTATTTCCGAAATACCCATTCTCGATCTGCTCATTTTGGTCTGAATTGCCTTGAAAACCAGGAGAATCACTGGGGACTTGAC
>JAABUK010000711.1_pt1 | contig 67814 bp, 61 predicted proteins | sample 5559141 | NCBI WGS metagenome assembly JAABUK01 (sample SAMN10711869, study PRJNA513367) | rock metagenome | isolation source: Antarctica rocks | place: Antarctica: Victoria Land, Pudding Butte nord | collected 2016-01-03 | reverse complement strand
AGTGGAAGTACGCCCCTGCGGCGGGCGCTTTGGGATCGTAGCGCCACAGCCCGGCGTCCTCGGTTCCAATCCACACCCGCCCCTGCAAGTCCCGGCACAGGCAGGTGACAAACTTGATCTGCCGCATGGCCTCGGCGGTGGAGACGGGCACGACGGGGGCAGCGGAAGTCAAGAGGTGCAGAGGCTTGGGGAGGGAAACGGCAGGGACGGCAGGGCCACTGTCTTCGTTCTGCGCGGGACCGGCAAGGAGGTAGACTGCCAGCAGACCCAGACACGCCAGCAGAGCCAATCCGCCGAGGAGGGGGCCGCGCCCCCGATAAAGCGTAGACAACTTGGGCATGGAAGTTTCCTCATTGGGGACCGGAGCGGCGTATTAGGGCATTACTTGGCGCGGCGGTGCTGAAACATCCATGCCCCGCCAACGAGGCAGCAGACGCCGCCAACAAACGGCAAAACGGAAGAAGTCAGGCTGGCACGAGCGGCGGGGGTACTCAGACCGGGTGAAACAGCACTGGATTGACCGGAATCAGGCAGAGCCTCACCGGGGTACTGCTTCTGGTGCATTTTTTTGAGATCATCAAGCGTCGGAAACTGTCCTGACCAGTGATAAAGCGCAACATCACGCTGCTCTTTTGTCTCGGCATCTAAAACGTTGTTGGTCGTTAAATCTTTCCCAATCAGCCTATAATCATGTATGAAACGGTCATGCGGCACAGACACAGTGATTGGCTTGGATTCGGAAATAGATTGTAATGTCCATTTTTGTTGCCGATGTAGAATGCCGGGAGCGTCAAAGGTAAAGTTCACTTGACTACATAGCCACTCGCCTTTGTAGTATTTGTAACCTTCCACATTCATGGTGGCAGACCAGGGCAAGTTGTCTGATTTGATTTTTACCGTTGATGGTAGCCCATCATGACTGCGACTGAGGTTTATGAGAACGGTGAACGGAGCGAAACTACCCTTGATTATATGTGCTTTGATCTGCCAAGAGGCCGATGACTGGGAGACAAGGCTCCATTGCTCACCGTACATAGACAGGGGGTTGAAAGAAGAAAGCAACACAAAATGTTCAGGGAATAAATCTAAGCCATCTTGGAAAGGGCAGCGAAAACGGATAGCTTCTCCAGAGCTGCTCCATTCGACTGGGTCTAGAGGCGCGGCATTTCTTCCATCGGTTGACTGAGAAGAGCCATAAATCAGCAAAGCATTCGCCCCGTTGTAGTATTGTGTAGAAATTGCGGTAGTACCTGGCATAACCTCGCGTGAGCCAGTAACGAGTGTCTGACCTCCGAACCGTTGAAACGTCCAAGTGCTGTGGGAAGTAGACGCGGAATTGTTGGCTAAACTAGAAATCTGCTGCTTCTCGTCTCTAGCCCAGTGTGATGTTTCACTTTGAGAGATATGATGTTCTTTGAGAACTTTGTTAGGGACAGTGCCTGCCTGTTTCTGCAACCGCGATATCGTTTCTGGCTTCAACCCCTGTGACTGAAAAATCTCCTGTTGCTTCCAGACAAATTTTAGTTTTTTTGTGACATCCTCACGTTTCTGAAGCATTGAAACGACAGAAGCGGGAATTGGGTCGGCGTGAGACACAGATGTACATAGTACGAAGGCCAAAGAACACAGACAAAAAATTAACAGCTTCATGTCATCTCCTTAAACCGAATACCCGCCAAAGATACCCTAAGTTAGGGCATCTTTGGGAGGGTCAGTCGGAAAGCGAATTAGGCCAAAATTGGATATGGTGCAAACGTCGAGAGAGTGACACCGCCTCTAAATCCAATTCAGCTCGCAGCGGTGCCAGCATGGCAGTTACCACCGCTAATTTGGTCAGTTCTTTTATAAACAGGATCATTCGCGATTATGACACAACCATGAATTCCCGGCTCGTACTTGGATGCACAATATGCCTGATACACTTTTTTTGTATGGTATGGCGATGCGTTAGGTGCAGGACAAGGCACATTGCCTGACACTGTAGGATCACAAAATGAGTAGACCTCTACAGTCCTAACCGTATCACCTGTAGCCACGCATTCGGGGGGATTGCTACCAGGTTTGAGCGACGCTTGACAATTGGATACCACACCAGAGTCGTCAGTATGATCCACGCAGCCCGCGTAGGTATTTTGAGTAACTTCTTGTGCCCGCACTGATGTTGTTCCTATCAATGAGTTGCCGACTAGCCACAACCCTAATCCAAGAATCACAGGTGCGGAGCGATCCTGAATTGTTTTCCAGTGAAATTTCATCATTTGCTTTTCCTTTTTCTGTGTCGTACTTTACCGCACAACAAATCTTATCGTTGCTGACTGGTTCCAGGCTTGTTGACCTGAATGCATCTTCACAAAGACACCTTTCTGTTGCACTCCTTTCCCCATTCCATCGGTATCTACCGATAAATTGATGACCTCGCTGTGCAGCGGAGCCAACACATCGACTGGTAAAGTTGCAACCGTACAACCACAACTAGGTTGGGCATCCACCTCCACCGGCACAGATGACAGGTTAGTCAGCCGCACCGTGTCCGTAACCGTGCTTCCAGCCTTGACCGTGCCAGCATCGTAGTTCAGGTTGCGGATAATAACGCCGTGGCCGGGCGTGTGGGCAAGGGCGCTTTGCAGCACCCACAGGACGCCCAGAATAATCAGCGTCGGCGGGCCGAGGCGGTGCAAGGCTTTAACAGCAGTGGCACGAGCAGCAGGCATAGTCAGCGGTTCCTCAGCAATCATGCTCAACGGAGACGAGACAGCAACCGGGCAAAAGACCAAATGCAAAGACCAAAGCAAGCATATCCGCCCTCAGAAGGGGGCAGAAAAAATGTCAGAAGGGGGCAGAAAAAATGTCAGAAGGGGGCAGAAAAAATGTCAGAGAAGCATTCCGGGGCTTGCGAATGCGGGTAGCAACTTTAGGGCAGCGCGGTCGAGCAGTAAATCAAATCAGCAGTAAATCAGTGGCAGTGAACGGGTGCGCTGAACAGAGTATAACACGGCAAGCAGGCGGCTGTCAAGGGGTTTATGAACTTTTTTTATGACTATTTTTCGGCACACGGCAACGGGCCGCCGGGGGTATAAAACCCCCGGCAGGAAGGGCAGACGCCCTCCGGGCTAAGGATGTCGGCAAGGATGTCGGAAAAGAGAATGCCACTCTGCTGACTGTTCTCTGCTCAGCCCGGCAGGGCGTCTGCTTTTGATGCCGGGGGTTTCATACCCCCGGCTCCGGCGAGGGCACGGGAGAACGCGGGCATGGTATAATAGGCGCAGGAACTATTAGAACTACCATGCCCCGAGACATCCCCATTGCCAATGGCAACTTGCTTTTGACCTTTGACTCGCGCTACACCCTGCGCGATGTGTACTATCCCTATGTCGGACAGGCCAACCACACACGCGGACAGGCGTGCCGCTTCGGCGTCTGGGTGGACGGCCAGATGTCGTGGATTTCGGAACCCGCGTGGGAGAAAGACCTGCGCTATGAGGACGAGACCCTGATTACGCTGGTCACGCTCACGCACTGGGGGCTGGGCCTGCGCCTGACCTGCCGGGACTGCGTGGACTTTGACCGGGATGTGTATGTCCGCAAAGTCGAGATCGAGAACCTGCACGACGAGCCGCGTGATGTGCGGCTGTTCTGGCATCATGATTTCAATTTGAACGAGTCGCAGGAAGGCAACACCGCCTACTATGCCCCCAATTTGCACGCGATGATCCACTACAAAGGCAAAACGTGGATGCTGGCAAATGTGTGTGTCGAGGGCGACGGCATCAGCCACGAAGGACACGAGTTCGGCGTCCGGCACTACGCCATCGGCGTTTCCCGCGCCCACGGCGCGGAAGGGACATGGCGCGATGCCGAAGACGGCGAACTGGGCATGAACGCCGTCGCGCAGGGGTCCGTGGACAGCACCATCGGGGCGCACGTGGACCTACACCGCACCGCTACGGTCTACTACTGGCTGGCGGCAGGCGAGGACTACGCCGCCGTGAAGCTCATCAACAATCTCGTTGTACAGCGCGGCCCGGAGTTTTTCCTGCACCGGGCACGGATTTACTGGAACCAGTGGGTCAACAAAGACGACATTCCCTACGGCGACCTGCCGGGGCCGCTAGTCACCCTCTACAAGCAGTCGCTTTTAATCCTGCGAACGCAGATCGACAACCGGGGCGCGATCATCGCCGCCAACGACTCGGACTACTTGACCTTCAACAATGACACCTATTCGTATATGTGGCCTCGCGATGGAGCTTTAGTGGCCTACGCTTTGGATTTGGCCGGGCAGCCCGATGTGACGCGCTCATTTTACGAGTTCTGCAAGGACGTTCTCCTGCCCGAAGGCTACCTGCTGCATAAGTACAACCCGGACAAGTCGCTGGGGTCCTCGTGGCACCCCTGGACCGACGGCGTGGGCGGGCAGCAGCTTCCTATCCAGGAAGACGAGACCGCGCTGGTCATCTGGGCCTTGTGGGAGCATTACACCCGCTACAAAGACGTGGAGTTTATTCGCGGCCTGTACGCCCCGCTCATCCGCCGGGCGGGCGAGTTCCTGGCCTCCTACATCGAGCCGCACACCGGCCTGCCCGGCCCGTCGTATGACCTCTGGGAAGAGCGGCACGGCATCCATACGTTCACCGTCGCCGCCGTGTGGGCGGGGCTAAATGCCGCCGCGAACTTTGCCGAGACGTTCGGCGACGACACCCACGCCCAGAGCTTCCGCAAGGCGCAGGAGGGCTTCAAGCAGGCCGCGCTGACGCACCTGTGGGACGGCGAGCGCAGCCGCTTCGTCCGCCGCGTCACCGTGGACCCGGTGACGGGGTTAGTGGACGCCGACATCAACATTGACGCCAGTTTGTACGGCATTTTCCAGTTTGGAATGCTGCCCGCCGACGACCCCAAAGTGGTTGCGACCATGCAGCAGATTGAAGACCGCCTGTGGTGCAAAACCGACATCGGCGGCGTCGCTCGCTATGAAAACGACTACTACCACCAGATCAGCCAGGACATCGGCAGTGTCCCCGGCAACCCGTGGATCATCTGCACCCTCTGGCTTGCCGAGTGGTACATCGCCAAAGCCAAAACGCCGTTTGACCTCAACCGCGCTTTAGACATTTTAGAGTGGGTCCGCAAGCACACGCTGGAGTCAGGCGTCCTGGCCGAGCAAATCCACCCGTACAACGGCGACCCCATCTCCGTGTCCCCGCTCACCTGGTCCCACGCGACGGTAGTCATGACCGTCCGTGAGTATCTGGCGAAGCTGGACACGCTCTTCGAAGACGCCTCCAAAGAGTCGCTCTTGACCGGAGACGTAGACCTCTACGAAATGGCGGATTAGCATGAGCCTTCGCGCTGTGATCTTTGATGCCGATGGGGTTCTGGTTCATGCCAACCGCTTCAAGGGCTACCTGGAACAAAAACTGGCACGCGGGACGACTGGGGAGTTCTTCGGCGGCCCGTTCCAAAAGTGCCTCATCGGAGAGGCCGACATGGCCGACACGCTCCCGCCGTTTCTGGAACACTGGGGCTGGGAGGGTGGCTATGACGACTTCGTTTCTACCTGGCTGGACATCGAGAACGCTGTAGACGAGCGGGTTCTGGAGACAATCCAAGACTTGCGGCGTCTGGGCTATGTCTGCGCTTTAGCCACTAATCAAGAGCAGCACCGGGGCCATTACATGAAGACGACGATGGGCTTCGAGTCGGAGTTTGACCGCCTGTTTTTCTCGTATAAGATCGGCGCGGCCAAGCCCGATGAAAAGTTTTACCGGACCATAGAAGAAGCTCTCGGCCTGTCGGGGCCGGAGATATTGTTCTGGGACGACACTCGCTCGCACATTGACGCGGCGAAAAAGCGTGGATGGCGTGCCGAACTGTATACAGATTACGAAGACTTCTCCCGCAAGATGCGGGCGTTACTCGGTTTGGAAGATGTGAGCACCTATTTTGTCGCGGGACAAAACGGCGCAGCCAAGCCAATAGCGGATTAGAAAAGCGAACAGGAGAAAATCAATGACACTGATTTTGGAACTTCCTCCCGATGTTGAAGACCGTCTGCGTACCAACGCGGCCCTGCATGGCAAGCCCGTCACTGACTATCTGGTGACACTTGTGGAGAACGACCCACCCATTGACCTGTCCGAGTTCCGGGATATGGCGGACTTTGAAGACTCTGTGGCCGGGGTTCGTGCGGGACTGGCAGATTTAGAGGCCGGGCGCACAATCTCTCTGGAAGAAATGGCGGCGGAGTTGAAGGCAAGAGCGGAAAAAAGAAGCAAGTACTTCCAAATCGCAGTAAGCGTTGAAGGGTAAACCAATGGATAGCTCAGAACAGCCTCTGATTTGGGCGATACGGTTTACCGAGCGGGCACGAGAGGAAGTCCTCGCCGCAGAAGATTACATTTTTGCGACGGCTGGAGCGGGGGCTGCTGTAGAGTGGTCGTCCGGCCTTATTATCGAAGCGGGTAAGCTGGCACAATACCCCACACTTTGGCCGGTGGCTGAAGAAGATAGTCTGTTCAAGCAAACTGTCCGGCGACTGCTCTACCGCCCATCACGCCGCAGCCAAGCCTACCGCGTGCTGTTTGTTCTTCGGCAGTCTCCTGAAGACGCTCCAACGGCTGCAATCATCCATCTCCGGCATAGCACACAGGCAGCAATGACGGCAGAGGAAGCGCGGGAGATTGAAGCCGCCGAGTGACCACAGGAGGCAGGGCGTAAAGGTAATGCAATGGATGAGCAGACGCAAGTTACAATCAGCATCGACGGCAGGAAAAGCATTGTAGAGACAGCAGATTTGAGGGCACAACTTCAGCAGGCGCAGGACGTGGAGTTTGCCGAGGTCTGGCTGGAACGCGGCCCGGAAATGCTGTCACTGCTGACAAACAGCGCACAGCAAAGGGCATTCCTGATGTTCCTTACAGAAGAGAACCAAGCCGGATTTCATGCCCTCGACAACAGCAGTGTTGAACAGGACGCAGAGATAGACTTTTTTCTGAACAATGGACAGCAGGACCAATACGAGTTCAGCGACACGATTGCCTTGTCGGAAGGAATACGCGCCGTCGAGTTTTTCTTCGCTCACGGAGGCCGAGCGCCTTTTATCTTGTGGCAAGATGATTCAGTTTGAGTAAATGTGAGCGGAAAGTGGTTTTTATTTGACTGGATGGCGTAAACAACCTGTGGGGGACCTGCCGCTGTATCAGGCGCGGACGATGGCCTGGCTGCCGCGTGTGGTACAGGGCTTTACCACGCGGCACGGCGGGGTGAGCGTGGCCCCGTATGAGTCGCTCAATCTGGGCGGGCACGTCGGCGATGTGCCAGCGTCGGTGCAGGCGAACCGGCGGCGGCTGTGGACCGATCTGGGGTTTGCCGAGGGGCAGGTGGCGCTGGCCGAGCAGGTGCATGGGGCGGAAGTCGCACGGGTGACGGCGGGGGGCGCTCCTGTGATGGGCGCGGACGCGCTGGTGACGGACACGCCGGAGGTGCTGCTGCTGCTGTTTTTCGCGGACTGCGTGTCGATTTACCTGTATGACCCAAGTAAGAAAGCGGTGGGACTGGCGCACGCGGGCTGGCGCGGGACGGCGGCCAATATCGCGGCGCGGACGATGGAGATGATGACGCGGGAGTTCGGCAGCAAGCCCGGCGACTGCCTCGCCGCTGTGGGGCCAAGCATCGGGGCGGAAAGCTACGAAGTGGGGCCGGAGGTGGCGGATCAGTTTCGCACGATGCCTGCTGCACGGGCGGCGAATGTGATTTTGCCGCGCAGCGAATTCGGCGGGACGTACACACTGAACCTGCGGGCGGTGATCTTTCAGCAGCTTTTGCACACGGGTCTGCCCGCAAGTGCGATAGCCGTCTGCGACGAGGACACCTATCGTAACAAACGAGACTTTTTTTCGTACCGGCGCGACGGGGTTACGGGGCGCATGGGGGCGTTTCTGGGGATCAAGGAGAAAAAAATATGAAACGGTGGTTTTTGGGAGCAGTTCTGGTCATCCTGGTGGCCGCTTTCGGCTTTTTGTCACAGGGCGTGCATAAATCGTCGCTGACCGAAGATCAGGAGACGCAGATCGCCCAAGACGCGCAAAAAGCGCAAGACGCCAAAGCCAAAGAGGCAGCGGCCAAGCCGGTCGGCGCGACGCCCCCAGTGTCTGCCGCTGCTGATGCTTCTCCCGACACAACCCTGCCCGCCGAGGAAGTGGTCGGCGACCCGGCGACCGCCAAGCATCGTATTGAAGTGGGCTGGATTTACGAAGATACCGATGTAGTGAACTCAGGCAATCTAAAGGCGGCACTCGGGGAGGTTCGCACGTTTGCCCAGAAGAGTGGCGGCACGGTCTCAGCAGTTATGGTAGATTTGGACGTGCCGACTGAAGACCGCTCCCCAGCGGCGCAAAACGTGGTGGATTTAGGCGTAGACCTCGACGGAAACAGCGTCTACGGCCAGAACCCGTCCGCAGCCGCCCCTGGCACACTCGGGGCGGCATTGCAAGCAGCAATCAAGCCCTAACGTGCTTCCTGCTTCGCCGCGCCTGCGGCAAGTCCAACGGCAAGTTTAGCCACACTTCCGGCATTGCCAATCGTTTCGCGGGCGGCGTTCAGGTCTTGCGGATGAATAGTCTCAGCGGCGGCTTTGATTTCCAGTGCCGAGCCTTTGACGGAGGCCACAGTCACTTTGCCTTTGCCGACAATACGCTTGGCCCGCACCGTCTCCTGCTGGGCGATGCCTTTGCCCGTGGCAATCAGGTTTTTCACGGCCACCACAGGGCGCTGACTGAGCCGCTTGGCGTGGCCGACTGTCTGGTTTTTGACATGAAGCGCCGTCATCACAAGCCAGACCAAGACGCCAATCATGCCCAAAAGGGCTAAAATCAGCAGAATTTCACCGAATAGATACAAGTATTCCATACTCAGGCGTTTACCCGGCCCGCCCGCCCACCAAACTCACAGACGATACTCAAGGAGAAATAATGGCCGCCAAGACCACCGAGAAGACAGCAGACAAGACAACACCGAAAACCGCCGAGCCGCTTGCTTCCGGCACGCCTGTCCGCCTCGCGGACCGGGAGGCTGGAAGCGCCGACACCAAATCCGGCCTGTTCTATCCCTACTACCGGGGCCTGACGGGAACCGTCACCAAAGACTACGCTGACGGCACGGTCAGCCTCACTGTCGATGCCGACAGCCTGCCGGAAGAAATCCGCAAGCGCCATCAGACCGGAACCGAGGCCATGCGGACCAAATGGCTGGAAGGGCTTTCCGATGAAGCCCGCAACAAGCTGTCCGCCGCCGAAAAGAAGTTCAGCCTGCGCTATAGCCTGCTGGTCGGGGCAGAAGACTTGACGGTCACCGGAGCGCCTGCTGAGACCGCCCCGTCTGCCCCGCCCGCGCATCCGGTCGGCGACGATGCCGGGCGCAAAACGCTGGATGACTATGCCGACGCCGAAGCGCAGCATCTGGCGGAGATCGCCACGACGCGGGCGTAGGCTCGCTCTCTGCATCCCTTTCCGCCCCCCAGCCCAAAACTTTGGGCGGGGGGGCGTTGTCACTCTGCTTGCTCCCCCAGCGGCTGCGTCACGATCTCCTGCTCCTCGTTAGCGTGGGCAAACAGGTCGCGCTTGGCACGGGCCTGAGCTTCCAGGTTGTGTTCTTTTTGATCCTCTTTGGCACGCTGAGCCTGCATTTGGAACAGGACTAATGCGATGACGACCAGCGCCAGCGCCCCGCCAAATTCCAAAGTCTCAAGCGGATTCCGCCATTGCGTGAAGTGCTCCAAAAACGTGGTGGCGAGGATAGCGACGATCAGGCTGACGACGCGGTCTTCCAGATCGTGCAGCGACTCGACATCCAGCGCCAGGCTGACATTGAGCGGTGCCACGAACAGGCTGTAAAGACCGATGCCCACCAAAAGAAACACAACCGCCTCCAGCATCACACGCACGATTTCCAGAAACGCGACGGTGACGCGGGACATATCTGCGTGGCCAGTCAGTATCTGCCCCCAGGCATTCCAGATGCTCCGGCCAGTCAGAACCGTTCCAAACAAAAACAGCGATACCGCGACGACCAGAACAGCGACCACCGCAAGCAGAACAATATAGCGGGAGCGCCCGATGACGCGTGACAGCGGCGCGAAGGCAGCGGCTTCTATGCCAGAAGGGTCAGAACCAGGTGGAATGCGTGAAGCAGAAAAGGGCATGGGGGCAGTATACCCAGTGTCAGCGGCGGGGGTGGCGATTTCGGGAAAAAGCGGGTAAAATAGCGAATGTAGCGACCTGAACCCTATTCGGCGGGCACGGTAGCACTTAGTCAGGAGAGGACAACTGTTCGATGACGCACTGTTCACAGTTCTCGGAAAATGACCAAACAATGACCTAGAAAGGTCACCACCATGCCCGATGCAAACAGCTCACAAATCCTTAGCGCCGGAGGCTACGGCGCTATTTTCAATGCCCTCTCGTTCGCCACGGCGGCAATGCTTGCAGGGACACTGTTTTTCTTTTACTCGCGCTCGCAGGTCGGCTTCAAGTACCGCCCCGCCCTGCTGGTCTCCGCCCTGGTAACGGCGATTGCGTGCTACCACTACTTCCGCATCTTTAACTCCTGGATCGAGGCCCACGCGGTCATCAACGCCGGAGCCGATATTGGAAAATATGCCCTGACGCAGACGACGTTCAACGACGCCTATCGGTACATGGACTGGCTCTTGACTGTGCCGCTTCTGCTGGTGGAGTTGGTTGCCGTATTAGGTCTAAGCAAAGAGGAGAGCCGTCCCCTGCTCACCAAGCTCGCCGTGGCGGCGTTTCTGATGATCGCCCTCGGCTACCCCGGCGAACTCCAGCAGCAGAACTTAGGCTTGCGGACGCTCTGGGGCACGCTCAGCACGATTCCCTTCGTCTACATCTTGTTTATCCTGTGGAAGCAGCTGGGAGCGTCACTCGACCATCAGCCGGAGGACGTCAAGCCTCTGGTGCGCGGCGCACGCCTCCTGACACTCGCAAGCTGGGGCTTTTACCCGCTGGCCTACATGATCCCGCTGCTTGGCAACAACATCGCCTACGAGGGCAAAGAGATCGGCCTCCAGGTCGGCTACACCATCGCGGACGTGATCGCTAAAGTTGGTCTGGGTGCGTTTATCTACTTTATCGCCATGGCGAAGACCCAGAACGATGCCAAGACGGGGACCAGCCCCTTCGAGCCGACGACCGGCGTGTCAGCAATGGCCTGAGCGCCGTTCAGAGGATCAGCTCAGAGGATCAGCTCAGAGGATCAGTTAGAAATCGGAGGCGAGGCGGATGACGAAAAAATTGGTCGCGCCCGTCTGCTGGGTTGTCATCGCAGCCAGCTTCCTGCTGGCAAACTATGCCGCGCAGCATAGCTGGCCGCTGTGGAGCACCACGCTCGCCGGGGCCGTCTCGCTGGGCGCAGTTCTGGCCTACCTTTTCGCCGCCGATGCACGGTGAAGAGACGCGCAAAATAAGAGACGCGCAAAATACCGGAAACGATAAAGGGCGGCGGGAGAAATCCTGCCGCTTTTTTGTGCCTGTCACGTTTGACACGAATCATTTGTGGATACTAGGTTTTTGTTACGAACTCCCACATTTAGAAAGGCATCCACTCATGGACGCACTCACATTGGGCCTGGACAACCTGACCACGAAACTCACGTTGTCACAAGCCCTGCTGCACTACAGCCTCTTTGTCGCTATGATGGCCCTCGGCGCGGCCTTCGTTTTCTTTCTCGCGCAGCGAGACCGCGTGCTTCCCGAATATCGCGGAACAATGGTTACCTCCGCGATGATCTGCGGCGTTGCCGCCGTCGCCTACTACTTTCTCACTTCAGAGACCGTTCCCGGCAAGGCGTTCCCCACTGCCGTGCGCTATGTGGACTGGACAGTGACGACGCCGCTGCTTTTGATCAAGTACGTGGAAATGCTGCGGGTGCGCGGCACATCGTTTGCCTGGAAGCTGATTATCGCTGACCTGTTTATGATCGTGACCGGCTTTATCGGCGAGCTTTCGGGCACGACGATTGGCGGACACTGGTTCCCCGGCGTCGCGGGCGGCATCGCTTCGCACTATGTCTGGGGCGCAATTTCGACGATTGGCTACCTGGCAATCCTGGCAATCCTGCTGACCGAAGGCAAGAAAATGGCCGAGTCGCAGCCGGAGCCGATCCGCAACGGCATCAAGGCCATGAACATCTACCTGCTGACCCTATGGGGGGTGTACCCGGTTGTTTACATCTTTGAGGGCCTGTCGGCCTCGCATCTGAGCTGGGCGATCAACCTGGACTGGTTCAATATCACCTCGTCGGTGGCGGACGTGATCAATAAGGTCGGCTTCGGCGTGACCGCATATCTCGCCGTGCGGGCACTGAGCGGTGACGATCAGATGGCCCCGGACCGCACGCCCGAACCGGCCATACTCCGGTAATCCGCGTTGTGATACTCCGGGTCGGAAGCGGCGCTGACCATATTGCGGCCTCCCGCTTTGGATTGGTACAGCGCCTGATCCGCCCGCGCAATCAACTGGCTGCCGGTGTCCACCACCGGCAGCAGGTGGGCTGTGCCCACTGAAACGGTGACGGAGCGATCCGGCCAGGCATGGTCGGCCACCGCCCGCCGAATGCGTTCAGCAATTACCAGAGCGCCAGCGGCATCAGTCTGCGGCAGCAGCACAACAAACTCCTCTCCCCCGTACCGGGCCGCCATATCTGTTTCGCGGGCGCTCTGGCCTAAAACCTGCGCCACGGTTCTGAGAACTTCGTCCCCGGCAGGGTGGCCGAATGTATCATTGTAAGACTTAAAATGGTCCACATCCAGCAGCAGCAGTGTCAGCGGCAGGCTGTAGCGTGTGGCCCGCGCAACTTCTTCTTCCAGCCGCGTTCCAAAGGCCCGGCGGTTTTTAATTCCCGTCAGTCCGTCGCATGTTGCCGGTGATTCCAGCTCGGCATTGGCTTTTTCCAGCTCCTGCATCTGGAATTGCAGCACAATGCTGTAGCTTTCGATCTGCTCACGGGCCTCCTCGCGGGTCAGTTCCCCCCCGGCCCACTGTGCCATCAGGCGCACAAACTCCAGATCGGCTTCCGTGAAAGCCGTTTCGCGTGGCTCCGTGCTGTAGAAGCAGAGCGTTCCATAAGTGCGGCCATTGACCCACAGCGGAGCGCCGATATAAGATTCCAGGCCAAAGTCCGCATAGGCGGGAATGTCACGCCAGTCGGACGCCCCGATATGCTCCCGTGCCAGTGGGCGCTCGGCGTGCAGAGTGTGGGCGCAGTAGGTATCTTTCGTTCCGCAGACCATTCCGGCGGCGGGCAGGTTTTCCCCGGAAACGGCATACAGAACCTCGAACCGCTCCTCCGCCATACGCGACAGCAGACCGGCGGGGAGACTGAAAAACTCACAGCCTAAATGCAGCAGCGCCTCTATCCGGCCTGCCGCTGTCAGTTCACGGGCCATGGACAGCTCATGCAGGCGGCGCAGCCGCTCTTCAGCCTGCCGGACGGCCATCTCAGCGGCTTTGCGGTCCGTCACATCGGCGAATGTCTGCACGGCGGCATACGGCTCTTCTTCGCCCGGATGACACAGCGGGGCGGCGCAGATTGCCAGCCACTGCACCGGCTCGCCGTCGCGCATAACCCCGACGACCTGCTCCGGCTGGATTTCTCCGGTTGAGAGAGCGAGTCGTGTCGGATGCTCCCCGCGCGGAAACTCGCTGCCGTCTTCGCGGCAGAACTGCCAGCCGTGGCTGGTCAGCGCCCGCCCGGCAAACTCGCCGGGCGCAAGATGCAGAAGCCGATCCGCGCCGTCACTGCACATCAGCACCGTGCCGTCCCGGTCCTGCACGGCAAACCCGTCGCGCATCGCGTTCAGCGCGGCCAGAAACAGCGCCTGACTGTCTTCCAGAGTCGTCTGAAGGCGGCGGCGGCGAGATTCGGCATGGGCCAGCCCTCCCAGCAGCAGCAGCACTGCGGCCAGAGAGCCAACCATGCCGATCAGCCCTGCCCGCAGCAGGCGCGAGGCGGCGGCGCTTCCCTGCCGCGCCCGCGCTTCAATGGCGCGTGTCTGCGTGTCAGCGACCCGGCGCATGGCCTCGGCCGCATTCCAGTCCACCCGCCCGGTGCGGGCTTCCTGAGCGGCCAGCATAGCCCAGGCAGCGTCGGTGCGGGCGACTTCTGCGGGATAACGTCGGCGCAGGCTTTGACGCACAGCGGCCATTTCGGCCAGCACCGCCCGGCTGTCTTCCTTCCGGCTTCCCAGGGCGTAAAGCTGAAGGCTGCGAGCACGCAGAGAGCCGCTGCGGTTGACATCGCCGAACTGAGTCACCGCCCGGCGGTTTTCACGCAGGGCCACGCCCAGCAGGCTTGCAGGAACCACCGCCGCCGCCACAGCCAGAGCGATCAGCAGGCCCATTTTAATTTTATTCAGTTGTGAAAACGTTCGGGACAACATAGCTAGCGTTGATTATCGGCCAGACCCGGTCAAAACAACAGGAAAGCGGGGGCTGGACAAGAAAGCGTGTCTATGTTACAATAAAAAGTGCTAAAAAGAGGGTAAAAAGAAAAACGCGCCGAGGAACGGTGCGTGTGGTGAGAAGAAAATCATGTAGAGTAAAAATAGAAAAGCTCCCCGAGTAGGACTCGAACCTACAACATTTCGGTTAACAGCCGAACGCTCTGCCAATTGAGCTATCAGGGAATACGCTGGCGAAAGCGATTGACGAGAGTTATTATATCCTCTGCCGACGCAGATGTCAAGAGTATAGAGCCAAAAGTTCAGCCAAAAGTTTGGCGAAACGCGGCGGAAAAGCTGCCTTGAAAGTCACCGAGATTATTTTTCAGCAGGATGACCGTGTGAGCCTCGTAGTGGAAATGCCCGAAAGCAGCAGCTTCACCACCGAGAACCGGCCCCACATCCCCCGTATCCTCTTCAAACTGCTGCCGCGCATGGCCGCGCAGCGCTGTCTTAATGACGAGGGTATCCCGTTTCATCGGGAAGCGCGGGCCACCGAAATCCCCCACCTGTTTGAGCATCTGATTATTGAAATTCAAAATCAGGTCCGCCGGGGTGTTGGGGACCCGTTCTGCGGCGAAACCCGCTGGAACTGGACTCTGGACCCGCGAGGGCGGTTTTATGTGACGGTAGACTACGAAAACGAGTGCGTGGCCCTCGGCGCGATCCGTCTGGCCGAAGACATGATCAACGCGCTGGACAGCAGGGACCTGGCCCGCATTGAGTCGCTTAATTTAGCCCGTGAGATCACCCGTTTGCGCGACATCGCCCGCCTCAGCCGTCGGCGGGGAGGTTGAGTTCCTCCCCGGCGGCGGGGGTTAGCGATGCAGGATGCTGATCACGGCAATCGCAATGCCGATGATCTGGAACGGGTCCACGCGGGTTGGCGGGCTGCCCTGTTCAATCGTAATGTTGTCGCCGGGCTGCACCAAATAAGTCCCTTGCACGTTCGGGTCGCTGGCATTCAGCTTGATGGTCTGAGCGCCTTTGCCGGACTGCGTGCGGACAATGACCACATCTTTGATCTTGGCGCGGTCGGCCAGACCCCCGGCTTTGCCGATGGCGGCAGCCAGCGTGATCGGTGCTCCGTTCGGCAGGGCATACTCGGCGGGGTTGCGAACGCCCGGCCCGGTCAGCGTGTAGGTGGCGGCGACCGGTGCGGCGGGCACAATTAGCGTATCACCGTCCAGAAGCACCGGGTTAATCGTGGCATCCGTCGGGTTTTGACCGGCCTGGGCATAACCGAAGGGCGCCGTGGTGGTGGTGCCGAAGTGCTTCATCACAATGCCCGCAACGTTGGCGGCTGTCGTTGGCCCGCCGGCGGCTTGCAGGGCGCTGTAGGCGGTGGTTCCGGCGGGAACCTGGAAGCGGCCCGGTTTTTCGACCTGCCCCAGCACCGTCACATAAATCGGCTGCGCGTCGCGGCTGATGACGCTAATCACATCGCCGTCATGCAGGACCGGGTTGCCGGTTTCGATCTTGCTGTCGAGATAAGTGCGGTAGTCTACGGTTTCTTTATCTTTCGTGTCGCCGCGTGTGATTTCAATCTTGGACAGGTCGGCGTTCAGGGCCGGGACCGCTTGCTGAAGCACATCGTCGAGGCGGGCGTTGGTGCGGACGATGTAGGCGCGGGGGGCGCTGACCAGGCCGGTGACGGTGACGGTGATGCCGCCAGCATCCGCAATGGTGACAATGACCTGCGGGCGCACATAAAACTGTGACAGGCCAGTTGCTTCCTTGCCGCCCGAGGCCGTGCTGCCGCGAATGACGGCGGCGGCCTGCACCGGGGTCAGGCCCTGCACATGGACCTGATTGATATAGAGCATAGTGATGTCGCCCTGCGCGTCTACCGTGTAGTCGCCGGTGAGCTGCGCTTCATTGGCGACAGTGATATGGAGCTTCGCGCCAGTGTCAATCACGCCGGTTTGCGCGGCGGTATTTTGAGCACGGGCAGACGGCAGCAGGGTCAAGCCGATGACGCAGACCAGCAAAAACAAAAGAGCGGCCCCCAGACGTGCCAGGGGGTGAGGGACATGGCCCGTTGCGAAATTCATAGTCGTAAGAGTATTCCTTGCTGACATATTTCCGTGCTGAATAAAGTATTCACAAGCATAAACGATGCCAGTGTGCCCGAAGAAACAAAAATCCGGTATCACTAACAGAGGCATCAGGGACGGAGAACGACTTTTTCGGCCTGCGGGCCGTTGGGGCCTTCGCCGATTTCATATTCCACTTCCTGCCCTTCACGCAGGGACTTATAGCCTTCCGACTGCACGGCAGAAAAATGGACGAACAGGTCTTTGCCCTGGCCGGTGTCAATGAACCCGTAGCCTTTGGCGTCGCTGAACCACTTGATTTTACCTTCCGGCATTGTCTGTCTGCTCCTTCACCCCATGCGTCCTAACCCCATGCGTCCTAACCCCATGCGTCCTAACCCCATGCGTCCTAAAGGCATGGCAGGGGGGCGTGCCCGTTCTGTTACACCGTAACACACGCCGGGCCATTTGTCAATAGCAGGCAAAGATTTATTTAGCGACGCGGGCCATACACCAGCAGCGTGAATGTGCCAGAGAGGTAGGAGCGCCGCCAGGGCGGTGTGCCAGGGGCGGCGGGGGCGGCGGTCGCCGTCACCAGAAACACCCGATGCGTTTTTGGGTCCAGCGCCAGCGTTCGCGCCCCGGCCTGCGTGGCGAGAGTCTGCACGGGCGCATAACTTTCAATCAGCTTCAGCTCGCCGCGCAGGCGGTAAGGAACGGTGTGCTGCTGTACCACGGTTAACGTGCCGTCTTCGCCGTTTGCGCTGAAGGCCAGCCCCGTGCCGGGGTCATATGCGGCAGCGTCCGGGCCGTCCCCGATGGCAGGCGTGGCGACGACTTTGCCGGTGTCCGCATTCACCACAGCCATTTTGCCGCCGTCGCAGACGGCAAACAGGCGCCGGTGCGTCGTGTCCATCGCCAGCCCCGAGGGCGACTCCAGCGGCGCAAGCGGATACCGCGCTTTGGTTGTCAGCGTTCTGGCATCAATCGCTACAATCTCGTTTTTATCTTCAATGTTGTCGTAAATCATGCCCTGCCCGTCGGCGACGGCGAACTCCGGGCGGCCTCCAAGCGCGATTGTGCCTAGGACTTTGCCGGTCACGGCATCAATCGCCGTGGCGCTGTTCCCGCCGCCGTTGAGCGTAAAGACGCGCCGTGTGACCGGCTCATAGACAATCGCGTCGGGCCTCTCCCCCACCCCAATTTGCCCGAGCGGCTTGAGCGTTTTCAGATCAAACACGGTCACGGAATTGCTTTTGCCATCACTCGTGTAGCCCCGCCCGAGCTTCGGGGCCAGCGCAGCCCCGTGTACGCCGTTCGTGCCGGGAACATCGCCGATCCTCTTGAGAGTGTCACAATTCAGCACCAGAACGTGCGTGCTATGGGTGATATACAGCCGCCGCGCCGCTGCGTCCAGCGTCAGATAGTCCCAGCCGCCATCGCCGGGCAGAGGCACCGATTGAAGCCGCTGATACGTCGGCGGTTGCGTCGGGGCAGCGTGTGCTGTTGACGCAAACAGAGGGCCGAGCACGGCGGCGGCGATAAGAGCGAAGTTTTTCATAGGCGTAGTTTACCTGATAGCCTTACAAGAATACGAGGGGTTCCAACCCCTCGCTTTTACGGCCTTGTTTTCCCCTGCACCCCCGCCCACTCTTCCGGCGTGTTGACATTCATCAGCCGCACCGCGACCCAATCGGGGGCATCCACGCGGGCGAAGTTTCCTGCCTCTATCAGACCTCGCAGCGAGCGGCGGCCTTCACTCAGCCGCGCCTCGGCCAGCGGCAGGCAGGCCGGGGTGTAGACCGAAAACAGCGGCTCCGGGCTGCTGTCCCGGAGAACGGCCAGGCCGTGCGGGCCGGGCGTCTGCGCGGCCAGCCAGCGCAGGGCGTCGGCGTCCAGCCGGGGCAGGTCGCACGCCAGTGCGAGAATTGGCTCCGAGGCGCGGCGCAGCATCGTTGTCAGCGCCCCCAGCGGACCGAGGCCGGGCACGTCGTCGGGCAGGAACATCACCGTGTCCGATGTCCAGTCGTCGGGCCGGGCGCGGCCTACGACAATCACAGACAGCCCGGCGTCTTCGGCGAGGCGGGCCGTGCGGGCCAGCAGTGTCTCCCTGCCAACCGTCAGCGCCGCTTTGTCTGTTCCCATGCGGCGGCTGGCTCCGCCCGCGAAAAGTGCCGCGATATGTGTCAAGGAAAGTTGTCCGTTCTTTTTTTGCCGAAACATAGCGGAAACATCGCTTTGGTATCCTCGTAACTGTCAGGCTGGTTCTGCATTGACGCGGCGGCCTGTCCCCTCATGTTACTTTTCACTTTACTCTCACGCTACCCATTCACCACACCGCTTCGTGGCTCCTTCCGGCGATGCTGCCTGTATAGAAAGCAAAACGCTGATGCCCACGCCTGATACATTTACCGAAACAGACACTGTCACCACCGAAACGCGCCAGCAGCGGCGCGTGCGCCTCGGGCACGCCGCCCCGCGCTTTTTGCAGGGCGTCTTTCCGTTCATGGGGCGCGGCTTTTTTGACCTCGGCCCACTCCACGACTCGCTGATCTACACCGTGCCGGGCGGCAAAGCCGCCGAAGTGGTGTATTTCCGGGCGGGCAACCTGTCCGATGATTTAGTGTACCTGGCCCTGTGCGTCAGCGGCCTGCCGGTACGGTATTTTCCGGTCGGCCCGAAAGCCGATTTCCATGTGCCGCTGTCCATTGTGGAAACGCACCCTGCCGGGTCCCGCATTGAGGTCGGCCTCGCCGCCGCACGCGGCCTGAGCGGCAGCATCGTGATTGATGTCGGCATTCTGGAAGAAGACGCCTGAACACTCATGCTTACATTGTCCCCCTGGATTGAAATCCAGGGCTATTTTCCTATGTCCACGAAGGTGGACAATCACAACCGCCAGCCCCAGAATTCATTCTGGGGGCAGCGTGGGCGTCGCAGCAGCGAGTAAGCAATGACTATGCCCACACAGACACCCACACACTGCCCGTACTGCGCCCTGCAATGCGGCATGAACCTTGTCCCGAACACCGCAGGGCGGCTGACCGTGCAGCCGCGCCGGGAGTTTCCCACCAACAAGGGCGGGCTGTGCCAAAAAGGCTGGACGGCCACGGACCTGCTCGGGCACCCGGACCGGCTGACCACGCCGCTGGTGCGCGGCACCAAAGGCGGCGACCTGCGGCCTGCGACGTGGGACGAGGCACTGGACCGGGTGACGGCGGGCATTCAGGCCGCGCAGGCGGTCTACGGACGCGACTCCGTCGGCATCTTCGGCGGCGGCGGGCTGACCAACGAAAAAGCGTACTGGCTGGGCAAGTTCGCCCGCGTTGCCCTGCGAACGCCGCATATTGACTACAATGGCCGCTTCTGCATGGCCTCCGAAGGCGCGGCGAGCGTGAAAGCCTTCGGCGTAGACCGGGGGCTGCCGTTTCCGCTGGAGGACATCCCCGGCGCGGAGGCCATTCTGCTGGTTGGCGGCAACCCCGCCGAAACCATGCCGCCGATCATGCAGTATTTCGAGCGGCAGCGCGAAAACGGCGGCGCTCTGATTGTCGCCGACCCGCGCCGGACGGCCACTGCCGCGCAAGCAACCCTGCATTTGCAGCTTACGCCCGGCACGGACAGCGCCCTTGCCAACGGCCTGCTTCATGTCGCCGCCGCCGACGGGCTGTTGGATTTAGACTTCATCGCGGCGCGGACATCGGGCTGGGACAGCGTCCGGCGCGTGATTAACTCCTTCTGGCCCGACCGCGTGGAGCGCATCACGGGAGTGCCCACCGCACAGATCATCAAAGCCGCGCATCTGCTCGGCGAGGCGGGCACGGCGATGGCCCTGACCGCACGCGGCGCGGGGCAGCAGAGCAAGGGCGTGAATAACACGCTGGCAATTATCAATTTGATGCTGGCCCTCGGCAAAGTCGGGAAGCCCCACTGCGGCTATGGCTGCATCACGGGTCAGGGCAACGGGCAGGGCGGGCGCGAACACGGGCAGAAGGCGGACCAGTTGCCCGGCTACCGCAAAATCGACAACCCTGCCCACCGCGCCTATGTCGCCGGGGTCTGGGGCGTTCCCGAAGAGAGCCTGCCGGGGCCGGGCCGGTCGGCCTATGAGCTTCTCGATTCGCTCGGGCAGGACGGCGGCGTCCGGGCGCTGCTTGTGATGGCCTCCAATGTCGCCGTGTCCGCGCCCCGCGCCCTCCATGTTCAGCAGCGTTTGCGCTCTTTAGACTTTCTGTGTGTCTCGGACATCTTTCTGTCCGAAACCGCCCGGATGGCCGATGTCGTGCTGCCTATCGCGCAGTGGGCCGAGGAAGACGGCACGATGACCAACCTGGAGGGCCGCGTCATCCGCCGCCGCCAGGCGACGCCCCGGCCCGAGGACGTCTGGACCGATGCCGAGATTGTCACCGCACTGGCCGCCCGCCTCGGCGCGGGGCAGTTCTTTCCAACTTCGGAGCCGTCCGTCATCTTTGATGAGCTGCGCCGGGCAAGCGCGGGCGGCGTCGCCGACTACGCAGGCATCACTTACGCCCGCATTGATAGCGAGCAAGGCGTCTTCTGGCCCTGTCCCTCTGAGACACACGCCGGGACGCCCCGGCTGTTTCAAGAGAAGTTCGCGCACGAGGGCGGACGGGCCAAGTTTCATGCCGTCCACCACCTGCCCGCCGCCGAGGAACCCGATGACGAGTTCCCCCTTTACCTGACCACGGGCCGGGTCATGGCGCAGTATCAAAGCGGCACGCAGACGCGGCGCGTGGCCGACCTCAACAAACTGGCCCCGGAGGCATTTGTGGAGATGCACCCGAGCCTCGCCGCCCGCCTCGGCATCGCCGACGCGGGCCTAGTGCGGCTGACCACCCGGCGCGGGGAAATGTGTGTGCCCGCCAAACTGTCGCCGCATATCCGCTGGGACACTCTGTTTGTGCCGTTCCACTGGGCGGGCATGGCCTGTGCCAACAACCTGACCAACCCGGCTTTGGACCCAGTTTCGAAGATGCCCGAGTTCAAGGTCTGCGCCGTGCGGGTGGAGAAGATCGCCCCTGACTGATTTCGCGTTCCCGACGCACCGCCGCGTCTCCCCTCATGCTACCCGTTCTTTTGCTTTCGTCTTTTTGAGAGGAGACACCGATGAAACTCAGTGACTTGAAGGACAGCGGCCACGCACCGTCTCTGTTCAGCGCCTTTTTGTATTTTGACATCTCGTTCATGGTCTGGGTCATTCTCGGGGCGCTCATGCCCTTTATCGCCACCGACCCAGCCCTCACCGGCGTCAACCTGAAAGTCACGCCGACCGCGCAGGTGACCAAAGCCGCGCCCTACACTCTGCTGGTCAAAGGCCCGCAGACCGTCAAGCAGAACCCGAAGATGAAGGCCGATCAGCCCAAAAACGTCTACAACATCTTAATCAAAGCGGGCGACCCCACGCACGTCAAAGTCAGCGACAAGCCCGTCGAGAAGTTTGTCGTAGACAACGCCAACCCCGCCACGATTGCCGCCGTCAATGCGACTTCGCGGTTTATCCATCTGGATTTGGCCCCCGGCGCGGTCGGCAACCCGAACGAAAACGCCTTTCAGCTCAAGCCGCAGGCCGCGCTGACCGCCTCCGGCAAGACGTTTCAGCCGCTTGCCAACGGCTACCCTGCCGGTAAAAAGCTTTTGCTGGTGGCAATCCCACTGGTTGCGGCGGGCTTCTGGCGCATCCTGCTCGGGGCGCTGGCGGACCGCTTCGGCTCGCGCCGGATTGGTATTCTCGGCCTCGCCGTGACCCTGTTGCCTCTGGTGATTGCCTGGCAGCTCGCGTCATCCTATAACGCCTTAGAGTTTGTGGCATTCTTCCTCGGCGTCGCCGGAGCGTCGTTTGCCGTTGCCCTGCCGCTGGCGTCGCGCTGGTATCCCCCGCACCTACAGGGCCTGGCGATGGGCATTGCCGGAGCGGGCAACTCCGGCACGGTGCTGGCGACTTTGTTTGCGCCGTTTATCGCCAAAGCACTCGGCTGGCATCCCGTGTTCGGCCTGCTGATGATCCCCATCGCGCTGACTCTCGTGGCCTATGCCGCGATGGCGAAAGACGCACCCAATCAGCCGAAGCCTGCAAGCGCCAATGCCTATATCGCCGCGTTCGCTAAACCCGATACGCTCTGGTTCTGCATTCTGTACTTTGTGACCTTCGGCGGCTTTGTCGGCCTGTCGTCGTTCATCAACACGTTCTTTGTGGACCAGTATGACTTCAACAAGGCCACGGTTGGCCTGGCAACCGCCGTGTTTATCGTCGCCGGGTCGCTCGTGCGTCCCATTGGCGGCGCTCTGGCGGACCGCCTGGGCGGTATCAAGATGCTGACCGTGCTGTACTCGGCTGTGGTGCTGTCCGCGCTGGGGATTGGCCTGCTGATTACGAATATGTGGGCGGCATTCGTGCTGCTGTTCATTCTCATGGCCGCGCTCGGCATGGGCAACGGCTCGGTGTTCCAGATGGTCCCGCAGCGGTTCCGCTATGAGATCGGCGTGATGACCGGCATTGTCGGCGCGGCGGGCGGCGTCGGCGGTTTCTTCCTGAACGTGGCGCTGGGCAACTTGAAAGAGTCGACGGGCACGTATGCCTCGGGCTTCTTCGCCTTCACCGCGATTGCCGCCGTGGCTCTGGTAGTCCTGCGGCTCGTCGCGCCGGGCTGGCAGCGCACCTGGCTGGGCGCGGGCGGCGTCGCCAAAACCGAAGCCCCGACCGAGCGCGTGCTGGTTGGCACAGGCGGGCGGGAGCTTGACCCGGCGTAGACCCCTCCCCGGCGCAAACGCCGACCCTCCCCTGTTAGGGGAGGGTGAGGACAAGAGGCAGAGGCGTTGCGCCCACACTCCTCTCCTGTTCCTTCTGTGCCCTCCCCTAACAGGGGAGGGAGCGAGGAACGAGCGGGAGGGGTCCGTATTTTCACAAGGAGCCATCACACACTATGTATTCCAAACCCAAACTCTTGCAGGGCGTCTTCAACTTTGAGGGCCGGGGCCTGCACACCCCCGTCCCCGTCGCGGGCGACCTCACCTACACCGTCCCCGTCGGCAAGCGGACGCAGTTTGTCTACTTCCGGGCGGGCAACTCGTCCGCCGAGCTGATTTATGTGACACTCCTGCGCGACGGCCAGCCGATGCGCCTGTTCCCGATTGGCGCACGCGGCGATGTTCATGTCGCGCTGGCCGTCGTGGAGGATTTGCAGTCTGGCACAAAGCTGGAAGCCACCGTCGCCGCCCCCGAAGGCGTCTCCGGCGTTCTCGTACTGGACATCGGGCTGGTAGAGGTGTGAGGGGAGGCCCCCCCGCCCCAATTCTGGGGAGCCGGAAGTTAGGAAAGAGCCGGAGTAGGACCCCCTAGCCCCCAATAATGGGGGAACCGGAAAGTTAGGATTTGGCCCTTCCTATCTTTGTCTGGCTCCCCAGAATTGGGGCGGGGGGGCCTCTCCCGAAACCTCCCGGAAACATTTGCCTCGTATACTGTTCCTATCGCCCCCGCCGCACTGACGCGGCGGACGGCTTTCCCCTCACTGACGATCTCCCCCGGCAATGCTGCCTGTTCTTGACACTCACAACGATCTTTCTTGTGAAAGGCAGCAGATAATTCAATGACAGAAAAACAAAAACTGGTCGTGATCGGCAACGGCATGGCTGGGGCACGCACCGTCGAAGAAATACTGGCTCGCGGCGGCGGCGAACAATTCGAGATCACCATGTTCGGCGATGAGCCATATGGCAACTATAACCGCATTCTGCTGTCCAATGTGCTAAACGGCACACAGGATGCCGCCGACATCTTTTTGAACCCCTTGGAGTGGTACAAAGAAAATGACGTGATGCTGCACGCCCCGGCGCGGGTGACGCACATCGACCGCGCCCGCAAAGAAATCCACAGCGACGACGGGCAAACCACCCCCTATGATAAACTTTTGATTGCCACCGGCAGCCGCCCGTTTGTGCCGCCGATGGAAGGACTGGAAACGCCGGACGGCGACCCCAAGCACGGCGTTTTTGTGTTCCGCAGCCTCGACGACTGCCACAAAATCGCGGGCTATGCCACAAAATGCCGCAAAGCGGCGGTCATTGGCGGCGGGCTGTTAGGATTAGAGGCGGCGCGGGGGCTGATCAATTACGGCGTGGAAGTTCATGTTATCCATATCAGCGGCCACCTGATGAACCAGCAGCTCGACCCGCAGGCGGGCGGCATCTTAAAGAATATCATGGAGAAAATGGGCATTCATGTCCACACCATGAAGGCCACGACGCGGGTGCTCGGCGAGGACAGCGTGACGGGATTGGAGTTCAAAGACGGCACGACACTGGACTGCGACATGGTGGTCATCTCGACCGGCATCAAGCCCAATGCCGAAATCGGCCACGAGGCCGGGCTGACCGTGGAGCGGGCGATTGTCACCAACAATCAGATGCAGTCGGTGGATGACCCCGATGTGTATGTCGTCGGCGAATGCGCCCAGCACCGGGGGCGGGTCTATGGCCTTGTCGCGCCGCTCTGGGAAATGGGGCAGGTCTTAGCCGACCATATTACAGGGCGCAACCCAAGCGCCGCCTACCACGGCTCCAAAATCGCCACCAAGCTGAAAGTCATGGGCGTCGAGCTTGCCTCGATGGGCGTCACCGAGCCGGAAGACGAGCGCGATGAAGTGGTCACATTCGCCGAGCCGAAGCGCGGCACCTACAAGAAGCTGATCATCCGCGACGGCATTTTGATCGGCGCGATGATGCTGGGCGACCTCAACAAAGTCGCCTATCTGATGCAGGCGTTTGACCGGGGAACGCCCCTGCCCGAAGAGCGGCTGTCGCTGCTGTTCGACATCGGCGCACCGTCCACCGAGGCCACGATGCTGGAAATGCCCGACTCGGCGCAAATCTGCAACTGCAACGGCGTCTCCAAAGGCCAGATTCGCAAGTGCGTGGAAAGCGGAAGCCGGTCGCTCAAAATGGTTATGGACGCTACCCGCGCCGGGGCGGGCTGCGGGTCGTGCAAAAAGCTGGTGCAGGAGGTCTTTGAGTGGGCCGCTGAAGGGCAAGTGGAGGAAGACCCGAGTATTCACTACTACGTTCCCGGCGTCCCGCTGTCCAAAAACGATTTGGTAGACGCTATCCGCGCCCACGCTTTGCGCTCGGTGTCGTCGGTCTTTGATGCCCTGGCGGGCGGCGTGGAAGACCCCGCCTCCAAGATGGGCCTGGCGTCTCTTTTGAAGTCCCTCTGGGGCGCGGACTATGAAGACGAGCGCGACGCCCGGTATATCAATGACCGCGTTCACGCCAACATTCAGAAGGACCGGACGTTCTCGGTTATCCCGCGCATCTACGGCGGCGTCACCACCGCCGACGACCTGATTACGATAGGGCAGGTCGCCAAGAAGTACGCCGTACCGATGGTGAAGTTCACCGGCGGTCAGCGTATTGACCTGTTAGGGATCAAAAAAGAGGACTTGCCGGGCGTCTGGAAAGATTTAGGGATGCCCTCGGGTCATGCCTACGGCAAGACGTTCCGCACCTGCAAAACCTGTGTCGGCACAGACTTCTGCCGCTACGGTGTCGGCGACAGCACGGGCCTCGGCATCAAGATCGAAAAGCGGTTCCAGGGCATCGAAAGCCCCGGCAAGATGAAGCTGGCAACGGCGGGCTGCCCGCGCAACTGCTCCGAGGCGATGGTCAAGGATGTCGGGGCGGTGGCGATTGAAGGGGGCCGCTGGGAGATTTATGTCGGCGGCGCGGCAGGGGCGCATATCCGCAAGGGCGACATTCTGTGCGTCGTTGACTCGCACGAGGAAGTCATTCAAATCATGGGCCGCTTCATGCAGTATTACATTGAAAACGCCAAGTATTTAGAGCGCACCTACAGCTTCGTCCCGCGTGTGGGTTTGGATAAAATCAAGGCCATCGTGGTCGACGACGCCGAAGGCATCGCGGCACGCTTGGATGCCACTATGCAGGCCAGCGTGGACGCCTATGTGGACCCGTGGCTCGAAGCGGTCACCCCCGCGACGGCCAACCAGTTCGTTTCCACCCTGCCGGTGCTGGCGTGACCTGCCATGCACCTCAGCGCGAAAGTCATACCATGCCAACACTCACCTATCCCGAACCAATCACTGCCTCCGCCGACCTCAACCTGGGTCCGCTCGCGCAAATCCCGCTCGGCGAAGGCCGCAACTTCATGGTCCGAGGCACGGAAATTGCCGTGTTTCACACCCGGCAGGGCATCTACGCTACGCAGGCCGCGTGCCCGCACCGGCAGGGGCCGCTGGCCGACGGCCTCATCGGCGGCACAACGCTTGTGTGTCCGTTCCACGCCTGGAAGTTCGACCTGACCACCGGCGAGGCACTGATGGGGCAGTGCGGCCTGCAAATCTATCCCGTGCGCGTCACCGAAGGCGGCGACCTGCGCCTGATGCTCATCGGGAACACCGCGCCCACCTGCGCTGTGCCCGCCGGGGAAGAAATCGGCGTGGACCAAACCCCGGTCGGCTCGGCCACCGGCCCGGCAGACGCCTGGGCGGTTCGGTGAAGCAAACGGCCACAGGAACGAGGGGTTAAAACCCCTCGCTGTGAGGCGAAGACGCCGGGAAGCCAACAGACAAGAACGAGAAGCCTGCCGTCCTAACTCTTGGGCCGCCCGGCGCGGAGCGCCTTTCAGCGAGGGGTTTTAACCCCTCGTCCTTACGCCCCTCGTTCCTATAGCCCTGCGTTTACTTGACTTCCGCCTGTATTCCGTGCCACAATACCAAAGAACCGTTTACCCACTCACGGCACTTTTCGTCCCCCCCCCCCGCAGCGACGCGGCTCTTTCAGAATACGCTCTCTGGAACAGGCATCCCGCGTCGCTATGCTTAACATTCTAATTCTCGCCCCCCATGACAAAGGCGGCCCCGCCGCGCCGCTGGCGGCTGCGCTGACTGCCGCCGGGTACACCGTCCGCCGCACTGCCCTCGGCGGCGGCCCTGATGCCCTGGACTGGCTCTGCCAAGCATTCGCCGGACGGCCTCCCGATGTCCTGCTGGCGGACCTGTCGCTGGCTTCGGACTGCCTGCCCCTGCGCCACGCCGGGCGACTGCTTCAAAATGCCTGGGGCGACGACCTGCCGCCGCCGTCGCGGCTGGCTCTCTTGACCCCGCGCCATCTCAGCCTGCCGGACTGGACCGCCTATGCCGACGACTTCCTGCTGCCCCCCTATGCCCCGGCGGAGGCGCTGGCGCGGCTCGCCCTGCTGTCGTTCCGGCGGCGGCACAGCGCGGGCGGGGACACGCTCACGGTCGCCGATGTCGTGATGGACCTGGCGGGCGGCTGCGCCCGCGACGCCGCCGGGCAGATGCTCCCGCTGACCCCGCGTGAGTTCGAGTTGCTGCGGTTTTTGTCCCGCCACCGGGGCAAGTTCTTCGCCCGCGACCGCCTGCTGGATATGGTCTGGGGCGTGGATTTTGAGGGCGGCGAGCGCACGGTAGACATTCACATCCGCCGCCTCCGCGCCAAGATGCCCCCGCAGTCCGCCGACCTGTTAGAGACCCGCCGGGGCATCGGCTACGGCCTGCGGCAGTAGCGGACCCCCTAGCCCCCAATAATGGGGGAACCAGATAAGAAGAGGAGGGGCTAACTCCTAACTTCTGGCTCCCCCATTATTGGGGGCAGGGGGGCCTACAGTTTATGCTCCTGACGAATGGCTTGCAGCAGGCCGTCCGCCGCTGTTTCAATCAGGTCATACACGCCCTCAAAGCCGCCCTTGTAATAGGGGTCCGGCACTTCAGTCTCGCCGCAGTCCGGGGCATATTCCAAAAACGGACGGATGACAGCGCGGGCGGGTCCCATCGCCCGCACATCGGCGAGGTTCTGGTCGTCCATCGTCAGAATATAATCAAATGCCTCCAAGTCACGCAGCGTAATCAGCCGGGCGACGTGCGTGTAGTCAATCCCCTCCCGCTCCAGAACCGCCCGCGTGCCCCGGTGCGGCGTATTGCCGAGGTTCCAGTGCCCGGTCGCCGCCGAGTCCCCGTCGATTTTATCTTCCAGCCCCGCCGCCCGGACCTTATGTGCGAACACCGCTTCCGCCATCGGCGAGCGGCAGATATTTCCTAAACAGACGAATAATACGCGAACCATAAACAGAAACTTCTTTCTTGGCGGTCGGAACCTACCCCGTCTCGTCCCTCGCCACCCCTCCCGAAGCGGGAAGGGTAAGGCTGTGCGTAACTCATGGGCTTGCCTGTTTTGGCGAAAGCCACTGTCAAGACCGCAAAATCGTTGGCCCCCCTGTAGCCCTTACCCTTCCCGTTTCGGGAGGGGTGGCGAGGGACGAGACGGGGTAGGTTCCATCTCTTATCTCACTTCCTGCGAACCTTTTCGGGTACTATTGCCGTTGAGAAGTATTATGTCAATGCCGGTGTCCGAAAACCCGTTCCCCGCGCCCCTCACGCGGGCCACCGATGCGTTTGAGCCGCATCCTCTCGAACCCAACCCCTTCCCCGGTGCGGGGCATCGCAAGCTGATTGCGCTGTCCATGAACACGCACCTGCCGCCGCTGTCGGCGTTCACGGCTTCCAAAGATATTCGCTACCACCCCTTCTTTCAGGGCCTGCTCTTCCCCTGGGTCTGGCGGGTCTGGATGCAGCGGTTTACACACGTCGGGCACTATTTTCTGTTCGCCACCGTGCTGTTTATGGCCTTCGGCTCCATCTCGCTGGATCAGCAGTGGTATGTGCCGTTCACCTACGCCGTTGGCCTGTGGGTGGCGGCGGGGTTCGGCGAGGTCCTGCGCCGCCCGCGTGTGCGGCTGACGGTGCGCCATGCTTCCCGCGTCCGGGCAGGGGACACTCTGGCCGTGGAAATTGAAGTGGAGTCTTTGCGGCGGCGCGAAATCGGGCTGACCATTCTGCCGGACCGGCTGCCGCCGCCGATTGATGCTGTGCCCGAGGAAGGGATCGGCCTGCCGCCGCTGGCGCGGGGGGCGTCGGCGCGGGTGTCTCTGGGCCTGCACTGTAAGTCGCGGGGGGCCTTCCGCCTGCGCGGCTTCCGGGCCGAAACGGCCTTTCCGCTGGGGCTGTTAGTCGCGCAGCAGTTTATCCGCGAGGAGCGCCTGCTGCTGGTGCATCCGAGGTTTACGCCGCTGGCCCGCGTGGACGTGCCGACTGGGCGGCGCTATCAGCCCGGCGAGATCGCACGGGCGGCGCATCTGGGAGACTCGCGGGAATTTATTGGCAACCGGGAATACCGCGAAGGCGACTCGGTGCGAAGCATTGACTGGCGGGCCACAGCCCGGCTGTCCCGGACGGTGGTGCGCGAGTACCGGGAAGAATACACCCTGCGGGCGGCCCTGATTGTGGATACTTACGCCCCCGTCCCGGCCCCTGGTTTGCCGCCGCCGCCTGCCTTTGAGCGCGTCGTGTCCCTGGCCGCCGCCCTGGCCGATTGGACGGCCCGGTCGGGCTACGAGGTAGATTTGGTCGCCGCCGGAGCCGCCGTGCGCCCGCTGGCTGAGGGCCGCGAGGGCGCTCTGGACACCGTGCTGGACCTGCTTGCCTCGGTGAGCGCGGACGACCGCGACGAGTTCAGCGGTCTGGGCGAAGAGCTGGCCGAGCATCTGTCCCGGCTTACCACGGCGTTCTGCGTGTTCGGCGACTGGGACACGGCCCGCGCCGATTTCGTAGAAGACTTGCAGGCACGCGGCCTCGGCGTCAAGGTTTTGGTTGTGCGCGACCGCCCCTGCACCCTGCCGCCCGGCGATGTCCCAGTGCTGACTTCCGCGCAGGTAGACGCAGGGGCGGAGGAGCTATAACTATGCATTTTTACGATATAGATTTCTACAAAGAGCGCTATTGTTTTGTCCCCTGGAAGGCCGTGCGGACGGGCGAAATTGACGAACTTGACGAAGACGGGGGCGAATTAATTTCGTTGCAACAGGACCTGCCTGAGAACTGTTACTGCAAGACGTTGGGACGACTTGGCTATCGCGGGCCAGGGGATGGGCCGCATGACGACATCTGCCTCGTGCGGTGGCCGGCGGATATCCCGGAGCCGCCGGGGCTGAGGGCGGTTCCAAAGGGTCTCGAAAACCTGCTGCGTGCAGGGCAGGTTTACCCTCCCGCTCTCGCCATTGCCAACGAGGTAGGGAGTTGGGCCGCTTCGGGAGACCCGACGAAGACGGAGGCGGAAGCCGTTGAGAAGTTCACCCGCGTCTTGCGCTACGAATTGGAAAACCAGCGGAGCCGCCCCTTTTTTCTCGCCAAAGCCGTCCCTCTCGATAAGGGCGACCTGTGGCCTGGGGACTATTACTGGATTATAGACTATGACGCAAGCGAGGAAAGGCCGATTTGGTGGGTCACGAGCGACTACTGGCTGTATACGGCTTCGGTCACAGACTTTGATGTGGATGTGGCCTACCTTGTGGAACAGTTTGCGGTTCGCCCGGAGTCTGGCGTTTGACCGGCAAGCAGAGGCACGGGGCTGAACCCCCATGCTTTAAAAGAGCAACCCCCCGCCTGCGCGGGCGAAGATAAATCAGGACAGGTACTTCTGATGCCCGCGAAGGCGGGGAATTGCCCTTTGAAGCATGGGGGTTCAGCCCCGTGTGCCCCTAGTAATGCAGGAGCCAAGGAAGAACCTCACCCCACCCCTCTCCTTCTGATTAATCCTTCAGCAAGGAGAGGGAACCGGATTTTGGAAAAGACAGGTATGGCAGTCATCGTCCCGCAACCAAATATCGTGCCTGCCGCTGCTGAACGTACTCTGTATCAGCGGCCGCCGTGGCCTGCCGCTGTGGCGGCGCTGGTGGCGTTTGCGGCGCTTGCGGTGGCGAGCGGCGCGTACCTCCCGCTGGCGGCGCTGGCGGTGGGGCTGGGGCTGTCGTATGTGTTCGGCGTGCGCTTTGAGAACCTGGCACTGACCAAATGGACCCTGCGGATTGTGGTGGTCGGGCTGGCGGTGCTGACGTATCTGGCAATCGCCGTCAAAGATGACAACTCGTTTCTGGATATGCGGTATGCGTACTCATTCGCCCTGGCGGCGGCGGCGGAAATCGTGCTGCAATTCTGGCGGCGGGAGCCGACGGCAGGGCCGCGTGCGCCGTTTGTGACGTTTCTGAATGCGTTCGTGTTTCTGGCCGGGTGCAGCGCGTTTGACACGGACACGCACCTCATCTGGTATCTGGCCCCGGCGTTCTTTTTGTTTTTTATCCTGTCCCTGCCGGGTTTCCGGGTCGGCAGCACTATTCCCCTGCGCTACGCCCTGCTCCCGGCCCTGCTGGCGGTGGCCCTCGGCGGCGCGGGGCACGCCGGGTTTTATGTCTACCGGGGGGCGCTGAACGCGCTGGGGGCGCAGACGCTTTCGGGTCGGCGTCCGCCCGTATCAATCGGCATGAGCGCACAGCCGCTGCTGGGGTCGTCGTTTACGCTGCAAGACTCGCTGACGCGGGTGCTGCGTATCCAAAACCTCGGGGATGACCCGTACCTGCGCGGGATGACGTTTGACACGTACATGGGCCGGACATGGGGACCGGGGCTGGAACAGCGGGTATTTTTAGCGTACCACCCCGGCCCCGGTCAGCCGACGCCGGGCGCGGAGCCAGGCCGCTATGAGCGGCTGGACGACACCGTGCCGATCTTATTCACCCCGCTCCACGCCGCCTCGGTGACCGCCGAAGGCGGGCACACTTTGGACTGGGCGCGGCGCACCGACGGTCCCCTGCAAACGACGGCCAACGACACGGACCCGCTGACCTACAGCGTGACGCCCGGCGACGGCGCGTTCCCGATAGCCCTGACGCCGGAGCAGGAAGCGCTGGATTTAGTAGTTCCCAAAGAGATCGACCCGCGTGTGATTGCCAAAGCCAAAGCCGTCGGCGCGGGGCTGACCGACCCGCAGGCCAAAATCTACGCCGTGGTGCGCTTCCTGCACGAGAACAACCACTACAGCCTGACGGTGGATGCGGGCACGGGCGACCCCATCTCGAACTTCATCTTACAGCGCAAAAGCGCCCACTGCGAGTTTTTTGCCTCGTCTGCCGTGGTGCTGCTGCGCGTGCTGGGTGTCCCCACCCGCTACGTGTCCGGGTACTTCGCCCACGAAGGCGACGGCAAAGACCAAACGCTGGTGCGTCAGCGCGATGCCCACGCCTGGGCGGAAAGCTGGGTTCCGGGGACGGGTTGGGTGACGGTGGATGCGACGCCCGGCGGGGGTCGCCCAGATGCGCTTGCCAAGCCCATTCCGGGCTGGCAGCGGCTCTGGGAACGGGCACAAGACCTTTTGGCCGCCCTGCGCCGGTGGGTGACGGACTCGGGTTGGGGCCAGAAAATCGCCGTGTTCGCCCTGCTGGTGCTGGGCCTGCTCGTGCCGCAGGTATATCGCTGGTGGCGGGCGCGTCAGCGTGCCGGGGCGGGCTTTCATTATACGCCGCCCGCCCCCGCGCTGGCCGCGCTGGGGCGTCGCTTTGAGAGCTTGATGGCCCGCCGCCTGTTCCCCTGCCCGCCCGGTCTGCCCTGGGAAGCGCATCTGGCCGCGCTATCTGATGGGCGCGGCGAGGACTTGGCCGACTGGCAGACCTTCGCCCGTGCCTTTGGCCGTGCCCGCTTCGGCGGGGCGGCGTCGGAGGCGGAACGGACGGATTTAGACGTGCGGCTGCGGGGGCTGGAGAAGACAGCCCCCCGCACTCAGCAATGAGGAAAAGAGTGAGAAGCGAGCGCAGAGCCGGAGCAAAAGTTACAAAGCAGATGGCTTCTTCGTTTCACTTTCCTAAACGGTAGACCATTGACAGCCTCTGTTTTCAACTCAGGTTCTGTTTTTCACATCAGCGAGATAAAATTCCGTGATATCGTGGTCCGCTGTACGAAAATAAAGAGTTTTAGTTCGGTCAGCAGAAAGCATCAAGACATCGCTCATAGACGATTCTGTTTGGGGGATTTTCATTTGTCGTAAGGCGATTAGCCATTTGCTCCTGTCCATGATTTTCATATGTGCCCATGGTTTTAACCTTATCAGTATATAGCACTCGCTGCTAATACCAGCCATGTCTAGGCAATCTACCATTTGGCTGATGAGTTGTTCCTGCGGGACTTTGTCAGAAATTTTCAAGGTTGGAGAAGTCGCAATTTTCCCGAAGCCAGTTTCTCCAAAAAGGATGTGCCAGCCAGACAAGTCAGGGTCCTCCGGCTCCCATAGACCCAAAAACTCAGACCAGGGAATCGAAGAATACATTTCTTCTAAATACTGTTGATAGGATGCTTCTATAATAGGACTCCCTCTAATTTACGTTCAGTATACCAACCCCCTGCCCATTTAAGAAAGAGCATCAATGACCGAACCTATGACACTCCCTAATATCGAGACGGCGACGCGCACGCTGGGCAAAATCGAAGCGAACCTCGCTTCCGTGATTCGCGGCAAGCCCGAAGCCATCCGCCTGCTGCTGATTGCCCTGCTGTCCGGTGGGCACGCCCTGCTCGAAGACGTGCCCGGCACGGGCAAAACCACGCTGGCAAAGTCGCTGGCACGGTCGCTCGACGGCACGTTTCGGCGCATTCAGTTTACGCCGGACCTGCTGCCCGCCGACATCACCGGCAGCTCGTTTTACAACCCCGGCGACGGTTCGTTTACCTTCCGCGAAGGGCCGGTGTTCGCCAATATCGTGCTGGCCGACGAAATCAACCGGACGTCGCCGCGTACGCAGTCCGCCCTGCTGGAAGTGATGAGCGAGGGGCAGGTGTCGGTGGACGGCCTGCGGCGGGACCTGCCACGCCCATTTTTTGTGGTGGCGACGCAGAACCCGACGGATTTCCATGGGACGTACCCGCTCCCCGAGGCGCAGCTTGACCGCTTTGCCGTGCGCGTGACGCTGGGCTACCCGGACATGACGCATGAGATGGAGATTTTGTTTAATCAGGCCGAGGGGGACCCGTTCGGCGAGCTGCTGCCGGTGGTGACGGGGGCGGATGTGCTGGAATTGCAGGCGCAGGTGCGGGCGGTGCGCGTGGAACGCGCTGTGGCCGAGTATATCCTGCGGCTCGTGGACTGGACCCGGACGGATGCGCGTATTCGTCTGGCGGTGTCCCCACGCGGTTCGCTGACTTTGTTTCGGGCCGCGCAGGCCCGCGCTCTGGCCGAAGGCCGGGACTTTGTGCTGCCGGACGACATTCACGCCCTCGCCGCCCCGGTGCTGGCCCACCGGATGATGCTGGACACGCGCACCAAATACGGCGGCCTGTCGGGCGTGGGGCTGATTGAGGAAGCGCTGGCCGCCATACCTGTGCCGCGATGAACCCGCCCGTCTCGTTCCTCACCACCCTTCCCTGTTAGGGTAAGGACAACAGGAGCCGGAACAGGCAAGGCCCTCCCTGGTAAAGCGGGGGCCTTATTTCCAGTCTTATCCTTTAACCCTCACCCTAACAGGGGAGGGTGGCGAGGAACGAGGCGGGAGGGGTTACTTTGTCCGATACACATAGAACGTGTCGCCGGGCTGGATTTTCTGCACGGCGTAGCCTGCTGAATGCGCGAGGGCATCGAGCGGGACCGACGGGTCCGTGCCCGTGAAGTCCGCCGTCACCGGCTGTGAGGGAACCGTGCCAGCGTCCACCACCACCGTCACGCCGTAACGCGCGGCGACGGCCTGCATCGCTTGCAGGAAGGGCGCATTGGTCGGGGCGGGCAGACTTGGGTTGGCCGCGCCCGAAGGCGTGAACACCACCTGCGAGCCGGGCGTGGCCGCGCCGTCGGGGGTCCACTGCACCAGAAGGTTCAGCGTGCTGCCTGCCGCCGGAGTTTCGCGGGGGGCAATCGGGATTTCGACGCCCTGATGGCTGGTGAGCTGCTGGTTTTGCAGGGCGGGGGTCGCCTCAGCCAGAGCACTCGGGTCGGTCGTCATACCAGTCGCCGTCCACGCATTCACCGTGGCGGCGGAGACGCTCGGCGGCAGGTGCAGATGGAACAGGCGGTAATTGTTGCCGTCCGCGCCGACCTGTGAGCTGACGCTCTGAATAACCGCCGGGTCAATCCCGGCGGCAGGCGGCGTGCCGATACCCATCATGGTGGCCGTGTTGGGACTTTGCCCCGGCACACTTGGCTGGGACGGATGAATGATCACGGCGGCCAGCACGGCGGCGGCGGCCAGCGCGGCCAGCCCCCCGCCTAAAGCGCGGCGGCGTGGCTGCGTGGTGAACCACCCGGAGACCGTCCCGGCGGCTCGCCCGGTGAGCGCGGAATCTCGACGCGATTGTTCCAGTGCAGTGCGTTCCAAGATGTGTGCCCGGAAGCCTGGCGGGACTTCCTGCTCCTCGGCAAACGGCTGTTCCAGCAGAGCGTAGACACGCCGGAAGCGGGCGTAGTCCTCCCGCGCCGCCGAATCCGCCTCAAAGTGCTGCTCCAGCGCCTGCGTCAGTGCAGGGCTGAGGATGCCTTCGGCGTAATCGGAATATAATTCTTGTGCCCGTTCGAGTTTCATCGGGGTCTGTCCTTGTGCGTGCCTGTGTGCGTGAAAAAATAATGAAAAACGTGTGGCGGCATACACCCGCCCGCCCTTACGACGACCGGACTAGTGGAAAAGTTCCCGGATGCCGGACAGTTTCTCTTTCAGCGCCAGACGCGCCCGGTTCAGGCGGCTTTTGACGGTTCCGATGGGCAGGTCCATGATCTCGGCAATCTCTTCATACGACTTCTGCTGCCCATGATAGAGCGTCACCATCGCCCGCTGATACTCCGGCAGATCGTTCACCGCCCGCGCCAGAATTTGCGCCCGCTCCCCGGCTTCCAGCACGGCTTCGGGCGTCGGCGACGGGTCTTCCACCTGCCGGGCGACACTTGATTCGTCGAGCGTCATATATTCATCGAGCGAGGTCTGAGGGTGGGCTTTCGCCCGCTTGCGCTCATCTAAGAAGACATTGGTGGTGATCCGAAACAGCCATGTCGAGAACGACGCATCGCCGCGAAACGTGCCGATGGCGTTGAAGACGCGCACAAACGCATCCTGCGCGACATCGTTGGCATCGTCATAGTTGCCGGTCAGCCGGTAGGCAAAGTTATACACCTGCTTTTCGTACTTGCGGACCAGATCGTTAAAGGCCCCCATGTCGCCGCGCTTGCATCGCTCAATCAGCGCCTTTTCCTCGGCAGAAACGGTGGCGCGGGGCCGGGCGCGGGGCGTCAGCGCGTCATCCATTGGTTGTGTCCTTCGGGGTCTCGGGGGAAATTGGCACCAAAGCTCATCAAAAAACTGCTCAAACAAGTCATCTTATTTGCTGTTTTACCCACCCTGCGCCCGCCTTACGCCTGTGTCCTGAAGAGAGAAGCCGGAAAAACTGCCCCCTGCTCTCGTTGACGGGGGCAGGGGGCAATTTGGCTCGCGCTGCGCTACCGCTTCACGGGCGGGACGCGCTCGGAGAGGCCGACATCAATATACTGGCCGCCTTTCGTTTGATGGCAGTGAACGGCGAGAGTATTGACCTGGCCGGGATGGATTGCCTTGCGGGCGTCCGGGGTCAGCGGGCGGTTCTCATAAGCCCCGATATAGCCCGGAGCCGAGTAGGCTTTGACACCGTTGATGTAGACGTCAATATCCTCGTCGTGGTAGTCTCGGATGACCAGGCGGCTGATTTGAAGCGGCGTCAGCTTGGGCAGCGCAAAAGAGCGGCGCAGCCAGATGTCGCCCGTGGTCCAGGGCGTGCCGACGATGCCATGACCGGGCGGATCGGTCCCGAAGCCGCCTGCGCCCTGTGTCCAAGCCGTGTCATTGAAGTTGACTGTGTACCAGTCGTCGCCGGGCTTCGTCGTCGCGTATTTCCACCGCTGGCTGATCTTCTCGGACGTCGGAATGATGGGCCGAAAGGTCGCCACCGGGTACTTTAGATGGTTTGCAAGGGCAATCGCCGCCGGGCTGCACTTGAAACGGCGGTCGTAGGTCAGGAGGCCGTTCAGCTCATTTTCCACGTCGGTAATCTGCGTGTAGACCGCCGCGCTCATGCCTTTTTCGTCGCGGAACGTTTTCAGCATCCCGCTGAACTCGCCGTACAGCTCTTCCAGATCGCGGGCACTTTTGACATTCGTGTAGCCGCCGCCCTGCGGGGTCCACGTATGGCCGGGGATGACATAGCCGATGCCGCCGTATTCGCCGCAGGCCAGCGCCATCTTGGCATTGGGCGCGGGGCAGGCGGGGGGCGGGTAGCTGTGGACATCATCCACATCGCCTGCACCGAAATAGCCGCCGCCGCTGGCCTCGTTGACCAGCCGCGAGGGGTCCATCTTTTTGACGATGCTGACGAGGCGGGGCGTGTCGAACTGCCCCTGGCCTTCGTTAAACGTGTCCCACATGATGATCGACGGCACGTTGCCGAGGGCCGACACCATGCCGCGCAGCTCTTTTTCGTACTCGGGCTTGTCAATCGGCTGCGGGTGGTCGGTGTAGGAGTTCGCCGAGGGCATATCCTGCCACACCAGCAGGCCCATCTTGTCGGTCCAGTAGTACCACCGGGCGGGTTCCACTTTGATATGCTTTCGCACCATGTTGAAGCCGAAGCGCTTCATGGTGGAAATATCAAACTTCAGCGCGGCTTCGTTGGGCTGCGTGTAGATGCCGTCCGGCCAGAAGCCCTGATCCAGCGGGCCGATTTCAAAGACGAACTTGTTGTTCAGCAGCATCTTTTTGACGCCGTGGTCCATGCCGAGCGAGATTTTCCGCATCCCAAAGTAGGAATGCACGACATCAGTGGCGACGCCGTTCTGCACCATCTTGACGCTGAGCGTGTACAGGTACGGATGCGTCGGCGACCACAAATTAGGGTTCGGGATAGGAATGGACAGCGGTTTGCCAGGCGCTCCGCTGACGGTGCGGACGACTTTACCCGAAGCCAGCACGGTGACGACGGCTTTGGCGTTTTTGGCCGTCGCCGAAGGGTTGACGGTGACGGTGACGCGCTTGGTGTCGATGTTCGGGACAATTTTGAGGTCTTTGATAGACGCCAACGCGACCGGCTCCAGCCACACGGTCTGCCAGATGCCGGTGGTGGGCGTGTACATGATGCCGCCAGGATGGATGCTCTGCTTGCCTCTCGGCTCGCCCGCGTCATCGGTGGCGTCAAAGACGCGCACGATTAGCTCCTGCGGGCCGGTTTTAGTGAGGGAGGGCGTCACATCATACGAGAACGGCAGGTAGCCGCCCCGATGCGTGCCGACGCTTTTGCCGTTGACATACACCTGCGACTCGAAATCGACGGCCCCGAAATGCAGCAGGACGCGCTTGTTTTTCCAGGCAGCGGGCACAGTGAACGAGCGCCGGTACCACAGCCGGTCGTGGTGTTCCATGACGCCGGACAGCGCGGACTCGACCGGATACGGGACTAAAATCTCGCTGGACAGCTTGGTGTTTGTAGGCAGGGCATCGCCGTCCTGCCCCGGCTGATACTGCCAGATGCCATTTAAATTCATCCAGTGGGTACGAACCATTTGGGGGCGGGGATAGTCCGGCCACGGGTGTTTGGGGTCAACCTGACTGGCCCACGGGGTCATCAGGGGGGCCTTTTTCTGTGCCCAGGCGTGTGCGACCCCGTGCAGCAGCAGCGGCAGTGCGGCTGTCAGCAGCAGGGAGCGTAATCGTTTGGAGAGTGTCATCGGGTTCCTTTCTGAACAGAGGGCGTCACTTTGATTCTGGGACGCGGCCAATATAGGTTATAATACGCTGTCTGAGCAAAGAAAGCAAGGGAGAAACACATGACAGAACTAAAAACGCGCACTGGCGGCTTTCCTATCGGGTTTCGGCGCGGCGGCTGGGGCTGGCAGCGCGAGATAAGCACAGCGATTGAGTGGGCGCAGGCGCACGGCTTCGGGGTGCTGGATTTGTCACGCAATCCCGCCGACATCGCCGCCGTGACCGGGGCGGGCCTGCGGGTCGGGTCGGTGGATTTGATGGACTGGAAGGGGCTGATTTCGGCGGATGCCGGGAAGCGGGCCGAGTCGGTCGCCAAAAACAGCGCGTATTTCGCGGACTGCGGCGCACAGAACTATTTCGCCGTCATGCTCCCCGAGGACGCGAAGCTGTCGCGCCGGGAGAACTTTGGGTACATGGTGGACGGCCTGAATGCCCTGTCCCCTGCCCTCGAAGCTGCCGGGGGACGGCTGGTGATTGAAGGCTGGCCGGGGCCGGGGGCGCTCTGCTGCACCCCGGAGTCGTTCCGGGCGACCTTCCGCGAGTGCCCGTCACCCGCTCTTGGCATCAACTATGACCCGTCGCATCTATTACGCATGGGCATTGACCCCCTTCGGTTCCTAAAAGAGTTCATTTCGCGTGTCGGCCATGTCCACGGCAAGGACACGGAGATTTTCGCCGATGACCTTTATGAGTACGGCCACGAGCAGCCCGCGACGTTCAAAGACGACCCGTTCTGCGGCGGCTCGTCGTGGCGCTACACCATTCCCGGTCACGGCGGCACGCCCTGGCTCGAAGTCTGCCGCCTGCTGAAAGAGTCCGGCTACGCCGGGTGCATTTCGATTGAGCTGGAAGACAGCGATTACCACGGCAGCGACGACGCGCAGCAGCGCGGCCTGCTGGACGCAGGCGCGTTTTTGGCGACGTGCTGACCCCTCCCCTGTTAGGGGAGGGGTCAGATTAGGACAAGAAAGGAGGCCCCCGCTTTATTAGCGAGGGCCTCGTCTTTTTCGGCTCTTCTTATCCTCACCCTCCCCTAACAGGGGAGGGTCGGCGCGGAGCGCCGGGGAGGGGCTACTGCGGCAGGATTTCCAGAGCGCTGATTTTGGCGTTCTTGTCGGACGCCGCCTCGGCGGCGGCGATGTGGATGTCAATGCGGCCCTTTGCATTGGGTTTGATGTCCATGAACTCCTTTACCACCGCCTTGTCCGGGCCACCGGCAGCGGCGACGGGGTCGAAGTCGGACAGCACGGGCGTGTCGTTGATGGCAATGTTCTCCAGACGCTGGCCTTTGGCGTCCCCGAACACCTCGGCGAAGTGCAGGCGCACTGTGTAGAGCTTGTCTTTGGGAACCACGAACGAGTATGTGAAGTCGCTGCCGTACCGCTCGGACTGGTAGACCCCGGCGGGTGCGGCATTGGCGGCAGACGCATCGACGGTTGTGGTCGTGGAGTTGATCGCGCCATCCTGCATATTCGGGTCCGGGATGAAGTCGCCGACGGCAGTGTCAGTGCCAGCCACAATGCGGATGGGCAGGGACAGCACGACGGGAACGTAGGGAACCGAGGGCGTCGGCAGGGCCGAATAGAGCGCCCCGGCGGGCATCCCCGTCGGCGGGCGGTCGGCGGCGGCTTTGCCCCAGGTCATGTTTGGCTTGGGTCCCATGACGAAGCGCAGGGTGCCTCCGGCGGCCAGCTCTTTCTGCGTGAACCACGAGCGGCTGAGCGTCTTGCCGTTCCACGTCGCGGACTGAATGTACTTGTTGGTCGCCGAGTTGTTGCCCGCGATCATCGTGAACGTCTTGCCGCCATAGTGCGCTTTATCAAGCGAAATGACGGCTTTGTTGACCCGAGGGCTGCCGATGACATAGATGCCCTGCGCCGGATTGACCGGATAGAAGCCCAGGGCGCTGAAGACATACCACGCGGACATCTGCCCGCAGTCGACGTTGCCGCACTGCCCGGCAGGCGTGTCGTTGTAGAGGGTGTCCATGACCTGCCGCACCCGCCCCTGCGTTTTGTAGGGAGCGCCCGCGTAGTTGTACAGGTAGGCGACATGATGCACCGGCTCGTTGCCGTGGGCGTACTGCCCGATCAGACCGGTAATATCGGGAATGCTGGAAAGGTTGCCGGATTTGGCATTGAACAGGCCGTCCAGCTTGCTGACAAACGCCGTGTCGCCGCCCATAATTTTGACCAGACCGGGCACGTCCTGCATAACCGACCACGTATACTGCCAGGCATTTGCCTCGGTGTAGTCCGCCCAGTACAGGATTTCCGGGTTGAACGGCCCGCGCCAGGTTCCGTCTTCCTTGCGCCCGCGCATGAAGCCGGTCGTGCTGTCAAAGACGTTGCGGTAGTTGGCGGCCCGCCGGTAGAACAGCGAGGCGTCCTCGGTATGTCCGAGCGACTGCGCCATCCGGGCAATGCACCAGTCGTCGTAGGCGTATTCCAGCGTCCGCGAAACGGACTGCTTGGAGTTTTCGGGCGACGAATACACATACCCGGCGGTCTTGTAGTCGTTCAGGCCGTCCGAATTGCCCAGCGCCGTAGTCCGCATGGCCTGATACATGGCTTCGGCGTCGTCCGGGAGCAGGTTCTTGAAGTAAGCATCCGCGATGATCGGCACGGAATGGTAGCCGATCATGGTGTAGGTTTCGTTTTCCGCAAGCGGCCAGATCGGCAGCCGCCCCGTGCCTGACTCTTTGAACTCGGCCAGCAGCGATTGCGCCATATCCGGGACGCGCTCCGGCTGCACAATCGTCAGCAGCGGGCTTTCGGCGCGGAAGATGTCCCACTGCGAGAACGTGGAATAATTCTGGAAGCCGGGCGCGGTGTGGACCTTGTGGTCCCGGCCCAGGTATGCGCCGTCGGCGTCGTTGAACAGCGTGGGAGCCAGCATCGAGTCATAGAGGTTGGTGTAGAACGTCCGGCGCACGATGGGGTCGGGCGTATCCACTTTCACTGTGCCCAGCGCCGCGCTCCACATCTTGGTGGCGGCGTGATGCACGGCATCAAAGTCAAAGCCGGGCACTTCGGCGGCCAGGTTTTTGCGGGCACCATCCACGCTCGTGCTGGAGATGCCGACTTTGACCACCACCTGCTTGTCCGTTGTGGTGTCGTAGTTCAGCGCGGCTTTGACGATTTTGCCGTCCGCTGCCGCTGCGCCGCCCGCCAGCATTTGCCCGTCCTGCTGAATGCTGATCGAGTCAAAGGGCCGGGAGAACTCCATCACAAAGTAAATGACGCGCCGCCCGCCCCAGCCGTTGGAGACCCGCGAGCCGCTCAGGGTGGTGCTGTTCTCGACGGTCAGGGTCGCCGCCTGCGTGTTGTTGCCGACGCCGTGGCCCAGGTCAAGGATCAGGTGTGCGGCGGCGGAGGCGGGGTAGGTGTACCGATGCACGCCGCACCGCTCGGTGGCAGTCATTTCAGCCAGCACGCCGGGGGTGTCTAAAAACGCTTTGTAGTAGCCTGGCTCTGCAACTTCGCGGGAGTGGGAGAAACTCGACGCATAGCCGTTGCCAGGCGTCCCAGCGTCCATGCTGACCGTGCCGACGGTGGGCATCAGCAGGATGTCGCCGAGGCCGCCGACGCCGGTTCCCGACAGGTGCGTGTGGCTGAAGCCTAAGATAACGTTGTCGGTATAGTGGTAGCCCGAAGAGCCGTCCCAGCCTTGCAGGGGTGTGTCCGGGGAAAGCTGCACCATTCCGAACGGCACCGTCGCGCCGGGGTAAGTGTGGCCGTGTCCGTCCGTCCCGACCAGCGGGAGGGCGCTGTCCACGGGGCTAGGCGCAGCGGCGCGGGCGGGCAGTGTGGATGCCCACAGCAGGCCCGCTCCGGCGACCGCAAGGCTCGCCCGGAGACGGCGACGAGTAAATTGAACCATAAAAACATTTCCTTCCGCTTTGGCCGCGCTTTGGTATCAGCAATGGCCGTACCGTGGCATTATACCAGTATTATACACCCTATACGAAAAAACCGCCCCGGCAGTTCGCCGGGGCGGGAGGAAAACGGTAAGCGTTTGTTATTTGTAGCGATCTGCTGCAACTTGCAGAACTCTCGCCGCACGGGTCGGGCTAGCCGTCTCAGGCGTGTCACCCGGAGCTGTACTCACCGACATCGCGTGAATGTATGTGTCTTGATCAACCCGCCACATATTGATATCCGATGCGCCGCCATCCGTTTTGTCCAAGCCTTGCAGGGGGCGCATCGCCTTCACATGACCATCTGAGAACAGATAGTTAGAAAATCCAGTATGGCCAGCAAAAATCACCCCGTAAGCATCGCCGGGGTTTACGCTGTAATAGGCGAAAATACCCCCAGCCGCCTGACCGTAATACTCCAAACGGAAGTCACTATATCGTCCCGCGAACTCAACCACATCAATGGTTTGCGCGGGCGACTGAATCGCCGCGTAGGCAAGGGGGGGGTCGGAGATGCTGCCGTCATGGTTCGCAGAATAGGACGCAAAGCCCTTGTCTACACCATCATCACTGACTTGCGGCTGGTCCTTGCGTGGATTTGATGGGCACTGGAAGACATTTTGGCTCTTGATATATGGCTGAAGGGTCTGTGGCCAGGCCAGGCCGATGCCACTGCTACGTGGGACCATTTTCTCGTCAGAGTCCTGGACGTACTGAACAACAGCAAGCCCAATCTGCTTCATGTTAGACTGGCAGGTGGCCCGGCGGGCGTTTTCGCGCACTTTCTGGAAGACGGGGAACAGGATAGCGGCGAGAATCGCTATGATAGCGATGACGACGAGCAACTCAATCAAAGTGAAACCCTGAGTGAAGCCTCGGGCGCTCTTGCGGGTGGGGGCAGTGTGCATCAAAAATCTCCTTGTGGGTCAAAGTTCAGCGGCCAAAGTTGGCGGCAGAATGAGACGGTCAGTAGGAGGCAGCAATGACTCATTACGGGGAAGCAGGAGATTGGAAAATCAGGCAGTGATCGCTCGGTCAGTTTTGCAGGGCGGGACGCTCCACCCAAACGACTGAACCGAAAAAAGTATAGCACAAAGTTTTATATAAAATCAACTGCAAAGCAGCAATTTGGCGGAAGAAAGCAGACTGATACAAAATGAGGGAGGTAGAATGGGAGCAAAGCGCGAACTCGGAGGCAGAGACAGCGTCAGACCACGCACTCAAAAGGAACCAACCATGACGACATCACACACCCCGCCCTCCCCTGCCCTGCTTTCAGAGATGCTGCGCGTCGGCACGTTCAATGTCCGCTGGCCCAACCCGGAGGATGGGGAGCATCAGTGGGACCGGCGCAAAGGGCGGCTGCTGGACTTTCTGCGGGCGTGGGGGCCGGATGTGCTGGGATTGCAGGAGCCGCTGCGCGGGCCGCTGGCGGAAATCCGGGAGGCGCTGACGGACTACGACGTGGCAGCGGTGGGGCGCGAGGACGGGCAGGAAGGCGGAGAGTTTTGCCCGATTTTCTTCCGCCGAGACCGCTTTGCGCTGCTCAGGACGGACACATTCTGGTTCTCGGAGACGCCGGAGGTGCCGGGGTCACGCGGCTGGGGAAGCGGACATCCGCGCATCTGTACCTGGGTGCATCTCCAAGAGCGCGGCGGCGGGGCAGCGTTCTTTGTCTGCAACCTGCACTGGGACAACGAAAAGTCGGAGGCCCGCGAGAACAGCGCCCGGATTTTGCGGGAGCGCATTGCCGGACGCCCCGCCCCGGACCCGGTGATTGTGCTGGGAGACTTCAACGCCGAAGCGACGGATGCGGCGGTAGCCGCGCTGAGCGCCCCGGACTCGCCGGTTCCCATCAGCGCCCTGCGGGCCGTGACCCCGGAGCCACCGGGAACGTTTCACGGCTTCACCGGGGAAGCGACAGGCACACCGATTGATCATATTTTAGTGTCGCCTGAGTGGCGCGTGGAGGACGCGCAGATTTTGGTCGGCGACGGGCAGCGCCCGTTTCTGTCGGATCATTTTCCCGTCAGCGCCACTCTGCGGCGCTTATAGATGACTGTAGATGTCTTCGATAGCCTGCATCGTCTGCGTCAGGGTAAACCGCTCGCCGACGCGGCGGCGGCCTGCGTCGCCCATTTCTATGGCCCGTGCCGGGTTTGCCAGCAGCTCCGCAAGAGCGCGGGCCATCGCGGGGGCATTGCCCATCGGGACGAGCAGGCCGGTTTCACCGGGCACAACGATCTCGCGCAGGGCGCCGCCGTCGGTGGCGACCACGGGCTTTCCGGCGGCCATGCCCTGCACGACGACCTGGCCGAACGGCTCACCCAGGATAGAAGCGTGGGCGACGATGTCGGTGCCCACGAGCAGGGCAGGCACGTCGTCGCGGAAGCCGAGAAAGAGGATTTGCTCGGTCAGGCCGAGGTCCGCGACCGTCTGCCGCAGGGTTTGCGCGTAGACGTCTTCGCCGAACAGGGGAGCGCCGATGATCTGGAAGCGGGTGCCGGGGAACTCGGCAAGGACAAGAGCCGCCGCCTGAACAAAAATGTGCTGGCCTTTCCACGGGGCGAGGCGTCCCACGAGAGACACGACCGGCGGGGCGGACAGATGGCGGGCAGTTTGCGGTGGGAGACTAGAAACGCCGCTGTAGACAACGGCAGAGGGCTGACGGCGGCGGGGACGCAGGGTTCGCAGGGTGCTTTCGGAGTTGGCGACAATGGCGTGCGGTAGGATACGGGACAGGCGGCGGAACAGGGAGGCAACCAGCGGGGGCAGGTACTGGGCATCGATGCGGTCCCGGACGTGCCACAGGACGGGGATGCCCGCGAGGCGTCCAGCCAGGCCACCGTACAGGTCGGATTTCAGCGAGTTGGTGTGGATGAGGTCCGCATTGATAGCGCGGGCGAGGCGGGCCAGCGTCAGGGCATACCGCAGGCAGGCCCAGGCAGAGCGCAGATGCAGCAGGGAGCCGCCGCCGAGACTGTCTTTGCGGATGTTCAGGACGGCGGCGTCGAGGGGCACGATGCGCGTGTCAATGCCAGCGGCCCGCAGGCGGTCGGCCAGGGGGCCGTCAGCGGCAAGCACGACGACAGCATGGGAGCGGGCCGGGTCCAGGGCGCAGACGAGGTTCAGCAGGGCGATTTCGCCGCCGCCCAGTTTCGCGGTGTGGTCCAGGTATAAAATCGTCCGGCGGTGCTGGCTTTGAGACAGGGCACTGCGAGGGCTGGGAGGCTTTATCATTGAGGTAACACCAGAAACGTTCCTTGGAGTAACTTCAGGAAGACGGGGGCTGCTCGGAGGCACGCCAGGCGGCTAGAGTGTCTTCGAGCGTCTGCGGCCACGGGATTTCGGGCTGCCAGTCGGTGCGGGCAGTCAGCGCGGCGGGGTCGCCGACAGAGACGGGGAGGTCGCCGGGCCGCATTCGGGCCGGATCGGGCACGACGGCGATGGGGCGAGCGGCGAGGGCGAGCAGGTCATCCAGAACGCTTTGCAGGGAGACGGCCCGGCCCCGGCAGACATTGTAGGTCCCGGCAGCGTAGGTCCCGGCAGCGGGGCTTTGGAGCAGGGCGGCGTAGGCGCGGACGACATCGCGGACATCTAAAAAGTCGCGCTCGGCGTCGAGGTTGCCGACATCAATGTGCGGGGGGCGCAGGCCGCGCTCGATTTCGGCGATCTGGCGGGCGAAGGCGGGGATGGCGAACTGGTCGGTCTGGCCGGGACCGGTGTGGTTGAAGGCGCGGACAATGACGGCTCCAGCGGCTTCGGCATAGCGTTCGGCATCACGCTTGCTTTCGGCGTAGAGACCGACGGGATGCAGGGGGTCGGTCTCGCGGGCGGGGCGCTTGGGGTCGCAGGGGCCGTAGACGTAGCCGGTGCTGGCGAAGAGGCAACGGGCCAGCGGGGCCTCGGCAGCGAGGGCGGCCATCAGGAAGCGGGTGGCGTCGATGTTGCCGGCGTGGACGGCGGCGGGGTCGGCGGCGGCCCCGGAGGAGACTGCGGCGAGGTGGTAGACGTGGTCAGGGGCGGCGGCGGCGACGGCGCGGCGGATGTCTTCGCCGCCATGCCCGGTGAGGTCGCAGCGGACAAGGCGCAGGCGGGGGTCAGCCGCTGCTTCGGGCAGACTCAGGGTCGTCCCGGTGATCTGAGTGTCCGGGGCGGTACGGAGCAGATGGCGGATGAGGTGCTGTCCGACAAATCCGGTGGCTCCGGTGATAAAGACCCGCATTGGCAGCTCCTAACTAGCCTCGCTGGCGGCGTAGGCTTGCTCGCGGGTGAGGCGGGCGAGGTCGGCGTCTACCATCAGCTCGATGAGCTGCTGGAAGCTGGTGGTGGGGGTCCAGCCGAGTTTTTCGCGGGCTTTGGCGGGGTCTCCGATGAGCAGGTCCACTTCGGCGGGGCGGACAAAGGCGGGGTCGGTAACCACGTATTTTTGCCAGTCTAAGCCAACGTGCTGGAAGGCGGTGGCGACGAGGTCTTCGACGGAGTGGGTTTCGCCGGTGGCGATCACGTAGTCGTCGGGTTCGGGCTGCTGAAGCATGAGCCACATGGCTTCGACGTAGTCTTTGGCGTAGCCCCAGTCGCGCTGGGCGGTGAGGTTGCCGAGGCGAAGCTCTTTTGCCATGCCCAGCTTGATGCGGGCGGCGGCGTCGGTGACTTTGCGGGTGACGAATTCCAGCCCCCGGCGCTCGCTTTCGTGGTTGAAGAGGATGCCGGAGCAGGCGAAGATGTTGTAGCTTTCGCGGTAGTTGATGGTGATATAGTGGCCGTAGACTTTGGCAACGCCGTAGGGGGAGCGGGGGTACAGGATGGTGGTTTCGCGCTGGGGGACTTCCTGGACTTTGCCGAACATCTCGGACGACGAGGCTTGATAGAAGCGGATATTGCGGTCGACGAGGCGGATGGCCTCTAAGACGCGGGTGACGCCGAGGGCGGTAAACTCGCCGGTCAGCACGGGCTGTCCCCAGGAGGTCGGCACGAAGGACTGCGCCCCCAGATTATAGATTTCATCGGGGCGGGTCTGGTGCAGGGCGTCAATGAGCGAATACTGGTCCAGCAGGTCGGCGGGGATCAGGTCGATTTTGTCCTGAATATGGCTGATGCGGCTGTAGTTCTCGGTGGAGGAACGGCGGACGGTTCCGCAGACGCGGTAGCCTTTTTCCAGGAGCAGCTCGGCGAGGAAGCTGCCGTCCTGCCCGGTGATGCCAGTAATCAGCGCAGTCTTCTGGGTCATAGCTCGTGAGTTCCTTGTGTCATCATTTAGGGCGGGCGTCGGGCGGGCCTTTGCTGTAGACGATGGCCCGTTTGCCTCGGGCCGTGCGGACCAGTGACTGATACAGTCTTTCGACAGCGTCGGCGTGGCGCTTCCAGGTGTAGTGGTCGCGGACAAAGCGGTGCAGGCGGGCGGGCGTCAGGGCATCGGCCCAGTCGCCTTCGAGGAAGCCGAGGACGGCCTGGGCAAGATCGGCGGGCTGAGTGCCGGCGGCAATCAGGCGCGGGTCCAGCAGGCTGAGTATTTCGGGCGTGGCCCCGACGGGCGTACCGATGACGGGAGTGCCGCAGGCGAGGGCCTCGGTGGTGACCAGCCCAAAGCCTTCGAGGGCGAGTGTGGGCAGGACGAACAGGTTGGCAGATTGATAATACCCGGAAAGCTCGTTGTCTGCAATAAAGCCGAGCAGCCGGACATGGTTTTGCAGGCCGTTCTGGTCAATCAGCCGCTGTAAATGCTCCCGTTCCGGCCCTTTGCCGCCAATGAGCAGGAGGGCATCGGGGCGGCGGGCGACAATGGCGGGCATGGCCTTGATGAGATTATCCAGCCCCATGCGGGGGGCGAGGCGGCGCACGGACAGCAGAAGTGTCCGGTCTTCGGGCAGGCCGAGCGCCCGGCGCACGTCGGCGCGGCTCCTGGCGGGCGTGAAGCGGTCCACGTCCGTGCCGCCGGGGATCAGGTGAATATCTTTGTCAGGGTAACCGAAGGAGAGGACTTCGCGGCGGGAATGCTCGCTGAGAACGACGACGCCGTGACCGCGCTTGAGGTTTGCGCCTTCGACCGTGTGGCGCAGGGTGCGCTTGACCCGTTCTTTGAGCATTCCGAGCCGCTTCCGGCGCTTGTCGGCATCGGCGATCCAGCCTTCCGCGTCCCAGGGACCGTAGAACGAGCGCAGGCGGGGGGTCCCACGCGGCACGGCCCGGAGCGGGCCGAGGGCGGCGTAGGCGAAGTGGGTGTGTACGATGTCAAACGGCTTTTCGGCCCAGAGCTTGGCGCAGGCGCGGCGTCCCTGACGCAGAAAGGCCAGGGGCGTGCCCGCGCCGGAGTAGCGGATGACGCGGGCGCCGCCTAAGACGCAATCATCGGGCGTGCCGGGGGCGTGGCGTGCCACCAGAAAGGTGACGTCATGGCCGCGCCCGATCAGCTCGCGGGCCAGCTCACGGGCGACGACGCGGGAGCCGCCGGGGATGTCATCAAAGTGGGCATCCGCCAGAAACAACACCCGCAGCGGCCCGCCCGGCTCGGGGATGTCCCGAGGCCAGGCGGGAGTGGCTTGTTGATCGGCCTGTGGAGCCGAGGCGACATCGTCGGAATGGATTGCTGCCATAAGTGCGTCCTGCTTTGTCATAATAAGAGACCATGAATGAATTTTTGGGTAAGCCCACCAACAATGTTTGTATATGAATACTATGGCCCCGCCGCCCCAATTCTGGGGGGCCGGAGACCTACCTCCTAGCCCCCAATACTGGGGGGACCGGATGGTGAAGAGGGAGCTTCATCGCTCTTGTGAGGCCCTGGGGATCAAAGGCCGTGCCGGGGAGCCGATCATGGTTTGCCCCGGCAGGACGTCGCCGGTGACGACGGCTCCGGCCCCGATTTTCGCCCCGTTGCCAATCCGCAGGGTCCGGTTTTCGCGTCCGATGACCATTGCCCCCGCACCAATCAGAACGTCGTCGCGACGATAATCCGGTGTTCCGACCCCACCCACGTTTCCGCCGCCAGGGTCACATGATGATAAATGCGGACGCCCCTGCCAATCGTGACGTTCGGATGAATGACAATGCCGAGGCCATAATGCTCCAACTGTATATCTCGCTGAATGTCCGCCTGAAACGGAAGGATGGCCTTGAAACAAATAAAGTTCAGCATTTTCAGCAGCCGGGGCACCAGCGGCAGCCGCCGCTTGTACGCCTGACAGCTCCACCACCAGAGAATTTCAGGGTTCATAGGTTCCCTGGTCTTCAACGTGTCGAGGGTACCGTTTGCGGATTGCTGCGGGGTTGCCTGCAATCAGCAATCGGCAATCTTCGGGCGGAAAGCTTTTTGTGACGACACTTCCCGCCCCCACCACCGCTTCGGGCGGGACTTCGCAGGAAACCAGCGTGGCGCGTGCGCCGATATAAACATCTTCGCCGATAGAAACACAGGTCGGTTCCAAAGAAGGCTTACCATCGACAAAGGCGCGTGTGTGGCTCCAAAACTGTGTGTCGCGGCCTCCGATGACAGCGCGGTCGCCGATGGTGACGGACCCACCGACATCTATAAAATGCCGACTCATAAAATTGACGTGTTCGCCAATGCTCAACGTGGACGCCCAGTCTACATAGCTGGCTCCGAAAATTTGATTGAAATTGGCAATATACGTGCCTGTGCCAACGCGGAAGTTCTTGACGCCCCGAATAATGTTAAAGTGGCCTATTTTTACGTTGTCTTCCAATACCGTCTGCCCAGTATCTAAATAGCTCAGGCCAATATGAACGCCCCGTCCGATCTGCCACTTCAACAGGCGTCGATAAATTGCCTGTTTTACCGACTGTGGTAGGAAGACCGCCAGAATGACTAAAACTTTGTGCATACGTCTTTTTTACAAACTATAGCCGAGGCTTTGGTAGTGGAGCCGCTTAGTATCTTTGGCATCACTTGTAATTTATTTTATTAGCCTCTTCAAACACTTGCATTTGTTGTGCTGCTATTCGATCCCAAGAGTAAGGCAAAGATGAACATACTGCGGCATCAGACATTTCTTGGCACCGAGCGGGGTCTTCACAAAGCAAGAACAATTTAGTGCGAAAAGAATCAGAATCGGGTTGGGCAAAAAAGCCGTTTACACCTTCTTCAATCAGTTCCTCTGTGCCATTAATTGACAATACAATCAGAGGTAGTCCCGAGGCTGCGGCTTCCAACGTGACAAGCGAGAATGCTTCATAGCGTGATGGAAAGACAAAAACATCTGCGGCTGCATAGTAGTCTTGTGGGGATTGGGAGCGTCCGGCAAAAATCACGCTTTCAGCAACTCCTGCTTGTTCTGCGACTGCTGAAAACCGTGCTATATCACCTTGCCCAACTACCACTAAAGCAGTGTTCGGCACACCTGAGATCGCCTCAATTGCATTTGTCAGCCCCTTACGGTCCCAATCTCCGCCGACAAAGAGACACAAAAATTTTGTTTCTGGCAAGCCCAGTCGGCTTCGCAGTTCCCTTTTATCTTGTGCATTTGCGGCAGGATGAAAGACAGCATGGTTGACGGCGTTGGGGATTACCACAATTTTATCGGCATCCACATGATAGTGTTCAATGAGTTCGCGTTTGACTCCATTTGACACCGCGATTACTTTTTTCAAGCGCGGCGAAGCGTAAGCCTCTCGTTCCTGCCGGGTGTATATCCGTTGCACCCATTCCTGATACCGCTTCCGCACAAAGCCCTTCCCTCCACGCAGACCACCATAGTACTTAGTGAAAGCAGCATGACAAAACTGTGCCGTGATGACATCTGCATCAATGGCTGCCGCACCAATAGAGTTAGTGATTGTGCAGTGAGCGTCAGCTTCAAGAGAATGAACTTTTCGGCGAAAGCTCCAATGGCGCAATACCGCAGGCCGACGGATGGGCTGAACTGATTTCCAAGTCAGTCGGGGTGCTTTGATTTCACATACAGAGGCAAACGCTACGACTTCGTGCTGGGCGGCAATTCTCTCGAATACTTCTGCGGCCGCACGTTCCATGCCACCTCGCCGATGAATTTCACCGGCGATGATGCCTATTTTGATTGTTGTATTAGATTGTGAATTGAGTTTGTTCATAGGGCTGGAGTAAAGAATTTATTGCGAACGACAGGCTCCGCAAAGACACGCAACATCGCTCCGCCGAGAAGCCAAAACAGCACCGTTCCTGGTGGCCCCAGCAGGATGGGAGAGACAAAAAAGTTAGCGAAGATGACGACAAAGACAGACAGGATCGAGGCAACCAAGAACCGATTATCAGACTCTTGGAACTTTGCCAATATCCAATAGCCACGTACAAGGAACATCCCAAGAATGCCTGTAATTAGAATCGCTCCCAGTATGCCCGTCTCAAAAATGATTGTGCCCAAGTAGGCTTCACTGAAAGGCATAAAGCTTAACGTATCACTGCCGCCGCCCAAGCGTGCCCCAGCCGCCCCAGTCCGGCCCAGTCCTACCCCGAACGGAGAAAGGCTCATAATATTAAGCCCGTCGTCAAAGAAAGTTCGCCGGTCATCATGGAGCGCATTTGCGGGATTAGACAAAGTAGAGGCGAACCGATTCGTCACTCCGCCCTGTGAAACACTTTGAGAAACAGTCCATGCAACAAACGCTAGCAAGACACAGGCAATCAGCGGGGTTCGCATACGCGCCCGCAGGCGGCTTCCAATAAATATCACAGTGACGGCAACACCGCTAAACGCAATCACAAGGGATGAGCGAACACTGTTAATCAAGATGATGACGATGAAAACCATAAGAATGGCGTAGAAACAGAGCTTGATGCGCGAAGAAAATTTCAGATCATCAGGAAGCATAGCAAGTGCGAAAGTCAATGGGAATACAAAGGCAGGAAAAATTGAAGTTCCGCCGCCAAATCCCGTCGTACCGGGCGGCTTAAACGAGGCAATCTCACTGATTTGAGTCCCCTTAGTCATAGAACGCATGCTCTGGGAAATCACTTCTTTTGTGCCTGGAAAATGCGCCCAAGTCCAATCCTGTCCCCCCAAATACTGCACAAACGAAACCAAACCTACGACCAGTGTTGCCAGCGTCAGAAACACAAACAGGGCACGTACCTGTTCACGACGACGGATAACATCATAGCCAATAAAGAAAAGCGGAATAGCTGCCAAGTGCAACTTTAGTCCGCCAATACTCTGCACTACTCCCAATGAATACGGGTTGGCGAGCTGCAACAGGCAGTTAATGACAAACAACGCAACCAATACAGTTCCCGGCGGGCAGCGCAGTGGGTCTTGACTTCGCGTTTGCAACCGCTGAAAGCCCCAGCCGACAAGAACAATTCCCAAAACGAGATCACGGGCAACAATCGCTACGGCATTTTGGTCCACCAGCCCCCGGATCGTGCCGTCCATCCAGCACCAGGCGATATAGACATAAAGCGCCCGCTCCGTATCCCGGAAAGCACTCCATAAGACCAATGGAGCTAGCGTCAGCAGGATTGGAGCAATAGCGGTTTTTCCGATGAGCGGAACCAAAGTCATCTGCACTGCCATCAACACAGGCAGAGCCAGCGCAAACCAGGCTCGCTGCCGGTCACGATCCGGTGTGGAACCAAGCAAGGACGCATCGGGCAGAAGTTGAGGGGCATCAGCAACCATAGGTTATTATATCATACATCTTTCATACCAAGCCATTACAAATCATCAATCTTTATGAAAAGAAAAAGTAGCAGACAACGATTGCTTGTTGATAAATTCGTGAAGGGTGTTGGCTATCTTGTTATGTCCTTCTCGATTCGGATGAAAGTGATCACAAAAAAAGTCCCCCCATTCATCAAGCAACTGAGAAATATCACAAAGATACGCCCTTGAATTACTTTTATGCGAATGTGCAATCTGCTTTATAGTGTCGCAGTATCTTTCAAGTGAAGCCGGAGAGCCAGGATAAAATTTTTCATCGAGTCCCGCCTGTGTCAGCAAAATAATGTTGGCTGATGTTTGAATCAAAATAGCATCAAGGCAAGCGTTTAGCTTTTCACTGAATATAGTCTCCGACATCCATGTTTCGCCGCCAAACACTTTCAGCAGGCAAACCTTCCAACGCCAGCGAAGTGTCGATTCGATTTGCTGCGGCAGACGTTTGAGCCAGTGGCGAGAATAATAAGGGCGGGGGTCAAGCCAGCCTTTTTGACGCCAGCGCGGAGGAACGAACCTCATCGCGTTTTGATTGGGGCGAATTATGGCTTCAGTAACCCCGTGAGCGATAATAACCAGATCAGGAGCAAACGCATAAAGTTTTGGCAACAGATGAGCAGAATCAGAAATCTGGTAGCCTGTATGTGCAAGGTTTAATAAGTCAACGTTAGTCCCGGTTTTCTTTTGGAGAACACAAAGTGTGTCGCCGTAAGAACAGCCCTGCACCCCTAAACCTTCGGCAATAGAGTCACCAATTATCGCAACTTTCATCACAGCCATTTTTGATTATCCGTGTTGATTCAAAACTTCTTTAAGCTGCTCGCCAATTCTCGCCCAAGTGAAATGCTCTAAGAAAAACTGACGACCATTCTGCGCGATTGCATGACGCTTTTCGTCTTCCTGCACGAGTAAACGTACATTTTCGCTAAACTCCCGTGGGTTCGAAGCATTTGCCAGAAGAAAGGATTGTCCATTTTCATTCTGAAGCATCATGTCGGTATTGTAGCCTTGCGTCCCAACCAGTGCCACGCCATGCTGAAGGCCACACATAACTGTAGTTCTTCGTGTTGATATTCCATCACTAAACGGCGTGAGATAAATATCCATTGCTGCAAAATGACGAGAAATTTCCTGATCGTCCAGCACTCCTGCAATAAGTAGTGGAATGCCATTCAAGGCGGTACTCACTGCCGAGCCATGCGGGCCAATGTAAATGACAAGTATCTTTTCCGTCGATTGCTTCGCTATGTTTACCGCATCTTTGACTCTATCCATCATTCTTGAAATGTGCATGGTTCCAAACAGTCCAAAGACCAGAGTATCATCTGCTATTTTTAGTTTGGCTCGTGCGTCAGCCTTAGAAAAGTGCTGATAAGAAATGTTTGATCCAACAGGCAAATGTATTATAGGTGTTTGTGGCGGTTCAACGCGGAAGCGTGCGGCATAAGTGTCTGTTGAGAAGAGCAAGATGTTTGCACTTTGGCGAATTCTCCAGAACTGCCAACGCTGCCAGATTGTCATTACTGCTGATTGCCAGTTCGTTGCCGGTGTAAATGTTTCGTGCGCCATGACCGCAACTTTAACCTGTTGCTTTCTCAGTTTGTGCAACACTTCCGGCAGATGCAGGTTCAGGCCCCAGCGGCCATAGCTGAAGGGGTTGTATTGCAACAGCACCCAGTCGGGTTTGTCCTGCACCACGCGGTCCACGAGGTTCCAGACGCTGCGCGGGGCGTGGGCGTCAAAGACGGTTTCCACGCGGACGCCGGGGATGGGGTCAGGCGTAGGTGCGCCCATGAGAATGGTCACGTCCGTGGTGCGGGCCAGCTCGGCGGCGAGTTGGGCGGTATAGTCCCCGATGCCGTCCAGTTGGGGCGGCAGGGCGGCGCTGATAATGTGGAGTTTCACAGATTAAGTACGGCTAACGGCGTCCGAAGCGGCGGTTTTTGGCCTGTGTGACCCGGTACGGTTCGGGGGACAGGCGGTATTTGGCGTCGGGGTCCAAGTATTCGATAATTCGCTTCGGATGGCCCAACAGCCTGCGCCGTTCGTTTTGACAATTTTCGCTGTCGTAGGCATCGGCGGCGGGCGGGACCGGCTCGGCGGCGGCCTCGGCGGTCTCTAAGTCAGGCGCGGCGAGTTCGTTTTGACAAATTTCGTGTTTGTCGTCGGCGATGGCCTCCGGCGCGGCGGGTTCGGCTTCGGGGCTGGCAGTGACCTGGGTGTCGAGCGGGGCGGCGGACAGCGTCTCGGCGGCCTGGGCGGTGGCTTTGCGGAGGCGGTACAGGCGGTTCTGGATTTCCAGCTCCACGCAGTGGGCATCGTCGGCATTGTCGCGGTACTCGCGCTCGGAGACGCGGGTATCTTCCAGCACCTCCTCATGGAGACGGCGGGCGTAGAGCTGGGGCACATCGCGGGAGAGCATACGGACGGCGGTATCGATCTGGCGATGCAGGGCGGTTTCGTGGCGCATGACCGTGTTGAGTCGGTCCAGGCGGTCGGCTTCGGTGAGGGTGTCGTCTTCGAGGAGTTGGGCCTGCCAGCGGTGGAGGCGTCGCAGCCGCCAGGACGCGGCGGCGATTTTCTCGACGTAGTGCTGTTCGAGCAGGTTGTGGGGAACAAGCTGGGTGGTCCACGCGCCTTCGAGCTGGCGGTAGCCGTCGGGGTCTTCGCCGAGGCTGGGGAGGACGACATCACGGGCAAAGAGGCCGTGGGTGGTGGCGTTGCGGCTGGCAATGGCTTTGCCAGCATCGGTATTAGGCATGGGTAGAGGTTCTCGGTCAATCGTTAGATTTTCGGTGGCCCCTTCACCAGTATTCATTATGGCAAAAATACGAGTATTCATTAGAGTGCTGTGTTTTTACGGTTAAACTAACGGCGCAAGGCCGTTGCAATTCGTGTTCCAGCCGAGCCAGCACAGGCGAGACCGTAGGCAATGGCGGCTCTGCTGGAAGGATTAATTTTAAGAGATTTTCCCAGAGATTTTCGAGATTCTTTTCGCCTACCGCTCACAAGAAGCGAAACCCCTTGGGCCGTCAGTGTCTCGGCCATTTGCTGTTTTATGCTGACGTGTATCCGTGTCAAGTCATTATCAGCAAGTATACTTTTATAGCGGAACAAATGCCCTTCGGCCATGTACAGAGGCATACTCGCGCTCATTCCGCCGCTGTGAGTTCGGTAATTCATTAGCCTCTCTGGGATATAATAGCCCGTATGACCGGATTTAACGCATTGGTAGAACAGCCAGGCATCAATCGCACCTTTCGCCTGTTCTGCAACAAACTTCGATGACACCATGCTTTTTCTAAAGAGGGTAGCCCCCACGGGCAGGCTTTTATTGACCAAAGCGGACGAGGCAAAATCAAGCAATCGCCCTTCTTGAAGATGTGTCCGCCCAAACCTCTGGCTTGCGGCGTCACTAGCATCTGCCAATCTATTCCCCTCGGCGTCTGTGACCCAATGATCACTGAAAGCAAGAATGAGGGAGAGATCGTCTTGCATTGGCGCAACAAGTTTTTCAATAAAAGAAGGCTCAAAGGTGTCGTCATCGTGCAAGAAGCAGAAGTATTCTCCCTGAGCTATTTGTATCCCGGCTCGCCAGTTGCCAGTAATCCCTAAGTTCTCTTGATGACGAATGTATTGCACACGCAAGTCTTGTGCAAATCCAGCAGCAACAGCAGCCGTTTCATCTGGGCTGGCATCGTCCAGAACCAAAATCTCGAGATTTCGATGAGTCTGAGCAACGGCACTTCGGATAGCCTCCCGCAGAAAACTAGCCCGGTTGTAAGTTGGAATTAAAATTGAGACTAGAGGTGTCATTAAATTAACAAGAAGTTGATCAGGCTTGACTAAAACCTGGGCGATATTTAATAACTTTCGCGGGCACACCAGCGGCAATGGCATGGCTGGGTATGTCTTTAGTGACGACACTGCCCGCTCCAACGATTGCTCCCTCGCCTATAGTCACGCCATCCAATATTACTGCATTCGCGCCGACCCAAACGCCATTTTTAATAACAATACCTAAAGCACGACAGGGCTGGTGGTTAATGGAAACTAAGGGATCATCAAAGGTGTGCTGGTTGGGCACAATACGCACACCCGCAGCAATCATAACATTATCACCAATTTCTAAGCCACCTTGTCCATACAAGTTGCAAAAATCACCTATTGTTGAATCCTTACCAATCAAGATTGTGCCACCAGCAGCTTGCACAACCGCAAAGCGTGCGATAGCGGAATCATCATTGATTTCAATACGGCCTATTGGGTCGGCCAGAATAACAGCACCTCTCAAAAATTTGACATTCCTGCCCAACAGAATCTTTTCTGGGTAACGGAATTCACAAAGAGCGTCAATACGAGGATAGTTGGTAGCATGATATAATTTGCCAAAGCGCACCCTATTTTTGACAATATCTCTAAACGAGCGAATTCTAGCGTGGAGAGATTGCATATAATCACCATTCACTTTAATTTCTGGTATTTTCTTTTCCATTCAGGCATTTTTTCAAATATGTATATTAACTCTATGCCTAGAGATACGAATGCATTAACAGTATCCCATGATGGCCGAAAAGAGAAGATATTAACAACTCTGCTTTTTATAAGAATGACAAATAATGTTAAAAAAGGATGAGGCTTTTTATTTCGACACCAAAACATGATTTCGCTTTCATGGTAAGCACCCAGTTTTCTTCCTTTATGTACACGTCTAGGCGGATGGTCAACAATGGCTTTTGCAACGAACAGAAAAAATTGGTTGGCGAGCAAAATCCGTTCTCTAAGATCAACATCCTCCATGTGAGGCTGCGGAAAGCTTTCATCAAAACCGCCCAAACATACAAAGAAATCTTTCTGAATCAACATATTGCAAGACCATAGGCAACCCCCACTCAAGTTAATGGGGGATTGTTCCATTGGTGTTCTTATCCCTAGTTCGCAGGTCGTTTTGCCTTCGTATACTATTGTGCTAGGTTTGATAGCGTCAGCGAAAGCTTTGAGCCAATCTGATTTCGGAAGGCAGTCGTCGTCGGTAAAAGACAGCCATTTCCCTTTTGCCAGTGTTGACCCATGATTGCGGTTAGCAGCGGGGCCTCGGCGCGGGCCTTCGGCCCATTGCACCCAGGAGTAGTTCTCGGTCACCATCTGCTGTGCTGTGGAGCGTGAGCCGTCGTCGGTAACAATGACTTCGTATTGCTCCGGCGGCAGGGTTTGGACAGCGGGCGCAAGGCAGTCTAAGCACTTTGCCAGCAGGTCATTTCGGTGGCAAGTCGGGATGACAACAGAGATAAAGGGAGCAGGCATAATTCTCAAATTCTGGCAGAGTGATGGGCTTCTATTTTTTCTTCAAAAACGTGGCGGTGCGTATTGACAACAGACTCCCAAGTATATTTTTCCTGCTGCACCTCATATCCCGCCTTGCCTAATGCGCGGGCGTGGGGCGGGTCGGACAGCAGGCGAATAAGTGCAGTGGCAATCTCGGACGGCTCCTGAGAGACGCAGTAGCCGGTAACACCTTCCTGAATTAACTCGCGGACGGCGGGAGCATCGCCCCCGATAACGGGCTTGCTGTAGGACCAAGCTTCCACGTAGACGATACCGAAGGATTCCTGCTCGGAGGGCAGGCAGAAGACATTGCAAGCGGCGAATGCGTCAGATTTGTCGGCTTCCTCTGCCCTGCCCAAGTCCAGCAGTGCCGTGTCGGGGACATCTGGGTAAGGTGGCTCGCGGTCTGGCCCGATGGCTACAAGGCAGGCGTTAGGTATAGCTTCCAAAATGCGTGTCATGGCCTCACAGAGCGCATGGTAGCCCTTGCCCCGGTCTTTGCGTCCAACAAACAAAATCAGCGGACGGTCGCCCAATCTGTGTATATGCCGGAACCGGGCGGCGTTCCCAGTCGCTTCTGAGGCGGGAGCCAAACCTGTCACCTGCAACCGGGCGGGGTCCACTCCCAGCCGGCTGAGATGGTCACGCTCAAACTCAGATAGCACAAAGACGGTATCAGCCTGATTGTAAAGCACCACATCTAGAGGGCTATCACCCCATGTTCCTGGATGCACGGCGCACAGAACGGTGAATGCGGCGCCACGATTGCGGGCTTCGGCCAGCGCGGCGAACCCAAGCAGTTCCCACCCATTGCCGATGTAATGAACTACATCTGTACAAGTTGGCATAGCATTCGCCAATGCGGGCTGATAGGCACGACAATAAAGCCAGCGAGCTAGTGGTTGAAATGCTGGGCGGGTGACCAGCAAGATTAAGGATTTAAGGACTGGCCGCCATCCAGCATATGGTGCAACAATCTGGGTTTGATAAAATTCACTGCTCAAAACCTGTGGGGCTTCCGCAGAGGCATAGTTACTTGCACCCGCCTCTGTTTTAGTAAAACGTGCGACGACTGCAACACTATGTTTGCTGCTAAGATGCTTCGCCAAATATCGCAAATAGGAAGCGAGTCCGCCGGTTGCTTCACCGCTGTGAGCGGCAACAATACAAATTTTTAGAGCCATGCTGCTGATTTTTCTTTTGGCCAAGGCAGTGAAATTGTGATTATCACTGGGTCAATTTGAATCATGCTTCAACTTTATAAGACCATATTTGGCGTAGTTACGGGGCCGTTCTCGCTCAATGATAAATTGCTTGTAGAAGCTTATTGTTTGTATCACTTGCATTTCCCAAACTGCAACACCCTCTTTCCCCAAACATTCGGAATATCGAAGCATACGCCAATATAATAAACGGAAACGTCTTTTCATGAGCAACAAAGATGCTTGGGGTATTTCATGATGCTCCCAATGATGCGCTAAGTATGCTAAATAGCGGCCTTCACCAGCGGCACGGGCTAGTAAATGTTTTCTGGTTAGCCGAGAAGGGTCAAAACGATGTTCAACTTGGGCATCAAAAGCAGTTGCAATCTTATAGCCACTTTGTTTTAACTGAAGTGAAAAAAGCGTATCTTCCCCAAAACCAAGATTACCTGCTCCCATTTCAACATCGAATGCAGGTACTTTGATTAGCACGTCCCTTGAAAACGCCATGTTTGCGCCGACAAGTGAAAAAGGATTGACAGGATTTACGTCTTCAGTAGACGAAAACATCATTTGATGATACGCCTCCATCCAAGGCTTCAATAATTTTGGAGGGATATGCACTTTGCCAAGTACAGCGTCCGCTTTAGCAATCATTATAGGCTTGACCAATTCTTGTAGCCAGATGGGTGAGGGGCATACATCATCATCCGTGAAGACTATAATCTGCCCTCGCGCAGTAGCTATTCCTTTATTCCGTGCGTGGCTTAAGCCTTTTGCTACTTCGTGAACATAGTTTACCGACATCTGTGGAAGGCAACATTGCTTAATAATGGCTTCGGTCTCATCCGTAGAAGCGTTGTCTACAACAATTAATTCGACCGATGTTGCCTTCGGCACAGATAGGTCAGCCATGGCAGCTAGTGTTTGTTGCAAGTATTCCGCACGGTTGCGGGTACAGATAATAACTGATAACAACATACTTGTATTTAGCCTTTATAGAATAAGAAAATGACTTTACGTATACTTGATTCTGCATTCATATATCAGTCTGCCAACTGAACTCTCCGAAGACCAGACCTTTATCGGCCCCATCTGCACCTGTAGAATAGGGGTATGGCAATACAGGAGAAATTTGTAACTCGCAGGCCCCTTCAAATTTATCTACAATCGACCCACCTGCACAAATGAAAAAATCTAAACGATAAGAGCCTGGCTTAAGCCATGGGGAAATAAACTGAAATGTTCCCTCAAAAAATGGAGCATCTTCCAACCATAGACCCATAAGCCGCGAGTCGAATTGAGCAATCTCAACTCCACGCCAGTCAACGAGGTGTGCCGACAGGAAAAGCTGAGAGGAATTTTTTCCTTTTTTTTCGATACGGAAGTTGATTGTCTTCTCGGCATTACCCTCGAAATACTCCTTAGATGGCTTGACGGAAGTGAAACGATATTCACCGGAACCTGGACGCCGTTCACATTGATCTATTTCATCAACAGTGCTAGTAAAGCTTTGTAGATAGTGATTAATCGCCGCATCTACTTGTCCGATATGCGAAATCTCGCCGCTTTTCAGTAAAATCCCCTTATTGCAAAGCAGCGAAATGGATTGCATATGGTGACTGACAAACAAAACAGTACGCCCGCTCGCGGCAACATCCTTCATTTTCCCCAAGCACTTTTTCTGGAACTCGGCGTCGCCGACGGCCAGGACTTCGTCGATGATCAAGATTTCCGGGTTCAGGTGGGCGGCAACGGCGAAGGCGAGGCGGACGTACATCCCCGACGAGTAGCGTTTGACGGGGGTGTCAAGGAACTGTTCCGTGCCGGAGAAGTCCACGATGGCGTCGAACTGCCGGGCGATTTCGCCTTTGCTCATGCCGAGGATCGCGCCGTTGAGGTAGATGTTCTCGCGGCCTGTCAGCTCTGGGTGGAAGCCGGTTCCCACTTCCAGCAGGCTGCCGACGCGGCCATAGAGGGCGATTTTGCCTTTGGTCGGCTCGGTGATGCGGCTGAGGATTTTGAGCAGTGTGCTTTTGCCCGCGCCGTTGCGCCCGATGATGCCGACGACGTCGCCTTTCTGGATGTCAAAGGAGACATCGTTCAAGGCCCAGAAGGTGTCCTGCTCGGTCTTCTCAAAGGGGTGGCGCAGCTTGTGCATCAGCGCCTCGCCAGCGGTGGTGTGCTTGGCGGCATTCTTTGTGATGCGGTAGGACTTGGACAGGCCGCGCACAGCCACAGCGACGCCACGCGGGGTGGTGTCGGTGAAGACGCCGGAAGACAGATCGGGCACGGGAGGCGTGAGAAGCTCAGATGACATCGGCAAACTTTCGTTCCATAGACTTGAAGGCCAGCGCCCCCAGCAAAAAGACTACAACGGTCACAGCGGCGGCGTAGCCGGTCAGCGCCCAGCTGATGGTTCCCGTGCCGAGGAGGGACCAGCGGAAGGCTTCCAGCAGGCCCGTCAGCGGGTTCAGGCCGTAGACCCAGTGCCAGCGGGCGGGGACCACGGCGTAGGCATAGGCCACGGGGCTGGCGTAGAGCAAAAACTGGGTCACGACCGGGAGGACGTATTGGACATCGCGGTAGGTGACCATGAGCGCCGAGGCGTACAGGCCGATGCCGACAGACAGCAGGACAATCAGCAGCAGCCAGACCGGCAGAAGTAGAATGCCCAGATGCACGGGGATATGGTTGATGACCAGCAGAAGAACCATAACGACGAAGGCAACGCCGAAGTCAATCAGCGTCGAGAAGATCGTGGACAGCGGCAGGACCAGGCGCGGGAAGTAGACTTTGGACACCAAGTTGGCATTGCCGGTCAGGCAGGTGCTGCTCTTGGTGAGCGTTGAGTTGAACGCATTCCAGGCCAGCAGGCCCGCGTAGGAGAAGACCAGATACGGGATGCCGTGCGGGGCAGGTATCTTGGCGATCTTGCCGAAGACAAACGCAAAAATGACCGCCGCCAGCAGGGGCTGGAGGATGACCCAGACGACGCCCAAAGCTGTCTGTCGGTAGCGCAGTTTCACATCCCGCTGGGCCAGCGAGGTCAGGAGGTCCCGGAACTGCCAGAGTTCGGCAAAGTTGATGGCCTGCCAGCCGGATTTCGGCTCAATGAGCAGAAAGGGCTTCTCGGCGGGCAGAGTGTCAAGTGTCTCAGGCATAGGTTCTTACAGCCTCCCCAGGGTGCCGAGGAAGCTCAGTGCGCCGAGGGAGGACAGGACGGTTCCCAGGGTCTGCGGGTGGCTGCGGGACGGGACGTAGAGGATGTCGCCGGGGCGCAGGGTGGGGTCGGGGGCGTCGCCTTTGCCTTTGAGGAGGTCGTCGGCGTTGACGACCTGGACGACGGCTTTGCCATCGGGACCCCGGCGGACGATGTTGACGTTCTTTTTGTCGCCTTCGGCGGTGATGCCGCCGGAGAGGGCGAGCGCGACGGTCAGGGGGAGGGTCTGGCCGTCGGGGATGGGCAGGACGCCTTTGGTGCCGACTTCGCCGAGGGCAAGCACCTGGGCGGTGTTGGCGGGGATGAGCAGGACGTCGCCGGGCACGAGGCGGACGCGGCCCGCCGGGGAGCGCAGGTCGGAGGTCAGGAGGGGGCGCAGGTTGTAGGTGGTGACCTGCCCGGCGTGCATGACCTGGGCCTGGGTGAGCGCGGCTTTGACGGTCGCGCCGCCCGCGAGGTTAATCAAGGACAGGAGCGAGACGCCGCTTTCGGTGGGGGCATCGTAGGAGCCGGGCTTGGTGACCTCGCCGACGACCTGGACCTGGGCGACGGAGGCATCGCGGGGGGTCAGAAACAGGACATCGCCGGGGGACAGGGGCAGGTTCTGGGCGGCATCGGCCCCGGACAGCAGCTTCGGCAGGTCGATGGGGGTGCTGGTGCGTCCGTTGTCGGTGACCAGGGTGGCGGCGGTGAGCGCGGGCGAGACGGCGGGGCCGCCGGACAGAGCGATGAGGTCGAGCAGGTGCATCCCGGTCCGGCAGTCGTAGAGGCCGGGGCTTTTGGCGGCTCCGCCGAGGACGCTGACTTTGCGGGCGCGGCCCTGCTTGAGCGTCACGGTGACCTGGGGCTGGTTAAGCTGGGCGCTGAGACCTTTGGTGAGCCTCTGCGTGAGGCCGTCGACAGTCTGGCCGGCGGCGTGGACTTTGCCGATGACGGGGTAGTTGAAGGTGCCGTCGGGCAGGATGGTGACGCTGGATTTGAACTCGTCGTGGCCCTGCACGGAGATGTCAAGCTGGTCGTCGGGCGACAGGATGTAGGGCGCGTCGGGCGCGGGCGCGGTGAGGACGGCGGGTGCGGCCATCGGGGGCGTCTGGGCGTGGGTGGGCGAGGCGAGGGCGAGGAGGAGGAGAGGCCCCCCCGCCCCAATTCTGGGGAGCCGGAAAGGAGGAAAGAGGCCCCTCCCGGCTCGTTCCTCGCCACCCTCCCCTGTTAGGGGAGGGTTAGGAGAAGACGCGGAGGCGGAGGTGGAGAGGAAAAAGAGTTTAGGGCGCATGGTTAGTCTTCCTCCGCCGGGGCGGTCGGCAGGAGGCGGGAGGGTTCGGCTTCGCTGTCGGCGAGGGCGGGCGTGCCGTAATGGTAGTTGTAATAGTACCCGAGGCTGTCCTGGCCGCGCATTTTGTTGTAGGCGACGCCGAGCAGGGTGGCGCGGGCCTGGGTGAGAAGCTGCAAGGTGCGGCGGGCGGCGGCTTTTTTGGTCTGGCCGGACTCGACGACGAGGATGGTTCCGTCCATCTGGGAGGCTAAAATCACGGCGTCGGCTCCCACCAGCGTGGGTGGGCTGTCGAAGATGACCAAATCGGCCTGCTCGGTCAGCTCCTGCACCAGATTACGGAAGGTGCGGGAGTTCAGCAGCTCGCCGGGGTTCGGGGGCGTCGAGCCTGCGGTCAGCACAGACAGGCCAGGCATGATCACACGCGGCTCGAGCGGGGAGCGGCCCAGCAGCACATCGGTCAGGCCCGGCAGCGGGGGCAGGTCCAGCAGCTTGTGCAGGGACGGGCGGCGCAGGTCGGTGTCGACTAAGATGACTTTTTTACCGTCCATCGCCATTGCAAAGGCGAGGTTCGCGGCGGTAGTGGTCTTGCCTTCGCCGGGGTTCGACGACGTGACTAAAAGCGTCCGGGCGGGGGCGTCGAGGGTAGCGAACTGAATGTTGGTTCGCAGCACCCGGTAGCTCTCGGAGGCCGGGTCGATGCCCTTCATCTGGGGCAGGAGGCGGGCGTCATCGGCGGACAGCGCCGGGACAAAGCCGAGCGAGGGCAGGCCGAGAACGCGGGAAGCCTCGTCGACGGAATTGATGCGGTCATCCAAGAACTCTTGCAGCAGGGCCAGGCAGATGCCGACAAAGAGGCCGATGAGACAGGCAAAAATAATGCTCTGGATGCGCTTGGGCCGGACGGGAGCGCCGGGAGCCGAGGCACGCTCGATGATGCGGGCGGCGGCATGGTGGGCCTTTTCGCGTAGGGTGAGGTCGCCAAGCTGGTCAGTGAAGTTTTTGTCCTGCTGCTGGGCGGCATCGTGTTCGCGGGTGAGGCGGTCCAGGGTGAGTTCGAGTCCGGCGTACTGGCCGATCCCGGCGCGGGCCTGGGCGAGAGCGCGGGAAGTGAGCAAAATCTGGGTTTGCAGGGGGACCACCTGGGACTCAAGATCGGTCAGTTTGGCCTCAAGGCTTTGCCGGATGGCGTTGGGGCTGCTGCTTTGGGTAGCCGTGAGCGTTGGCTGGGCGGCAAGGCGGCGCTGAAGGTCGGCGATCTGGGCATCCAAAGCCTTGACCTGCGGAGCCTGCGGGGTGAGTCCGCCGGGCTGGATCATGCCGATGCGCTGGGTTTGCAGCGTTTGAATGCTGGTTTGCAAGGCGGCGACGGCGCTGTTGGTGGCCTGAAGCCGGGTCATAAGCGTGACTGGCTCGGCGCGGAGCAGGCGGCGGTTGGCATCAATCTGGGCGTGCAGGGTGGCGAGGCTGGCCTGCTGGGTCTGATACTCATTGGTGGACTGGGTGACGCGGGCGATCTGGTCATCGCGGTTTTTGGCGAGGTCGGCGACGTGGTTTTTCTGCTTGAAGGCCCGCAGGGCGGTCTCAGAAGCGAGCAGCTTCCGATGAGCGTCTTTGCCCTGCTTGAGAACAAACTGCCGGGCGTTCTCCATTTCGCCCATGTTCTGGCTGAGGTCCTGATTGATATAAAGCTGCAAGAGCAAGTTCGGGGCGGCGGCGGCGGCTTTGGGGTCGTTGGACTCGCCGGTGACTTCGACAACGTTGGTGTCTTTAACGGTGGCGACGGACAGGGACGCGGACCCGACCTGCTTCTGGACCTGGTCCAAGAGCGGCTGGGCTTGAAGGACTTCAATCTGGGTGTCCACAGTCTGCTGCTGGCTGAGCTGGAACAGCGACGACAGAGGGTTGCTGGAGTCGACGGTGTTGAGGTTGTACGAGGGGCCTTCCACCAGCATTTTGGCGCTGGCATCGTAGACGTTTTTAGCAAGAAGGGCCTGCACGACGCCGACGGCGGCAATCAGCACGAACGCCTGCAAAATGATCCAGCGCCGCCGCCGAAGAATGGCGATATATTCGTGCAGAGAAAAGCTGGAGGCAGTGGTGTCGGTGTCGGGTTGCATGAAGGGTTGAATGTGACCGGTTGGAAAGAGCGTCAGGCCCGAAACGGCGCGGGCAGGCTTTCTGCGGTCTTGCTAATTTCTATGTATGCAGAAATCGTGCCAAAACGGAAACCATCCCCGAATTGTGCATGATTTAATCCTGGAAACCAAAAAGTTATTTATAAAACTAATTGCTGCGATGGAGCCGGTTCCAGCGCCGCCGCCCGGTTGCCCTTCAGGAAGGGCCGCTCGCAGAAATGATAAAATACGCGCCCGGCGGCCAGGGCCAGCAGCAGGGACAGAAAAAGCCAGACGTAAGCAAGCATGTGGGGCAGATGCAGGCGCCGGACAATCTGGTTGAGCAGCCCCAGGCACAGCATATGGGTGAGGTACAGGCTGTAGGAAAACAAGCCGATTGTGGAAAGGCCCCGGATCACAGGCATCTTTGCCAGCCGAAGATCAAGACGATGCAGACCTACCAGAGCGGCGGCGAAGACGAGCGCAAAGGCAAACGTCAGGCGGCTCGGCTCTGCCACGGTCCCGATGAGAAGGTCCCACCGGGCAGCAAACAGCAGCATGAGGACGGCAATGCCGACAGCCCACAGACGAGGTCGTGGCTGACCTTCGTGTTTCAGCCAGTCGTACACCAGCACGCCGAGGCCGAACTGTGGCCACAGGTCAAACGGGAACAGCCGATACCGGGGCGCGGCGATCAGCACCAGCAGGGCCGCCGCCGTCAGCCCGTGCAGCAAAGTCAGCAAAAATGTCTCGCCTCGGCCCTTCGCGCAGAATACCGCCCCGCCAATGATCAGATAAAAGAAGACTTCGTGACAATTCCCCAGTGCTAAAGCACGGGGCTTCTAGCCTGTCAATGCAGGCAGGCTTTGTTGTCCCAAAGCCATAATGTTCACGGCGGCGTTCATGTCGCGGTCAAGCGAGAGGCCGCACTTC
>JAABUK010000710.1_pt1 | contig 68001 bp, 59 predicted proteins | sample 5559141 | NCBI WGS metagenome assembly JAABUK01 (sample SAMN10711869, study PRJNA513367) | rock metagenome | isolation source: Antarctica rocks | place: Antarctica: Victoria Land, Pudding Butte nord | collected 2016-01-03 | reverse complement strand
ACTTCAACCTGCCGCAGCAGATTCACAATCTGCTCCGCCGTATGCTTCGTTCCTCGCCTCATTCTTAGCTCCTCTTATTCCAGTTTTATCGCTTTTCAACTGGTACAAAAAAAGCCGGGCATTCCAGAGTCGGCCTCGCATCGCCAGCCCATCCCTGCCACTACACCCGCGCAGTAGAGCACCACAGTAGGCATAGCTGAGGATCGGTATATCAGCTACTTGACTGTCTCTTCGACCTTCGGCGTGACAGTATGCGCAGTTTCGCCGGGCTTGGTGACGTCCTCGGTGACACCCTTCATGCCATCTTTAAAACCGCGAAAGCCTTCGCCCAATCCCTTGCCCAGCTCAGGCAGTTTTTTACCGCCGAACAGCACCAGGACGACGACGGCAAGAACGATGAGATGCGTCGGTGTAAAAAGTTCACCCATACTGTTTCTCCCTGCTCTCCGCGAACGAAGAAGCATCCCGCGGCAACCTTCATTGTCGCACAGCGGTCTCTAGGTTGACATACGCCGCGGAGCCCGGGGCAGATGCCGGTGAGACGTTATATCTTGGAGATGCGGTAGACGCACGCGCCACACCTCGGGGCCGACTTGCCGGGAAGGAAGAAGATATTTTGACGATGATGTCCGAACCAAAGAGAGGTGGACCATACCAGCTTCGGTCACGCTCCGTGATGGCCCTGCTCCTCCTCTGCGTCGCTCCCTTAGCCGTAGTACCCGCCATGGCGCAGGGCAAGCTCGCCGCAGCGGCGCACGCGACCTACGATAATCGCTATGAAGTGTACGGCGGCGTGAATTTCATGAATTTCCAGGCCGGACAGAACCTGCCCAAGCGCATGAACTTTGCTGGCGCCGAGGCGATGGGAACGTACTGGCTGAGCGATCATCTCGGGGCGGCGATCGACTACCGTTTCGAGGGCGGAACTACCCCCGTCTTTGCGAACCCGATCTATAACCGCGTCGCCGTCTACCAGCAGATCGGCATGGCCGGCGTGCAGTATCGCGGTCCCAAAGGTCGCTACGCGGCGGTCGATTACCATGCCCTGGGCGGCGTCTCGCATGGCACCTTCGACTCGGCGACCACGCAATACCACGGAACTGCCCCAGCGCTTACCGCAACCCAGATTGGCCTGTACACCAACCGGACCAAGCCGATCTTCGCTGTTGGGGGCAGCGTCGATTTCAACTACTCGAAGAATATCGCCGTTCGCCTTCAACCCGACCTGATCCTCGAGCACTTCGGTACCGAGACACGCGAGTTTTTCGCCATCTCGGCCGGCGTGATCTATCGCTTCGGCAAGCGCTGAGCGAGAGAGTTCCCTGCAGCACAAGAGGCTGAGAGCGATGCTCCCAGCCTCTTTTCTTTCCTGTTGACGGCTTTTAGAAGGTGTTCTGCATGAACTCCGCCGAGACCGGGTTCTCGTACACCGAATAGTCCCGCGTCACCACGGTCAGACCGCTCGAAGAGACAAAGTAGTTCTTCTTGTCCTCCTGCGGATCGTACCCGATCACCGTTCCATCCGGAATGTGCACATCGCGATCGATGATCGCGTGGCGTATCCGACAGTGCCTGCCAATGTTGACGTGGGCAAAGATCACGCTCGAGTCGACGTCCGCATAGGAGTTCACGCGCACATCCTGCGACAGCACACTGGAGCGGACTACCGCTCCCGAGACGATCGATCCCGACGCGATAATCGAGTTGATGGCCATGCCGGTGCGCCCGGGTTCGCCAAAGACGAACTTTGCCGGCGGATACTGGTACGGCCGCGTCCGCATCGGCCAACTTTTGTCATAGAGGTTGAAGGTGGGCGATACCGTGGCAACGTCCATGTTCGCCTCGTAGTACGCCTCGAGCGTCCCCACATCGCGCCAATAGAGCGCGCCCTTGCGGTTCTCGTCGACAAAGTTATAGGCGTGCACTTTGTACCGGCCCAGCAGATTCGGAAGAATGTTGTGCCCGAAGTCGTGCTTGGAGTTGGGGTCCTCGGCATCCTTGGTCAGTTCCGGCAGAAGCACATCCGTGTTGAAGAGGTAGATGCCCATCGAGGCGTCCACCATCTCCGGGCTGTGCGGCGATCGCAGCGTCGTCTCCTTCGGTTTCTCAAGAAATCCGAGAACGTCGCCGTTTTTGGCCACATCGACCACGCCGAAGCTCGAGACCTCATCCGGCCGGATCGGCAGTGTGGCCAGCGTGACGTCCGCGCCTGAATCGCAGTGCTGCTGCATCATCAGGGCGTAGTTCATCTTGTAGATGTGGTCGCCCGAGAGGATCAGAACGTACTTCGGCTCTTCAGCGCCGATCGAGTAAATGTTCTGGTAAACCGCATCGGCGGTGCCCGAGTACCAGCTTTTGCTTACCCGCTGCATCGGCGGCAGAATCTCGATGAACTCGCCCAGTTCGCTCGCCACGACCGGTCCCCAACCCTCGCGAATGTGGCGGTTCAGCGAAAGCGCCTTGTACTGCGTCATGATGTAAACGTGCCGCAGGTCGGAGTTGATGCAGTTGGAGAGCGTGATATCGATGATGCGGTACTGCCCGGCGAAGGGAACGGCGGGCTTGGCGCGATCTCGGGTCAGGGGAAAGAGTCGCTCACCGGCACCACCGGCGAGGAGGACGCCTAGCGTATTTCGCATGTCCAGCTACCTCGATTTGCTGCGCATCCACCATAACCCATGGAACGCGTCACGTGCTTTCGGTCGAGGCTTCAAAGCTCATTAGGCAAAGAATGCGCGCCATACGGCACGCACTTCTCTTCCGTCCACACCAGTTCCAAGAGGCAGCTTGCCACGGAGCTCTTCCTAAGCCGGATGCGGTCGTCCGAAGACCGAGCGCGCCAACTCGCATTCTGCGCGGTAGCTTATTCTTCAGCGGTCCCGCTGCCTACGCCGTCCCTCGAACTTCCGCTATTCACGCTGATTCGCAGGGACTTGAGGAAGCTTAGGTCGTTGTTGGTGAAAGGCCCCTCGACCTGCACTTCCGTCGGTTCGGTCACGTCCGCGTCTTCGGCTTCTACTTCATTGAGGCCAATGGTCGCCTCCAACATCAGCAACACGTCGAAGCCCTGTTCGCGAATGTTCTTCACCACGCCCGCAATATCTTCCGACTCCGATACGGATTCGTGGATAGCCTCGCCTAACTTCTGGATCAACTTTTTGACCTGCTGATTCAATGCCACCTCCCGCTGCCCTTGTAGAAGAACGTGTCGACACGCATCGGGTATTCCCGGTCAACTCCAAGGCGGGAACGGCATTGCGCGCTTTTGAAGCTCATTCAAGAATACGCCTCGCTGAAGGGAGCTGCAACGCTGAATAGAGCTCCGTGGTTCACCTAAACCGTGGTGTGATGATCAGCCCAAGCCTCTTCCAACTCATGCGCCATTTCCTCTACGGGCTCACGCCGCTTTGTGCCCCAGACCAGAAATCCTGCCGCGGCCGCACAGACACCGCCAATCAACCAAAGAAAACTCTTCATCCCGCCCGACCTCCGCGAGTCGCTTGATTCGGCTCGATCTAACTGTGATGCAACGCACACGGAACGCGTTCGCAACAGCAACGACTTTTGCGTCGCCTTCCAAACCGATACACTTCCCCTATGGATTCCGTGCGTTTCGGTCGTGCCCTCGGCATCGGTGCCCGCCTCGCGGCAAAGACGCTGGTTAGCGCGGCGGATGCAGCAACGGCGCCCAACCCTTCAGCCCCCCAGGGTCGATCGGCTTCCCGGACTCAATCGGCCTCTCAGACGGGCTCCGCCCCCCAGACTCGGCCCTCCTCCGAATCCAGTCAGCCCCATGCCCCCTCGGCGCAGCTGCTCCCAAGCGCCGCCCAGCGCAACGGACAGAACGCCGCTCGGAGCAGCGGCCAAATTCGCAACACAAGGCGTGGCTTCGCGCAGGGCAGCCGTCGCTTTGGAGAGGCAGCATGGGGGCCGGTCGTGAAGCTTTCAGGGGTTCTCTGGCTTGAGTTCACCGGTGTCTTCTTCGGCATTTTCGCTCTCTTCGCCGCCGGAGGGGCATGGAAGCTGCGCGCCACCTTTCACCAAACGTCCGCCAACACCGATGGACGCACGCACTTTGAACTCGCTTTAGGGATGGCCATAGTCTTCGGCTACTTCTGCCTCAGCAGCTTCCTTCGCGCCAACCGCCGGAGCCGCCGATCTTGAAAATTCCTCAGATCGCTCCCCAGGCAGATGTCCGTGCAAGCACCAGGCCAGCTTCGACCGTCCGATCCCGGGTACGCCAGTGGTCGACGGCAGCCCTCAGCCTGCTGCTTGCGCCATCTCTCCTTCTGCTCTCACTGGACCTTCGCGCCGCCGCCCCACCGATGCCGAGCCGGCTCCCGCAGCGCATCCCTGACGTTCACACCACCAGTTTCTCCGGCGACCTTGTCGACCTGCCTGCCATGCTCCAGGGCAAGATCGCGATCCTGATCCTTGGCTTCAGCAAGGGTTCCCGCAACCAGGCCACTTTATGGGGACGACGGCTCCCCACCGACTACTTCTACTCGCCCGACGTCCTCTACTTTGAGATGCCCGTGCTTGAGGCCGTCCCCCGTCTTTTGCGCGGTGCGGTCCTGCGCTCGATTAAGTCCGAGGTCTCCGCCCGCTCGCAGCCGCACTTCGCTCCGCTCACAACGGACGAGCAGCGCTGGCGAACGGTCGTCCACTACAACCAGCCCGACGACGCGTATGTTCTCGTTGTCGACAGCAACGGTCTCGTTCAGGCACAGTTTCAGGGCGAGCCGACCGACGCCAGCTACCAGGAGATGAAACGCCGGGTGGAACAACTTCAATCAACCTCCGCGACGAAGTGACGAAGACCGATGCGGGTGGACTCGGAGAAGCAGCCCGCATCCACAGGACACACAAAGGAAGTTCGAATGGCCGAAGCTCTCGCAACCCTCCGCAAGACCGCTCTCAACGCAACTCACCGCGCTCACAAGGCAAAGATGGTGGATTTCGGGGGGTGGGATATGCCCGTCGAATACTCCGGCCTCATCGCCGAACACATGGCTGTTCGAACTGCCGTCGGCCTCTTTGACGTCTCGCATATGGGCGATATCCAGCTTCGCGGCCCGGGTTCGCTCGCCGCCGTCAATCAGCTGTGCATGAACGACGCCTCGAAGCTCCAGGTCGGCCAGGCCCAGTACTCCGCCATGCTCTACCCCAACGGGACGTTCGTTGACGATGTGATCGTCCACAAGCTTAGCGACAATGACTACCTCATCGTGATCAACGCGGGAACCCGCGAGAAGGATGTGACCTGGGTTCGACAGACGATTGGTGCCATGCCATCGGTCCACGTCAACGACTTCTCGGACTACTACACCCAGCTCGCCATTCAGGGCCCCCGCGCCCAGGAGACGCTCCAGAAGCTCACCTCCACCGATCTCAGCACGATCAAGAACTACTGGTTCACCTGGGGACAGGTCTCGGGCCTTCACAATGTGATGATTGCCCGCACGGGATACACCGGCGAGGACGGCTTCGAGATCTACATCCCCTCCGACGAACCCACCAGCCAGCGCGTCTGGAAGGAGATCCTTGAGGCTGGAGCGGAGTTCGGAATTCTCCCCTGCGGCCTTGGCGCCCGCAACACGCTCCGCCTCGAGTCCGCCATGGCTCTGTACGGCCACGAGATCTCCGACACCATCAACGTATTCGAGGCCAACCTCAACCGGTACGCGAAACTCGATAAGCCCGCCTTTGTTGGTCGCGCCTCCCTGCTCGACGTCCAGGTCAAGGGCGGACCCGACCGAAAGCTCGTCGGTCTCGAGATGATCGAACGCGGCATTGGTCGTGACGGCTACCCCGTCTGCACCCCCGACGGCACGCGCATTGGCGAAGTGACCTCCGGCTCTCCTGCTCCCTTCCTCAAGAAAAACATCGCGTTCGCCTACGTCACCGTTGGCCATGCCGCGACTGACACCGAGCTAGCCGTCGAGATTCGCGGTCAGCTCGTGAAGGCCAAGGTCGTCCCTACGCCCTTCTACAAACGCCCAAAAAGAGTCGCACCTGCTGATCGCTTGTAGCCTTCGAGCGCCAGCGTTGCCTCTCTTCGCTCCGGCTGCAATCCTCTACAATTTCTCTGGAGACTCTGACACCCATGCCTTACCCGGAAAAAAACAAATACACCAAAGAGCACGAGTGGATTGAGATTAACGACACCACCGGCATCATCGGCATCACCGACTACGCCCAGAACTCCCTCGGGGACATCGTCTTTGTCGATCTGCCCAAGGTCGGCGCCCAGATCCAGGCCGGCACCACGTTCGGATCGGTGGAATCGGTGAAGGCGGTCAGCGATCTCTACGCCCCCGTTACCGGCACCGTCACTGAGGTCAACGAGGCTCTCTCCTCCGCTCCCGAGGCGATCAATTCCGATGCCAACAATACCTGGATGGTAAAGATTGAGCTTACCGACGCGCTCGAATCCGAGAGCCTGCTCAGCGCATCGGACTATGACAAGTTCATCGCAGAAGAGACTGGACACTGAGCCATGCGCTATCTCCCAAAGTCCCCCGCGGACCGGACTGAAATGCTTGCCGACATCGGCGTCAACTCGATTGACGACCTGTTCTCCACCATTCCGGCCGAGTTCCAGCTGAAGCGTGATCTCTGCGTCCCCCGTCAACATGCCGAGTCTGAGATCGTCGACGCCTTCCGCAGCTACGCGTCGAGGAACGCCACCGGATACTCGAGCTTTCTCGGCGCGGGCGTCTACCGCCACTACAAGCCAGTGCTCATCGACGCGATCGTCCAGCGCGGCGAGTTCCTCACCAGCTACACCCCATACCAGCCCGAGATCGCTCAGGGCACTCTCCAGGCGATGTTTGAGTTCCAGACCATGATCTGCGAGCTCACCCGCATGGAGATTGCCAACGCCAGCATGTACGACGGCTCGACCGGCGCCGCGGAGGCTATCATGATGGCTGTCCGCGTGACCGGCCGCGACGCCGCTGTCATCGCCCGCACCGTCCACCCCGAGTACCGCGAAGTTATCCAAACCTACGCCCAGCACCAGCAGATCCCCACCATCGAGGTCGCCTTCACCAAGAACGGTCGGGTCGACCTCCAGGCCCTTGACGCGGCGATCACCGCCGACACCGCATGCGTGCTGATTCAAAGTCCCAACTTCTTCGGGACGATCGAGGATGTAGCCGCAATCGCCGAAGTCGCCCACAAGAAGGGCGCTCTCCTCATAGTCAGCATCGCCGAAGCCGTCTCGCTCGGCATCGTCCGCCCACCTGCCGAGGCCGACATCGTCTCGCTCGAGGCCCAGAGCTTCGGCGTGGCCCTCAGCTACGGCGGTCCCTACTGCGGCGTGATCGCCTGCAAGGAAAAATTCCTTCGCCAGATGCCCGGCCGGCTCGTCGGGGAGACGAAAGACATGTCCGGCAAGCGCGGCTTCGTCCTCACCCTTTCCACCCGCGAGCAGCACATTCGTCGCGAAAAAGCCACCAGCAACATCTGCACCAATCAGGCGCTCGTCGCCCTGATGGTTACCGTCTTCCTTACCATCTATGGCAAGGAAGGGTTGCGCGAGCTCGCCGAACACAACCTCGCAAAGGCTAAATTCACCAGCGACACTCTCACCGAAGCGGCTGCCGCTAAGATCCTTTTTGACGGCGCTCCGCGGTTCAACGAGTTTGTCCTCGATCTCCCCGACTCCGCCGAAGAGACCAACGCCGCCCTGCTTGAGCACAAGATCATCGGCGGCCTCTCGCTTGCAAAGTGGTACCCCGAACTGGGCCCAAACGCCAGCCTCTGGTGCGCGACCGAGGTCACTACCCGCAAGGAGATCGAAGCCGCCGCCGAAGCCCTCACCGTCTCCATTCCCGCCGACGCGGTCAGGTAGCCGTGGACATCTCTTCGTTAGAAGGCAGGGAGCTCACCGCGGTCGAGTTCGTTCTGGACTATGTCCAGTTTCGCTTCGATGAACCGGTCCTCACTCTTTACGAGTGGCCCAGCCTCCTGCTCTCCGACTTCTCGCTCGCCCACGGCGAACCCGAGTACCGCAACGGCCTCTGCGCCCAGATTGGCGAAGAGGTTGAACTCGCCACCCTTGAGGAGGGCGACTCGCTCACCGTCAAACTCGCCAGCGGTGTGGTCATCGCACTCTCCCTCCGTGAAGAAGACCTTACCGCACCGCAGGCGGGAGCCTTCTCCGAAACCGGCTTCGCTAGCGATCAGGAGGAGTTTTAGTGGCCCGTACTCTTTCCTTCCCCGGCGCACCTTCGTGCCCCCTAGTAGTTCGTGTGGTGAAGCTTGCAGTTTCCGCTCAAGAGGTCTCCCATGTCCGATAAATTTGTAGGCACCCCCAAGAAAGCCACCACCCACGTCAGCCAGAATGAAGACCTGATCTTCGAGAAATCCTCGCCCGGCAAAAAGGGCTACCGGATGGCCGAACTCGACGTCCCCGCCATCGATGCCGCCACGCTCCTGGGCGACACAGTCCGCAAAGACCTCGGCGTCATGCCCGAGCTCTCCGAGATCGAAATCATCCGCCACTTCACGCGGCTGTCGACGTGGAACTACGCCATTGACCTAGGCATGTATCCCCTCGGCTCCTGCACCATGAAGTACAACGGCCGCGTTAACGAGGCCGTCGCGCGCCTCGAGGGCATCGCCGAGGCCCACCCCTACCAGCCCGAGAGCCTCTCGCAGGGCGTGCTCAGCATCATGAAGACCCTCTCTGACGCCCTGATCGAGATCACCGGCATGGACGCCATCACCCTCCAGCCCGCGGCCGGCGCCCACGGTGAATTCACCGGCATCCTGCTCGTTCGCGCCTTTCACCAAGCGCACGGCAACCCGCGTAAAAAAATCATCATCCCCGACTCCGCCCACGGCACAAATCCCGCGACCGCCATCGTCTGCGGCTACCAGGTTGCCAACCTCAAGTCCAACCCCCAGGGCATGGTCGACGTCGCCGAACTCGAAAAGATGGTCGACGAGGATACTGCCGCCCTCATGCTCACCAACCCCTCGACTATCGGGGTCTTCGAGTCCGACATCCACAAGATCGCCGACATCCTCCACGCCAAGGGCGCGCTCCTCTACATGGACGGAGCCAACATGAATGCCCTCGTCGGCAAGACCCGCCCCGGCGACTTCGGCGTCGACGTAATGCACCTCAACCTCCACAAGACCTTCTCCACCCCCCATGGCGGAGGCGGCCCCGGCTCCGGCCCTGTCGCCTGCAAGAAGATTCTCGAGCCGTTCCTGCCTTCGCCCATCGTCGTCACGCGTCCGAACGGAGCGTTCTCGCTTGAATACAATCGCCCCCAGTCTGTCGGCCGCGTCCGGATGTTCTACGGTAACTTCGGCATGTTCGTCCGGGCCCTCGCCTACATCATGGCAAACGGCCCGGACGGCCTCCGCCAGACCACCGAGGACGCCGTCCTGAACGCCAACTATATTCGCGCCAAGCTCGAAGGCACCTTCGATCTCCCGTATAAGACGCGCACCCTCCACGAGGTCGTCTTCTCCGACAGGCTCCAAGCGAAGAACGGCATCAAGACCGGTGACATGGGCAAGCGCATGATCGACTACGGCTTCCACCCGTACACCACCAGCTTCCCCATGATCGTTCCGGGCGCCATGATGATCGAGCCGACCGAGAGCGAGTCCCGCGAAGAGCTGGATCTCCTGATTGACTCCCTCAAGCAGATCGCTCGGGAGGCCGAAGAGAACCCAGAGCTCATCAAAACCGCCCCCCACACCACGCGGCTCCAGCGCCTGGACGAGACTTCGGCGGCTCGCAGGCCCATCCTCCGCTGGAAGGCCCCCGTCGCGGCCACCTCGCTCACCCCGGATACGGCCGCCAGTGAGTGGTAGGCATCCGCCAGAGAGGAAACAGAGCTAAACCGGGATGGCGACAGCGATACCCGACCACGCTAACCCGGCCCTCCTTTGCGACCGAGTGCTACTGGGCGGCAACGGTTACGTAGCGATCGCTGGACTCCCACTTGATGTGAAGTTCCGTCGACTTTCCTTTGGTGTTCTCGAAGCTGATCGACATCGTCTCCTGCGGCTTCGCGAGGGGGTTGCCGATCATGGGTGTGCGGCCTAGATCCATATCTTCCTTGTAGACGGTTCCCCACTGTCCGGTCTGCTTGTTGACGATCAGCATCCACGTGTCCGCAGTAGGAAGCGTGTACAGGGTGTAGGTTCCGGCCGGCACTGTCAACGTGCCAATCTTCAGATCGGCGGCGGTGACGAGGGTGGTCGCCGGATTCGCGCCGGTGCGCCAGACCTTGCCGTATGGCACCACGTCGCCCATGATCTTCCGCCCCCGTGCCGAGGGCGCGTTGTAGCGGACGACTACCTTTTTGCCATCGAGCGAGACGTCGGCGGTGGCCGCCGGGCTTGGCAAAGCCTTCTTTGCCGATGACGCATCCGCTTTCATCTCCGGCATAGGGGTGTTCGGCTCCTGGGCGGCTGCGCTTGAAACCATCTGAGCACAACACGCGGCACTGAAGAGCGTAGAGCAGGCGAGCAAAGTAAGAGTTCTTGGAAGCATGAGAGGTCCTCGATAAGGAGATGCTGCGGTAGACAGAGCTCCGCTACCTGATGCTGGGCCACCGTTCGAAGTCTGTCAATGGAGCTCTTCTACGGGTTTGACCGTGCTACCTTAAGGCCATGCGCCCGTAGCTCAGCTGGATAGAGCGGCAGCCTCCGAAGCTGTAGGTCAGAAGTTCGAATCTTCTCGGGCGCACCATCCTCCCACACCAAGCTTTACCTCATGCCCCGCCCCGGCGTAACTCTTTCGTCTTCAGCACAATCAGGTATTCGTAAAAGGACTGCAGCGTCGCATAGGTGACGCCCGCTGAGCCATCGAGAAGAGCGCCTCGCACAAACATCATATAAAGCCATTTGAGCAAAGGCCGGCCAGGAAGCCGGTAGAAGATCGCCTTCTGATGAAGGCGCCGCTCCAGGAAATTCCTGGACGTAAGCGCAACCCAAAGCGAAGGTTGGTTGAGGCCCTGCTGCCGGAAGATCAGATCAGCTTCCATCTTCGAGTAAAGATCATGTTTCCTGACCCAATGTCCTATGCCCTTTGAAAAAGGGAAGTGATCAAGCGGGCCCCTGAGAGCTTGAACACGTCCGCTGACCTGCAAAACCTCATTGATGGAACGGCTGTAGTGAGCCTGCGCAGGCCTCACCAGACGCAGGTAGAAAGGCGAGATCTGCGCGTGTTTCAGCCAGGAGCCAAACAGGTAATCCCGACGCCGAACCGTGTATCCGCCAATCTCTAGCGGTGCGCTTGCAACCACTCGCTGCATCTCCTGACTGAGAGCAAGCGTGGGTCGCTCGTCCGCGTCCAGGAGGAAGACCCAGGGATGGCGAAACGAGATACTCCTGAGCGCTGCGTTGCGATGCGTGGCATAGTCGTCGAAGACGCGCTGATGGATGGTCGCGCCGCCCCTCCATGCAACGTCGAGAGTGCCATCCTCGCTGAAGGAATCAAAGACGTGAACGTCATCGGACCAGCTTACGGAGGCCAGGCACTCCGGAAGGTCCTGCTCCTCGTTGCGCGTAAGAATGAGAACCGAAATCAAGCAGATGTCCTGTAGTTATTCTGACCTCGGTTCCGTGGTGGCCGGACGAGCATGTTGGTAGCGACGTCGACCCTCTCGTCGCGCTTACGGCAGGGGTACGAAGGCGGTTTCCAACACACCGCCACGTTTCCTTAGGATGGGGAAACCTGTATGTAAGGCGCGACTAACGATCTCGGCTGGAGTAAAAAGACCTTTGCGCCCAGGGCTCAGCCCATCTGCTGCAAGGCCTTTTGAGCGTCCTTGCCTGCTTCCGATTCAGGGGCCAGTGTCGCTGCTTTCTTCAAATGAAGCGTTGCGTTCGCGGCGTCTGACAGTTTGCTGTAGGTCATCCCCAGGTGGTATTGAATCGCGGCATCGTCAGGAGCGGCTTTGACCGCCTCTTCGAGGAGGTCGCGGGCGGAAGCATAAGTTCCCTTGCTGTAGTAGACCCAGGCCAGGGTGTCGGCGGTACTGGGCGAGTTCGGTAACGATCTGCGCGCGGTCTGAGCATAGTTAAGGGCCACGTCTGTGTTTTGACCGCCCTCGACCATCAGATAGGCGAGATTGTTTGCCGCGATAGGCTGTTCCGGCTCAATCTGAAGCGACTTTTTATAGGACTCCATTGCGGTGTCTTTGGCGCCGATTCCCTGTTGGAGAGTTCCAATGATCGCATAGGCTGCGGCGTCATTCGGGTGAGTCTTCAGCCACTGCTGCCAGCCCTCGATCGCCTTGTTCGCATCTCCGTGGGCGAGCTGAGCACGGGAGTAGGCCATGACGGCGGTACCATCGGCAGGGTTCAGCTGCATCGCTTTCTGCGCCGCATCGAGAGACGTGTTCGCATCTCCGGCCCGTAACTCGAGTTCTGAAAGCTGCACGTACATCTGACTATTTGCCGGAGCTTTCGAGATCTGTGCTTGAACTCGCGAGACGGCTTTCTGAAGCTGCTTCTCCGATAGGTCCATCGACACCAACGCGCCGAGCGCACGGTCGGAGCCCGGGTTTAGAGTAAGCGCCTGCTCCAGCATTGGTCTGGCCTCGGCAAACTTCTTCTCGACCACAAGCAGCTGGCCCATCTCAAGGTACGCAGCCGAGTTCTTGGGATCGATCTTAATCGCTTGGCGGAAGTCTGCGTCAGCTTTGTCGTTGTGCTGCTGGGAGGCTTCGGACATCCCTCTCCATATGTAACCGATGGCGCTCTGGGGGGCTATGGCGATGGCTTTTTCGGAGACCTGTCCGAGGAGGGCTCCGTCATTACGACGTATGGCCGTCTGCGCCAGGCCGTCTGCCGCCTCCAGGCTCGTTGGGCTCATCCTCATCGCCTCACTGAAACTCTGCTGTGCTGTGTTGAGGTCCCCTTTGCCAAGCGAAGCTCTGCCCAGCCATATCTTGACCTGCACGTTATCAGGATTGTTCTTCGCTGCTTTTTGCAGGACATCGAAGGCTTCGCTACTTTTTCCGTCGTTCAGCAGGAGGATGCCGTTAAGAACCGCGACTCCGGGATCCGAGGAGTCAGTTTTCACCAGCCCGGCGACCACTGATTTGGCTGCCGGGAGATCCTTTTTGGCTACAAGGAGACGAGCGTAGGCGAGCTTGATCGGCGTGCTTTTGGGGTGCTTTGCTACCAGCTCGGAGTAGACAGAGACTCCCCGGTCGATCTCCCCGGTGCGCAAATAGTAGCTCTCCAGAACCTCTCCGCCCGTGCTCGTATCGCCCAGATCCTCCGTAGCTTGCCGGAGTGTGGCTTCGGCGTTGGCTTTGTCGCCCTGGCGGAAGTAGAGCTGTGCCAGGTTGATTCGTGCCGCCAGGTTCTTGGGATCACCAGCGACCGCAGCCTTGAGCTGATCGAGAGCTCCCGCGGTGTCACCCTTCCGCTGCAGCATGGAAGCTAGAGCAAGGTGAGCTGTTGCATTGGTCGGATCGAGTGACACCGCTTTGTGAAGTTGCTCCTCCGCAGAACCCGACTGCCCCGGATCGGATCCCTGGAGAAGACCCAGAGTGGTATGGAAGGCCGCTTTATTGGGATCGAGAGCAAGAGCACGCTGTATCTGCGTCAGTGCAGTTGCCCGATCGCCTTTGACCGCGGAGATAGTCGCCAGGAGCGCGATAGCATCGGCATCGTCACTCTTGATGGCGAGAACAGCATTCGCCTGTTCGGCTGCGCGATCCGGTAATTTACCCGCAAGGAGAAGGTTTCCGAGATCGATTCTTGCCTGAAGATTTCCTGGCTGGAGAGCGACCGTGCGGCTCAGCTCAGAATAGGCAGGCATAACAGATCCCATCTTCAGGTAGACCGAACCGAGCTGGTAGTGAGCTTCCGCGAAGTTGTGATCCACCTTAAGGGCATTCGAGAACTGGATGGCAGCTTCTTTGTACTTCGCCTGTGCTGCATATCGCTTGCCACTCTCGAGATACTTCTGCTTCTGGACATTGGGATCGTGATGGCATCCTGTCACAGTACCCATTAACACTAGGCCGGTCAGAGCTGCCGAGAGATTGCGGGCGGCCGGAGCTAATAGCTTCTTCATTGCGATTCCCTTCACGTTCTGTCGAACAAACTAATCTGTATTCAGCCCGGACTCGGTACGCAGACCCTCAACGACGCCTGAGGAGCGGTCCCCAAATTTAGGTCGGAATGAAACGAGGAAGCTGGGTTGCCATCAGCTGGGCGAACCCGATGGCTCGGTCGCGGGCAGCACTGACTGGCTCCGATGCGCCGATCGGAGTGATAACTCGGACGAGGGCGCCGTCAGTTCTGTTCAACCGAATCGCGTCTGCGATGAGGTAAGCCTTTGACACATATTCATTCGCTACACTGCGTCCGTGAGCCTGGTACCAGTAGAGAACAAACTGCCGGGACTCCCCGTTGCTGATGACGTACTCGCCGACCTGATAGTTTTTTCCGTTCGCGGCCTGCATGTTGGTGTAGCGGGAAGACTCGAAGGTCCACCCCGCGCCTGGAAGGCAATGCTGAGGCGAGTGGATCGTCTGACCCGTTCGCTGGGTGGGAAAGTATCCGATAAAGAGCCCGACCGATGGAACGGAGCTCTTTCCCTCCCCCACATCGTAGACACGGTTGAGGAAGTCACCTTTCCCGAGAATCTGCAGTACCTGATCGTCGATCGGCTCGTCCCGGCTGGACCAGGGACCGATGTGCTTGGGCATCTGGCTGATGGGCTCGCTTTGCGGAACCTTATCCACGTCGCCGCGGCCATTCAGGACGAGCGCTGTCGAGGCCAGCAGGCAAACCACAATCCAGTATCGAAGCTTATTCATGACACCTTTCGTTGGGGGCGAACGACAAGCATCACCCGGTGGAGAAGATAGAGAAAGGTAAGTGAGATGACAAACATCACCCAACCGGAGAACTCGTGGAAGAAACCCTCTCCCTTGGCCGGGTCCCAATACTGAACACAGAGTCCCGTTCCAACGATGCGCAGAGCGTTGGCAGCGACCGCGATCGGGATGCTCGCCAGTGCCAGAAACCAGCGGCGTCCAGTCGTCTGTTCAAGGAAGTATCCGTAGAAGACGGCCAAGGTGAATAGGCTCATAAGGGAGCGTATTCCGCTGCACGCCTGGGCCACTTCGAGCTTCATCACCGGCAGCTGGATGACGTTCCCCTCCCGAAAGACTGGAACACCAAGAACGGGAAGGATAACGCTTGCCACTCTTGAGGCAAAGAGCTGTAGAGGAAAGGTGATCTGATTGAAGACGATCTCCGGGAAAGGGATGGCGAGGAGGAGCACTGCCAAGGGAAGTCGGACCTCGCGCAGCACAGCCGCTCCGAAGAAGATCCAGATCATCCCGGCAAGGATCAAAACAAAGGAGATCCGCGAAAGGAAGAGCTCCGCACCGTATACCCCGAAGAAGACGGTGGCGATGCCGAAGATTACCAAGGGGAGACCGGCCCAGGTGGGTTTCAGCGGCGTCGCTCGTATTGCCTTGCGTTTATCCCAAAGGATAAAGGCTGAAAAGAAGGGTACGAGGAACCCATGGGAGTAGTCGGCGATCTGATACCAATCGGTGACGAGTTTGATCCCAATCCGGAAGTAGATTGCCACTAGTAAAACAGCCAGGAGACATCCTGCCGCGAGACCTCGATTGCCCAGGGTGGAGCGAAGGCCGCGCTCTGAGACGACGCGATCTCCGGTCGCTACTCCAAGGAAAGCTGGGCTCGCGGTGCTGTAGTGGTTGGTTTCGACGCCGCCTGTGACCATATTCACTGTCGTTTGACTCACGCCGTAACCATAGGCAATCTGAGTGCCATCAGATGTCACAGGATTGCGAGAGTCTCACAGCCTTTCGAAACGGAAGTATACGCCCCAGGGACGGAAACTTTTTTCTCTTTCGGCCCGCACTCTGCGCACTTTAGTTGCAGAAACAAAACCAGCAAAATAAGCCCCGTCGCCTATACTGGGGGGACCTCTGATGCTGCTACTTCCGCTGAGGGAGTGTGCAGAAGATTGGCTTCGTCGTAGTTTGGTACGTGAATTGCAGTGAAAGCCTTGGGATTCGTACGATGGAGCTTGATGTTAGGTGGCTCCGATTTTCGGCAGGGTGCCGATGGATGAGAGTAAGCAAATGAAAATCACACATGGGATCAGCTGCGCGATTCTCGTTGCATCTTCTGTTGCGATGTTGGGTCAGCAGCAGCCCGCAACGCCCGACCCCCAGGAGAATCACCCGACGTCCCAGCCATCGCAGGTTCCCGCAGCAACGCCGTCAGCGCCCGCTGCGGCGCCGGGACAGGCGCTGCCTCCGACTGAGGTAAAGATTCCCGCGGAGTCGCAGCAGACGCCCTCGTCCGCGACATCTCCTGCTTCAGGAGCCAAGACCGCGGGGGTCGACAACGCCCGATACATCATTGGCCCGGAGGACGCGCTTCAGATTAGCGTCTGGCGTGAGCCTTCACTTTCGGGGAACCTTCCCGTCCGGCCGGATGGGATGATCTCAATGGTGCTTCTCGGCGACCTTCCAGCTGCCGGAATGACGCCGACGGCGCTGGGGGCCGATATCACTCAAAGGCTGCGCAAATATTTTCAAGACCCTCCCAGCGTCACCGTTCAGGTGATGGCTGTAAATAGCCAGAGAATCTACATGATCGGCGAATTGGGCCATGTTGGCCCGGTGCCGCTGTCGTCCGGAATGACGCCGCTGCAGGCTATCGCCACCGCTGGCGGACTCTCGCCTTTCGCCAATTCAAAGCACATTTACATTCTGCGCGGCAGTGGAGCGTCGCAACAGAAGATCCCGTTCAACTATAAGCAAGCCCTGAAGGGTGAGGACCGTCAACCGATCGTGCTTCGTCCGGGCGACACGATCGTTGTCCCATGAGGTCTTGCATGAAGACACACATCTTGCTTCTGACTCTTTTGGCTCTGCCCTGCTCCCTATGGGGTCAGGCGACTCCAACGGCCTCCGTCCAGCCGGTGACCACCTCGGGCATGAACTTTCCCGCCATCAACGGGAATTTTCAGTACGGTTTGACTGCTGCGGAGGTGATTCAAAGGGGCTACTCGAACAATGGCACGAATGCGTCGACGAGCCTCTCAGGAGATCTGGCGTACACCTCCAAAAGCGAACGCCACCCCTCCAGCTTGATCTACGCTGGAGGCTTGCAATTCGGAAACTACTCTGGCCGTACTGTCACATTCTTTCAGAGTCTTGGTGCCTCCCAGAGCTACATCACGCGGAGCTGGGTATTCAGCCTCTCGGATTCTCTGAGTTATCTCCCACAATCGCCGACGGTAGGACTCTCTGGCATTCCAGGGACAGGCGACCTTGGCCTAAATCCTGTGCAGAATGGGCTTGAGCCTTCACAGAACATCCTTTCCATCGGAAATTCGCGGATCAGCAACTCTGTTAGCGGCAGCGTAGAAAGGCGGCTGGACGCTTTTACCTCAGTGAGCGGGGGCGCGAGCTACGGAACTCTTGGATTCTTCGGGAATGGCGGTCTGGGCAGTAGCCAGATTTCGGCGAGCGTGGGGATAAACCGACGACTTGATGCCCGAAGTTCGGCGTCACTCTCAGCGACCTACGGCATCTTCAAGTTCGGCAGCCTCGGCAACGGCGCTTCCTTTGCTACACGGGGGCTTAGCGCCAGCTATCAGCGGCAACTTTCGCGCTCCCTAAGCGCCAGCGTGTCTGGCGGTCCAGAGCATATCAACAGTTCCAGCGTTCTCGGAATTCCTTCCCGGCTCACCTATACCGCGGGAGCAGGGCTGAGCTATGCCGTGCGCATCTACAACGCGAGTGTGAGTTACAGCCGCGCCATCAACGGCGGGGGCGGAGTTCAGCCTGGTGGCATCTCGGATAGTGTCGTCGGGGTCCTCCAACGTCCCTTCGGAACGGCGTGGGCGGCCTCCGCAAACGTCGGCTACTCGAGAACTCAGGGGTTGTCGAATACTCCGACTCCGGTAAATCTTGCTCTCGTCGGTGTGACGACCACCGGCAACTACGATAGCGTCTTCGCCGGCGGTCAGGTGTCCCGCCGGATCAGCCGGTCGCTTTCCGCTTACGGAAGCTACACGGCTCTCACTCAGAGTTACACCCTGACACAGGTCTCGCCCGTGGCGCTCAATGGAATTGTCCAGAGCTTTGCGATTGGAGTGTCCTATTTTCCCCGCTCTCTTCATTTGGGGCAGTTTTAAGGAGTCATTATGCTTGGTCATCGAACTTTGGGTCTCGAAGACTACACCTCGATTCTGAAGAAGCGCTGGTGGATTCTTGCCATTCCAGCCATCACCTTCCCCATCCTTGCCTACGCCGCAAGTTATCTCGTCGATCCACAGTACCTTTCGCAAGAGCTCGTGCTTGTCGAGCAGCAGAAGGTTCCAGATAAGTACGTCACGCCCGTGATCGCAGAAGATCTAAGCGGCCGCCTATCCTCGATGAAAGAGCAGATCATGAGCCGCTCGCGACTGGAACCGATCATCACTCGCCTAAATCTGTTTGCAGATCAAAAGGCGTCCATGGATGACCGGCTTGACCAGATGCGAAAGGCAATCGACATCAAGCCGATCCAGTCCTCGACGACCCGCGGCGTCCCCGGATTTTTTATCAGCTTCAAGGCAAGCGACGCCCGTACGGCACAGACGGTCTGCTCCGAGATCACCTCCATGTTCGTCAATGCGAACCTGAAGTCGCGCGAGGACTCCGTGCAGGGCACGACTAACTTCCTGAAAAAGCAGCTTGACGATGCCAAGCGCAGCCTGGACGAGCAGGACGAGAAGCTTGCGAAGTTCGAGCAGGAGTACGTCGGCAAGCTTCCAGGTCAGGAAGAACCCAATCTCAACATGCTCACGAGCCTGAACACGCAACTCGACGCGGCGACCCAGTCGCTCGCGCGCATGCAGCAGGATCTCAGCTATGGGCAGACGGTGCTTGCACAGCAGACACGCGAGTTCCAGACACCGGAGACTCAGAGGGTTGCGCCGCAAGCTCAGCAGCAGGAGCTGCAGCAACTGCTTGCGCAGGAAGCAGACCTTGCCGCGCGGTATACCGCCGATTATCCCGATGTTGTGACGATCCGGCGGAAGATCGCCGACCTGCGGCATGAGATGGCCCAGGCTCCCCCGCCGCCAGTCGCCACCCCGAGCTCAGCCCCCCGGAATGAACCCGCTTCCATCCTGCAGCTCCGCGCGCAGATCAAGGCTGAGGAACTCGCGATTGGGCAAAAAAAACACGATCAGGCAGCGATTCAGGGCCAGATCAGAACCTACCAGGATCGAATCTCAGCCAGTCCCGTCGTGCAGGAGCAGTACAAAAAACTGACTCGCGATCACCAGGTTGCACAAGGATCGTATGACACCCTGCTCAAGAACATGCAGGACGCCAAGATGGCAGCCGATCTCGAGCGGACCCAGCAGGGAGAGCAGTTCAGTATCATGGACCAGGCCAGCCTCCCCGAAGCTCCTACCTCTCCCAAGCGCCCGGTCTTTGCCGCTGGCGGTCTGGCTCTGGGGCTTGCACTCGGCCTGGGAATCATCGCCCTTCTCGAATATCGGGATACGGTTCTTCGGTCCGAGCGCGACATCTGGGCCTTCACCAAGCTTCCTACTCTCGGTACGATCTCTCTGCTCGAGGATCTGGCGCCGGCGACAGTAAAAACAAGGCGAAGAATCTTCGGTCGCCGTAAAGATGTTTCCACCAACACCCCCGTTTTGACAGCGGGTGGATAACTGACATGTACAAGACCTTCTTCAAGCTCCAGACCAGTCCCTTTGGAACCAGTCCAGACCCGCGGTTCCTCTACATGATGCCGCATACGCGGGAGGCGCTCGCCTGCCTCGAGTACGGCATCTCCGCTCGCAAGGGTTTTACGGTGCTGACCGGCGAGGTCGGAACGGGCAAGACGACCCTTCTGCGACGCGCTCTGAGCTCCTTCCGCGACCGGCGCGTCTCGACCTCCTTCGTCTTTAACCCGCGGCTTGACGTCATCGACTTCCTCGAATTCGTCATCACCGACTTTGGGCTCATCCCTGCGTCCCGCACAAAATCGGGCATGCTACTGCAGTTGAATCGATGGCTGATCGAGCGATATCGCATGGAAGAGACCTGCGTCGTCGTCGTAGACGAAGCGCAGAATCTCTCCTGGGACCTGTTGGAGGAGATACGCCTGCTCACAAATCTCGAGACCTCTTCGGAGAAGCTGCTCCAGATCGTCCTGTCTGGCCAGCCTGAACTCGAAGAAAAGCTTCGCCATCCCAGCGTTCGTCAGCTTCGTCAGCGAGTGTCCCTTTGGTGCCGCACGCAAGCGCTAACGGACGCGCAAACGCACGCTTATGTTGCGGAACGTCTTCGGATCGCGGGAGCTTCCTGGCCGCTCTTCTCCCCCACCGCCCTGGATCTGATTCACAGGTATAGCCGTGGCATTCCGCGGCTCATCAATCTGATCTGTGAGCACTCCCTTATCGTGGCTTACGTCGAACAGGCGCGGCAGGTGACGAACAACATGGTAGAGGGTGTCGCTGTTGAGCTGGAGCTTGAGACACAGCCGTTTCTCATATCTACCGCGGCGATGGGCGGGAGCATACCCGTGGCGAGATCGAATGAAACTCAGAACTTTGGAACGGGGCTCGGACAAGAGAGCACAGGAAGGCGAGATCGATGAGCCGCATCTACGAAGCACTCCAAAAAGCAGAGTCGGAGCGCGGCAGCGATCCGAAGCGACCGGAACTCAACTCTTCAGTGGCTGTCGCCGAGTACGACATTCCCATGGGCCCTGTAGAGCCAGTTGAGTCTGCGACCAGACCGTCGGACGTCTTTGCGACGCATGCCTCCGCTCCCCTGTCATCCTTTGCGCTCGACCTCAGTAGCGTAAGGGAGACGCCCTGGTCACCCGATCTCCGGCAATTGCCTGCACTCTTGGAACGCGGCCCCGCCGTAGAACAGTTTCGGAGTCTGCGCTCCCGTATCTACGAGATGCGCGAAATAAAGGCGCTCAAGTCGATCCTGATCAGCAGCGGTATGCCTCAGGAAGGCAAAAGCTTTGTCGCAACAAATCTCGCAATCAGCCTGGCTCGGAACAAGAACGCCAAGGTGCTGCTGATCGACGGCGATATGCGTCGGTATACCGTGCATCAGCTGCTTGGATGTGAGGCGCAGCCGGGTCTCGCCGACTATCTCGCCGGCCGGTCGACAATCGTCGAGGTCATGCAACGCCCCGAAGCCGCTTCAATTACGGCGACAGCAGGAATTCGAGTGGGAGGTCTCTCCTCGTTGACGTTCATCGCAGGTGGCAACGGCGGTGACCGCGCTGCTGACCTCTCGAACAACAATCGTTTTGGAGAGCTCATGACCGCCGTCTCGCCGCACTTCGATTGGATCATCATCGACTCTTCACCGGTTTTGCCCGTTTCGGACGCGGTGAATCTCTCCCGCTTCTGCGATGGCGTTTTGCTCATCGCGCGCGGCGGCCTGACCGAGTACACCGATGCTCAGCGGGCGCAGCATGAGCTCAAGGGAGCTAATGTCCTCGGGTTTGTGCTCAATGCTGCGCGGAAACCAGCTCAGGTGGGCACTTACTACGGGTACGACCCTCGCCAAGAGAGCGAGTAAGACGGAGAAAGAAGCTCGATGATACGGCTATTCAACGTCTACTATCCCACCCGCACCATCGTCCTTCTGCTCTGTGAGACGCTTATCGTCAGCGGCTCCTTCCTTCTAGCATCCCGAATGGTTTTAGGGCAGGATACGTATCTCGTTCTGAATTATGAGTATGGCTTCCTAAAGATCCTGACGCTCACCGTTCTTACGCTGCTGTTTTCCTACTACTTCGATCTTTACGAACCGCAGCGCATCTCGGAGCGTTGGGAGATCTACTTCCGACTTCTTCTGGTGCTCGGTTTTCTATCCTTCTTCCTTTCCGCTATCACTTACTTCTTCCCCGAGGCGGACATTGCGCACTCGGTCATTCTGCTTGGTCTCGCCTTTCTAACGGCAGCTCTGGTTCTATGGCGAGGCGCCTACGAATGGATGATCGGTCAGAAGGCGTTTCGGGAGCGCGTCTACGTTCTAGGCGGGGGTGAGCGGGCTCAGACCATCGTCGACATGCTCAAGACGCGTCGGGACGCCGGCATGGAAGTTGTTGGATGGGACCCGCTGTCCGAGGGCGCGAAGGAAACCCGGGAACTCTTCGCTCCAGCATTGGAGCAGTTCCGCGGCCCCAAGCCGGGCATCGATCGCGTGATTGTCGCAATGCAGGATCGGCGCGGATCGCTCCCGGTTCGGGAGCTGTTGAACCTTCGCTTCGACGGGGTGGTAATCGAAGACGCCTGCGACCTGCTGGAACGCCTCTCAGGCAAGCTTTTGTTGGACGGTCTGCGGCCCTCGAACTTCATCTACAGTGAAGGTTTCCGAGTAAAGCCATCGCAACAGATCGCTCGCCGCATCGTCTCGACGCTGGCTGCCGCGACAGGCCTTCTGCTCTTTCTGCCTTTTCTCCCAATCGTCATGCTATTAGTTCGCCTGTCATCGCCCGGTCCTATCTTCTTCAAGCAGACCCGTGTGGGGCTGGGTGGCCGTACCTTTCAAGTCGTCAAATTTCGCACAATGCGAACAGACGCCGAAGCGTCGGGAGCCAAGTGGGCCACTAAGAACGATCCCCGCGCCACGCGAGTCGGGATGTTCATGCGGAAGACCCGATTGGACGAGGTACCGCAACTCTGGAACGTTCTCCGAGGAGATATGGGCTTCGTTGGCCCTCGTCCCGAGAGGCCCGAGTTCGTGCCATGGCTCTCGGAACAGATCCCCTACTTTGATCTGCGGCACATGATTCGTCCAGGCCTCACCGGATGGGCTCAGGTTCGGTACGGATATGGTGCAACGCTCGCAGAGACTCGTGAGAAGCTCGAATACGATCTCTACTACATTAAGCACATGTCTCTTGGGCTGGACCTGCTCATCATGTTCGAAACGATCAAGACCATTCTTCGCCGTCGCGGCGCCCAGTAGATCCACCCGTTAGTCGGCATAAGATCGCAGCAGACCACCCGCATCCCATCGATCTTCTGAGTGGTACGCGGGCGATCGTGTAGGAACCGCATGAAGCGGCGGTGGAGATCAGGCCTGAACTTCCGCCATCCCGTGCTTTTCTTTCTCGTGCAAGTACCAGGCAACCGTCTTCTCCAACCCATGTCGAAAATCGGTCTGCGGCTCGTACCCAAGTTCCCTGGAGGCTCGATCGATGCTGGCGAGCGAGTGCTGTACATCGCCGGCGCGCGTGGGCCCATAGTTTGGTCTTCCCCTGAAACCTAAAATGTCGCCCAGTGCCGCGTACAGATCGTTGAGGGTGTGGCTATGTCCCGTGCCCACATTGAAGACACGCCCAACCGCAACCTCTTTCGGGGCCACGCATGCCAGCAGATTCGCATTGACTGCATTCGCGACAAACGTGAAGTCTCGACTGGTCGATCCATCCCCGTTGATCGTGGGAGTCTCCCCGGCCATCATCTTGTGGATGAAATGGGCAATCACGCCAGAATAGGGCGAGTCGGCCGCTTGCCTCGGACCGAAGATATTGAAATAGCGGAGGCAAACGCCTTCCATGCCGTAGACCTTGCAGAATGCCTGAATGTAGTACTCGCACGTGAGCTTCTGCACGGCATAGGGCGATAGCGGCTGAGGGATCATCTCCTCATGCTTCGGCTGGGTCGGCTGATCTCCATACGCTGAGGAAGAGGCCGCGTAGACGATGCGTTGCACCTTGGCGTCGCGGGCGGCCAGCAAGACGTTGAGGGTACCGTTGATGTTGGCCTCGTGCGAGCTCAGAGGGTCCTTCACGGAGCGCGGAACCGAAGCCAGAGCCGCCTGATGGAGGACATAGTCGACGCCCTCGCAGGCCCTTCGCATTGCCTGAAGGTCCTGCAGATCAGCCTGCTCGAAAGAGACCGCGTCTCGTATGTCCGCGAGATTCTCCAGGTTTCCGGTAGAGAGATTGTCGATGCCCCGCACCGAATGCCCCTGTTCCACCAAGGTGTGTGCGATCGTAGATCCGATGAAGCCGGCGATCCCTGTAATGAGATAAGTTGCCATCTGTATCCTCCCCGGAGCACTCGCTTACGCACGCCGGGTTATTTCGAAGTTGAAGTAATGGTACCGCTCGCCTGCCCCCGTAGAGCGGCGACCGAGAAGTGACCTGCTCCTACGCTTTATCCCGCGCCGGGTCGCCCCGAGTCAATGCAACTTTCCTCAGTCGCCCCGGAGTCGCGAAGGGCATGGAATCGACGGTCGTCGGGTTAGTCCGGGAACTGCTGTATCTGGATACTATCTGTCGCCGCGCTCAGAACTCCATAAAAACTCAGCAATACGACAATCGTGGCAGAACATCCGCCGAGAAGCTCAATCTTCGGGTGCAATAATATCGGACATGTTGACTACCAGCCCAAGTACACTTCCTCAAATCGCCGCCGAACGCCTTGAGCGCCTCTCCACACGTACCGCCAAGATCGGCGTCATCGGCCTCGGGTACGTAGGGCTCCCGCTCTCGCTCTTGCTCGCCGAGGCGGGCTTTAAGGTCACCGGCTTCGACATTGATGAGAAGAAGGTCACAGATCTGGAGGGCGGGCGCTCGTATATCTTCCGCATTCCCGAGACCGAGATCCAGGAGGCGAGACGTCAGGGCTTCCGGGCGACGACGGAATTCGCCAAGTTGGCCGAGCAGGACGCGATCCTCATGTGCGTTCCGACTCCCCTCACCGGGCATCGCGAGCCTGATCTCAGCTACATCGAAAGCACCGCGAAATCGACTGCACCGTGGATCCAAGAAGGGCAGCTGATCGTGCTCGAGAGTACGACCTACCCTGGAACTACAGAAGATGTTCTCATTCCGCTGCTCGAGTCGGGGAATCAGTATGGTCTCAAGGTGCAGACCGCCGGCAACGCAGCCGAGCGGGGCGTGTTCTACGTCGCATTCTCTCCGGAACGCGAAGATCCGGGAAACACCTCGGTAGCCCGTCGCGACATTCCCAAGGTGGTCGGCGGCCACGAAGAGATCGCGACCGAACTCGCTGCAGTTCTGTATGAGGGCATCTTCACTCGATCCGTGCGGGTCTCGTCTACTCGAGTTGCGGAAATGACCAAGCTGCTCGAAAACATCTACCGCTGCGTCAACATCGCTTTGGTCAACGAGCTTAAGGTACTGGCGATCCGCATGGGGGTCGATATCTGGGAAGTGATCGACGCAGCCGCAACAAAGCCGTTCGGCTTTCACCCCTTCTATCCAGGGCCGGGGCTGGGCGGGCATTGCATCCCGATCGATCCCTTTTACCTAAGCTGGAAAGCGAAAGAGTACGACTTCAACACCCGCTTCATCGAGTTAGCCGGCGAGGTCAATGAGGCCATGCCGGAATTCGTTAAACAGTCGGTCGCAAAGGCGCTCAACCAACACAAAAAGGCAGTCAATGGATCGAAGATCCTGATGCTCGGAATGTCTTATAAGAAAGACATCGATGATCTTCGCGAGTCGCCGTCACTCACTATTATCGAGCTTCTCCGGGAAGAGGGTGCGGACGTTCTGTACAACGATCCGTATCACCCAAAGGTCGGCCGCGGACGCCATTACAACCTGAACATGACCTCAACACCGCTCGAAGATCTGGAGCAGTATGACTGCGTGCTGATCGTTACCGATCATTCGGACTATGACTATGAAGACATCGTCGGGCGATCGCAACTAGTCGTTGACTCAAGGAACGCAACAAAAGGAATTCAGTCATCGAAGATTGTTCGCTGCTAACTGTCAGGCCGCAGCAGCTAGGACCGCTGCGGCCTGAAGTGTTTCAAATCGTTTACATGGGTGCAGCCTGACTGAACTACGGACGCGGAAGCGAGCCTATCGCCTTCTTCGCGCTTCTGAGGTAAAAACCGTGTGAAAATCGATGAGGACCAATGAAGTGAATGAAGGACGATCTCTCGTATGGGACTTCGGGGTGCGCCCAGTAGGAGAGATATTTTGGAAATTCTAAAGGGTACGAGTTCTCCGAATTGGCTATCAATAAATTGGATGTAACCTGCTCGCTTCCCCACTCGTTCCATTGGTCGTTCGCGAGACCGCGCATGAGATCAGAAAAATAGCGGGTCTTCTCTCTGCTGAAAGACCCTTTCGCAAACCCAGTGAAGCCGGCGTTTCCACGCAAATACTTCAAAGATGAGGCCTCGGCGAGCTTGTCAAAGGTGCGCTCACAGACAGCCTGTACCTGGGGATGATGATTGTCCTTTGATCGGGCGCACGCGCTCACCATGGTCTCAATCTTCGGGTAGGACCGATCCCCCAAAAGAGTGAAGCTCCGATTTGCCTCAATACACTCGTTCACCTCTGGGATTGAAGCTAAAGTAAGTGTGTCCGAGTCTAATTGCACGACATAGGACTCCTTGACGAGATCGCCTATCAGGAAGAGTCGCTCCCAGCAGCTACCCTTTGGACAGCCATCCGTTGCGATGTCGACGATGGATACGATCTTCGCCTGCGGTATATGCGATTGAAGGGTGGCACAGTCCTCTTTCGTCAGTGACCCGTCATTCAGAATAACAACGGCGGGATTACGCCCGAGATGCTGACTGAAGGATTTCGCCGCCAGCAGATACATCAGAACTTCGCCATGACAGATCATGGAGACCAGGGTCAGATCCTGATCCTTAGCCTCCAACGCTCTCGTTTGCAACACTGAGCGGCAATTGAAGTTGAACCAAGCTCTTCCTACAGCTCGCCTGGCGCGAAAAAACATGATGATCCACCTCTAATTCCGATATTGACGCTCGCTGAGACATCTCGTGCAGTCAGACCTATCAGCTTCTTTCTCTAGGTTCATCATAGCGTTCGAGAGCGGCAAGATCTACTTGCTTCTGCGGAGCAACCAGTCTTTCCGACCAAGTTGGCTCAGATGGGATCACCCTCTAGTTGCAGTCTCTCAAGAACCGCCCCACGATTGCCCATGGGACAATTATTCGAGACTCGGGATCAGGAAATAGCGTCTGGTCAAGAGAGTCAGGACCCTAGATGCCTACGTTCGATATCATTATCCCGGCGTACAACGCTGCAAAATACCTTCCCACCGCTATCGAAAGTGTCATAGCGCAGACCTTCGAAGACTGGCGCATCCTGCTTGTGGATGATGGCAGCACTGATAACACCTCCGAAATCATCTCTCCCTTCCTCCAGCAGCTGGGACCGAAGCTGCAATACATCAAACAGGAGAATAGCGGTTTGCCAGCGGCACGCAACACCGCCATCCGCCACTCCTCGGCCGAGTTCCTGGCTCTGCTGGATGCGGACGACGTATGGCTGCCCTGTCGATTATTTGAGTCCCTGAACTCCATGCGAGGTCGCCCGCAGGTGGGTTTGTCGTACGGCTTCGTCCAACGTATCGATTCGCAGGGTGCAGTGATCGACACCTTCGCGAACAGGCAACAACATGGGGAAGGCAGAATAGCGCCTTACATTTACATGCGGAGGGTGGACCTGCCCTGCCCCACAATCACCTTTCGGAAAAAGTGCGTGGACGAGGTTGGCCTCTTCGATGAAACGTTGAGGGCAACGGAAGATCGCGACCTCTGGCTCAGAATCGCCCTGCGGTATGAGGTAGCACTCGTGCCCCACATCATCGCGCTCTACAGGACTTCCCCTGCTTCGATGACGACTGACCCCGACCGAATGTTGAAAGCGCAGCTTCAGTTCATCGAAAAACATTTCGGTGCCCCGGGATGCGGTAGGTTAGCACGCCGGTTCGCCCTGGCTCGAATCTATAAGCAGCGGGCAGAGGCTCTTGGGCTTCGGCATCAGCGCTGGGCAGCCCTCAAGAGCTCACTCCGAGCTCTGGCGTTTTACCCGTTCGACTTGAGAAACGCCCGCACCGCTGGATCGATGCTGCTGCGCTGCACTGGATTCGGAGCCTAGAGCCGTCTCTGTTCGGCACAGGGGATTGATCAAGGGCGGTTCTAGTTGCGTCTTTGGGAAGCTCCACGTAGTCCGTCTCAGTGTTGAAAGGCGCCAACATCATAATTGCCGGATGAAGGTCTGGGCTTTCCTTCGTAATCAGACTTAATCTCGGGGATAGGAGTTCCGGAGCGAAGAGCCGGGCTCGAACTTGATGGTCTGAAGTCAAACCGGTCAAGATCCTGTTCTTTGGAAAAACGAGGTTGTGAATTAAACTTTGGATCCTCACACCGTTCTGAGGGATAGCCTGTAGGGCATTTGAAGCCTCTCAAACCGAAGAACAGATTGTTCTCTCGGATGATCTTACCGATAGGCTTCTGAAAGTAAATGCCTCCAGGACCTCCTCCTCGGCCTCCTAAGCTGTAGGTTCCCGGGTTATCGTATCCGCGGACGATGTTGTTCTTGAGTACCAGCGAGCTGTTCGAACAGCTCGGATCCCAACAATCGATATCAAACGTCGTCGGTGCATAGCTGACGATCGTATTATTCAGCAACAATGCCGTCCCGCCCTGCCTGAAATTGAACGATATAGCGTCCTGTGCCCGGCAGAAATCGCCCAGCTTGCTGTTGTAGGTTGTGGGTGTGCCATCCATGGGGGCAGACATCCTCAGGCAATTGCCCAAAACCACGTTGTTGGCGAAAACAGCCGGGTTTTCATTCGGTCCCCACTTGAACTGGCCTCCCGAGTTGCCGTACGCGATCGAGTTGGTGATGTTTAAGGAGCAGGTGCCCTTATCGATGTGCCCTAGATCCAAACCATCCTGCGTGTTATATCGAAAGGTGGAGTGGTCTATGTTTGAGGTGAGGCACATGCCGGCGGGAGTTCCGACTCCGTCTCCGTATCCACCGCTGCTCTGCCCGTAGCAGGAGATAGCAGGGTTAGGATGCGTGACTGGATATTCCTGGTTACAACCATTCCACTCTATGGTGGAATTCTTGAAATTCCAGACGCCATTAACACTTGATGTAGAATTCCCGTCGTCGAAATCCCATCCTGCCATCCCGTTATATGCAATGTCGACCCGGTCGGCCGTTACCACACCGCCAATGGGACCCTTGATTCCACGATCCGTGTGACCATGTATCCAGAGATCCTGGAGTAGAACATCGTGCGTGTTTACGTCCGTGTAGATCCCATCAGAATCGTAGTCGTCCATAGGGTAGCTGCTGCTGCATGTTCCGGGGTAAGCCGGGGAGCCGTGAACAATGCATTGCGAGTGGCGGGTAATCTCCAGGCATTCCACCTGGACGAATTGCGCTCCACCCAGGTTTAACGCAGCCCACACACCGAAGCCGCCGAAGATCTGTGTTTTGTTCGCGTTCTTGCAGCTTGCATAATTCTCACCCAGAATGCGAGTGGGCTGACTTGCAGTGCCGGCAGGAACAGTCGGATTGACACACGAGAAAGGTCCATTTCCTCCTGAGCACCAGACGTCGTTCGCGTTGGCGCCTTGGTTGAAGCCAACCCGCCATGGACCGCCGCGGAGAATCACGGTGTCACCCCCAGCAATGACCCACTTGGAGTTTCCGTAGCTCTGATCGTCCCAGAGGTAGCGGTAGTCCTTGAAGGCACAATGCTGATTCACACCTTTGCCGCGATAGGCAGAATCTGACTTTCCGTCGCACTGCCCAGACGTCGCCTTCAGCGAATGCCGCGATCCCCCATCTGGGCGAACGTACCATGTCTCGCAAGAGAGCGGCATGACGAACAAGATGAGGAACAGCCCCCACAGCATCATCTTCTGCATATTGGCCTCTGACTCCTCCTCCTGCAGGAGGATCCCTGGGTGATCGTGAATCTCGAGATCAACGTATCACGCCAACACGGCCGGGGCACGGTCACCGCCCTGCGGACCTGTCGTGAGCAACTTCGCATAGACCCCTGTGATTCCAGTCATCATGGCGCTGGTGGTGAACTTCTCCGCGACCGACTCCTTTCCGGCTGCGCCCATCTGTCTCCCGAGGTCCGGGTGAGCCAGCATGCGGCAGATCGCCGCGGCGAGCGCATCGGGATCTTCCGGGGGGATGATCATTCCGGTAACTTCATGCTCAACAGCCTCGGCGTTGCCCCCGACATCTGTTGCAATCACCGGAAGCGAAGCGGCCATCGCTTCCACAATGGCGTTGGAGAACCCCTCACTTCGGGAAGGAAGCACGAAGACGTCTGCCGCGCAGAGAAGTTCCTGTAGATTCGTTACACCCCCTGCAAACGTGAAATGATTTGAGAGCCCGAGATCCCGAATAAGGGTTTGAAGCTCTTCGAAATATTCTGGCTCAAGCACCTCGCCTGCGATGCTGAAGTTTGCATCAGGGAACTGGTGCACAACGGATGCGGCCGCTTTGATAAGAAGATCGTGCCCTTTCACCCGGCGTATATTGCCCACAGTCGTGATAAGGACTTTGCTTGTGGATCTGTTCGACTTGGAAGGATCGTTCCAATTGGAGAGGTCAAGGCCGTTATAAACACTTGTTACCCGACTTGGCGAAATGCGATCCACCTCGATGCAATGCTGACGCACCTGTTCGGAGACAGCCAGGACCGCGTTAGGAACACGACTCATGATGCGGTAGGCAATGTGATGCTTGCGGGACCTTAGAATTCCCATGTCCCGACGGCTCCACACCAGCTTCGCTTTCGACGCGATCCTGGTCACGAAACCAGCCCAGATGTCGGAGCTTTCAAAAAAGGTATGCACAATCCGGACGCGATTCGATCGCAGAAATCGCCTAAGTTCAAGTGCAGCTCGCATTGCGGTGAGATCATAGGTCCGCTCGAGGGGCAACAGGTAGATGGGACAGGGCGGGGACTCTAGCACAGGACTCTGGGGATGAATAGAAAAGGTGAGAATGGAGGCACGATAGCCGTACTGCGGCAGAAGAGCGGCGAGCCTGAGAACGATGCGTTCTCCGCCACCAAGCGTCTTTGGGAACTGGTCCAAGACAAGCAGAACATGCGGCAGTTTTGATTCCCCCACCTGCGCCGACGCAAGCTTTTCTGGCGTTAAGGTTCTAAGGAGACTCATGCCCAAACTCTCGGCGAGCATCGATCGAAGCGAGATCTTTCATTTCCTGAGATGGCCATCGTCACCGATAGGCCGCGTAGGGGAGATTGGTTGCAAATGAGTTGACGTCCAAGAGGCCCGCCGGCGCCTCAGACTTCATCAGATCACTCGCACGCACTGCCGCACCGGCGAGTACCCAAAGCAATCCGTTAATCTCCAGGTAGGTCCATCGATCTCCGAAGCAGTTAGCGATAAGGCAGGAGCAGACCGCAAGGAAAAGGCCCAGTCCAAGTCCACGGTAAAGCGGGTCCTCCGCCCTTCTGAAGAGACGATAAGGTAACACGAGCAGCTGCTGCAGAAGGACGAGCGCTATGAGGAAGCCTATCGCTCCCGTCTCTACGAGCACCTTTACATACCAATTGTGCGTATCTCGAAGTCCGTCCACGTGCTCCGTCAACTGATAAGTTGCGTATCCTATGCCGAAAATTGGATCACTGGCAATCGCCGTCTTGGCATCTTCCCAGAGGGAGACGCGTTCCTGGGCAGATGCTTCCAATTGCCCGTTCGCATCCTGAGTCATATTGACCCGCTCACTCACTGCTGCTGGCACCACAGTCTGCCACGTTAATAGGAAGACCCCTACAAGCACCAAGAGCTTGCGATCTTTCAGTAGGCCCAGAATGAAAGTGCTTACAAGCACAGCAAGGTAGGCGCCGCGTGAGAACGTGTACATCGTCGCAAACAGAGTGATAGCTATCAATCCATAAGAGAGCAGCTTTGCCTTCCTGCGCTTAAGGAACTGCACGAGGCCCCAGAAAAACATGGCAAATTGCGCAAGGAAAGCAGCAGTCTGATTGGATCCATAACCCAGGGGACCACTGCTGCGCTTGTTCTCGTCAAAGGTCGACCAACTCCTTGAGAGAGTTTCCATCAAAAAGCTCCTGTCAATAAACAGGAGAGAGATAGCCGTAAGCAGAATAACCGTTCTGACTGCCTTCCGATCTTCCACGACCATGCACGTCGCCAAGAAGATCAACGGGATCAGCATGTAGTCTTTCCATGTGGCGAAGTTTAGATCCGTGATCCAAAGCGGCGGCGGGCCGTTCCCCAGAGCGGTTCCAAGCCACATCGACAGATAAAGGTAAATTCCGAAAAAAAGCCAGATGATATAGAGCTTCGATTTTGGAAGGCGCTTGCCATGAATAAGAGCGCCGACGATGACCGCGATAACAAGGACTGTTACGACATTACCCCCAAGTGGGTAGTCGAGAAAGTGATCTCGCAAGGTTCTGTAGGGAAGAAATGGCATCATGTAATAGAGGCCGAAAAGAGGTCTTCCCGTTAAGGAAACAAGGCACATGACCCAGAATCCAAGATAGGCAAGCAACGGGATGTAATGTCCTATTCCTGTTCCCATGACGCAACCTCCCGGAAATCCAGCCTTCCACTAACGAGTACAACTGCTGCTGAAGTGAAGCAGATCAACTTAAGCGGTCCACAATCCATCCCGTCCCCTCACGAAATTGTAAAACGCCCTTGCAGCCGCCGCATTCAGCATGACGAAGGTGTTAGGAATGGCAATCACCTTAAATTTCCGGGCTGAGGGGTTGAGGCTTCCCAGAAGAGCGAGCCCGTAAAAGCAAATTTGGAGAGAGAAGGCTATCCGGTAAAAAGCTCCCTGGGTGAAGAAGCACGCGACCAGCATTCCGGCAAGGAGCAATGGAACCAACAATCGTAGAAGCTTATGGCTGATGAACCGAAACAGCAGCGGATTTGCCGGAGACAGCAACCACGGCGCTAGCCGCAGCAGCTGGTAATTTCCAGAAAGGGTCCGAACCTTACGGGAGAACTCTTTTCCCTTGTTCGTGAAGATCTGATCGCGCGCGATCGCTGCCGGTTGAAAGACAACACGTCGAGAGAAGCGGACCACGTTCATCGGAACAAAGACATCGTCAAGAATCGTGCCTGCGGGAATCTCCACGTAAAGCTCACGCCGGATTGCGTAGATTGCACCGGTCACGCCGACGACTGACCCCGTTGCAGATTCAAGCTTCCGGACGGCCTTCTCAATCTTCCAATAGATGCCGAGAGCAGTCTCGGACGGCTTCCCTGAAGAAGTCTCAAGCAAGAGCTCACCACTGACGGCGCCAACGCCTGGATCAGCGAAACAGTAGGCCAGTTCAGAAACAGCGTCGGCATCGACCGACTGGCGAACATCAAGAAAGACAAGAAGATCGCCTGTTGCACGCCGGACTGCCTCATTCAGAGCGGAGGCTTTACCCAGAGAGCGATCAAGCAGGACAGGAACGACGCTGTCCGAGTGCTTGAGGAGAATCGCGTTGGTTCCGTCCGTGGATCCGTCCGACGCGATGACGATCTGGATTCGCTCGGTTGGATACTCCAGCTGACTAAGGTTTTTGAGCTTTGTCGGGAGATTGATCTCTTCATTGCGTGCAGCGATGATGATCGAAACCGACGGCGTTATCCGCTCTTTAAGTAGCGGTTGCGGATGGAGCCGGGCATAAATCGAGAGCAGCAACGCATAACCTACATATGCATATCCAACCAAGGCGAAAGACGACCAGAACAGTAGCTTCATCTCAGGCACCGGTCCCCGAGGACACTCGGAAGAGATCGGGCTGGCATTCCGCCGGGACACGCACCCAGAGGTCTGTTTGGGAACAGGCGATCCCTATCCACCGCCATCCCGGAAGCTCTGTCGCGAGCGCTGCTTTCCTGTGCACAGTTTCCTCTCGCAAATGCTAGACGCGAAGGCTGCCATCACTGCCTAAACGCGATCCCGCCCTAGGGGGATGATACGCCCGGGACGAGCGCCCCTGCTGCCTCTTTCAGGTGATGCCCCGACCTCCCTAAGTCTCATAGAATGACACTGTGCCTAAAGCCTCCGCCTGATTTCAGGCAAGGAGGCCCTGTGCAGGAACGAGACCTCTCTCGGACCGCACGCAACCGCAACTCTAGAGGGCGGTCTGTCATCCGCCTACAACGCTAAACCGCAAGCAACACTGCTACCATCGTCTTGTTTCGAGATACCCGATACCCATGGCCAGCACCAAGCGTTTCGCCTTCAACGTGTCTATGAACTGGGCAGCTATGGCCGTGAGCATGGTCGTCCCCTTCTTTCTGACACCTTTCGTCGTCCGCCATCTTGGAGCCACCGCTTACGGCATCTGGATCCTGGCGGTATCCACGGTGTCCTACCTCAACCTTCTAGACCTCGGCCTGCGAAGCGCGGTCATCCGATTCGTCTCCAAGGCCACCGCGCAGGAGCGGCTCGGCGATGCAACGAGCGCGATCGGCGCCGCCCTTTGGTTTCGTCTGATCGTTGCTGCGGCCGTCTCTGTGCTCAGTATTTGTCTGTCCCTCGCGTTCCCGCATCTCTTTAAAATCCCACAGAACCTGCAACACGCCGGCCAGATTACGGTTCTGCTGTGCGCTCTTGGAGTAGGCATCACCCTTGTCTCCGGAGTCTTCGGCGCCGTCCTCGCCGCCATCAATCGCTTCGATATCTTGAGTTCCGTCACCATGGTACAAACTTCGGCCAGAGCGGTCGGAGTCCTTCTTATACTTCGCAGCGGTCGTGGACTGATTACGCTTGCCTATTGGGAACTCACCGTAGTTCTCCTTTCCGGGTTACTGACCTGCGCCATAGCCCTCAAGATGTTTCCGCCCTGCCGGGTTCCCATCGCACGACCCGACATGAAGGTCGTAAAGATGATTTGGGCCTACAGCTTCACGACCTTCGTCTTCATGATTGCTGTGCAGATCATCGTGAACACCGACACCCTGGTGGTAGGAGCCTTTTTGACGGTTGCACTCGTCACGTCCTACACCATCGGAAGCAGCCTGATCAACTATGCCTCCCAGGTCGTTGGCGCGCTGTCGACGACCTTCACCCCTCTGGCGAGCGGCTTGGAAGCCTCCGGCAAAGCTGGCGATCTCCAGACATTGCTCCTGCGTGGCACGCAGGCTACCCTGGGGTTGGCTCTGCCGATCGGTATAACGCTCCTCTTCCGCGGGAGAACGTTCATCAGTCTGTGGATGGGGCCTCAGTACAGTCAGATCTCAGGGTCGATCCTCCAGATCCTTATGATCAGCCTGTTCTTTTCGGTCGCGGATAGCACCGCCGGATCGATCATGATGGCGATCGATAAACACAAACCGGTTGCGCGCTGGGCTGTCTTCGAAGCGGTGTTGAATCTGGGCCTCACCTTGTTTCTGGTCAGGGTCATCGGTATCTATGGAGTAGCCTTGGGCACCTCCATCGCCATGACCTTCGTCCATCTGGCTTTCTGGCCTCGCTATGTGAAAGAGGTATTGGGCGTGCCGGTTCGAAGGTTTGTCTGGGATGGCTGGTTGAAGATCACACTCTGTTCCCTCCCCTTTGCCGCCGTGTGTGCCGCAGCCGACACTTACTGGCACGCACCGAATCTGGTTGTCTTCTTTGCTCAGGTTCTAATCACGTTGCCGGTGTACGCGGCTTGCACGCTGATTGTCTTCCGAGGTGACGTGCGAAACCTCTACCTGAGATGGCAGAACTCACGGCCTGTCCAGGCGGAGTCAAGCTCTGTCGTCTAACAAGCCGTCTCAAGAGCGCCCGCACTGATCTTGGGAACGGCGGCACACAGCACAGTTCACTGTTTGGAGTAGAGCTTCTCGGGATGCACAAAGTGCTTCCCATAGATGAATCCGAACAGATCCCAGATTGCGAGTTCGCCCGCAAAGGCCCGTCCTGCTCCACCCGGAGAGAAGAAGTGTCGAGGCCACGTGAGCAAGCCGTTTATCGCTTTGCCGAATCGATATCGAGGAACTCCAAACGCGTACGCAACGGGCTCCTTGAGATCTTCGTCTGCAATACCCTGGGAGACTCCCCTCCAGTAGCACCAGCGCCGATGATAGCTCCGGGTTAGACGTTCCACCGGTATGAAGTGATGGATGATCAGATCTGGAACATGAACACCGTACAGATCAGCCTTCAGAATCCTTCGATAGAGTTCAGCATCTTCTTCAGAGAGAAGACCCTTTCCGCTTCGACCTAACTTCACCGAATAGAGGCCTATCCGGTCGAAGACCGTGCGGCGCAGAACAGCGTTGCCGCCCTGCAAATTGCCGGGGAAGGGTGGAGCAAAACGGGTACGGAGCTTTGGTTCAATCACTCCGATCACACCGTTATAACCGGGGGGCAGCCACGCCGGCATTGGGACAGAGCAGTTAGGCAGGTAAGGACCGCCGATGAACTGGGTTGCCTCGTCTGAAAATTCACGCGCGATTACGTTATACCACTGGTCGTCAATCTCTTCGTCATCGTCGATACACCCGATCAGATCTCCCGTTCCAGATCTGATACCCGCGTTGCGCGCATACGAGATCCCCTGATTCAACTCGTTCACATAGACGATCGGCCTCTCTGCCGCAGCCTGAATCTCCAGAACAACCTGCTCCGTATCATCTTTGCTGTTATTGTCGATCACCATGATCGTGACCGCCAGACCGTCTGGAACCGTCGCCTTCAACAGGCTGGCGAGCGTGCGCCGCAGCAGGTGACTTCGGTTGTACGTAGGGATGATTACGTCGAGTTTCACGCGGGTGCTACCTCTCAAAACTGAGTCACCTTCCCCGCGGGGTCGTGCTCGCGCTAGTTCGCGTTTAGTAAGGATACGACCTACGCCAGTTGGCGCGTGCGCCTTAGCGGGGACAAAAGTGTTATGGACCTGCATCAGCATGCATCACAACGACTGAGGCGTTGTATAGGTAACCTTATGACGCTCTGCTATCCCTGGAAGACTCAAGTCAGGCTGCTAAAATAGCGTTTGTATGATAAATGACGAGGTTTGGTCACAACCAGCATGAGCAACTTCTCGGAGGATATTGCGCGCTACAGAAGTAAGGGGTATCACGGACGGGAGTTGTGGTTGGATCCGGCGGTCTGGGCAATAGCCTGCTATCGCTTGGGTAATTGGTTACTCACGGCCAAACCCTCTTTTCCTATCCGTATACCGCTGAAGCTGGTGTCATTCGTTGGAAATAAATTTTGCGAAGTGTTCATGGAGATGTGTATCGATCCCGGCGCTTCAATCGGTGGGGGATTATACGTCGGTCACATCGGCGGAGTTCACATCAATCCCGAAGCTGTCCTTGGAAAAAACTGTGATATCGCGCACCGCGTGACCATTGGTGCGTCCGCGATGGGACGCAAAGGAATTCCGGTGCTGGGCGACAACGTCTATGTCGGCACAGGCGCAACTCTCGTCGGCAAGATCAGAATCGGCAGTGGTGCTAAGATCGCTGCGAATACCCTCGTGATGACTAACGTTCCGGATGGCGCAACCGTGATGGGAGTTCCTGGACGCATCATACTGCGACCCGCCAGGGAGGTGTCTCCAGAGCCGTTGGCCACATCAGGTGCCGGAATTGCTTCCTGAACCAGCAGCAGGAACAATGTTCTATCCCAAACCCTATCCAAGGACCACGAAGGATCAAGTCCCATGAGTTCTACGCAGGTGCCCTCTTCCCTCCGCAACATCCTGGCAGACGTCTTGGACCTCCCGCCTGATCGCATCACCCCTGAGTCAGGCGTGGGAACCGTGGAGAGCTGGGATTCGTTCGCACATCTCCAGCTCATCCTTGCGATTGAGGGCGAGTATGGAGTGCAGTTCGATCCGCAGCGGATACCAGAGTTAACCACGGTCGCTCGACTCCAGGAGGAGCTGTTGAAAAAAGGGGCAACACTTTGACCGCCGAGGAACTTAGATTCAAACTTCGACATGTTGGTGTGGCCGTTCCTGCACTGGAAGCGACAACAGATCTACTCGCCGCCCTGTTTGGATACAGGGTCGTGTCTGGCCCTTTCGACGATCCCATTCAGAAGGTCAGAGTCAATTTCCTTAAAACATCCGAAGACGACGCGGCGGAGATCGAGCTGATCGCACCTCTCTCAAAAGATTCCCCCGTCACGGCGATGCTCGCCAAATCGGGCGGCGGATCGTATCACCTTTGCTTCGAAACCAACGACATCGACGCCGCTCTCGCTCATGCAATCAAGAACGGATGTGTGATGGTCGCTGCCCCCGCTCCTGCTGTAGCTTTCGAGGGGCGCAGGATTGCCTGGATCTACACCAGCTCCCGGCAGCTCTTCGAACTCGTAGAGGCGGGGCAGACGATTGCAGACTAGAAAGACCAACGATTCCGGAAGGCCGCTACGTAGCCTGTATCTTCTGTATCACGAGCTGCGGCCTACCCCCAGCGAGTACTCGTACGTCGTTCAGAAGGCACAGTTCGAAGAGCATCTCAACCTCTTCGCCAGCATCCGGAATTCACCCCATTCTGAACTGCTCCCCGACATCACCTTCGACGACGGGCATATCTCAAACTTCGAGTACGCCGCTCCCCTGCTTCAAGACCGAGGCATCCAGGCACACTTCTTCATTACCGTCGGCTGGACTGGACACAAGCCGGGTTACATGGACTGGCCAGAGCTGCGCCTCCTCCAGCAGGCAGGCCATCGGATCGGCGCTCATGGATGGACGCATACCCTCCTGACGCACTGCTCCAGCAAGGACCTGCAGATCGAGCTGGTCGACGCGCGAAAGACCCTCGAAGATAAACTCGGCGTTGCCATCACGACGATGTCCCTGCCCGGAGGCCGTTTCAACAGGCAGGTCCTGGCAGCGTGTCAGGAGGCGGGTTACGCGCATATCTACACCTCCATTCCAAAGACCGAATCTCTGCCGCCTGGACCAATGGTGGGCCGCTTGAATATCCGTGGGAGTATGCAAGCGGACTGGGTCTCGAGCCTCTTCGAGCCGCGGTCCGCCTCTCTGGCACGCCTCGAGCGGGAGTACCGTATCAAGGCCGCCGCAAAGAATGTCCTTGGCGATCGGCTGTACGCAAAGCTCTGGAGCCTCCTGAATCGCGCAGAACCGGACGCTATCTCTGGCAATCCCTCTGACCATGAAAATACTGCACATCATTAGTAGTGGAGGCATGTACGGTGCAGAGGCCGTCATCCTGAATATGTCGCGCACCTTGAACAAAGGCCCGCACCAAAGCATGCTGGGTGTGTTCTCGAACTCCTCTCAGCCGAACGTGCAGCTCCACGAGAGCGCTCTCCGGCAAGGCCTTGATTCGAGCTTGATCTCCTGTAATGGACAGATTGACCGATCGGTTCCCCTCTCTATTCGACACCTGGCCCAGAACCGCGGCGCCGATGTGGTTCATGCGCACGGCTACAAAGCGGATGTTTATGTGCATCTCGCGCTGCGCAAAACGCGAACACCTCTCGTCTCAACCTGCCATACGTGGTACGACAACAACCCTGTCGTGCGTCTCTATGGCGCGCTCGATCGGCTTGTATTGCGGAACTATGCTGGAGTGGTCGCGGTCTCCGACGAGGTACAGCAGAGGCTTCTCCGAGCCGGAGTTCCCGCCCATCGAGTTCATCTCATCAGGAACGGAATCGACTTGCAGCCGTTCGACACACCACGGCGCTCACCGGAGGAGCAGCGTGGGCCGGATCGCCCGCTCCTGGTAGGGCTGGTCGGTCGACTGGCTACGGAGAAAGGTGTCGATCTCTTCCTGCAGGCTGCGAGAGACGTTCTCGTCGATCAGCCATCCACTCAGTTTGTCGTGGTTGGCGATGGTCCGGATCGCGCGAAGCTCGAGGCGCTGATCGACCATCTCAGCATCCGGACGAGTGTCTCCATGCCCGGCCGCAGTGAGAACATGCCTTCGGTCTATGCTTCACTGGACGTCATGGTCTCCTCCTCGCGAAAGGAGGGCCTGCCGATTGCCATCCTCGAAGGTATGGCCAGCGGTCTCCCAGTCGTTGCAACCGCGGTGGGCGCGGTGCCGAGTGTCGTTCAGGATGGGCGAACTGGGGTGCTCGTTCCACCCGAGAATGTGGGGGCGCTGAAATCGGCCATCCTCGGCTTACTGCGAGATCCCATGCAACGAGAGCGTTACGGCCATGCGGGAAGACGGTCCATTGCAGAAAACTTTTCAGCCGAACGAATGTCCGCGGATTACCTCGCCCTCTATAAAGAGGTCTTGGCTGCGATCGACCGCTGAGGGGTATCAGACCTCACCCGTACCAACCGATACTCCAAGCAAGGGGCGCCTTCGATTGAGCAGAAGAGATAGAAAGCCGACCATTTTCATGATGGATCTATGGGCGACTGTTCCTTACTACACCGCCTATCTCTCGAGGGCTCTCATCACTGCTGGCGCCAACGTCATCGTTGGCTCCATCTCGTATTATCTGGACCCTTCCTGCTTCTCAGGACGCGGTCTCAGGCTGGATCCCGGTCTGCTGGACGTGGTCGGAAAATTGCAATTGCCCCGGACCCCGCGCAGGCTTTTCAAGCTCATGGAAGCGCTCGTGAATATGTTCGCGCTGACCATTCGGTTCTTGGTTTCGCCGCCGGAGATCATTCATGTGCAGTATCTTCCCATGCTCCGATGGCGACTTCCGTTGGACTCCTGGTTCCTTTCAATCTGCCGACGACGCGGATCAAAGATAATCCTTACAGTGCACGACCTGCTTCCGCACGATACCGCCGAAGTTTACAAAAGAACCTTTCAGGATCTCTATGCCCGTATGGACGCGATTATCTGTCACTCCGACCACATCAGGATGAGATTAGATGTGGAGTTCGGCATCTCCGAAGATCTGGTCTCAGTGATTCCCCACGGTCCTTTCTTCTATGACCTTCCCCACGGCGATCCGGAACGAATCCGTCGTGAACTGGACGTTCCGCCGGAACACCTCCTTGTCCTCTGGCAGGGCATCATCTTCCCGTACAAAGGTCTGGACCTGCTCCTGAATGCTTGGCAGGCAGTCGAACGACAGGTACCGGAAGCCGTCCTCGTGGTCGCGGGTACCGGAGCGAGTGACCTGCTAGACCAACTGCGTGAGCAGGTTCGGCAACTCGGTCTCACACGCGTGAAGCTTCACCTTCGTTTCATCTCTGCAGAGGATCTCGTTGCAGCCTATCGCGCAGCAGACATTGTCGTATATCCGTACCGCGCTATCACAACCAGCGGCGCACTTGCTACAGGCCTTGCTCTGGGTAAAACCATCATTGCGAGCGACCTGCCCGTGTTTCGTGAACTGTTGACGAATGGCGAGAACGCCCTCCTGATTGATCCTCATCAACCAAGCGAGCTTTCCGCTGCTCTGATTCAGCTAACACGTACCGCAGCTTTGAGGCAAAAATTGGCGGAAAACGTAGCTGCAATGCACTTTGGTAATGAGTCCTGGCTAGGAATTGCAATAAAAACAATGCGTGTCTACGATGACATTTTGTAGCAGGCCAGTATGCTATAGTCTTTCCAACTGCCGTATTCGTGACGCATCACCGATCGTTTTCCTTTCTGCCACTGGGTTCTATTAGGTTATGAGATTTGCTCACACGGGCTATCTTCTCAGGCAGGCAAAGGGTTCATTCGATACTAGGTAGTTATCTTCAAACATTAGATACGGGCCCAGAGCTTGCCCCGCTGAGGGGTGCCCTCCTAGCAGGAACTCGGTCCGTGACGCCTTGATCTACGTCCAGGTCACGACCCGCTACTCTTCTCCGAGCAATCACCCCCTCTGCGGGGTCGGGTGTCACCTGCACTTCACAACCATCCACGTCAACCTAGTTGATACCTAACGATATAGGAAAGGTTTCCGCAAGCATCTGTCCAGATTGTCCGGAATAAGATGCGGCGGTTCGAATAGTGATGAAGCGACCTCTCGTTTGTTTTTTGCTCCTTCTCTCCCCCCTGGCAGTTTCGGCCCAGCGATCCACTCAGCTAACAATCGCATCCTCGGCCTTTCCCTCCGGAACTTCTGGAACCGCTTACGCCTCAACTCTCCAGGCAAGCGGAGGAACTCCGGCCTATACCTGGTCCATCAGTTCTGGCAGACTTCCGTATGGACTCACTTTGGCTGCTACTTCTGGTCTTATCTCTGGGACGCCTACCGCCTCCGGAGCGTTCACCTTTACCGCCTCGGTGAGGGACAACAACTCTAAAGCTCAGACCCAGTCAGCGCCGTTCTCTATCGCAATCGCTGCTGCGGCACAACAGTCCGCAGGTGAGGGAATGACTTGGTACATTCGCCCTGATGGTGGAAGCCGCTACTCGGCAAGATCCACCTCTGGGCAGTGCGACGGACAGGCAGACACACCCTACAACGGCTCTGGCGTGAATCAGCATTGTGCCTTCAACGACTACCGTTATCTCTGGGATGACCGAAGCTACGGTAACTCCGGATGGGTCATCTCCGGCGGAGATACCGTCATACTTCGTGGCGGACCCTGGCGCGTTGGCTTCAATCAGGGAACCAATCCCAACGACGTCTGGTGCCTGGGTGGAAATGGACCATTCAGCTGCGGCAATCCCACTGTTCCAGCCGGATCGCCGAGCCAGCATACACGTATCTTGGGGGAGAACTACGCCGCTTGCTCGAGCGGCAATAAAACCCAGATCTTCGGCGGATTTGGTCTAGGCACGCCTCTCAACTTGCGTGGCGCGCAGAACGTCGATGTGCAATGCCTGGAAATTACACGTCATTCTCAATGTATTCAGCATGGATCTCCGGTATATCCGAGCAGCTGTAGCAGCAGCTTTCCTGTGGACGACTATGATTCCGATGGCATTCAGACTGACGCAGACACCAAAAATATCCTGCTTCAGGATCTGTGGATTCACGGCCATCCCGATCGTGGAATCATTGGCCCCATCGGGGGCACCGTCACCGCTAACCGGGTTGATATCGCCTATAACGGAATGGCCGGATGGGACTTCGATGACGGCAGCGGTACACCTAGTGTGAACGGCGTCTGGAACTTCAACAATTCCACCATCGAGTGGAGTGGGTGCAATCAGGAGTACCCAATCACGAGCACATATCCTGCTATCTCCTGTTACTCACAAAGCACCTCGGGATACGGGGATGGTGTGGGAACTCCTGCGGGAACCGGAATCAGCGCAAATGTTGACCACTCCACCTTCCGCTACAACACCCAGGACGGTCTGGACCTTGGGCATGTGGACACTGGCAACTACGCCCTGAACATCACCAATTCGACTGCTTACGGTAATAGTGGTCAGCCCTTCAAATGGGGGCCAAACATGATCACCGCTAACTTCGAAAACAATTTCTTGGAAGCTAATTGCTTGAGGATGTCTCAGCCAATATCCGGCGCACCAACTACTTACAATCAACATCTCTTTGATTTCTGTCGCGCTCAGGATGCGCTCTCCTTCAACTTCCGCAATGGCGGAACCGCTCTGCTCGCTAACAACACCATCGTTACCTACGCTCCCACTACGATTGATATCAACTGTGTGGATAACAGCTGCGGATCCGGCACGCTGACCTTCGTGAATAACATCGTTCGTGCCTACGACAATCCAACTACCCACAACCTGGGCAGTCAGGTCGGGGGGCCGGGAGGCTTCTTTTTCCAAAACGGGATCGGTAATGTTGTAAGAAGCAATAACATCTTCTATGGCCTGAGAGGATCCTGCTCAGCTACAGGACCGAATGAGTCCTGTGCAGACCCGCTGTTCGTCGGAGAGCCGGGATGGACCAGCGAGGCGGGACTTGATAACTACAACATCAATCTCACGTCGGGAAGTCCGGCCCGGGGAGCAGGGCTGTCGCTGCAGATCGGCGCTCTCCTGGTAGACAGCGTCGGAACTCAGCGCCTGCAACCTCCGTCCATTGGTGCGCTGGAATACACAGGAGCGAGTCCCGCGCCAGTTCCAACGCCAACACCGACCCCCACACCCACACCGACCCCAGCTCCGACGCCAACTCCCACACCTACCCCGACTCCAACACCGACACCAACTCCCACGCCAACGCCGACGCCAATCGCTGGGCCGACACCAACTCCAACCCCTACACCTACCCCAACCCCGACGCCAACATCGATCCTCACGACCACCACTGTTGTATCGTCCATCGGACACGGTCCCAAAGGAAAGGTGCTAGTGCTCACATCCACGGTTACCGCCATGTCCGGGGGCGTCCCCTCGGGAACCGTCTCCTTCCTGTTCGGGAGCTCGGTCATCGGGACGGCTACCCTGAACAGTTCAGGTGTAGCAACCTTGGTGGTGCCTTCACTCGTAGATGCTCCGGCCAACCTAAGCGCAACTTACAGTGGTGATCGCACCTTTAGACCCTCGAGCGGCGTCAGATAGTCTCACGTGTTCCGCCCATCCGAATCGTTAACCTGATCACAAATTCCCCGAGACTTCGCCGTAAGGTGAACCCTCGGGGAGTTCTCCTTTAAGGAGCCCTGCCCTCGACAGGAACTCAAATCGTCATCATGACCAACCTTCGGATCGCACTTGCTCCAATGTTTTACAACACCTTTCTTTCCTGTCTCGAGTCGAAAGAAAGCTTTGCAACTTAAGTCGTAATCCATTCTGGGACTGTGCTATCGCCGTCGTTTGGTGGGAGTGGGAAGCTGAATGCGTGGTACAGCTTATCCCCTACACGAACCTGACGCGCTCAACCTCAGTGGTTGGTAGCGCTCTGACATCTTGGAGAGCACATTGACTCAACGTTTGCTTGGCTTCCTACTTCTAATGCTTTCATTCGGCCTCTTCGCTCAGACGTCCGTTCTTCGTGCGATTACCTCCAGCCCTTCCCCAACCTTCACCGGGGAACCCTCCTCCTCGAACACCGCCGCTCCAGGTACGACCTGGTACATCCGCGCCGATGGAGGCACCCGCTACACGCCTACCCGGGTCTCCTATGGCGTCAGCGCGCAGTGCGACGGCCAGCATGACGCGCCTTTCCCAGCAGCAGGCACCACGAACGTTCTAGGCCAGACGAGCAATGGTGTGAACCAGCCCTGCGCCTTCAATGACTACCGCTACCTCTACGATGATCAGACCTACAACAATCACGCCTGGGTGATCGCCGGAGGAGATACTGTCCTCCTTCGCAATGGTCCATGGCGAGTAGGGCATGAGAGCAACGGATCCAATGATCCCTGGTGCTCCGGCCGCTCCAATAACGACTGCACCAACCCCGACATCCCCGCAGGAACCTTCGCGCAGCACACCCGCATCCTGGGGGAGCACTATGCTTCTTGCTCCGCGCACTCAAGCGAATCTCAGCTCTTCGGCGGGCATGGCGTGTGGTCCACCGTCAATGCCAACAGTGCACAGTTCGTCGACATCGCCTGCGTCGAGGTCACCACCCACGGCAACTGCATCGTCCACGGATCGCCTAACCCCAACCCCTGCCAGACCGGATATCCAGTCAGTGATTACGATTCCGACGGTATCCTGACCAATACCGGCACCCACGACCTTACCCTCACCGACATGTGGATTCACGGACACACCGACCGGGGCGTCAAAGGCCCGATCGGTGGTGTGGTCACCGCAACGAGAGTCGACATCTCGACCAACGGCATGGCCGGATGGGACTTCGATGACGGAACGGGCTCCGCAGGCAACGGCAATGGAACCGCTTCCGTGAACGGCCAATGGAATTTCAACTACTCCACCATCGAGTGGAGCGGCTGCAACCAGGAATATCCCTTTACCCACGCGCTCGGCATCCAGGCCTGCTTCGGCCAGTCAAACGGCGCCTATGGCGACGGTGTCGGAACTCCCCCCGGCACGTGCTTCGGCGTGCACGTCGACCACTCGAAGTTCCTCTACAACGTCCAGGACGGCCTTGATATCGGCCATGCTGATGCCGGTCCGTCCGGTGCCGGTTACTCCGATCACGGCTCCTGCCCGTACTCGGTCACCAACTCCTATGCCTACGGCAACTCGGGACAGACCTTCAAGAGCGGCCCGAACATGAATCCGGCTGTCTTCCAGAACAACGTCATGATTGGCAACGGATACCGGCTCTCCCAGCCCATCCCCGGAACTGACCCGGCATTCAACGCCAATCTTGGCGACTTCGACCGGGCTGGGTCCGCGATCTCGTTCAATACCCATGCGGGCGGCACCATATCAGTCCTGAACAACACCATCGTTACCTACATGGGTACGATGGCGGTCGCTGCTTGCTGGGAACACGACGGCTGCAGAGGCGCAACGCTGAACTTTCAAAACAACATCACCTACGGTCTCCAGAACCCTAAAGAGAGCTACAACGGTAACTCGAACGGAATCGGAGACTTCTGCTTCACGGATGACACTGGCAATTGTGCCTATCCGTGGTCGGTCAACTTCCCGACCGTCAACATGGATCACAACACCTGGTATGGCGTTCGCAACCATGCCCTCCTGGCCACCGAAGTGGCTGGCGACCCGCTGTTCGTCAACGAGCCACTCTCCGACCTGGTGGATCACGACACCAGCCCCTCTGCTTTCAAGGAGACGAACTGGGATAACTTCAACCCCGCTATCACCGCCTCCAGCCCGGCGCGCGCCCACGGATCAGTCGTCGCTGGAGGAGCCTACGACTACAACAACTCCGCCCGCTTGACCCCCCCCTCAACAGGAGCGATGGAGTACGGCAGCATCCCCACCGGACCCGCTCCCCCAACGCTTCAGTCGCTCGCCTTCTCCGCTCCCAATCCGATCGCTCTGTCCCTGGGCGCCTCTGCAACCCCGACCTGCACCGCTACTTACTCGGACTCAAGCACCACCTCCTGCGCCTCTGCCGGAGCGACCTTCTCGAGCGATGCGCCCTCACTGGCAACGGCAAACTCTGCCGCGACGTTGACGGCCGTTGCCTCAGGATCAGGTCACCTCATCGCAGCCGTCGGCCCTGTCACCGCCAGTGACGCCTTCACGATTACGGCCCTCCAACCCGCCAGGCCAACTCTAAGGTCGATCACCTTCTCAGCACCCAACTCCATCGCCCTTCTGGTCGGAGCCTCGGTGACTCCGATCTGCACCGCAACCTACTCAGACTCAACGGCGACCTCCTGCACCTCCGCGGGAGCCGCCTTCTCGAGCGACGCAGCATCCTTCGCAACGGCGAGCCCAGCCGGAACCCTGACCGCGGTTGCTCCCGGAACGGGGCATCTCGTCGCCGCGATCGGCTCCGTCATGGGCAGCGATGCGTTCAGCATTACTGCTCCCAAACTCACCAAGCCGGTTCTGCAATCGCTCAGTTTCTCATCCCCTAACCCCATCACGCTGGTTGTGGGAAGCTCTGCCACACCCACCTGCACCGCCACCTATTCAGACGCCACGACCACCTCCTGCATCTCGGCGGGCGCCACCTTCTCGAGCGATCTGGCCTCCTCGGCTACCGTAAACTCTGGAGGAACTCTCACCGCCGGTTCTGCCGGAGCGGGCCACCTGCTCGCCAGTGCCGGACCCATCGTCGGGACCGACCCCTTCACCATCGCAAGCTCAGCGCCCGGCAAGGCAGTCGCGATCACAGTCGCACAACCCCAGATTGGGTTCAATGTCATACCCGGCTCCACGCGCCGGATCTTTGCCACCGTCACCAACGGCAGCACCAACCAGTTGACCTGGGCAGTCAAGTCCGGATCGGCTCAGATCTCCGCCAAGACGGGATCCTGGACCGACGTCACTGCCGGCGCGGCGGGCAGCGCATGCCTGCTTTCGAAAACCGGCAATCCCGTCACCTCCGCAACGCAGTTCACGATCGAAGCCAGATCGATCGATGACGAGTCCCAAAAAGCGGCGGTCACCTTCAACGTCTGCAATCCCGTCGTGCAGGTATCCACCGTTCCCGCATACCGCACCCTCTACGCCAACCAGACCGCGGACATCCAGAGTCTCGTCCTCGGCACGGTGCACGACGAGGTTCGTTGGACCATCACCTCCCAGCCCACAAACGGAAACGGCAAACTCGTCGACTCCACCTCTCGCGATACTGTCTTCTCCGCTGCCGTTCCCGGCCGTTACACCCTGACCGCTACCAGCCTTTCTGCTCCCAGCCAGACCGCGAGCTCCATCCTGTACGTCACCGGGCACAACATGCCCTATCGCGTCACTCCAAACCTGACCGAGCCAGTCGATTGCTCCGTCGATCCCGCGCTGCTTGGGAAGACCTACGAGGTCGGTCCGTCCCAGACCTACAAGCGACTCAAGGATCTTGCACTCAAAACCCTCCTCGCCGGCTCCACCATCCGGGTCCACAACGAAGATGGCACCGGCCTCAGCCCCACCACCTACCACGAGTACATCCAGCTTTCGAATCAGGCCACTGCAGACCAACCCATCCGAATCTGCGGTGTACCCGATGCGATCGGCAACCTCCCTATCCTCGACGCGGCAAACGCAACCGGCCGCTCCGACACCTCTGCTTCCGCCGCCGGAAACGGTCTCCTCACCATCGGTGGTAGCACCTCCGGCTCCGCCTGGCCCGTCTTCAACGGTGCGCAAAACATCGTCGTCGAAGGCCTCCACCTCCGCAACGCCAGGGCAGGCGCGGCTTACACCACACCGTCCGGCGCGGCAGGTACCTGGCAGGCTTCGGCTGCGTGCCTCCGCATCGGCGACGGCCACAATGTCAGCCTCATCGGCAATGAAATGGACGGCTGCACCACCGGCGCCGCCAGCCTCTGGAACGGCTCCACCTGGGGAGGCTCCAGCCTCAACCACCTGTGGGAGGGCAACTACATTCACCGAAGTGGAACCGCCGGATCTCCCTCCAACCACCAGATGGATCTTCAGGGTTGGGGACAGGTCGTTCAATTCAATCGCATGGACGGGATTACCCCCGGGTCCACAGGAGCCGACCTGAAGTCGCGCGGTATCCACGACGTCATCCGCTACAACTTCTTCGGCGATGGGTCCGCACGCGACATGGATCTGGTCGACGTTACAAGCGCGGCTCAGTTCATGTCGTTCGGGGACTTCTTCCACCAGAACCCCACGAAGAACAGCTCTACCTACTCCATGGATCAGCTTGCCGCCTGGCAGGAGGCCTGGAACTCCCATTTCGCGTACGGAAACATCTACGTCAACAGCACATCCTCTGCCCCAATCCACTTCGCCTACGATCAGAGCGCTGCTGAAGCAGCTCGCAAGGGCAGCCTCTACTGGTACAACAACACCTTCTACGAGACCCTCTGCTCCACCTGCTCGAGCCAGCTCTGGACCATGTTCGACACCAGCGCTGGAGCCGGATCGTACCTGCCCCAGACCGAGTTCCAAACGGTGCAGGCCTTCAATAATCTTGTCTGGATGGACAGCACCACCAAGCCTGTCTTCCAGTGGAACAACTCCGACGCCTTCATCGGCATGGGCGGCAGCAACCTGCTCTCCGCAGGCTGGGGCGCAAACACTCTAAAGGGCGGCATCGGCGACGGCTGGAACGCAACCAGCAACTCCGCTGCCTACCAGAATGCCGATAATCTCGCGCTCCACATCAGCGGCTTCGATGGCAGCAACGTCGAAACCTACACCTCCCTTCCGGTCGACAAGGTCTCCTGGATCCTGACGACTCCATCTCCCAGAGGTGCAGCCCTTCCCCACGCGCTCTGCGAGATGCCCACCCGATTCACTTACCTGCCCAGCCTCGGCTATGCCGTTCCGAGGTCCGCTTCAAACCTCGGCGCGACCGACACCGCATCGCAGACCGCTGCGAGTATCAGCCTTGTAGCAGGTAGCCAGAAGGCTGCTGCTGCCGCTCCAGTCTGTCAGTAAAGAAGCGACGCGGTCGAGACCTGCTCGGCCGCGTCGCTTCCTCTAAAAGACCCGGGTTCGCGAAAGAGCAGGTCTCAAACCCGAGTCAGACTCCTTCTTCACAATCTGAGGGATGCGTAACGGTCGGGACGGCACCTCAGGCATCCCAACTTCGCTCAGCTTGTAAAGCAGAGACCGGTAGCTGATCTGCAGCCACTTCGCCGTCTTCTGCCGGTTCCAGCTGTTGGCCTGCAGCACCTTCAGTATGATCTGGCGCTCAAGATCCTGCGTCGCCTTCTTGGTGATGCGCTTCAACGATACCGGCTCGCTCAGGTCGATCGGGGTCACGATACCGCTTCGCTGCTCCTCGGGCAGAAGCTCGGCCACCAGGGCCTCTTCGCTTCCGATCAGGACATAGCTCCGAATCAAATTCTCCAGCTGCCTGATGTTTCCCGGCCAGCGGTAATTCTGCATCAACCGGATCGCACTTTTGGATAGCAGCTCCGGAGTGTGATGGAACAGACGGGCATAGTGATCGATAAAGTAGTCGATCAGGATGGGAAGATCCGCCAACCGCTGACGCAGCGGAGGCACGTTCACCGTCACCGCGTTGATGCGAAACAGAAAGTCGAGGCGAAACGTTCCCTCCTCCACCTGGTTCCGCAGATCTGTGTTCGAGACCGACACCAGCCGCGTGTTGATCGATCTGGATTCATGGCCGCCGACCCGCGTAAAGGTCCCGTCCTGCAGCACCTGCAGCAGCTTGGACTGCACCGCCAGATCAAGACTGCCAACCTCATCCAGAAAAAGTGTTCCCTGGTGCGCCTGCTCCACCCGACCCAGCTTCGTAGTCAGGGCGCCCGTAAACGCCCCCTTCTCGTACCCGAAGAGCTCCGTCTCGAGCAGCGAATGTGGGATCGCGGGGCAGCTCACCTTCACCAGCTGACCGCGGGCGCGAAGCGAAAACGCGTGGAGGAGTCGAACGCATATCTCTTTCCCGGTCCCGCTCTCGCCTTGCAGCAGAACAGGGACGTCGGTCTCGGCTACGCGTTCAAGGCGATTGCGGACTGCCAGCATGGCTGGCGTTTTCCCGAACATGATGTCCAGGGGCGGAAGATTCAGTATGCCAGCGGGATCAGAGTTATGAACCAAGGTGTTTTCCTGTCGGATTCCAGAAGTCAATCAGTCTAGCAATGGGGGAGACACTGCAACATCCTTCACATTGCACGTGGATCACCAACTGACGGATAATTCTCGGCAGGCCACCAGCTGTCGTTGCATCCTGAGCTTCCATAAAATCACACCTTCGGGGCATCGCCATCAACAAACACCAGCATGACAATATGTTACGTAGCGTAACAAAGTCTGAGACAAGTCACTCAGATGCATTCGAGAGAAACATTGGGAACCAGCCTATGACCCAAGCTCGTACGAAACTCCCCAATCATCTTCCTCGAAAGTGGTAAATGTTTCTCTATTCTGTTAGCAAAATTCTTAACAATTTTCGTGTCAAATTGACGTGCAACCAGTTAGACTTTGCGAGAGTCCAGGAACACAGAGGCAACTTGGTCCTCTCGGAACGCCCTGCTCCCGCCGCTGACCCAGGAAGATGTCGGGTTCGGCCATAACCCGTTTCAGGAAATAATCCTGGGCAGCGAATTCAGGGCCGGAAACGAAGAGGTGTTTTGATGTCAGCATCGCTAGCTTACCCGGTCACTGCCTTGAAATCTGTGAAATCGAAGCCGAACGTCAGCATACTCGAACCGGATCTGGCAGTCCTCGACTACCTGCGGTCCACGCTCTCTCACCAGTACTCGCTCAACCTCTTCTCCGAAGAGCAGCACCTCATCGATCGGCTCGACCAAAGCGAACAGCCGGATCTGCTTCTGGTCGCGCTCCATCCCCATCGCGACGCCGCGCCCCTGCTCTCCCATCTTCGCTCCACCAAACCACGCGTGCCCATCATCGTCCTCTCCTTCACCGCCGAGCTGAAGGATATCGAGACCGTGATTCGTCTCGGCGTGCGCGGCATCATCTTGAAGCCCTTCATCGGCTCCGACGTCGAAGCAGCCATCGAGGAACATCTCGCCCTGGCCCAGAACAAGCCCACGCCCGACGCGCCGAAAGAAGTCCCTCTTACAGAGAACCACTCCTTCGTTCGCTCCTCCAAGCGCATGCGGGAACTCGAGCAGCAGGCGTCCCTCGTCGCCCGCGCCGACATCCCCGTCCTCATCCTCGGGGAGAGCGGGACGGGCAAGGAGATCCTCGCCCTTTACACCCACAAGATGTCCTCACGCTCGCAGAATACGTTTCTCAAGGTCAACTGTGCCGCGGTTCCAGCCGATCTTCTCGAGAGCGAACTCTTCGGATACGAGCAGGGAGCCTTCACCGGCGCGGTCCGAACCAAGCCCGGTAAATTTGAAATCTGTTCCGGCGGCACCATTTTTCTCGATGAGATTGGTGAAATGCCGGCCATCCTCCAGGCTAAGCTCCTCCAGGTCCTCCAGGACGGCACCTTTATGCGCCTCGGTAGCCGCTCCTCTATGAAAGTCGATGTGCGCGTCATAGCCGCCACCAACATCAATATGAAGGAGGCGATGGCGAATAAGACCTTCCGCGAAGATCTCTACTACCGACTCAACGGCTTCACCCTCTCCATCCCCGCGCTCCGCCAGCGTAAGGAAGAGGTCCCGATCCTGGCCGAGTACTTCATGCGCAAGGCCGCAAAGCGTTACGGACGGGAGCCCCTCCACTTCTCAACGACCCTCACCGAAGCCCTCACCGAGTACCAGTGGCCAGGAAATATCCGCGAGCTCGAAAACGTTATCAACCGTTACCTCGTCCTGGATGACGAGAAAGCCATCCTTGATGAGCTTGCCATTCACGAGGTCGCCGATCGCAGCTTCACGCAAGGGAGCGAGTCACCCCGTGACGGCGGCCTGAAACAAATGGTCCGCAGCCTCAAAGGCGAGGCCGAGGCAGTTGCGATTCAACAGGTTTTGGAGGATGTGGGATGGAATCGGAAGGCGGCAGCAAACGACCTAAAGATCAGCTACAAGGCACTGCTGTACAAGATCAAACAGTACGATCTTTCCCCTCAGGGGCACGCGTAAATTCATCGGCTGAGACCTCCTACCTATCCCCTGATCCCTCGTCGCCAAGCACCTACAAAGTTGTCATCCGGTTTGAAGACCATGCCGTCCGAGGCTTCGCTCTAGCCAGCGAGATTGGCTCCATCGAGCAGCTCCTTCGCAACGACCCGCAGCATCCCCTCGACTCCATTCGTCTCACGCTCGCCGAATCCGGCGAGGTCCAGACCATTCCCACCGCCGATGCCAAGGCAATCTTCTTCGTCATGACCTTCGATGGCGACCTGCGCCACCGCGCCCTTCACTTCCACGAGCACGCCCCCGTGATGCAGGGTCTGTGGGTGCGGGTTCGCTTCCACGATGGCGAGGCCGTGGAAGGCATCATCTCGAACACCCACGATCACGTCCTTGGCCTCGGCTTCTTCATGACTCCCACCGATCCAAACGGCAACAACAAGCTCATCTATGTTCTCAAGAGCCGCCTCAAGGACTTCAACGTCCTCGGGCTCCGCAACGCTCCCCGGCTTCCGAAGTTCTGAAGGATCCTGAGGGGCAGGCGCATGCGAAAGGGGCCGCCGCAGCGACCCCCGTAAAGCCAGCAGCCAGCTGCGTCAGGGAGCTGGCTACTTCGCCGCCCCTTCAATCTCCATCCACTCCGCATCGCTCAGCTTCACATCTGCAGCGGCGACGTTCTCCTCCAGATGACGCACGCTGGAGGTGCCCGGAATCGGCAACATAACCGGCGACCGGTGCAGCAGCCATGCCAAAGATAGCTGGCTCGCCGTCGCTCCGTGCCTCTTCGCTGCCTCGTCCAGCTTTCCACCCGGGTTGGCCAGCTTGCCTGCAGCGACCGGGAACCAGGGGATAAACGCCATGTTGTTTTTGGTGCAGTAGTCCACCACATCCTCGTGCTCGCGATCTCCGATGTTGTACTTGTTCTGAACGCTGACGATCTCAACCACCTTCCGTGCCTGGTCGATCTCGTCGGCCTTCACCTCGCTCAGCCCCACATGCCGGATCTTGCCAGCCTTCTGCATCTCGGCGATCTTTCCCAGCGACTCCTCAACCGGCACCTTGGGGTCAATCCGGTGCAGCTGCCAAAGATCAATCCTCTCCGTCTTCAGCAGACGCAGACTCATCTCTACCTGCTGCTGCAGATACTCGGGCCGTCCGACTGGCAGCCACTGGGCCGGCCCCTGCCTCGTCAAGCCGCCCTTGGTCGCGATCACCACGCCCTTGGCATACGGAGACAGCGCCTCGCCAATCAAACGCTCACTCACGTCCGGTCCGTAGGCGTCGGCGGTGTCGATAAAGTTCACGCCCAGCTCCACGGCCCGCCTCAGCACTCGCTTCGCCTCTTCGGCATCCTTCGGCTCGCCCCAGATCCCCTCGCCCGTCAGGCGCATCGCCCCGAATCCAAGCCGGTTGACCTCTAAATCTCCGCCGAGAGCAAACGTCCCACTCGCCGCCGCATTGACCGCTGCACTTGCACTTTTAGTTGCCATTGCGATTGGATGCGGTGGCCAACCGTCGGGTCGCAACCGAGCTTCCCCTCAGCTCTGCTCAGCAGTTGCCTCTTCACACCGCCACAGCTGCCGGGAGCTCCTCGGACGCCTCTCGCTTCACTGACATCCACGCTGGAACCGTAGGCGATCCCGTGCGGAGATTGAGCTCATACAGGGTCGCTTCGCCGCCCCGCCCCTCCTCCGCAGCAAAGCCATGATCAGGATAGAAGTTCGCGCACACCGTATTCTTCTTGGTCGGAATGAACTCCCCCACTATCCTCGTAGCCCCGTTCCGCACTGCACCTTCTGCAATCCGGGCCAGAAGAGCCGTCTCAATGCCTCTGCCGATCACCCGGCAAGAGAGCAGAAACGAATCGATCCGGCATGTGTCCCCCTCATTGCGAGCCAGCGCCAGCCCCACCACCCCCGCATCGCCAAACCGATCCCGCACCCGCACCACCACCGCCTGCCCCCCCGGTGCCGAAGCAAACTCCTCCACCTCCGCAGCGGAGTGCCGGCGCGTCGTCACGTTAAATTGATTCGTCTTTGCAAGCAGCTGGACCGCACGCGACATCGGGGCCTGCGTCGCGCTCGCAAACGTGCAGACGATCCCCAGCGAAGCCAGAAACTCCTCCCGTCCGCCCGCCGCCAATTCAAGCTCAGACCGCTGCGCCTGCGCCTTGTATTCGTTCAGCCGATTCCGGTCGTCTTCCGTCACTCGCAGAGCGTCGAAGAACGTCTGCTCCGACAGTATCTCCAGCAGCCGCCATGGCTCGTCCACAGGCGCCTGGATCACCGCCACCTCTGGCAATCGCTGCCGCACCGCCTCGCATTCGACCGGGTTGTCGTCCACCAGCACAAAGGAGTCGAGACCCAACGAAAGCTCCAGCGAAAGCTCGCGCAACGACTGCACCTTCTCATTCCAATTGATCTTCAGTGCGGCAAAGTCATCCAGCGTGAGAGCCAGATCCGCGGATCGAGCTTTGAACGCCTCGCGGACTCCCACCTCGTCGTTCTTCGAAACCGCCGCCAACAGGATCCCGCGCGACGAGATCTGCTTCAGAAACTGCTGATACCCGAAGTAAGAGGTGCCCGGGTACGTGCTTCCCGTCACAATGCCTTCAACGCCCTCCTCGCCCAGAACACCGCCCCAGAGCGTATTGTCCAGATCCGTGCACAACACCTTCCGCGGCGCCTTGTAGAGCACGTTGATCGATCGCACCAGGCCTCGCGCATACACCCCAAAGTTCGCCGCCGAGACAGCCAGTCGCGACGACAGAAACAATCGCGTATCCCGCCACCGGCCACGCCCATAACGCCCAGCCAGGTGGTCCACGTCAAAGAACACACAGTCGGAGATCTCACCGCACATCCGGGCCAGCTCCGCATTGATGCGCCGCACCGCGTTCGGAAGGCTGTGCGGCAGATTCGCGTCACCCACATCCCCCAGCGACGACGTATCTGGAACCACAAATCCCTGCAGGGCAATACGCGCTCGGCTAAATCCCCGCACACCCCGGATCAGCTGCCGTATCCGCGTCACGCATCCGGCAATCTCGCCCTCGACCCTGGCCCCGATCCCATCCCCGCACATCTCCGGCAAAGCGCCCGCCACGTCCTCCAGATCGAACAGAACCAGCAGCAGCTCAGGATCGAACCCCGCCAGAGTACCCTCCGGATCCATCATCTCCCCCAGGTACGATCCGTATCCGCCCATCTCAAGCTCCAGCAGATATCCAGAGAGCAGCGCCTCCATGGTGAGGTTCGGCAGCATCGGCTCTATCGTCACCGATCGAACCACATACGTCCGCACAGCCCGTATACCCTCCAGGCTCCGAACTGCCTCGTCCATCCCCTTCAAATTGCCCGCACAGAAGTTGACATCGGTAGGGTTCGCGCTTCGACTCAGAAGTTCACGGCAAACGGAGATCGCGCCCCTCGCATCCCTCCTCCCGACCGCCTCTTTCACCTCGCGCCGGAGCGCCTGTCGCTCCTCCTGCTCAAGCATGGTGCCGTCCTCCCACCTCATTGTATGGCGAGCCCACTCACCCCTCGGCCGAGACGCACGCCCGAGACAACCTGCACCTCGCCCTTGCCCATCTTGTCTGTCATCCTGAGCAAAGCGAACGGAGCCGCTTCTCTACCCGAAAACCCCACCCTCGCCTTCGCCATGTCTCTCTTTCCTTCACCCAGAGCGAAGATCCCGGTACTGAACCTACCCCACCCGCGTCGACCGGGCTCCCAACCGCTGGTCCGCCCTCACCCGCAACGTCTCACCCTCTTCCAGCACCCTCACCTTCCAGTCGATCCCCAGCCGCCGCGCCTCCGCCATCAAACGTACTGGAGGCTCTTCCATCGGCTCTCGCCCAAGCCGAAACGTCCCGAAGTGCATCGGCACCATCACCTCGGCGCCGGTCTCCACGAACCCGCGCAGCGCCTCCTCCGGACTCGTATGCACAGCCCGGTAATTATCCGGAAAATAAGCCCCGATCGGTAGCAGCGCCACCTGCGGCGTCAGCCTCCTGCCCACCTCCCTGAACCCGCCAAAGTACGCTGTATCTCCCGAGTGATACACACTCGTTCCGCCGCCTTCCACCACGTATCCGCCGTACCCGCGATGCGTATCATTGAACATCCGCGCGCCCCAGTGCTTCGCCGGAGTCATCGTCACCGTCAGCCCTGCCACCCCACACTCTCCCCACCACTCCAGCGCATGCACCGCGGCAAAACCCAGCTTGTCCACCAGATCTTCAACCCCCTTCGGCACCACCACCTCGGGAGCCCTCCCCGTCAGCTTCAGCGTCCGCCGAATCGTTCGCCGCAGACTCATCACATTCAGGTGATCCATATGCGCGTGCGTCAGCAGCACCACATCCACCGCCGGAAGCTCGCGCCAGTCCACACCCGCCCGCCTCTGCCGTCGCAGCACGATCAGTCGCTTCGTGAACACCGGATCCACCAGCAGCGTGCGTCCAGCAACCTGCAAAAAGAACGAGGAATGCCCTATAAACGTAACCCCCAGCTCCCCCTCGCCCACCGCCTCCGGAGCCCTCGCCATCCCCGTCATCGGCTGCTCGTGGCTCTCCCGCACCAGACGCCACATCTGACTCAACTTTGCCGTCACCGCTCGTCTGTTCGACCTCGCAACTCGTCCCATATCTCTAGGCGATTTTACGCTTCGATCCATCGCTGCGCCGGGGCATCCGGCAGCAGGCTGACTCCGTCCACACCTCCCGCATCTCAACACAGGCACGCACCGTCGGTTCGAACAACATGGGAGCTGCAAAGGAGGAGATCTGCATCATGGAAGCTGTCAACGACCCCGTCCCCGATCCAATACCAGACCGCAAGGACCATACCGTCGCCCACCTCGATCCGCTCCGCCAGCGCATCTGGGACCAGGTCTCCCACTCACCCCTTCGCTCTCTCTGGGACTTCCAGGGCGTCCATCCCACCATCGTCATGAAGCGCACCTTCAATGCCTTCGTGGACGACAACCTCCTCTCCCGCGCCGCTGAGCTCGGCTACTACTTCCTCTTCGCCCTCTTCCCCACCCTTGTCAGCGCCAGCGCCATCCTCGGCCTCGTCGCCCGCAGCGCCACCGACCTCTACATCAAGCTGCTCAACTACCTCGCCCTCGTCATCCCACCAACCGCCTTCGCCATGGTCAAGGACGGCTTCAACCATACCCTCGAGGCCTCCAGTGGCGGCAAGTTCCTCATCGGCCTCGCCGCCGCCCTCTGGTCCGCCTCCGTCGGCTTCGCCGCCATCCAGGACACCCTGAACATGGTCTACAAGGTCAAGGAGACCCGCCCCTACTGGAAGGCCCGCGGCTCCGCCATCCTGGTCACCATCCTGCTCTCTCTCCTGGTCACCGTCATCCTCGCCTCCATGCTCGGCGGAGACTTCCTTGCCCACCTCTCCAAGCACTACGTCTATCAACATCAACTGCAGGTCGCAGCCGCCCTCAGCGCGCGTGTCCTCTCCTGGATCGTGGCAGCTGCCCTCCTTGTGCTCCTGTTTGCCGTCATCTACTACTTCGCGCCGGACGTCAAAAACAAGCGCTGGCAGTGGCTCACACCCGGAGCCGCCATCGGCATCCTGGGCTGGCTGCTGGCCTCCATGGCCCTCCGCCTCTACCTCCACTACTTCAACAATTACTCCGTAACCTACGGCTCGCTCGGCGCTGTCATCATCCTTCTCACCTGGTTCTACGTCACCGGCCTGATGCTCCTGACTGGTGCCGAGATCAACTCCGAGATCGCGGCATCCGTCGCCGAGAAGAAACTCAAGGAAGCCGGCAAGATTCCACCCCAGGCCACCACCGACTCCGAGCACCCCATCGACTGCGCCGTCAATCCAGAAGCCTGCGCCGAAAACAAGCAGGCAGCCCAGCCCAAATCTCTCTCCGCCTGACCCCCGCCGTCAGCGCGTCCCCGGACGCACCAGCTGCGCCTCGCCGCTGTCCAGCACATATCCCGCCGGTGCCCGGAACAGCTTGGCCTCGGGCTCGGATCGCACAATCTCCGTCATCGCGACCTCGGTGTCCTCGTCCCGTAGAGGATCGTGCCGCGTCCTCAGTACCGCCACCCCAAGATCTACCGAAATCCAGCTCTCATCCACCTCCGCCGGTCCATCCGCCACCTCGCCCGCCGCCGCCAGCGGCCTTCGCACCTCCACGCTCCCAACACTCTCCAGACCCGCAATCCGCTTCACGCCCAGCCGCGTCCAGGTCGATTCCACACCATCCCTTACCCGGCGCAGCGAGACGTCCTTCTCCCTCGCCGCGACCCGCAGCTGCTCGGCAACGAAGTCGACCGGCACCTCCTTTCCTTCGAGCTGCGGATCTGTCAAAATCCTGTACCGTCGGTTCCTCACATCCAACACCAGCTCACGATGGTTTGGGACGTCGAAGATCAATACCTCCGCCGTCTCCTTGGTCGCCTCGTCAATCAACTCGACATACGTGCTTCCGTCCGAGCTCCGCGCCACCTGCCCCCGCGTCTCCACCACTCCGCCCGGACCCCGCCGCACAATCACCTGCGTCGCCCGAAACGGTACATCCCTGGGCTGCGGTGCGATTCCCGATGGCTGAGAGCCCGCCCTCTGCGATTCCACCCTCTTCGAAGCCGGGCCGCCAGCCGCGCCTGTAGCCGATCGGCCGCCCGGCTTTGAACACAGCCCCGCACCTGCCGCCATCACGACCACCACACCCACGCCAGCAACTTTCGCAAGAAGACCCACCAGCCCGTACCCCCTTCGAGCTCTCACGAGCAGATATCGAAAGTACGTCGCGCCCTCTTGGTTCAGACCTGCCCCTCTTCGCGTGCGCTACACCCTGGTAACAGCCATGGAGTGTCGATCGTGCGAAGCAATGAGCCGTCCTATCGTCGTTCCATCAACCACTACAGTTCGGCGCATCTCCTTTACCCCGGCGCTCGGCGAGGGAGGCCCCTCGGCAAATTCACTCCGGCCTAAGCGCCACCTGGCGTAACTCCCTTCCTCGATCCGGTAAACTGAAAGCATCCTTTTAGGTCTAGGTGAAGGGGTTCCCACCGTCGGCACCCGCCGATCGGCACCGAATGATCTCTTTTGTAATGAGTATTTTAGCTGTAAGTCCTTTGCCATGACGATTTTGCATCTCCCGGTGCAGCTAAAGGGCCTGGAATGACGATTTTGCTGGGATCGGGGGGGGTACCCCCCCGGGGATCAGCCCTCGCCCACAGACTGGAGGTGCGCGAGGTCTGGTTTTGGAGTCAGCAGACTCACGAGAACCAGGGCCAGCACGGAAGCAGCCAAAGCGGGGAAGATGGCGTCGCGATCTCGAATCGATGGCGGCAGCGATACCCGCAGGGAATCCCACGCAACGGTGATGATCGTTCCCGCCGCAATCGAGGCAACTGCCGCGATCGCCGTCGTCCTCCTCCAGAAAAAGGCGGCCAGGATCACCGGCGTCAAAGCCGCGGAGTAGATCGTGTACGCGTAAAGGGACTTCTTCAGCACCGACTCTGTATTCAGCGACTGATAGAGCGCCCACAGACCGAGAAAGACTACCATCAGGCGGCTGACGATCAGAATGCGCTTGTTCGAGGCCTCGGGAGAGATGTAGCGGATAAACACGTCATTGACCAGGTTGGTGGCGGGAGAGAACAAGAAGTTGTTCGCGGTCGAGATCACCTTGGCGAAGATGGCCCCGAACAGGATGACGCCGAACCACCGAGGCAAGGCGTGCATGGCCGTGAACGCAAGGATCTCGCGAGGATGCTTATGGACCTCCCCCGTCGGAAATACCGCCGATCCAGCAACCGCCAGGGACACGATCACGGTCTCGAGGATCACGATCCCGATAAACCAGCCCACCACCGCATGGGTCGCATCCTTCTCCGACTTGGCCGAGAAAAATTTCTGGTACATCGACTGGTTGCCAAGCATTAGGAGGCATGTTGGCAGGAAAAGCTCGGCCGCCTGCGCTCCGGAAAGATCGCCGAACATCTGGAAGTGAGTCGCTGGCAAAACCGCCCGGATGTTGGCCCAACCTCCTCCAACATGGCTCAGCATCGGAACCGCCGCAATCAGGGAGATGGTCGCCAGCAAACCGATGGCAAGATCCATGTACGCGACCGAGGACATACCAGCGATCGCCGTGAATAGAATCACAAACGCCGCAATGATGTACTTCCCGAGATCGGCCGAGATCACCGTCGGAAAGACCAGGTGGAGGATGTCCCCTCCGCCGATGAACTGGTAGCTGGTGATCGCGGTATAGGCGAACAGGATCGCGATGACGCCAAGCACGCGAGCCGTCTGGTTGTAGCGGGCTTCGAGGAGGTCGGGAATCGTGAACTGCGCGAACTTGCGGGCCCGCGGAGCGATGAAGTAGATCAGAACAAGACCCGCCCACCCCCCGGCTGACTGCCACAACGCCGCGAACCCATGCTTATAGGCGTTCTCCGCTCCACCCAGCAGCGATCCCGATCCAATCCATGACGAGAGCAGGGTGAAGATCAGCACAATGGCCGGAAGAGACCGGCCGGCGACCAGGTAGTCCGCCTTCGTCTTAACCTTGTTCAAACGGGCGAGCGAGACTAGGAGGAGTGTCAGGACGATGACGGCGAGAACGATCGCGTAAAGGTTCATGGAGGCGTGCGGGAATTGTAGCCTGCCCTCCCCTGCCCCCATCCACGGTCGCTGTTGCACAGCAACAAGCTCTCTTCCATCTGTTGAGCAACACGTTTGCAGAACTTGGAAAAAGAGGTCACATTCGCTAATCTCCCACAAGGGAACATCGCATTTTCACACTTACCTATTCCACGCCCATGCATCCAACGCCCATGGCACCAACAGTCCTCAAGGAGAGCACCATGCCCGCAACCGTAGCTAATACCGACATCGACGAAATCCTCCGCGAAGTGGGCCCGGACTCCACCGCGACCTTCGACAACTCGCCCTCCAACCCCACCGAACATGCCAGCAGTGAGAACCTCCGCGTCGCCCCCAAAAAGGACGAAGAGGACGAGGACGAAGACCTCGAAGATGATGATGATCTCGACGACGAGGACGATGATGAGGAGGAGGAACTCGAAGACGACGATGACGAAGATGACGACGATGAGGAGGAGGAGGAGGAAGACGAAGAAGAGGCATAGGCCAGCGCCGGTGTGCTTAACCCTGCGCAGCCTCTTCCGTGCATCGAGGTCGTTACAGTCTTAAGATCGTCTCTACTTACGGAAGACGGAGAAGTGCCAAAAAGAAGGCGCTTCTCCGCTATCTAACCTCTTTTCAAGTACTCCGACTGCGAATCTCAAATGGACTAACAGCACTGGGATTACATTTGCATTTCACGTCGTCGGATTAAGTCGCTAGAGTACTTCGAATGGAACGTTGCCTGCTCTTTGCTCTACTCTTTGCCCATCTGCTGTGTCCGACCATGACCCACGGCCAGGGAACAGTCGACGCGGCCCAGAGGGTGCTTCAACGAGAAATGCCGCATCTGGCTCCGCAGGTTCAGCTCTCCCTCCATGCCGGAACGTATGCGGGCAAGGTGGATGGGTTTCGCATCTCGGGCATTCGCGGCAATATTCGAGTCCAGGCCGCAACCGTTCCGACCCTGCTCTTCGGCGTGAACTGGTACTTGAAGTACGTCGCACATCTGAATGTATCGACCAATGGGAGCCAGCTGGGGCGGCCCGGCATGCTGCTGCCGGCCGTGAGTCATGCGATCATTCGCCCCGCGCTCTACCCGTTTCGCTATGCCCTGAATGAGAATACCGACGGCTATACAACGCCGTACTGGGACCTGCCTCGGTGGCAGCGCGAGATCGACGTGCTTGCGCTCTCCGGATTCAACGCTGTTCTGATCCAACGTGGCAACGACCTGGCGGTCTACCGAGCCTTCCTGGATCTTGGATACACAGATTCCGATACCCGCCAGTGGATCACTCAGCCTGCGCACCAGAACTGGCAGTGGATGGGGAACATGTGCTGCTTCGTCGAACCGATCTCACTCGCGCTCATGGAAAAGCGCGCCGTCTCCGCACGCAGGATCATGGATGAGCTTCGTGCCCTCGGGATCACGCCCGTCATGCCGGGCTTCTGGGGAGTGGTACCAGCTGACTTCGCGGAGCATGCGGCAGGGGGCCATGTTGTCGTCCAGAAAGATACGTGGAACGGCTTCCAGCGGCCAGGCTGGCTGGATCCGCGCAGCCCTGTCTTCGCGAAGCTGGCGGCAGCCTTCTACAAGCATCAGAAGGAACTCTTCGGCGATTCCATAATCTACGACATGGAAACCTTTCAGGAGGGCGGTGGCTCGGGCGATGTGCCCGTTGGTGAGGGTGCTCGGGCAATCCAAAAGGCGCTGAACACCGCGCACCCTGATGCGCTTTGGTTCATGATGGCGTGGCAGGACAACCCACGCAAAGAACTGGTGGATGCGGTAGACCGCAATCACATCCTGATCGCGGATATCGAGCAGGGGCGAATCCCCCGCGAGACCCGGGAGCGCGATTTTGCAGGCGCTCGCTGGCTCTTCGGTGGGCTGTGGGAGTTCGGTGGCCGCACCACCATGGGTGCTCCGCTATACGACTACGCCCAACGCATGCCGCAGGCAGCCGAACGCCCCGGGAGCCATCTTTCCGGCACGGCTCTCTTCACTGAAGGGCTGGACACAAACCCGTTTGCGTTCGATCTGTACACCGAGATGGCCTGGCATAGGGATCCAGTGAACCTGGACCAGTGGACCACCGAGTACGCATTGCGCCGATATGGCATCAACGATGCGCATGCTTCAGCTGCCTGGAATGTCCTCTTGAAAACGGCTTACAGCTACCGTGCCGATGGCGTACGAAACCACGGGGAACGGGATGCTGCCCACGAATCGATCTTCAATGCGCAACCCTCGCTGACCGCGACCCGCACTGGGCACTGGGCACCCGACGTGTTGCGCTACAACGCGGACGACCTAAGACCAGCACTGACCGAACTTTTGCAGGTTGCACCCGCGCTGCGCAACACTGCAAGCTATCGCTACGATCTGACAGATGTAACCCGGCAGGTGCTTGCTAACGAGGCAAGGCGTCTTCTGCCGTTGATCAAGTCGGCCTACGAGGCAAAGGACCGATCTGCTTTACGCGCACGAACGTCCGAGTGGATGCGCGATATGGACATGGAAGATAAGCTGCTCGGCACGAACGAGTTTTTCGTGTTGGGCAGATGGCTCAGCTATGTGCCGACCTGGGCAGATTCAGCCGCTGATCTGGAACGCATCCAATACGATGCGCACTCCATCCTTACTACGTGGGGCGATCGCACCGCCAGCAAAGACCTGCACGAGTACGGTAATCGCGACTGGTCTGGTCTTGTCAGCGACTACTACGCCCCGCGCTGGAAGCTGTACTTCGATTCGTTAGAAACCGCTTTGAGCAAGGGAACCCCGCCCGAGCCGATCGACTGGTACGCCTTCGGCGATGCGTGGAACCGGTCGCTGAAGCAGTACACTCCAGACACTATCGGCGACACTTACACCGCCAGCTATGCCATAGCACGGTCGCTGAATTTGCAACCAGAGGGAGCACGATGACATCGAGGGATCCGGCATTTGCGAGCACGGTGGATTCTGACATCGTTCGTCAGCCAGCAGCGGCAAAGCCGGAGCGACTGCTTTCGTTCGATGTGCTGCGGGGGCTGACGATCGCTTTCATGATTATCGTAAACAACCAGGTAGGGGCTGCGCCGTTTCACCAACTGACGCACGCAAATTGGAACGGCTTCACTGCAACGGATTTGGTCTTCCCTACGTTTTTGCTTTTGGTGGGTCTCTCCACCGTGCTTTCCACCGCGGCGAGGCTGGCGAAAGGCACCACCCGACGGGAGCTGTTTTTGCATACCACTCGTCGCGCATTGCTGTTGATTCTCTTCGGCTTTGTCGTCAATAACTTTCCCCTGTTCCACCTCTCAACCGCTCGGTACTACGGCGTTCTCCCTAGAATCGCTGTCTGCTATTTCGTTGTCGCTACGCTGTATTTGCTGTCACCGACGTGGAAAGACAAGGTTGTGATCGCGGTCGTGTGCCTTGTCGGGTACTGGGCCTTGATGCGCTTCGTAGCCGTTCCCGGTTCCGGTCTTCCAACTCACGGCATCCCAATCAACGATCGTGATGGCAACTTGGCTGCTTGGCTCGACAGGCAGATCTTCAGCGCCAAGCACCTCTATGAAGGTACGCGGGATCCGGAGGGACTGCTTTCGACCCTCCCGGCCATCGCGACCGCCCTGTTTGGGCTACTCGCCGGAATGTGGCTGCGAAGCGCTCACTCTACTACTCGCAAAGCCGCCATGCTTGCACTTACAGGAGTGCTGCTTCTGTGCTCTGCTTTAGCGTGGCATCCCTTTTTCCCGATTAATAAGAAGCTCTGGACGAGTTCATTTGTGCTCTTCGCGGGCGGATGGGGACTGCTCCTGCTAGCTGCGGCCATCTCCATCGTGGACCTCTGGCGTGTCGGGCGGCCTAAGGCGGATTCGAGCAACGCAGCATCGCCGTTCCATCCTTTGCTCTATAGGCCCCTGCTAGTCTTCGGGACCAATGCGATTTTGGCCTACATGCTCTCTGAATTAGCAGACAGCATTATCAGAGCGATCCACCCGTCTGGAGGAACGAGTCTAAAGATGGCAGTGTTCCATTTGATCACCCGGGTAGTAACGGCTCCTGCCTGGTCCTCGCTTCTCTACTCCCTGACCTATCTATTTTTGTGTTGGCTGATGGTCTTGCCGCTCTACCGTAAGCGCATTTTTCTAAGAATTTGAGTCGGACACCATACCAGTAACCTCGACCAGTGCTGAAAGAATCAGCGAGGGCCTCCACCAACTCTCTTTGCAGACCTTCTAAACGGAGCTCATGGCCGCACTGATCTCGGCACAGAAGCGTGACGTTGCACGAGCCCGCTTGAGACACATCAAGCCTAAGGAGGCCGCTGTTGGTTTCCCGGAGAGTCGAGACGTTCTCGATGCTCGCAAGCTCATCGGTTCCGAGGTAGAGCTTGCCCGGATTCGCACGGGCAGACTCCCATCGAAACCGGGCCAGTTCAAGTTATAGCGAGGTGATCGCGCAGAAATGCATTCTGAAATTTTTGCTTGCGATCGAACTCTGCGGTGAGTGCGCGAAAGTTCTCCAGACGCGGATACAAGGGTGCAATCTGGCGGGCGTTCATGGTGAAGACCTTGGCCCAATGCGGCCTAGCCGCGAACGGCGCCAATTTTGCTTAGATCTGTGGAAGCAGGTTCAGGACCGCATCCCGCTCTGGCTTCCAGGTGAAGTGGATGGCAAGGGATGACCGGCGGTAAGCCATGCTCATCCATAGATCGTCCGCGGAGATCGCTCGCAGCTCCGTGATGAATAGGTGCGGAGTGATGCTGTCGCGCATGGTTTCTACGGCACGAACAGCTTCATAGCCGCGTTCGAAGGGCACGAAGTACTCGGTTTGTAACTCCTGCCCACTGGATGGCGTGAAGTCCATCCTGAAGTGCGGGAGGCGCTCGTACCAGGGACCAACCGTGTTCAGCTGATCGGTGCATGCTTCGGCAGGATGATCAAGGATCGGGTGCAGCTTTCTCGTGGCCAGCGTTGCACCGTAGAACACCGGAGGAGGAGAGGCGGTGCCCCCCTCATCAACGCGGCGCTTGATCCAAACCTCGCCCGCACGTCCGTTTTGCCAGTCTGTGAAGATTGAGACGCTGTATCCAGCGCCCATCACGTGCGCAAGGTGGTGCTCCAATACGCTGAAGGGCAGGTTCTGGTAGACGACCTGCGTCATACCAAAGGTCGGTTGCACAGCGAGGGTGAGATGCGTGACGATGCCGAGCGCTCCTAGCCCCACAACGGCCCCGGCGAAACGTTCGCCATCCTTCTCGCGGGAGAGTGTACGAACGGTTCCATCTGCACCGACGAACTCAATCGCAGTAACAGCTGTCGACAAGTTGCCGTTGCGCATGCCCGACCCGTGCGTTGCAGTCCCGCAAGCACCAGCAACCGAGATGTGAGGCAACGAAGCCATGTTGTGCAATGCGAAGCCCATCGCGTCCAATTGCATCGCCAAATCGCCATACCTTATGCCTGCGCCCGTGGTGACTGTGTGTTTAGCCTGATCCAGGTGCACGTCTTTCAGTCGCAGCGTGGAGATTTGGGCAACCGATGAGTCCGCGATTCCATTGAACGAGTGCCGTGTTCCTAGAGCACGCATTGCGGTGATGCTGCGAATCGCATCCTGCACTTCGGACACCGACGCTGGCTGCAGCACTTTGTTTGTTGCGTAGTGGTAGTTTCCCGCCCAGTTCCACCTTGGAACAGCAGAGTCTGCAGACGCTTCACTCTCAGAAAAGCGTGCCATCGCCATCGTTGCCGCCACAGCGGCAGAGCCCTTCAGAAACTCACGCTTATCCATTTATCCCTCGGTTGTTGCTGGATGGATTGTAAGCTGCCGCGGGTGGCGTATTAAATCCTGCATCTAAAGGGACGGAGAACAGGGACATCCATGATGAAGTTCGACACGCTCCTTCCAATGCTTCGGCGCAGCTTCAGCGACTGGAACGAGGACAATGCCCCGAGGCTCGGTGCAGCTTTAGCCTTTTACACCATTCTTTCAATCTCTCCGCTGGTCATCCTTGTCGTCGCAATCGCTTCTCTTGTCTTCGATCGGTCCAGCGCGCAAGCCCACCTGCTCTCTCAAGTGCAGTCCCTGGTTGGGCCGGAAGGCAAAAATGCCGTCGAGTCGATGCTGGCAAGCGGCCAAAAGGCTTCCTCAGGCATCTTTGCGACTGTTATAGGAGCTATCACGTTGATATTCGGTGCATCGGGGGTCTTCGGCGAGTTGCGGTCGGCTCTGAATACGATTTGGGAGGCACAGCCGAAGACCAACTCCGGTATGTGGGGTATGGTGCGCGAACGTTTTTTCTCCTTCGGCATGGTTATGAGTGTCGGCTTCGTCCTTCTCGTCTCGCTCCTGGCGAGCGCTGGCCTCGCAGCTATGACGAAGTTCTTCAGCGGTCTCCTCCCCATCCCACCTTTTGTGCTCGGTACCTTCAACTTCCTTGTCTCGTTCGTTGGCATAGCCGTTTTGTTCGCCTTCATTTTGAAATACGTTCCGGAGACAAAGGTGAGATGGAGCGATGTCAGAGTGGGTGCCGTTGCTACGGCTTTTCTTTTTACCCTGGGCAAGTCACTGTTAGGGAACCTCTGTACAGGTATGCGTTTTAGCTGAGGTTCGAGCGGTTGTGCTTGGTTGGGGAGCTATTTGCGTCACACCGGGCTTTACGTGCTGGTTGAGCAGTCAACCGGCTGATTTTAGGCGC
>JAABUK010000709.1_pt1 | contig 68004 bp, 90 predicted proteins | sample 5559141 | NCBI WGS metagenome assembly JAABUK01 (sample SAMN10711869, study PRJNA513367) | rock metagenome | isolation source: Antarctica rocks | place: Antarctica: Victoria Land, Pudding Butte nord | collected 2016-01-03 | reverse complement strand
TTTGCACTGCCTCAGGCCCCAATGCTGCATGCACTGTGGTATTGAAATGGACATGCTCAGGGGATGACTGAATGTCCAGGACACACCATCAACATAAAGTCCAGAAAACAAAACAAAAGACAGACCAACCATCTGTTGACAGAATAAGTTTTTGGGAGAAAAGACACATGGTGGGTGCAGGGTTGCTACTAATCTCCTGGACACCAGCTTCACCAGGACAAGCAACAACGTTCAGACAGACACCGCACAGTGAGGCCTCAAGGAAGGAATGGTCAGCACGGTGCATGTGGTGAAAGGTTTTTACCTCTGCATGTGGTGCAGGTGCAAGTGGTGAAAGGGGTCACCTGTGCACCATCTGGCAGGTTAGCCATGGTGGTGAGGAAGGAGTGCTTGGGATAGAAGATGCCAGCCTGGCGCATGTGCCAGATCTTGAGGCCAGTCGACAGGCAAGGCACCAGAACACGTGGCTGACCCCTTAGCTGGACTAGATTCCATGCCCCTGCAATACAGATTTTTGGTCATGCACATGTCTCTGTGTTCCACTGCTGTTGTTTCAGTACAGCAAGGACTGTGTAACGTCAGCAGACACTGAACATGACGTCAACTTTGATGATGCCTGGTGTATAGTGAGTCCTGCTGTGTGACTACTCATGAGCAACATGCGGATTCTATTATCAGCAACATGCGTATCTTGTGGCAATGAGCAGAGGCCAATGCCGGAATTTCGAGCCCAGCAGGCACAGCATGACCAAGCAAGCAGATCAAAAAGGCACAGCTTGTGTGAGAAAACAAAGCTACAAGGCAAAGCATGACAGGCATCACAAGGCTGTAAAGGCAGACCTGAAAGGCAGTGTGAGTCCCCACAGAGGTACAGAGGCAGGGTGCCTGCAGCCTGGGGCTGGGGGGGTGGGGGGTGCTGCAGAACCAGCTGCTTCACACACCCAAAGTATGCTGCCTCGTTTCTGATCAGGGTTTTGTGAAGCTCCTGAGCTGAGGCTCGAGCAGCTGAGTCCAGTAGGTGCACCACTCGAGCACAGCGTGGCAATGCCCCACCAATGTACAGCAGCTTCACCACGGTGAAGAGGAGCGCCAAGAAGTCCAGCTGAGTGGGCGTGTACTCCACCTGCGCAAGTCACAATTTAGCGTTATCCTATTGTATTCTCATGAATGCTTTAGCGCGTAAGTACATGCTTGATCAAGAGACTCTCCATGATATCCTTAACATGTAGTCACAGAGGATGAAAAGAGGATGAAACGGGAATGAAAAAGGGAATGAAAAAGGATTGAAAAGAGGATGAAAAGGTTTGTTCTTGAATGCTGCATGACCTCATGTGACAGTCAGCAAGATAGGGAAGACCTTAAAGCAATAGCTGTGGGTGACAGACTCTAAAGGGTGTGCAATTCATGCCATCAGACTCTGTATCCCGTCTGTGGGACTCATTGGGGAGTAAATTACCATGACTGGGGATTATGAGAAGTTTGAACTGAAGAACTTTGTTCAAGAGCTGTTCTGGACCACAGAAAGATCAGGGAAATGATAACTATGCCTGCCGTTTGTTACATGCAATCCCCACTGCCTCACCAATAACACATAGCTAGCCAGCAGCACCTGCGTGCAAGTCTGATTGACAAAAGAGACAGGTGGGTGCATGTTACCGCCGTGCACGCAGGTTTGACATGCAGGTCGTGTGTGAGTCACATGCACAGCCATTTGGCATGCCTGATTGGCCTGACTAGCATGACAGCGTTGACATTGGCATTGATTGAAGCCTGAAAGCACACTGATGATAAGTGTAAATCCCCAAGCAACCTTTCTTGGCCTCTTCAGTATAGGTGGGGTTCAGATAGAGAAGACACACCTTCTGCACTTCTCCATATTGCTCCTCAATGCTGTGCACATCTATCTGGCCATCCAGTGATCCAAGTGCAATGCAGTTATTGCTTGCAGCATCCACTCCTAGACCTGTCAACCCGCCCTCAGCCTCAGCCAGCTTGGGTATCCCAGCAATGGCCTGGGGTGGACTAAGTTTTGGGGGGGTTGCATCAGCATCAAATGGGGTTGTGCCTGAAAGGACAGAAGCCAACTGCTGTTGGGTCATTGCACCCATGGAAAGAGGGAGTTGTGATGTGGACAAGACGTAGCATGGCCACCTTGCTTAGTGAATGTCACTTCCTGACTCTGTCTGTATGGACTGCAGACATGATAGATAGTTGAGGCTATTGGACTGGGCTACCACCCTTAGCAAGTTCAGTGACTTGCCCCCTAGCAAGTTGAGTGTGGGTCACTCAGTTGAGTGAGCACAAAGGCTGCGATTTGTGAGATTGAACTTGATCACAAGGCAGTCAAATGTTATGTCCTGAGCAGAAGAAAGGCCAGTAGCACCTCAACACCCATGCTTGCAACATGCACATGTCACAGATCAACGTGAGTGGGCAAATGTGTGTGAGTAACAAGCTGCAAGAAGGGCAGGGTATCACGAAGCTGACCTGTGGGCCCCCAGCTGCAGTGAGGGGTCCACTGGGGGTTCCAAGATTCTGAACGCAGCCAGGCTAGGGGGTCCTGACCAGTCAAAGGAGGCAGATGCTGCAGCTGCTCAACCACATTTGCTACCTCCAAGCCACCACCAGTCTCAATTCTGTACGTGACACCGTGCACTGCTGATCAATTCTCAGTTCTGTATATGACATCAGACACCGCTGATCAACTCTCAATTTTGTACATGACGCTAAGCATTGCTGATCAACTCTTGATTCTATACATGACACCAGGCAGTACTGATCAAAGCAGGCATACAAAGACTGTGTTGTTGTCACTCTGCTGCTGCGACTCTGCGCAGTCATTTGCATGTCTGCTGGTTGCACACACAGAGACATGCAGACAGACTGTTTGAAGCAACGATTCTAATGACAGTGTATCTAACAGGTGCGCTACATGCTTGCAAAGTGATGTGAAACGGCCTGCACACACATACACACTACAAAAGTGTGCAAATCACTACAAGACTGTCACATTGCTGCTCTCCAGCAGGCTGTATTACATTTCTGCAGACCTTGGCGGTCTGGGATGCAGCTCAGGCAGCAAAACAGTACACTGACAGGGGTTGCTTGGCTCACTTGGTGGCTCTGCAGAAGTCCAGAGCAAGCTGCAGAGCTTTGCCATAGTCCTGATCCAATTCCATGCCATGCATCAGGTTCAAGGCATAGCTGGGACTGCTGGGCTTCAGCTCCAATGCTCGCCTGCATGACACACGTAACAGGTCAGTAAGAGCTGCAAGGCTCTACTGAGAAGGCTTGACAGACAACTGGCGAGGAGTCCCAAGTCTGCATCAACCCTGTTTCAATGGAAATTCAGTGTCCCCCAGTAGAGATGCTGTGAAAGACAGGCTACCTTGCGTGAGCATGACCTTGCTGTCATCAAGTTCTTGAAGCGTATGTGCTGCTAGCAGCAACAGCATGACTCACAGGGTCATATTAGTCGAGCAGCTGACCTGAACAGCATGTTGGATGCTGGCACAGCACCATGGTCCTTGATTGCGGTTGCCAAGAAGGCCATTGCAGCGTCGGTCTCCCCACCTCCGTCCAGCTCAGCACGGAGTGCTGCCATGCCTTCAGGCCGTTGCAGACACTTGGCGAGGGTCAGCCTGCAACACACTGCCAGCAATTCACAGCCTATCAGCAAAACAGCTTGTCAGCAGCCATATGACTTTCAAGCTGGATGACATTATGACATACCACAGGCTGAGAGTTTGAAATGGCAATCAAAAGGCAGTATGCTTCTGTGGCCATTGTAGGCAAGCAAAAGTGTGACGGCCCTGGAATGAGGATATGCCTCCGTGATTGAACATAGGCACAGGCAAAATGGTATTGGCGCCATACGTGCGCAAGGCCACCCACAGCCAAGCTAAAAACCGTCGCTTGGCAAACATTTAGGGGCTCCAGCTGTGTTTAGATGCCTAGCTTCCCTTTGGCTACAAGCATGTGGGTATGCTCAGTGATTCTGTCCACACAAAATGTATGATCTGTGTGTGGACATAGCACATGATCTATCTGTGGGCACAAGGCTGCTTTGCCAGTGCATGCACAGAAGCTGCTTGCAAGCTTTGTGGCTACCTGATCTCTTGATCATCAGGCGCCCGGATGAGTACCCTGATCAAGACCTGGACAGCATCCCTGACCATACCTCTCTCTGAGGCCATCTTGGCATACACAATCAAGCCACTCTGATGGTGGTCATTGCTTCTAAGGACATTCATAATCAGACCTGCTGCTGTGTCTTTGTGACTGCCACCCATCAGGTATAGCACCCTGACAATGTCCACCTGGGACAGTATCATAAGCAGTCATGATGCAGTGTTTTGCTGGAGGAGCAAAAGGTGATGCGATGAAGTGACAGGTAGCTTTACCTGCATGTCATCCTGCACAGCTATGTTATCTCCACGCTCTTTTGCGAGGTCAAGCGCTGTGTTGTATGCGGTGAGAGCCTCATTGTACTGCTTGCACTCACTGTAGGATGCAAAAGTATTGTCAGCAATAGCTTCATGAGTGTGGCAAGGGTCTATAGCACCAATTGCAGCTATACAATGTGCGCCACCTTAGACATTGAGCATACAGTCGATGGCTTCCGGGGTCATCTGGAGCACTAATGGTTGCCTTTTTGGCTATTTTAACAGCATCCTTCGGCCTTGACACTGTCAGCCAGAGCTGCGCAAATGCTGTGAGCGCCTCCTTGTGAAAGGATGCTATTTTCAATACCTGCCAGTTACATGCCAATGTGAGAGCCTGCTTGCACAGATACCAACAAGTCGGCTGGTACTTGTGGTGAAGTACCTGTTCATATATCTTGCATGCAGCCCGGAAGTACTTTTTACTTTCGGCTTCTTTTGCCCGCTCCAAAAATTGTTTGATAATTGGCAAGTAAACTTTGCCGTCGCTCTCGCTGAGCAATCCAGCGCTAGAAGGATCGACAAGGTCGGTGTCATTGCAATGAGCGGTTTCGTGGCTTCTTGCATGCTGCGTGGTTTGCTGACCAGTTGAGCCTATCTGCAGATCTGCTGCCAGTTGCTCCAATCGCTTGCCGGCAGGCGCTGTGCAAGGTGTATCAGATGTTGCGCAAGGTTTTGGTTGGACTGCTTTTGATGTGACCTTTATTTGTACGTCGACCCCGCGGTCGAAAGCTTTGACCACCTGAATGTCAACTGCAGGGCACTTGCCACTTTCGGTCACCAACTGTAGTTCTTCCACAGACAGAGTTTTGCGGTGTTTCTGATTGTATTTGGAGCAAAACTCCGCCAACAACGCAAGCACGCTGTCTTGGCTATTGGAAGTCGACCTGTAAATGTATGTGAAGTCAGGAAGCGTGCTCGACCCCTCAAGATGCAGGTATAGCTTGTAGCTTGCCATGCAGTAAACAGGCGCGGTGTTGCCTCGCACACACACGCATCCCGACGGTCGTCTGCACCGAATACCTGCTTCGAAAACACCTCGTGCATTGCTCGAAAAGCGAGCAGCGAAGCTGACTAATATCGAGACGAAGCAGCCTTAGGGCACAACAGCAAGAGCCCTAAGCTACCATCGGTAAGGCTGCCGTCCACGCCTTCAGCATCGCTGTTTAAGTCGCTGTTGCCCAAGCAGCCTTGCTCAATATGGCCAACAGTAATGCTTTGGATACTGCACAAGGATACTTGTCAGCTGCTAGTTCGAAGGCATGGAAGCTGTCCAGACACACTGGCAAGGCTGCTTGGATCGCTGGCACAAGCTTTCTGGTTTTAGTCGTGCCTTTGATTATTGAAATGGACAGGGAGCAGCAGTTATTGGAGTTTGAGAACCAGCAGATCGGTGCACTGACCGGTGCAAAGTAAACCAACAGCTTCCATCAGAGCACAAGCAGCTAGGCAGTATGAGCAAACCGTATCCCAGAGAAGCTTTGTCCATCTTCCGGCAGATACTGCGCATTCACAGAGAAAACTTGCCCCCACCTATGAGGGCACTGGGGGACAATTATGTTAGAGACGAAATGCGCAGGCATCAGGACGCTCAAACAAGTAAAGCGCAGTGGCAAACCTTTGTCAAAGAATGGAAGATGTACAGAAACATGCTCACAGGAAAGGCTGACCTGCAAAACAAGGGCGGTGACATTCACCCTGATGTGATAGCAGCAATGACACCCGAACAGAAACAGCAGTTTCTGGACTTGAGAGAAGAAACCCAAAAGCTGGCTGCTGCACTTGGCATTCCAGACTCCAAGACAAGTTAGTACTGACAATCTAATTATGAAGGGTTATGCGCAGCGTGGACCATGTTCAGCTTATTCGATACCAATGTCAAGCTACACGTGTCCTGCCTCAACTGTATTGTTAGCACAATATTGATGCAGTATACCTTTGCCTGTGAGCGTTTCTGACAGCAGTGCTGTGTCGCAATCACACCAAGATAGGCAAACTCAATTGCACTGTGGCTTGTATATGAATTCATTATGTGGGTGCTGTATATTGCTGGCACTTGCCACTGTAGTGTATTGTTTCACCCCTAGAGGCTGAGCCTTGTAAGGCACAGCTTGCTGCTCAATGGTCTGCTATGGTCTGCCTGGTGGCAGGCATTCATTGTAGTGCGTGATTGCAAACGGAAACCAGCTTGGCAAAATCAGCGTTGTGCTAACGACACCAACATTGAGGCACAACTTGCAGCAATGCTCAATGGTATGCCAGGGTCTTCCTGATGGCAGGCGTTCATGGCAGTGCATGATTGTAGACGGAAAACCAGCTTGACATAATCGGCACTGTGCTAGTAACACCAACATCGAGAGCAATTTGCTGGGTTTCGTGTAACTCTGCTACAGCTGGAATGTTGCAAACTCTTTCTTGTCCATGATCTGATCTTGATCAACTGCAGCCAAGACCTGCAAGAAAAACGTCGTTGTGCAATACCTAGGTGTGCAACCACATATACACAACAGAAGGGCAAGACAACAAATATCTGCTGGCACTATGCACATCAATCTCATAGCATTGAAAAAGGCGTGACCAACTAAACAATCATGACTGGTGATTGCACACAAACATGCGTCCTCACCTTGTTGTTTGTCTTATCACTGAATAGAGCATGCACAAGCAGGTCAGCGACATCTTCTCTATGTATGGCTCCGCAAACACTTGAGTCCTCTGTGAGAACTCCCCTCCCTGTGGCTGGCTGGGTCTTTAGACCACCAGGTCTGATGATAGTGAACTGCATATCCCCTCCTATGCTCTGCAGAACCACAGCATGGTTGCATGCAAAGTTGCATTAAGAATTGGTTTGCATGCCTGGCATCACCTTCCAGTAAAAATAAATTGCATATCCATCTGTCCATGCAATGCATATGCAGTATAAGTTGCATGCAAATCTACATGTGCCGATGGTACTTAAACTTGCAACAACTGATCTTGCAGAAATCAAGACTTTGATGCACTTGAAGCTGAAGTTTCATGTTTTGTCATGCTGCCTGAGTCAAGGTGCTGACCTTCAGTCTGTCCTCAGCTTTACCCTTCTCAATGAGCACCGGCTTTAGCACATCATACACCTGCTGTGGTGGGGCGTCTTTGCTGTCACCAACCCCGATACTGGTCAGCAAAATGAACTTCTTCACACCCTTCTTTGCTGCAGCCTCTATCAAGTTGATGTTGCCCTGAATTGCCAGCCATGATTCAACACAACACCCAGAGACAGACCTACTGATACAGCCTGTACATGCTTGGCGGACGTCAAGTCTGCCATGCAGAGATAACAATCACAGATGCCAGCACTTGCAGTTCCTCCAACATAGACGCAGACAGCAGGCCTGCTCAAAGTCAAAGTGAATGATTGGGTTTCAATGATGGTGACATGTCATGATGAAGCATGTTTACACCGTCTGACGTGCATGTCACTACCCCACTGCAGTTTCAATTTGTACATGCAGACCTGTGAGTCAGCTTGTGGGTCTGCTGGCGTGCCTCCAATGGTGCTGACAACAGCATCCACCTCCTCTATCTGGTCAAAAGCCTTCTGTATGGAGTCTGGCTGCAGGGCATCTCCCTTGATCACAATGGCCATCATCCCCTCTATCTCCTTCCTGACAAGGCACCATCTGGTTTGTGCCTTGTCCATCAGGCAATTCAGTGTGCCATGCAGTGCACATACATGCAGCAGCATACGGTCAAGATAGCTCATGGATATACGAGCCGATGCCCCCTTCACGGGGTGGTGATTTAGCCTCAACAGGAAGTTATGCTGGCAAGCATGGGGGTATGCCATGTACAATAGGCCAACCACAACAAAATCAGAATTATAGCTCATGGATATGCTTGTCCTATCATGATGAGATCATGGTGCCTTCTGCAGGGAAGCAAGGCAACCGCACCTGGGCAGCCCGGTGTAGTACTTGGCTTCTCATTAAATTGACGCCGAAAGGCGTAGTCTAGTAGTAGTCTAGTCGTAGTCTTTTCTTTTCTTTTCTTTTCAAGGCAACCGTGAGTCACAAACACAGTCATACAATGTGACAGTACCTTCTGGAATCAGAGCGCTGCAACATCCAGACCCAGGCACCCATGTCCTTGAGCTTCCTGGTGACATCCAAGGCGATGCCTCCACCCCCACACACCAGGATGCTGGCATTGTCTGGGCTCATCTCAGCTTTGATTGACACGTTCCTGCTTCTGCTGCAGCACAAGTGCAGATGTTGCAATATATAGCTCTGCAGGCCCACATGTGATTGCGGGTAAACAAGCTCAAGACACGTGATCAACAGTGCTCTTTGTGACATACAATTACAGGCACATCTATAGGGCATTATAGTCTGATGCTGCATGGTACATGTCAGCTGACGACCTTTTTTGTGTTTGACCATCGTGAATGCATAATCCCCAAACAGCTGAGCTTTCACAGACATGGGCAATTCATGTTATGAAAGGCAGCTGTGTCCTGCAGTGTGACTTTTAACTTGCCTTTGCGCACATCTCTTTCTTGCTGGCATAGAAAGCTTACGCACCGAGCCCCAGCTGTGATTTCCATTCTGCTGAGCGTGCCCAATGAAAGCTTGTGCTGCAACTGCATCAGGCAACTGCAAACATTCAAAGCACAACCAAGATGATGATTGGCACAGTGCTTAAAGTAGTGCAACTACACACACCTGGTGACTTCCTCATGGGCTGCCGCATGTGCAAGCATCCGCTGTGCACCAGACCTGCGCAAGACCACACAAACGTTAAGAGCCTGCAATGCTGTTCAACGAGCATTGTATTTGCGGTGTTAGTGCTCACCACTGCTCGTTTGCATTTGGCCGACCTGCTGCATCGCTCAGATCAGTCAGCACAATACGTGTCTTGCCGCAGCGGAGGACGAACGCGCTGTAGCCGACAAGAGAGTTGATGGTGATGTGCCACTCGCGTGCTATGGGAAGTAGGCAGCGGAATTCAATATGAGTACGCTGGTAAACGATGAGGACGCGATTTCTACGAGGGCGCCCAGGGCAAACTTAAGTGCCCTGCCCACGGCTAACAGCGATTACCTTGGCGGGCAAAGTGTACACTCAAATCATCACGGTTGCATGTTGTGCTGAGTGATCTGGTCAGACTGTCTTCCAGAGGTGGTGCATACATGACCCGATGATCCTGGCTGGGTCCCGACTGTCGTCAAACTCATCCTATGTACTCTGATCAAAACCTTGGACACTACGAGGTGGATATTCTAACGCGACTCGAGTCCCCTGCGTCTAAGCTGACCTTCGTGCTAACTGACTGAAGAGAGGGCATGAGTAGGACCACATACTCTACGCCCGTTCTCTTGTGCCTGTGTGCGCTGTCTTTCATCGCTGGGAGGTTCATTCAGCAGATACCAGGACTTCCAGAGAGCAATCGTGGGGTGAGACATCACGTAGAGACATTGCAAATCAAGTTCACCCGTGTCACTAAAGTTTAGCCGTGCCACTGTTACTATATCCGACGGTGCTGCAGTTCTCCAAAGCAGCAGAGTCCACCCCTTCCTTGCGAAGACAAACTATCGAGCTCCAGCAACCTCCGGTCTTGTTAAACCCTGTCAACCAAACCAAAACACCTGAGTACCCCACATATGACGAAGCACTTGAAGCCACTGGCATGTTTGTGGGCAGTGGTGCAGTGGCTGCTGGTGAAAGCGGAGAGAGTGAGCAGTATACCCAGCCATTTCAGCTCTTGAGCTGGTATCCAAGGTACGCTTGCAGCGGAAGCTGCATCAGTCACGCACAGCAGCATGATTGCTGTGACAACACTTGAGAATGACAAGTGTCCATGATGGCAGACACTGATCGAGGTCCGTGCATTCACTCATGCTATTATGCAGGACGTATGTCTTTCCCCGCTTTCTGAATCCTGAGAGGGCTGAGCATTTTGTCAAACTGGCTAAAGCAAGACTGGCGCCCTCCTCACTGGCTTTTAAAAAGGGTGACACAGCAGACACCACCAAGTATGCTTTTTCCTCTCTAGTTACTAAATGCAATGCTCCCCATCCTCATACCAGACTCTTTTCAGTTTGCATGGTCAACCTCGTTGCTCTGATCTGGCACTTGAGCACAACATTGCATCCAATCTGGAGCAAACTCAATCTTGACGCTTGTCTTGCTGCAACTGTGCACTATGCCAACAACACCGCTAAAAGTGCACATCATATCAGGCCTGCATCATACATTTATGAATACGTTTTGTGTCAGCAGCTACCTGATGCTGTGGAGAAAGGTGCCAGCCAGATTTGCACCTGCTATACTGCAGATTGAGCGATACATGTGTGCTTTTACATAGGGACGTGCGTACCAGTCAGGGTACTTTCATATCACGCAATGAGGACAAGGAGGGTGTGTTGGGCTGGATTGAAGACAGGCTGGCACAGTTGACTGGTCTCCCTGCTACCCATGGTGAGGTGCGCTGGTCCCCTTCTTTCCACACACAGCCACTCTGTCTGCCTGCTTCCTGCGCACTTGACCATCAGAACAGCGCTAAAGCTGCAACACACAGTGTGACTAGTCCGTCTTCATGCCTCTGACTCACTGGAGTGTGAAACTGCTCAACATGTATGTTCAACACATAGCGCACCCAGTGTTTCTGCATTCGCCCAAACCAATAAACAAGGCAACAAGGATGCTGCAGACTGCGTTTGGCCTGGTTGCATGCTTCTTGCACGCCTTGATATGTCATGCAAAGCAATACCTTCACAACAAATGCTTGCAGCCCTAGTGAAAGTGTGGGCATCATTGGGTACTGTATGTACCTTAGCTTGACTGCTTGCCATGCTTCAGAGGGAAGCAATCCCTCTGAGGCAGTCTGGTAAAGCTATGTTGTAGTGACAAGTTGCTGGCAGAGGTCTCGATGTCAGAAATCTCGTTGTCACAAATCTCAATGTCAGTTCGTCTCTGCTCCTGCAGCCCTTCAACGTGCTGAGGTATCAGCTGACGCAGCACTACGACTCACACTATGATGTCTTTGATCCTGAGAGCTATGGGCCGCAACCCAGCCAAAGGGTAAGTTCCATGCTGTCATGCCTCTTCTGTCAGGCTGTGAAGGGAAGGGCAGCGATTATGAGGTTACATTTTATGGTCAGAAGGAATGTTGCACTTTATGGCAGTCGCTAGCTTTCTCATTTGATCCAGCTTCTCCCCCAGTGTCTTATGAACATTGTGGACAAGCTGCGGCATATTTGCGCATATGATAGCATTGTTGGGACCGCATAAATCAGCATTTGGGAGGCTGTCTTGCTGCTTGCAACAACTTTCATGGCGGTATACGAGCAACTTATCCTATTGCTGACATGCGTGCTTGTTGACCTATGATGTCACATCTGCGAATCACACTGTATCATTCCAGGTCTGACATCTGAATTCATGTTGGAACCTGTGCAGATGGCGACTGTGTTGATCTACCTGTCAGCACCTGAAGAAGGAGGGGAGACAGTGTTCCCTCTGGAAGGGGAGCACGGCCTCAATCGCCTGCCCACCATCAATTACAGGTCGTGCGATCAAGGGCTCAAGGTGAAATCCCTGGTTGGTGTACATGCTATTGCCCTGATTGAAATTCATATTGTGCCCTATTGGTGTCTGCCTGAACTCTCTGAGAAGTGGTCGTATCAGAGGTACGCACTTGCAGCAGCTTGGCAATGCGCAAGTGCATGACTCTGACATGACCACTTCTGTGCGATGTGTCACAGATCAGCTGCTGGTAATGGTTTTCTTAGTGGTATGAATCCGATGATCAGTTCCCAGTTCCCGAAACTGCTGGTAATGGTTTGTGCAGACTCAAAGTCTTGTTTGTCAACAAAACATCAACCGCCAGGCAGATGCTGGATGATGGGACAGCAGCAACATTCCTTGATTCCTGCAGTACAAGCCAAGATCTGGAGATGCTCTACTGTTCTGGTCCATTCATCCAAACGGTACTTTTGACAAACATGCTCTGCATGGCGGCTGCCCTGTCACAAAAGGGGAGAAATGGGTTGCTACCAAGTGGATCAGGGATAAGTGCTTTGGTTGCTCTTGAAGTCACCAGCAGCAGATGCCATGCGGCAAACGATCGCTGCTCTAGCAGATCAGAAACGCCACAACCCATGCAGGCTATGAGTCTGTACATGAGATTGTAAACAGCTTATGATGAAGCTTTGCCAGCTCATATTGTGGCAGCACCTATATCACCACTGCAAGCCTGATTGTCATGCTGTACATTATGCAACATGACCCAACACTCCTAAATATCTGTGTAAATGTCTATGGTGATTGTGCTGCAGCTACTTTTGCATCTCTTGTACATTGTTCATGGCGACCAATCTCAGCACCTTGCCTATAGCAGACATAAGACTCAACAACACAGCTGTCTGCAGGTCGTGTTGCTTCAGGCTGTAAGCAATAGTACACAGCTTTTGCAAAGCTGTCAAGCTCCTCTCATGAAGATGTTGACCCAAACGCAGTCAGTGATTGTGCTCACAGTGTCTACATGCTTGCATTTGAGACTAAATCAACAGCTGCTCCTTCCAACCTAACTCCAACTCTTTTGGCATTGCGTCCAGTATGCTTTCCAAGTCCTCATCAGACACTTGTGACAAGTCCTTTGGGTCCCACTTCGGGCTCTTGTCCTTATCAACCATCATAGCCCTGACTCCCTCAATGAAGTCATGCCTGCTGACCATTCTTGTAGCTCCACGGTACTCTTGCTTCATGAGGTCGTAAATGTTTGACAGGGGGCCTTGTGACTGTGTGTCCGCATGCACTTGGGCAAAGTGATGCAGACTGAGACACAAGCTGGTAGGACAGGCAGCCGACATGGATTTCATTGCATTCTTTGCAAAGTCCTTGTCTTTCTCTGCCTGCACACATTGCAGCATACAGCTGTTGCATATCATATAGGCTGTCTGTGTACGCGTCGTAGTCTACAAGCACACTGGACGTGTGCATGATGTGCATTTCTGTGATAGATTGGATCTCAGGTACATGATGCCAAGAATGCACTGATTTGCAGAGCTTGGTAAAATGCCTGCAGCTTAGAGACAGGCTGTGCATTTGTCCAAGAGAGTGGCAGCACTAGCAGCAGACGCACATGTGTACAAGTCATGCTGCCTGTACAGGCATTTGCCACATGCCTTGCTGCAGGCTCCCTGGATATGTTGCCTGCAAACATCGCTTAGCCACACAAAATGACACTGCAGAGTCACGCAAATGCATGCACCGCAAAATTGAAAGATAAATCAACACACTAACTTTATGCTTTGTTCTTGCCGTGAATTGCTGCCAAAGGATCACCTGTGCATTGTCTGCAACTTCTCTAAGCGTGGTCAGAATGTTCAAAACAGCTTGGCCTGCACTCTGTCCCGTCGCCTTGTAGCCCAAAGCTGGCTTGAAGCAGTAATCAATGGCTGGCTGATCATGAGCCAGCTGTGCTGAGCTGGTGTCTACCTACAAAACAAAGACAAGCACCAAAGGTGGATCAGATGCACCACCTTGGTCACTATTATGGGGGCACCCCTGACATACTCTGATTCATGCATGCCTGTGAATTTCTGTGACCCTGCATGTAGGCTTTGGGACTTGCAGCAAGGACAAAGCATCTTGCACTGCCTGGAGCAGTTACTGTTTCAGCAGTACACACAGGTGGCAAGCAGACCTCTTCCATAAGCTGTTTGACCCTGGGCAGCCCGGTATATTACTTAGCTTCTCATTACCGACGCCGACAGGCGTAGTCTTTTCTTTTCTTTTATTTTCTAAGCTGTTTGACACCTTCATGCAGTATCCCTGAGTTCACTGGCACAGCCAAATGTTCAAGACAATGGCCTGTATCAAAAGACAGGGCAGTCACACAGGCAACATGCCATGCAATGCTATCACAGCCAACTTGAAACAGCACAGGGTCACAAGTCTGAAGCCTGCCAGGCAGATTCACCTCCTGTGCATAGGGCTGCAACCTTTCCAGGATCTGCTGCATGCCGTGCTGCTTGTCCGGCTGCCTTTTGAGGGGCTTGGCCAGAGCCTCACGAAGGGCAGGTAGTTGCCCACTGGGCACAAAGTGAGTTCCCAATCCAGCGTACAGCAAGTCCTCTGGAGTCTTCAGTCTGCTGCCTGTCAGTGCCAGATACAGTCCAGTAGCACCTGTACAGGTCAGAGTACACTGAAGCACACAGCCATGTAGCCTCACAAGTCATCTGAGCAGAATAGATCATAGCCATGAGCAAATTGTCACAACATGCGTAAACACCAGAGGACTACACTGGGGTTTCTATACTGTGAAAAAACCTGAGAGGTAGCGGTGGTGGGTACCTGGAGCATTGTTGGCAGCAACCCGGGCAAAGCCAACATCAGGCCACAACCCAATCATGTTCTCTGGCATGGCAAACATGGTGTTCTCAGTCACCACTCTGATGTCACCATGCACTGCAAAGCCGACTCCAAAGCCCATCCAGATTCCATTGCAGAGGGAGATGTAGGGGATGGGGCAGTTGACAATGTCACACATCAAGCTGTATTCAGCTTGAAAGACCTGTAGCATTGAGATGATGTGTCAACTGTGTGTTATACTTGACAACCATATGAGGTACTGCCCACTTGAAAGAAAAGAAAAGAACAGACTACGCCTTTTTGCGTCAATTTAACGAGAAGCCAAGTATTGTACTGGGCTGCTCAGGTACTGCCCACTTGCTTGTTCAGCACCCACGCAAAGTTGTACTCAAGCATGAGCAGCTTCAATAGCTGTCGTGCGCTGAAGCTTGCTGTGGAGAGACAAGACTAGTCCAAGCTCATCATGAGCTGGAAAGCGTTTTAACTAATATTGTGATCAAGATTGTTGTCATAGCTTGCAGGTGTGTAGGTCAAAAGGAGATATCAAGGCCTTCTGGCCTACAGCATGAGTCACAGTCGCAGCATTTGGCAGCGCTTGATAGTATCAACATGAGACCTTTGTATTGTGCTTGCTGGTGTCAGCTTTGAGTGCAGCAATGGATCTAGTGATTGTATAATGACACAGTCCATACAGTATGCGGCATGCATTTAATTGTTGCAGACAAGAACCGATGCCCCCTCATGGGGTAGGGCCTTAACCTCAGCAGGACTTGTATTCCATGCTGGCAACCTCCAGGGTAGCATGGTACAATAGGCCCATCATGACAAAACATATATGTTTGGTTGTTGCTGCTTGCCTGAAAGGAGGCAATGCTGCCAGACGTACCCTTGCAGCTCGGTGATCAAGAGGTGGATCTTTGTCATAGCGTGAATCTAGCACAGCCTGCCTGATGTCTCGAATATCTCCTCCTGGAGAATAATCATGCCAAGATATAACGTGTGCAAAGCTTGGGCCACAGGGAAAAGGTCATTCTCTGCATTTTGCACCAGTCAGAGCCTTTTGACATATTGCTGATCAGAGAAAGGACACCTGCACAAAAGGCCTTGTCTCCAGAAGAGTCAATCAACACAGCTGCTGCTTCCTTGTTCTTGACAAAGTCTGCTAGGGCCTGATGTGCAGCCTCGACCATTTCTGCAGGTATAGCAACTGATATGCTCGAAAGGCAGCTCCCAATGTATTCACACTGCTGATTGACGTTGTAAGCACTTGTTTGTAAGCGCACCACAATTTTTTGCATTCAAGGCTTTGGGTCTGTTGATCGTGATTCTGCCCAGCCCGACTTCTTTCCGCACAAGTAGATGCTCTTCATTTGCAGCTGTGCTATAAGGATGACTCACGGTGGACGGTGAGTCCAAGGAGGGCAGCCCGGTGAGACGCAAGGCATGGTATAGGTTACACTGCTGATGAAGCAATTCTTTTCCATGCCGGTATCCGGGCCTCAGCAAAGCCTGCATAACGAATGCGTGTGGCTCGTCTGAAGCCGCTGATGGGCTGCTCGCTGTCGCGGTCGAGCCAAACCGCTGCTTGAAAATTAACGCTTGAGAAACCATCAGGCACGCTCCGAAACCAGCATAGTGGTATCATCTATTTTCTATCATGTTTTTCTCCCATCGAGCCAAACCCCCATGCTCCAGGCGCAACGCCCTTGAACACTGCGAGAATAGTAGGCAAACACCTTCGGACGTTCTTCACACCATGATCAAACCCAGTGCACCACAAAGTGACTTGAAGGGTTTGTGAGTCACACCTGTGACTAGTAGGATACACTACGGAGTACGGTAACCCAAGCATGTTGACTAATTTGCTACAAACACACATGGTATTTCAAATAAAGCATTTATTTACTTCAGTAAAGAGTTGATACGAAAAAAAGCAACGGCTGGACGAGTAACATGCACATATGTATGCACCTATACACAGCAGCTTTCAAGCCGATGCCAGAACCTTGTGCTTTTTGAGCTAGAGCATACCATAAAACATCAACAGCTGCACAAGCTGTTCCACAGAGTCAGGTGAGTACTGTGTTCTTTTCCCACAAACCACGGCTATGAATGGCCAGTCACAAAGATGCTGAAGGTCGAAGGACTCAACTATACAAATACACGCTCCACTGTACAAATCTCTCCTGCTAGAGGGTCCCTACACTCGCTTCCTCCTGCTTCTTTTAGTTGCCTCAACTGCTTGTCCCTCAACACTGTCCGGCTGTTGCGCCTTCTGCGCTGGTTTCCGCTTTCGTTTTTGGGCGACTGCAGTGTGGGTGAGGTCATTTGCCTCAGCAACATGTTCTACATTGCGGCCTTCCCCTGCCGCAGCCTTCTCACGTGCAGCATCCTGCATTTACAAACACAGGTAAGCCTATCATACAAAATTGGGTTACAGATGGATAGCATCAGCAGTCATGTCCATGCATGTCTGTTGACATTGCGCCCTTGACAGCTACTGACTAGTAATAGGTCAAGGACCAAATGGTGCATGCTTGCTTATGATATTATGTAGACAAGGTACACCGCAACAATGGAATGTCTCGGAATGTCAATGGAACACATCAGCTTTGCACCAGCACCAGATGTTGCTGCTGAGCATGACGTGAAGCTTACCTCAGCAGTCATGACTTCACCCAACCCTTGCGTGCCAGGCTGCACGCCACCCACGGCTTTCTGCTTTCCCTTACCACGTCTACCCCTGGCCTCACCCCCTCCAGACCCATCTGGCCTCACATCATCAGACATACCTCCATCAGCCTCAGAGTGGCCATCCAATGCAGATGATGCAGAAGCACCATGGGGAGCATCCCTGACTGCTGCATCAGGCTCAGTGTTGCCTGCTGCAGTGCCTGAGGTGACAGCTGTAGTGCCTGCTGTAGTGCCTGCTGTAGTGCCTGCTGTAGTGCCTGCTGTAGTGCCTGAAGTGACAGCTGTGTCTGGTGACATGGCATCAGATGCGTGTCCTGTAGCAGCTGCAGCTGCCAATGCAGTCTCCAGCCTGTGTACAAGATCAGCCTTCTTGCCGCTGACTGGCATGTTGAAGGTCTTGAGCTGTTCCTTCAGCTGAGGCACCAACATCTTGGCTGGGGCGACAGCTTGCTGCTGTGCTAGGTCTACATCAACAGGTGCCTGCAATGTAGGCCCAGTGTATGGTCTGCAGGTTGTTGTGATTGATATGTGCATGCACGAGCTGTGCAGCACGTGCCAGCTGGCCTGTAAGTATGACTGATTAGCCTGCTGAGTTTCTGAGATGATGTTGAGTTAGGCACAGCCCCGTTTTTGGAACACAAGAAAATATCGTGGATGCATTTCAGGCGTCCAGTGCTCACAGACATTTGGAGATTGTGCTGGCTTGCTGACTAAATCAATATAAAAATGTAGAACGCTGATACACAGTGCATGCTACTGAAATGCAGCTCAACCAAACATAGGCACAGAGGGTTTATCTCCCCTGACATTGACACCAGTGCAAAATGCATGAACAGTCCAGTTGCAACAAGAAGAAGCATGTACACAAGTGATTCGAGAGGCAGCAGCAAGTACCGCTTCATCTCCTGACGTCAAGTCCCCCTTCTCCACCTGGTCCAGGTGCTGGACGCCCATCAAGGGCTCTGGCCCCTGCAAGGGCTGATCCTCGTCTTGGTCCAGCCCTGGCTTGACCCCTCCCACTGGCCCTGCCACCTTTGCTGGCTCTGCCTTTTTGCCTTTATCACCTGGGGAGACAATTTGGCAGTTTGCAAGCTTGAGTGTGTGATAGCTGCAACAGACTTGCTCAAGCCTCATGGTCTGCTGACATTCATATGTACCTGATGTTCATATGCCCTGCTCATGCAAGCAGAACTGCAAGTGATCTTGAACTGCCATGCATGCACTGACATCATAAACATCGTCTGAAACCCATCAAACATGTCAGAGCAGAGCATCCAGCCTTTGTATCTGCCAGGCCTAGCTCTCAAGCACTATGTGTAACACAAACATGCATGCAAAGCTGGAGCACGAGGTAAGTTGCCATGTAATGGGAACAAGTTGCTCATACTGCACTGCACTCATAGACATTGCAATGGGGAAGACATACCAGCAGCAGCCTGTGCCTCCTGCAGCCTGCCAACCAACACAGCCTTGCTGCCCTTCGAGTCAAGCTGCAGCCCTTCAAGTGCTGCCTTCAGCTCCTTCACAGTCATCTGGGCAGGCATAGCCTGTGCAGCAGCCTCGGGTGCACAGTGGCTCTTGAACTGCTTGGTGGGTGTGCTGGCCTTCAGGGCCGATGCTCTGCCCGGCGCTAGCTCTGTGCCTGGCTCCAAGTGCAAGGGCTGGCAGGTTTCACAGGCATACACTTTGCGTGCTTGCATGTCCCAGGTGGTGATTGTGGAGCCGCATCTGCCGCATGTGGCATGATTGTACACATACCTGCAGCAGCAACCCAACTGTGCTATTTGTGATGTGGCTGCTGCCTGTATGCTTTAGCTATACTTGTCATGTCTTCAAGTATTGATGCAGGCAGAATATGCATTGTATAAGCTCAGGCACACTCCTTCAGTGAAGGACTCCACAGCAATTTCACAACAATTTTCAAGTAGCAAGTCATTGCCATTCCTGGCAGGTCAGGACAACCAGCTCTGTGCGAGGTGTACAGGACAAAAACTGCATGCTGGGGGACAGAAGTGCGTGCTGGGGACAGGAAATGCATGCTGGGGACACAAACTGCATGCTGGGGACACAAATTCCTTGCTGAGGACCAAAATGCATGCAGGGGACAGCTTGGAATGTGACAGGTCATCAAGTGACAGGTCACCATGCCAACACAACTGAGTAGATCCACAATGAAGGTCGCACCGCCTGGTCCAGGGCTTGCCCAGCTTCTTTGCCTCATCTTCATCAACAGTCAGGATGCTGCCAGTCTTGAAGCCTCTTTGCAGCAGCAGCACACTGTGGCGCCACAGGCACTCAAAGCCCTCTCTGGACACACTCCTGCCAGGCTGCTCAGGATGCACACCTGCCTGAGCAACAACACACCACACGTCAAGACAGCCCAAACTTGGTAATGCTTTGCCAGAGCAGCATTGGTTTCTTGCGGTGGGCACTGTGCCTGATTTTGGTGTTGCAATGAAAGTTTGATGATGCACAAGTCAGATGGCACTGTTGCCAAATGAGTTTGCTCTGTTGTCTGTCCTGCAGGCTGCGCTTGGGCCGCAGATGAGCTCCCTGCAGACAGTTGTTTTTGCTACCCATGCAATTGATTCACCATAGTCTGTTGCAGTATCATGGCAAATGCTGACCACGCAGAAAACATGAAAGCGCTCTGCCAATAGTGCGTGTGCAGGCATGCAGCAGGAGGTCGTAATCAATTGTTGATGTCCACCTTGAAAAGGATCTCTGCTCTGTAGATGTTGCCAATGCCAGCAACAGCAGTTTGGTCCATCAAAATGCCTCCAACAGGTTTCTTACTGGTTCGCATCTTGTCCCACAGCCGCTCACTGTCTGCATCTTGCCTCAAGGGATCTGGACCCAATTTGCCAGACTTGTCGTTGTAGTAGTCTGCAGCAGACAGCTTTGTAACTAGCTGACTGCATTGTTTGTAAGCTGTATGCTGGGCTGAAGTAGGCTTGTGCAATATTGGTTTGCAACAAGTACTACAAGTGATGATTGTACCAGCGCTGATGTGTGATGAGCCGCATGCATATTAACGTAGTGTCAGCGCTATATGCTCGAAAAGCTGATCAACTTGCCATGCCTAATGCAAGCCAGCTGGGCATGTTGCAAGTGAGTTCTTACGTCTGTACATGACGTCTAGGACGCCGCAAGCTCATCACGCATGAGAACTCAGAGGCATGATGTCAGCACAGTCAACTTACCCAGGTCACCTAGAATGACCGTCATGGCACTGAGTTGAGCGACAACGCCATGCTTTTCATTCACAAGCTTCGGCCTGGTTGTCTCTGTAGGATCAGGTCCAGGCAGTGTCATTGTCTTGAATGCCCCAGACATACCAAAATGAATGTGGACGACTTGTGGACTAGCGGCATCCCCAAAGAAGTAAAACAAGTTTTTGCCATGCACCTCAATCCTTATCAAGGGTTTGTCGTGCACAGCCTGTGCACCTGAACAACAAGCATGTGACGGTGATAGGAGTTTGCTTTTATGAATATGAGAAATCATGAAAGTAGCGTCATTTGCAGCTTCTGCCCGTGATGTCTCTGACCTTCTGTGAAACGCTTATTGGGAGAAGTTGCAACGAAACGCTTGCCCAACAACAGTTTGCGGTGCGCGTGAGCGACACGGTGACAACCATGTCCTTCAACCATCCGTACTGGAATCAACCTGTGCAGCTGCTGGAATCCTGGATGCGGCGAGCCCAGCTGACTGCGTGACCAGCAGTTGTTAGATCGAAATAGCACAGTGCGAACTGAACGACACGCCAAAAGCATGCAGCACAAACAAGTCAAAATTCGGCTGTACGCTAGCCGGTTCTTTTCAAGCAAAACCGAACGACTGTTGCTCTTGCCGCGACGGTTCGCCAGCACACGACGTGGTCAAAGCAGTTCACTTGCAAGCGAGTTCTGCGATTGATACGTCGTATCACCTTGGTAAGCCGTACATAAGGACGTAACAGATCAGGTCAGTGGTCTTATAAGTGCTTACATGAGGTAATTACCTCATATTACGCTATATTGACCAGCCACAAGTAGGTCAAGTGCCTACGCCAACGAGCCACCTGCTTTGTTCATATCCTGATCACCGCCATTGTCGTCAAATCGTTGAGATGGTGGCTACTGTCAATTTTGACGCACAGTCTGTCGTTGTCATCACCGGCTCTAGCCGAGGGCTGGGACTTGAGTTCGTGAGACAACTTTTAGACACGACCGAAAGCCACGTCGTTGCGACCGCCAGAGATCCTCAAAAAGCAGATTCATTGACTGTGCTGGCGAAGAAACAGCCAGACCGGCTGAAGCTGGTTGCCTTGGATACAGGAGACGAAAGTAGCATCAAGGTGGGACCACCAGGTTGACACCTGATCAAGCAACACTGCAAGCCAGACTCAAGCCTACATGTTTTGCTGTCTTTCTGACGCTGGATTGTCTGCTGTCAGGCTGCTGCTAAAGAAATTGCAAACTTGTACTCTGGGGTGGATCTGCTGATCAACAATGCTGGCATTGATGAGGGTGTTGAGACATCTGCATTGGAAGTGTAAGTCTAGGCCAATCTGGAAAAACAGACGTCTGCGCTTCTGCTCATCTCTGTCCAAGCCTGACATGAGTTTGCTTTGCAGAGATGCTGCAACATATGAGAAGATTCTTAAAGTCAACGTGATGGGACCTTACCTTGTGACAAGAACCTTTGTGCCATTGCTGCTGAAGAGGAACACCAGAACAGTTGTTCAGATATCAAGCGGCCTTGGTTCCATTACCAGAAACAGGCTTGGCATGACAGAGCCTGAAAAAAACCCTGTGGGAAACAAATGGATAGCGTACAATGCGTCTAAAGCAGCCTTGAACATGCGTAAGTACTGTGAACATGAATATGCAGTTGCTGCAGTTTCTTTTGTATTGCAGCTTGCTAGGTCACATTTGGAAAATGTGCCAATTTGGAAAATGTGCCAATTTGGAGCATGTTTTGTGTTGTTGCAGCAGCCTCTGGCATTCTTGCCTCAAAAGTATGTTTAACTTTTGCCTATCAGCTAGTCGCATATAACACACTATATTGACAGTTGTCATTCTCTGCAGAAAGCTCTGTGTTTGCCAATGAGCTCAAGAAGGACAAGTTCTGTGTGGTTTCGCTAGAACCAGGCTGGGTAGACACGGACATGGGGGGAGGCAATGCACGCAAGATGGGCATGGAGAAAGCACCCACTGACGCTCCTCACGCCATCAGCACCATGCTGAAGACTATCCAGCAGCTTAGCATCAAGGACAGCGGAGAGTTTCTGACGATTGATGGCAACAAAATGGATTACTGAGTACTGAGTGCGGCCAGCATCAGCCAAGAACCCAGCAACATGAGTGTGCGAGAGCAAGTACTTGGCCAGCAACATTCAGTGTTTCACCAAGTGTCCGCTGGCCTTTCAATCAAAAGCTCATTGTACCCTGCTACAGCCTTGGCATAGCAAATACATTTTCCTTTGGTTTATGAAACACTGAACTTCTAGTCATATATGCAGGCTGCTTTGCAAGTGTGTGACTGCAGTACCGTAGATTGTCTGGTACATCGCTAAACATCTGTGTATCGAGCTTGATTGTCCAGTAGCGAGTATTTGGCTATGGTTGCCTGTATGGATGCATTCACTGTGCTGACATATAGGGTTGCAAGATATGCGACTGGCAAGTGCTCAATCTAATTTAGTGCAAGTTGCTAATGTCAACTTGGCTACTTGCAGTTTTGCAATGTCAGGCACTTGTGCTGGAAAATACACATGACAATTGTTTCATGTTCCCTAGCAAATACTGTTCAAACAGTGCAGGCCAATTGAAATTTGCGGGGTGCTTTCGAGCAGATACCCCTCGTTTCCAAGGGCTTCGAGCTGGGCTTCGGGACTATAAAATCTGTGAAGCGATCAAAGCGCTTTTGTTGTAGCTGTTGCAAGCATTAAGATCTCTCGCACCAAGCATGAACTCCTGGCTACCCTCGATTCCGCGAGAGCTTCGTGATGCTCCACATCAAGCGCTGCAGGTGAGTGTCGGCGTTGCTCCTAAAGTTTGCAGGCGCTAGTACAGCGCGTTCACAAGCAACGTCGAGCGGTGCTTTCTGTCGTATGCAGGAGTATACCGTGACATACGCCCGTGAATTTCTGAAGACAGTGTGCAGAAATCTGTCTGTATCAGACGAGGCCTTTCTAGACCACTTCGATCAACTACTGGCATCGACAACTGATCTTTTGAGGCCATCGACTACCAGAACACCGGATCCGGCCCAAATCTTCACGCGACGAGGAATGCTGAAGTTTGTGCATGATTGCTTGTACGTCCACTATACACCTGATCGCTCATCATCGCTGAAAACCCTTGCATTCTGCTGCGTCATGCCTGGTCAAGCTTAAGGTATCCTTGACGCGCGAACGCTGTCGCACTTGCAGGTACAACTCATGCTCATCAGGAAACAGATGCAGTTTCTGTGCGCTGAATCCCAAAAGGCGGTGTGCACACGGCTCCGACGTTGCTCCCAAGCAAACTGAGTTTGAAGCCATGGAAGCACCTTGCGAAGCCCCGCTGAAGGTAGCGTTACATGCTGTGGAGGACACTGCTCAGTCCAGCTCAGCTGTCTTGGATCTGGCAGACATCTTTCTTGAGGTATGCTTGGTCCAACATCTTGCTACATAACTCAGCCAATGCATCTCCAGCGCATGTGCCTGAACTTTGCCAGCTTCACCCTGCACGAGTGTGTCGAGACTGACGTGGTGTGCAACCAACACCGTAAGATGGTGTAACATTGCAATGTAAAATGTACACAGCCTTACTATGTTTGTGGCTTTTGCAGAGCTTATGATTGTATCTCAATACTGTACAAAGTCATGTCTTGTCATGAGGCTGGACATTTTGTACAACCACATGTGGTGCATTGCAACGCAGCTGACATGGATGCCTGTGTATTTGCAGTTCTCTCTGTTGAATGGCAACTTACACGACAGCTACTGCCAAGATCTCGGTGCGAGCAATGACTTGACTACAGAACAGCTGCGACGGTGTGAGGTCCTAACGTACACGTCTAAGGTTCGCATCATGCCACAGCAGTCAAAATAACGCTTCCTGCAAAACACTTTGTGCCGTATTAAGTAAAATAGGCAAGGGTTTGCAGGACAAACACATCAGAATGCTGTTAGCTAACTACTCATAGGCTGCACATGGCATTCAATGATTAGTGAATTGGCATAGCAAGGCGCTGTGTGACTAATATGCACACTCACCACTGTTGTACAGCTGTTGTATTTGCACATATGCTAAGTAGCTGACCAGTGTTGCACATTTGAGTTTTGCCCTGCATATGGTATTGGTGTGACACACAAGGTGCTTGAGCTTAATCATGATGACGCACTGAACTTAGGAATTGATTAACAGTGCATGTGTAAGCACTGCGTTGCAGAAAGGCTGAGTGCACACCAGTGCTTCGTGAGTGCTTGAGTGCACCTGTGCATGAGTGCACCTGTGAGCCAGTCATTCCTGTGCTCAACGACGTGAGCACACTCACTCAATCCTGATGTGTACTTGCAGAAACCACTGCAACGCATGTTGTTTGTCGAACCACGATGAATACTCAGTCTAGTATTTGACTTGACGCAGGAGGGTGATGACAATCAATTACTGAAGAGTGCATCAAGTTTGGAGATACCCTCTGAAGGGCACCGTGTGCGACTCAAGTTTGCACCAGGAGCAGACTCAATCCTTCCTGATCTCAGAGTCATGAGTGAGTTCTCTCCACTCATGACTTGCAGTGATTAATCAAGTTGTAGTCATGGGCACTTAGTCATGGGCACAATCTCATGCACATTCAGTGCCACAGCCAGAGCCTGAGAGACATAAGAAGGGTGTAATGTTATGTCTGAGCAGGGCCACTTGGTATGAGGATGCTGTCATCAACTTGTCACTAAACACTGAACCTGATGACCAGCTGATGTCAGGAGGAGCTGATTGTTGAACAGTGTTGCATGAATGGTACCAGTACCAATGCAATCTATTGCCTGTGGTTGTCATGGGCTAGGCATGCTCCTGACCCACATGCAAACAATGCGCCATCTGTCTTAAATGAAAATGACTGCTTGTGAAAAGACAAGAAAAGTTTACATGTTTCAGCAACTCAAACGGGAGTCTCCTAAGGCGGCAGCCCGGAGCTGCTTGACTGCTTCTGCTTAGGTCACCTGAGACAGCATGCTTGCACGTGCTGCGTTGAGTGTGTTATGCAGCATCACAGTGTGTTTGTAAGACACACTTTGACAATGTTGCGTGTGTGCAGAAAATTCAGCATTAAAGTGTATTTGTGAGACACACTCTGACAATGTTGCGTGTGTGCAGGAAACTCAAACAAGCGGATAGGCCCCAAAAATCCTGACTACAAACTGTTGGCTCATGCCATTGACACCAGCACTGGGCAGATCCTTGCTCAAGCTGTCTCAGAAACGTTCTCTGTAAGCTACAACTCCAGACTGTGTGCTCTGTTGTGCATGCATCAGCAACACACTCAAGTCATCTGCCAGTACCATGCATGCATCTGGAACACCGTCGTATTGAGTACAGCTGCAATCCTAAATGCCTCCCAACTTGCCAAGCCTTGCTGCTGTCATAAAATTTGCCCATGCCTTCAGCCGAAAGGTGCATATGCCTGCTTGCTTCATCTAAAGCCAGGACAGCACATGGTGAGGTGCCTGCAGAGGAGTGACACACAGCATACCATGTGACAAGATGCCAATAAAATTCACTTACGACACTGCAGTAGGTACCTGGCAAGAACGATTAGCTGATACGCCTGTAAATTATAATTATTGTTATATTCAAGATAACACTGCAGGTGACAACATCTCGTTCTCACGCCAACAGGAAGGCTGCTATTCCCTGCTGGACTGATGACGTTAAATATCTGGAGAAGTGTGGGGCTGAGAAATGTAAAGGTTTGGCAGACCTTACAGCTCATGCTGGAGTCGACAACGTGCCTGAGGACTGCATCAAAAAAGTCACTACAGGTCAGCTGTGCTGCATAAACAACTCTCTTCAGCTGGTTTGCGCCTACATGAAAGGTCAGAAAGACATCTGTTCTGCTTTGTAAGTTGGGCAGGCTTCACAGTACCTTGACGACCTTCACAATGAGACAGTGTATCACAATGGGGCACTATACCACAGTGAGGGATTGCAGCACAGCAAGGCATCATGTCATGTGCAGCACCATATTCTCATGAAGACTGATATCACAGCATGGCACTGCGTCATAGCGAGGCATTGCATCACAGCAAAGCAATGACATCACAACAAGGCATCACACCACATTGAGGCAACTATATCAATGTGAAGGACGATCATTACACACATACAATGCTCTGCTCTGAACAACAGCAATGACAGTCCTGCTTGGGGTATTGCATACAGCAGCTTTTGTATTCTGCTTGCATTGCAAGCCTTGCATCAGGTGTACCCAGCATTTGCATTGTGATTGAGTGCTTGATAAAAATGATTGATTGATGACAATGATTGATTGATTGATTGATGGATTGATGGATGGATTGATTGATTGATGGATTGTTTTCCTGTTATGCAGTGAGGCAGTTCCAGGAGCTGGTTGAGTATGTGAAGCATTGGCCGGATTGCCCCTTCAAGAGCCTGATGCCCAATGAAGCCATTGCACACGCAGCAACGGCCCTGGGACCAGACAGCCAGATGCGAGTCTGGCGGAGTGAAGACACACTGAAGGGGCTCATGTACACTTGCCAGCAGGCCCAGATCAATTGGGGTGCCAAGAACCCTGCTGGTTTGTGCCCTTGCTGCTGCCCTGCCCCGCCCTGCCCTGCCCGGCCCTGCCCTGCCCCGCCCTGCTCTGCCCCTTCCTGCCCTGCCCTGTCCTGCCCTGCCCAGCCCAGTCCTGCCCTGCCCTTCCCTGTCTTGTGCTGTGCTGATCCTTGTGGAGCTTTGCCTTGCCCATGTCTGTCCCAGGCCGTTTGTTGCCTGATCAAGCCTGAACATTGCCTGTCCTACCCCCTACCCTAATCTCGTCTACCCTGGCCTGGCCTGCTGCTGGTTCTTCCTGCTGTACCCATCACTTCCATGCCCTGAGCTTGCCTGGTTATCCACCCCTGATGTCTTCCTGTACGGCCCTGTCCATTCAGGGCCATGCAGCAAGACATCAGGGCTGCCTTGCCTTGCACTGGCCCATCATGGTGTTGCTGCGTTGCTGTACAGACAGAAAAAGACAAGGGCAGTGTCTGCACTGCAGCAACAGCACCTTCACAACTCAAAGCTCTGCTTGCTTGGGCTGCATCCGCCTCTGCCTCTCCATCTCTCTGCCCCTGCCCTGCCCTGCCCTGCCCTGCCCTGCCCTGACCGTTCATCGTGCCCATCCCAGCCTTGCTGCTTGCCAGGTCATCACTTCTCTATGTTCCCCATGATCACAATCATCATGCCAGGATGTCTGATGAGTCACAACTGGTGTCACACCCAATGGCCACTATCAACATGCCAGGATGTCTGACGAGTCACAACTGGCTCCAGACTGTCATGTGTAAAATGAAGTGAAATGAGACATGTGTTCTGTGCAACTGTTGTGTCACTGGTGTGCAGTGCTGATGGAGTATGAGCCTGAGCAAGGTGTGGTCAGACTCACACTGGCTTCAGACCTGAACAGGGACCAGAAAGCCCTAGTGTCTAGTTTGGCAACAGCAGCATCAGAGCAGTGGCAGCAGGAGCTGCATCCTGGCTGGTCTATGGCTGCAGCAGACAGTGAGCCGTTGCTGAACCAGCTCTTGCAAGAGGTTCAGGTAATGGTCAATTCCTCATGTCATGTCATTTTGTTTATTGCCTTACAGTCTGGGGTGTGGAGTCAGTTGTGACTCATCAAACATCCTGGCTTGCAAGCACAGGTGTACTTGTCTGTGCACAAACTTGCCTGCTGGCTGCGGATCATGTGAACAACATGCAGCTCTGTCAAAGCCACAAGCTGTAGCTTGATCGGCAGCATCTTTGCATGTGCATGCTCCAAGCATAGAAGCTAGCTGCATCAATTGCAGCGGTAGCACTATTTGTACATGACATATGCATATACCCTCTGAGAATGTATCTACTCTTATCATAGGCTGAAAAGCGTACTCTGTTTCGGTTTGTCATGCATGCCATGTGTTATGTCTGAGGTCCCACATGGGTCAGGCCATGAGTAGCAGTTGCTATCACATGTCATCTCCATACCGTCATCTCAGCTGCTTAAACCCTCGAGCAATCTGCCATTGCTGCAGTCCAACAGACCATAAATCTGCTTCCAAGCACTGCTGCACATACCTAGCTCATCATGAGCTGGAAATTGCTATATTATTGTTGTTGTTGTTGTAACCATTATCATTGCCATTGTCATTATCATTTTCCTTATTATTGTTATTATTGTCGCTATTGGTGTTGTTATTATTATTGTTATTATTATTATTATTATTATTATTATGCATGTCTGCTGTCAGAGTCAATACAAGTTTGACATTGCAGCGTGTCGGAGGTCGCAGCATGGTTCTGTCCAGTGACGCCTGTGCGCGCCTACTGAACCAAGCGTCTTCTGTTCCGGTTGCCAGCTCTGCTGCTGCTGCTCCTATGTACCCCATCCCTGATGCAGTATCCCCACAGGCAAGCATGTACCCCACCTCTGATGAAGTACCCCTCCAGGCAGGCATGTACCCCACACCTGGTGAAGGACCCCCCCAGGCAAGCAGGCAGCAGCAGTCACCGCCAGCCATCTTTCCCTTGCCACCAGCCCAAATGTTGGGGCAGCCAGAGCCAGAGATACCCTCCTGGCTTGATCTCTCAGATCCAATGCCAAGTGATGAACCTATGGTGGTGCATCACACACCCATGGACAGTCACCCAGTTGCGCCCTTCACAGCCACAGCAGCCCCTCACACCATCCCCCACCCCTGCCTGCAGCAAACCCCACAGCCCTTTGCACATGGACCAGCAGGCGGGGTTAGTCAGAGGGGGTCTGCAAGCATGCTGGAATCTGAAGGAGGTGGCTACCTGGCTCAAGAGTTCATGCCCCAGAGGTTGGGGCAAAGTGGCCAGGGCTATCAGCAGACGCCCCATGGCGTTGAGTTTTGGCAGATGCCTCGGGGCAGGGCGCAACAGCCTCAGGGCTATCAGGGGTCGTCCTTGGGTGGTCAGCAACCACTTCAGCGCTGGGAGGAAGTATTACAGGGATTCAGGAGACCGCTTCAGGGTAGTGAGCAGGTTTTGCAGGGGCATGAGCAGCAGGGCTGCAGGGAAATGCCCCAGGGCGGTGAGCTAACGCCTCAGGGATTATCCGAGGACCAGGTCATCCCAGGCAGGCTGACGTTTGCACAGATGCACAGCCAGAGCTGCTCAAGAGTGCATCCCAGAAGCTTTGCCAGGACCCCCAGCTTCACTGACGAACAAAGTATGATTCACTTTTCTATCATTCCAAAGCTCTTGCCACAAACATGCTATGTCACACTGATGTCACAGCAGATTCTGCAATTGCTTGCCCACAAGCAGATGACTCTGCGCAAGCTATGTCTTTTGTCACATATCAGTTGGCAACCATCTGTCCATGCACAAACACTGAGCTAGGTCTCATGCATGACACTGTGTTTGTATTGATAATTGGCATCATTAAGGTGCCTTACGCAACACACTGTGCAGGAGCCAAGCGTCGCAACACAGCACCAGCATCAGAGCTGGAAGACATGGTCCGTGAGTGGGACATTGGGCTCCCTGCAGATCAAGGCAACCTGCGCATGCAGCAGGATGTGCTGCAGCTGGCAGAAGCTGCAACAGCAGCTGGTCAGGCATTTGATAGCAGCAGCCAGGAGTTGTCAATGAGCACCCACATATTGCTGCCCATGGCTGCTGGCCAACCAAGCTCTTTGTCAAATCAGTTCGAGCGTCCCACGCAACTCCATTTGCACCTTTCAGCTTCAGCTGCATCTTTTGCCACTCCTTACTCTAACCAGCAGCAGCCCTCCGAGTACCTGGATTTTCCACGGGATTCTGACATGTCTGGTTGGTTCAGTGAGCCAATGCATGAGCTCTTTTCAGCGGAGTGTCTCGTATCAGCGCAGACAACACAGCAAGCATCAGTCCATGAAGCAGGTGCTGGTGCAAGCAGTGGTGAGAAACAGCTGGTGGTCATTCAGCCAGCGGTCCAGCATGTTGTGTCATTCTTGGCAATATCATTCTTGGCAAAGATGCGTGCTTTGGTAGTGAGACGGCGGACGCAAAGAGGGGAGCTTGGGCCTTCAGCTGGATCAGAGACGGAAGCTTTGTCTATATGTTGCCACATGCACCAGATGACCAGATGTAAGCTCATTCTGTCTCGCTCCAACAGTCATGCATACCAGACATTTGTATGGATGTAGAAACCACTGAGATTGTGTTGTGAGCTGAAGTGGGCTGTGTTGGCCTGGCTGGCATGCTTGATTACAGCTTGCTTTGTACAAACTGTTCAATGCAATCTTGTGCAGAGTAGTCCTCCTCAGAGTGACAGGAAGACTTGCACAAACATGCTTCGCATCAGTCTTGAACTTTGCAAGTGAATGTTGACCGTTGTGTGCAGCTGTTAGACAGAGCGCCAATCTAGACCCAGAAAGTTTGGGTTTATGGAGCCAGGATGCACCCAACACTGAAGACAGAGCCTTAGTCAGGATAGGCATGACTGACTGCTTACAAGATCTCCCGAGTAAAAGCAGAGTTCTACTGGTGTGAAGTGTGCAGCGGCTGAAACGGGGTGTACCAGCAATAAGTTCCTCGTTGCAGCCTTACAACAGATCAGCTGATGCATGGAGCATGTTGCTTCTGCTGCAAGACTTTGCTGTGATGACACAATATCTGCAATGCCATGTTTCCTTGATAGATTGGATACAGATACACTTTTCCAAGGATACACTAATTTGCAGAGCTAGGTAAAGTGCCTGGATTGTAGGGGTATTGCATCAGATACAGATGCAGTCAAGCAAGGTTGTGTTAGAATGCGCAATATTGCATTAATGCATTGTCATGTTTGCTAAAAATAATATGATTTGGTATACAATAGCTTTGGGCTAAACCAGTTCAAGGTCAATTGGCTTGCAAGTCTGACTCGGCTCAAAGCTCTACGCAGCACATCAACATATGTATATAATCTGGACGTCCTATCAGACTTGCCAGACATTAGAAAATAAGACAGTGTAAAAGCATATTATACAACACGCTGATCAAAGTTCATGGTTATATCATTTGAGATACCAGAACTGGTACCTGATTGTGCTGACAAACAATAATAAATGCAATTGAAAACAACCTAGATCTGCTGCTGCTCTTGATCTAAACACACGATGTGAAAATAAAGATGTATTAAGTACTGCATTACAAAACGTTTGTAGTGAGATAGAGAGCCAGATCAACTTGATCATCAGCATTGATGAAGAGTTAGTGAATGCATTAGTATTCATGTCTGCTATTCAACGCCACTTTGACAGTCTGACTGAAGTACACTAGCTAGCATTCCTGAAGCATCATAAATTCTTAGTCAAGCTGCGGAACTTGGTAATGCAAGCCTGCTTCCATGAAATCCACCCGTGCTTGGCAGAAAACATCTGGCTGATCTCACTTCTCAAATGTGCTTCTGAACATTCTCTGATGCTCAGCCTTTTGCGATATTTCTCCTGTGCATTCAAATCCTTGACCCCCAAACACTTGACAGCCTGGGGCCAATGTTCTGAAGCCTGCAAGGACGTCAGCGATTTCTGCAAGGCGTCCATCTTGGGAGTTTGCTTCGTCTGGATGGGCTGGGCAGCCTTGAGGATGGGAAGGCTTTGTAGATAGGCAATCCTGTTCAGCCAATCTGGATATGGATCAACCCACCGCTGCACTGGATCCCGCACGCAATGCCACAAGCCAACAAGCATGCGCTCAATGGCCTTGACCTCAGCATCAAACTTAGTCTTTGCTTCTGGTGACAGTCTCTTGGCTTCTGATGCAGAAATGCAGATCCAAGCCTGAAGCTCCTCCAGATTGAAAGGACGCCCCGCTGGCAAATCACTCTTTGGCACCAGCTGCCTAAGGCTGGCTGACCTGGCTCTGAACGTTTGCGAGAAAGCAACACTTGTGGTTTGAAGATCGACACTCCTATCAGATACCTCTGCCAGATGGGCACGCTGCATGTAGGAAATGATGCTGTCAGCGCTGCATCCTGCTGCCATGCTGATTGCTGCTCCCATGGCGTCTGCTTGGTACTGCTGCCTCCGGTGCAACCAGATGCCCACAATCACTCTGTTGACCACTGCATCTATGCCGACTGCTGCTGCTGCAAGTGGCAGTAGCCCAAGGCTGCTGCCGGCTGCAAGACTGACAATGATGACTGTGTTGAGGAGCAGACGCCAGCTTTTGCGCTCAGCTTCATGATATGCAAGGCTGTGTCCCATCTCACAGGCCATGCTGTTGACCAGCTCTTCATTGGTCTGAGCAGCGAGCATTTGCACCAGCTGCTAAGTCCACCTGCATGTCTGCTGCGGGCTGCCCAGTGCCAAACGCGCAAGGGAAGCTACCCTTCCGTCTGTCTGTGTTGACCATGCGCTGTGGCTTCAGAGACATGTTGCTTCCCACCCGAATGTATTCATGGACATGTTTGTCACGAATACGTTTTGCCAGGGCACGATCACTGCGAGCAAGTTTCATGAGACCAGCAGATTGTGCCACCCTTGAGGCTTGTTCTGAGACCTCCTGGAGCTGCGCTTTGAGTTTTTCATCAATATCCAGTCATGCCGCAGATTGCTAAGGGGTCCCGCCTGAGACTGCCTTGGTTGATGCGTCTGAGGCTGCTTTGTTTGTTCCTGCTGCAGCTGCTTTGGTCACTCCTGCTGCAGGTGCGTTGGCTGATCTTCCTCCTGACGCTGCTTTGAGCAAATCTGCTGCAACTGCTTTGCTTGGCTGTCTTGGCGGTTTGTAGATGCCAAAGACCAGTTGGGGTCCCCCAACAATAGCTACTGGTTCAAAAGACAGAAACAACCATGCGCTTTAGGCGGTGCAAACTAGCAGCTGTATATACATCTGCTGCAGGTGTTGGGGTGGTGCTGTTCACAGACGTGCCTGAAAAGTGCCTGGCATGCAAGGCCACGTCAGACGCGCTATGCCTTTGGGGACTTTTTGTGCAGAGCCTAAGTGCTTGTTTGGGTGTGCGCCTCTGCAGGTTGTCACATCAAAACTTCAGGACTACAAACAGTGGTCGTGATACGTACTGCCCACAATTGCAATCAAACAGTCTTCGTGTACAGGCGGCTCACCATCTTTGCTGTCACAGCAGCTGTGTTCCAACAGGGAAACATCAGCCAGAAGATCAGACCTGCGCACATCCAGAGATCCTGAGCGAAACGCGGGACACAAAACACCCTGTTGCCATTTGGAAGTTGCGTCAGCTCTGCTTACCTCACTGTGCTAATACGAAAGACGAAAGGCCCAGCGCTCAAATATGGACGCCAAATTGTAAGAGCGTATCATCAAAATAGTCGAGACACAACAGTCGGTGGACGCTGAAAATGCGTTTCGTTTCGTGACGGTTCACTTTCCGAACAGGTTTCAAAGTATGACGATACGCAGAGCGTGTGAGAAAGGGCTGCTATGTATGTGGTGATCTCTAAACAAGATTATCACCCGAACAAGGACATTGTGCTTTGCCGTAAAGGCAGCTTCACCTTCAGATGCAAGACAGAACATGCCATCATAACGTGCTGACAAGGGTAGAAGCTGATGCAGCTTAGATGAATCTTCACACCAAAAATCAGCATAGAAGCACTGTCTGCAACAACAACATCTGATTTACATGTTGCATGACAATCATACGGATGACTATATACATTAGCTTGTCAAGCTGGAACAGTAGACTTTGTTTGCTGCTTATGCTGATGGAGTAGGCTGCCGCCAACCCTGTCTTCACAGCTTCAGAAACGCCCCTTGCCAAATGACTCTGACTCAGAGATTGGCTTATAAGGTCTGTGCTTCTTTGGTCTACGCCTCTGCATCAAAGCTGAGTAGCATCTGTTCTGGGCTGCTTCAATTGGACTAAACCATTGCCCAGCTGCAGCAGCTACACCTGCTGTGGTGTTAGCTGGGCTGAAACCATTAGAGCTGTCATGGCATCCTACATTTGTTGTTGCATTAACGACACCTTTTATGCTGTTCTTCTGACGCAAGTTGTCGGGAGCTCACTGAAGGTGAAGTCATGGAAGAGACAGGTTGCATCCTAGGACAGCTGCAGGAAGCTGAAGGCAACATTAATGAGCAAGCCACACCTCAAATGAAGCACAGCAAGCAAGAGGCCCGTGCCACCTCCAATCAGCAAGGGACTGAAGGAGCGAGGGGGCTAGTAGGTGTTTGGGCAGAAGCTTGAATGACAAAATTCAGAGTCGAGCTGCACAAATGCATTCTGTGAACAATATTGAGCAGACACACACGACTCATTGGCAGTTGTGCTAGACACAACATAAACAAGCACTGCAGCACGAGAAAATTACTGAAGAGAAGTATGTATACACCAGGCAGCCATCACTGAGCATGCAGTCTCTGCTGGAATACCTTACTGTGCAGTGGCTGACATGCATGCTCATTCTGCAGATGCATGGCCAGGGAACCTGAGGCTGTGATAGTTTGCTGGCTGCTTCCTTTCCTGCAGCACTCATACATACTCTGAAGGCGTTGAGCAGTCATGAAAGGATGTACCCACAGAGCGGTGAAGCACTGGCTCAACAGCAATGAAATCAGGTAGCTTGCAGTGAAATGGTTTTGAGCATACCTCAAACCAGCTTGCCGTCTGCAAGCAGCTGATGTGCTCTGCATGCATCTTGAGCTGTGAAGCCTTCTGTGGTCTGGGAAGCTTCTTGCACAACTGCATGTGCATGAAACATCAGCACTTTTCCTGGATGCTCTAGGTCCTGACTTGTATACTGCAGACAGCAACAGAAGAAGAAGAAGAAGAAGAAGAAGAAGAAGAAGAAGAAGAAGAAGAAGAAGAAGAAGAAAGAAGAAAAGAACAGAGGAAGAGCCAAGGGGAAGCAGGGGAAGGACAGCAGAAGAAGACAAGGGAAGAAGGAGGGAAACAGGGGAGGAGCAGAAGGAGGAGGAGGAGTGGGACAAGAACACAAAGCAAAGCAAGAGGCAAAAACATGCTGACACGATCTGGTGCTGAAAGAGTATGCAGACAGTAGCTTGCTGAGACTGCCAGCATCTGCAACGACTAGTGTCAGCGCCTCAAACTTGTAGATTTGTAGGTTTGGACAATTTACTGGTGACTAGCTCCCAAGGGTGTTGACGGTGTGTCAGCAGCCAGTCATCTGCGCAACTCTAGGTTCAGCAGGCAGCTTCAGCGTTTAATGTAGTATGTTGAAAGCTATGTCAACATGGTGCATTCACGTGTATGTGAAATCAGTGCTGCATGAGTCAAATGCATCAGATCGAGTATGTGGTTCAGCGCACCTTCACAAAATTGCACAGGCATGTGCCAAGACTGCACAGAGTTAACTCCCTCCTCTTGCTGTGCCTCCTCTGTCTTGAGTGGCCGTAGGCCTTGTTACACATGAGTCCCCAAGTTCTTCACCAAATGCACACAACAGCAAAGATTCAGGCAACAATTGCACGAGTTTGGTGTCAAAGCTGACATCAACGAAACTGTGCTAGATTTTGTGTGTCATGTCACACGGCTAGCTGCAGGCTGACTAGGTCCATCAGCAAGGCTCCAGCAGATGCAGTCAAGCATGTATCTGGTGTGCACTTGTACCACACCAGCATCTTGTGCAACACTGAGGATAACTAGCATGCAGCGTACTGTAGCTTGAAGCCAGACTGGGCATATCTGCTGCATAAGGCAGACCTGAACTCCACAGCGTTGCTCCTCTTGTCTTGCTGATACCACCATGGTTGCACACGGCGTCATGGCGCCATAATTTGATGGCAGGCCTGAGCGTGTGGCTGTCCTGGTGATGGTGCGGTGCCAGAAGCAATCCAAGCGAGATGCGCTGACTCTACTGGCAGGTGCCAGAACCTGTCATCACAAGAGGAGTACAGCTGTTTGAGTAGGAAGCTTATCACCTGCAGCTGATGCAAGAATTGGCCTGCATAACAGCATGCTGCAGCGTCACTGTTTGCTCATGACATTCTGCAGTGGTAGTGCAAGCAGGCTGCGCCTGCTGCCTACATCATCTGTAGACATTAACCAGCAGTAGGTTCTACGGCAACTTACCGGTCAAAGAGATTCAAAGAGGTGGTGAAGAAAGTGACATCAGACATGCAGGTTGGCATCCAAGTGACAGGTGTGTTGTCGGTGTCTCTGTCGCAGCATGACATCGCGTCATGCACGCACCCTTGCAGATTTTCACCACATACTTCCCGAGCACGGGCGGAGGGTGGAATACAATCTTGGCAAGAAGTCAGAAGATGGTCATGCTTCTCCATCGTTGAACTGACATCATGCCAATTATGATTAGCAATAGGATGCAACACATCAGTATGTGCAAAGCAGAAAACTGGAAGAGCTGCTTTGAAGCTGTAAATCTGCATATAGTCTTGGCAAGCATGACAGACTCCCAAGCCATATATCATACCAAAATGAGACATGCATGAACATTGATTGTTATCATCCCTTCAGATATATATGATCAAGCTGTTGCTTCATCCAGGCATTGCCACATTGTCACAACAAGTGTCAATGAACAGCATCCATACCAACTCATCGTCAAAGGAAAACTACCAACACAAGCACACAAAAGGACACTGTCTCAAAGTCATGTATCTGAAGAAAAGTAGGCGCATACCGTATGATACAAAGTTGTCCTAGCGCCAATGGCGTTCAAAATGAAGCAACCAAAAACCAGGGTGTGTTATGCTTTTAGTGTCAAGATGAGCTAGGTACATGCCGAGTAAATGTTGTCTCTCCAGAGCAATCTGTTCTGTGCATCTTCAAAAGGTCTTTGATGCGACAGTGTTGCCGATCACATAACACAACATCACTGAACCTAGATCTAGGGCGACCAGGCTGGCAAAGCCCCTTAACTTCACCAAACAAAACCTTTCTAGGCAAGGTGAAAAGATGGCCTAGCCATGTGAGTCTCAAGCAACGTTATAGATGCAATAAACGCTTTGCAGGCACATCCACGTTTGCTTGCACTAGCCTACAGTCTGACCACAACTCAAGGCACACATTCATCAACCAACTACACTTTGGCCTGTTGTGGTTGGCCCCGGAAAAGCTGCATTACAGCCTTGAAACACCTTTCAAACTTGTAGCCAAAATCGGTGTGGCGCATGGACATGCCAAGAACTGCCAGGCGTGTCTGCAGATCATACTCTCGAGATGCATCTTCAGCAGCCATCTGCGTCTGTGCCTCTGGTGACATCCTTCTCACCTTCTCAGCATTTTCAAACCAACGCTGGGAGCTTGTCTCAGTGAAAGACAGGTAGACGAGGGCTTCTGGCCAATCTTTGGAGTTCTGGTACTGCTTGATGAGCCGCTGTGCGTCCTCCCTTTTGGTGGCCAACTTCTGCTTGTCATCCAGAGACAGCTCAGGCAGTGGTGAGATGTCTTTCAAGAGCTGCTTGACCCTGCCAATGCGATACTGAAAGTGTGGATGGTCACTGATCCAGTCTCCCCATTCATCTCTGGATGCCCACAGCTTTTTGGCAATGCCTGACCGAAGGTCAAGCATGATACCGCTCACGCGGTCCTTCACTTGCTGTGAAGCACCAGCAAGCTCCTGTGCAGCAGCATCAGCCACAAGCTGCAGTCCCTTGTTGTCTTGCAACAACTGCTGAGGGATCTGGCTGCCTGGCAGATGATGTTGCAACGCTCTCAGGTTCACTTGCATGGCTGCATCTGCTTGAGCATCAGCCATGACCCTCTTGCGCCAAATAAGACTTGAGCAGTACCACACTGACATGGCGTTGACTATGCTGTCAGGGCTGCAGCCGGCTGCCAAGCTGATATACATCCCTATCGCATCTGCCTCATACTCCCGCTGATGGTTCAGACAGAAAGGCACCAATTTGGTGACAAGGTATATCAGGCCAAATGCAACAGGAAGCTTTGCCTTGGCGCTGACAGATCTGCTGAGGCACAGCTGGGCTGTGCTCATTGCACTCAGTAACAAGCACCAGCTTTTACCCTCAGCCACGTGATTTCCAATCGCATGCCCAAACTCATGAGCAATAGCCTCTACCATGCTGTCAGGTGTTTGATGACTAAGCATCAGGCCAGCTTGAGCTTTAATGACCATCTTATCTGTCCCTGGCTTGAGGGACCAAGGGCGGGACCAGCGAAACTTTTCCTCACTGGTCATCCAAAATGATGCTTGAGGCTGTAGGTTGGAAAGGGAATGATACAGCAGCAAGGTAGGAGGCAGTCTGGCTAGTCGGGAGCGCAGTGCGGCATCATGCTGAGCAAGGGATTCTACACCGATGGCTGTTGATTGATAGATCAGCTGTAGCAGCTGCAAGCCTTCTTGCTCAAGGTTGTGGCAGCCAGGCAGTGTCCTTGGGTGGACCAGCTGCGCTGTTTTTGGCAAACAGTGAGCATGCATGCTGGGACTGCATGCTTCTCCTGTCATTGCATGGCGCACAGGAGGTCTGTAAATGCTGAACAGCAGCTGAAATCGACCTGTGATTGGCACCCTCTCTGTATGAAGACCAGCAACAAAGACACCAGCTCCAAGCAAGGCAAGGCTGGTCTGCCAATGGGGTACCTCCTTGAAGTCGTTGTTGCTAAAGATTGGCTCAGCGATTGGAATGGGTTGATGGTGTTCTGTGCTGACTGGCAGGGCTGCAGCTGCTGAACTGCTGCTTGACCAGCGTCTGTTCATATGAGGCTTGACCGTACAGCGGCGTCTGAGCATCGACGGTAGCATTGAGCGTAACTGCAACACAAGGATAGTTTACTCCGCGCAGCGCGTGTTTCAGCAAGCAGCAAGTGAGGAGGCTGGTGTACCATGGCAGCACAGAGGTACCACTGAGGCAGCCGTTGAAGGGTGACCACCTGTAGGGTCAACACTGCCTGCATATCAAAGAAAACCTTAAATCTTTGCGACGTGTCGCAAAATATATCTATCAGCATGTGTTGTTCGGCTCCCGAGAACACAGCACAGTGTTTGACCCACATGCGAGCTTGACCTACAGTCTATGTCGAGCCGTACGTCCGGACGTCAGCAGTACTTGTGCTTCACAATAGTCCTGGAAAATTGTCTTGACGCTGCGAGCAATGTTTGCGCCTGACCAGCAGCAGTCAACGGCTCCTTTCCACCGGTTCGCCAGTGGTACGCTTTTTGGGCAGGGATTTGAAACGTCACATTTCGCACAGCCCTTGGGAACAGCCCTACAAGGCCAAATGAGGCAAAGGAAGTAGGCTGGGCAACGGACGTGAAGTATCCTCTCTGTACATCCTCAGACAGACAACTAGCCTCGCTGTTCTCAGTCAGATGCGTTGACCTGGTTACCAGCTGTGCAGGCATCATACGGACCACATGCATGCGATATAGCTTGTAAGCTACATGTACAATTGTGTCATGAGGGCAAACATCATATTTAAATTGCATACATGACCATGAGATCTCTAGATAGCTCCATGTGCAGACACAAGTATTGTGAGCTAACACAACACGACAGATACACCCAAAGCCAGACTAGCACTGCAGTCAGGATCCGTCTGCAGCTAGCTGTGCATCAGATCTGTCTAGACCAAACTTGGCAGATTATAGTTTTGAGCTCAGATCCGAGTCAATCAAACACAGCCTGATCATGATCCCTTCACCTCATCAGGCTTGCTCACTATAGCTAGCTAGTGCAAGTTTGGGAACCTGTCCTCAAATTCATGACTAAAGCAAAAGATAGCCTGCAGGCCCAATTGGATATGTGCAACATTGACATGCAAAAACAATCAAGAGATCAAATCTGAGTCGCTTTAAGGCCTTCCTCAGAATACACACGTACAATCTGCACACCTACCAAGTGCTAGAGCAAGTACAGTGTATTCGCCAGCCTCCAGTCAATTTCCGCCGACTATCATACCTCATCAAAATTCAAGAATATATCATTCGAGATATACCAGAGCTGTTACCTATATGTATCTGATTATGATAACAAACAGCAACAATATAATGGAAAACAATCTGAAGCTATTGCTGCTCTTGCTCTGTAAAGAGACACAATGATTGTGCAAGAAAAAAAACTCTTGATTGCAGTTCAGAAACATCTGTGGTGAGAGATGAACATTGGCATTGCTTGAGAGTAAGGTAATGCATTACTGTTCATGTCTGCTATACAACGCCACTATGACACTCTGACTGGGGTACACTGGCCAGCATCCCTGAAGCATCATAACTTCTCAGTCAAGCTCCAGAACTTGGTGATGCAAGCCTGCTTCCATGAGATCCACCCATGCTTGGCAAAAGCCGTCTCAAGCTGATTGATCTCGCTTGTCAAATCCACATCTGATTTTGTTCTGATGTCCAGCCTGTGATCATACTTCGCGTTTGCATCCAAATCTTTGACCCCCATAAACTTGACAGCCTGGGGCCAACGTTCTGAAGCCTGCAAGGATGTCAGCGATTTCTGCAAGGTGTCCATCTCTGAGCTTTGCTTTTTCTGGACAGACTGGACAGGCTTGAGGAGCGTTTGTAGATAGCCAATCCTGTCCAGCCAATCTGGGTATGGATCAACCCACCGCTGCACTGGATCCCACATAGCATACGAGATGCCAACAAGCATGTGCTCAATCGTCTTGACCTCAGTATCAAACTTGGTCTTTGCTTCTGGTGACAGTGTCTTGGCTTCTGATGCAGAGATGCAGATCCAAGCTTGAAGATCCTGCAGATTTAGAGGAGGCTTCTCTGGCAAGCCACTCCTTGGCACCAGCTGCCGAAGCCTGGCTGACCTGGCTGTCACCGATTGCTCAAATGTATCATCTGTGGATTTGAGATGTCCAACCCTATCGAGTGCCTTTGAGTAATGGGCTCGCTGCATATATGAAATGATGCTGTCAGCGCTACATCCTGCCGTCAAGCTGATTACTGCTCCCATTCTGTCTGCTTCATATTGCTGCCTCCGGTGCAACCAGATGCCCACAATCACTCTGTTGACCACCGCATCTATGCCGACCGCTGCTGCTGCAAGTGGCAGTAGGCCCATGCTGCTGCTGACTGCCAAACTGCCAATGATGACTATGTTGAGGAGCAGACGCCAGCTTTTGCGCTCAGCTTCATGGTATGCAAAGCTGTGTCCCATCTCACAGGCTACGATGTCGACCAGCTCTTCGCTAGTCTGAGTATGCAACATTGTACCAGCTGTAAAGCCCACCCGCATGTCTGCCATGGGCGTCCCAATGCCAAACGCACAAGGGAAATTACCCTTTCGACTGCCTGTGTAGACTATGTGCTGTGGCCGCAGAGACATTCTGCTTGACGCAAAAAGACCTTGGCCATGAGCTTTGTCAGAAAGAAGTCTCCACAGGACAAGATCATTGCGGTATAGTTTGAGGACACCAGAATATGCCACATTGAAGGCTTGGTCCGAGACCCCCAGCAGTTGCGCGCGCAGGGTCTCATAACTATCCAGCAGTTCTGCAGATCGAGATGAGCCTTTGCCCGGGACTGCTTTGCTTGATACATCTGGTGCTGCTTTGTTTGATGCCGCTGCAGCTGCTTTGGTCACTCCTGCTGCAGGTGCTTTGCCTGATCCTCCTGCTGACACTGCCTTGGGCAAATCTGCTGCAGCTGCTTTGCTTGGCTTTTTGAGGGGTCTTGGCGGTTTGTAGATGCCAAAGACCAGTTGGGGTCCCCCAACAATGGGTGCTGGTTCAAGAGACATGAACACCCCTGCCCCAACAACGAAGCCGGCTATGCGCTTCAGGCCGTGAAATCTGGCAGCTGAACGTATGTCTCCTAGGAGGCCTGCAGGGGCTGGGGTGTTGCTGTCACGAGAAGCGCCTAAAAACTGCCTGCCAGGAGGGGACTGCGTGGCCATGCCAGACGAACTGGGCCTGCGAGAGCTTTGTGTGAAGAGCTTGAGTGCTTGTCTGGGTGTGCGCCTCTGCAGGTCATCACATCAGACCTTCAGGACTACGAAAACTGGTGGTGATAGTGCCCAGGTCCAAACTTGCAACAAAACAGTGTTGATATACAGGAAGCTCACCATGTTTGCTGTCGCAGTAACTGTGTTCCATCAGTGAAACATTAGCCAGAAGGTCAGACCTGCGCACAAGCAGACATCCTGAGCGAAACGCTGGACGCAGTACTTCCTGTCACCAATACATTTGCGCAAGCGTTGGCTCTGCTTACCTCACTCTGGTAGCATTGACGAAAGTCCCAGCGCTGTGATGTGATCGCACAGATTCCAAGGGTGAGATCGCGTCAATAAACCAGTCGAGGCACCTGTCGATGGACGCTGAAAGTACTTTTCGTTTCGTGACGGTTCAATTTCCGAACAGGTTTTCCAGTTTCACGATACGCAGAGCGTGAGAGAGGGGAGATAGGTAGCTGCATGGTTTTCTGTGATTGAGATCACCACTCAAATAGAAACATCACGGGCTGATTGCTGCTTTGCCGTAAAGACAACGTCACCTTCAAATGCATGCGCAAGACAGAACATGCCGTCACAATGTGCTCATAAGGGTAGAAGTTGACACAGCTCAGTGTAGGGCAAAACCCCACATTGCGCATTACTAAAAGATCCCCAGTAGCTCATTGCACCCTGCTACATTCAAATGAACCTTCACACATGGTGCCTAACGGCTTCACCAACCAAAAAAAAAGCAACATTGGCCAATATAGCATTTTCCAATTGCATGTCAATAAACTCTCAATTAGACATACAGTCTCAAGCAGCAACTTGGTGGGCGGCGCAATGCTTTGCTATACATTTCAGGTGCTATGTTTACAAAATCTTTGAGTGCTGAGGGTGCTAGAGTTTCACGTGTGCACACCTCTGGGCGTCAAAGCCAGACAGAATGTCTGGAAAGACGGGATATCGATGCCCACATTGATGCCCACATGTCATTCAGTTGCAGAACTATCAGTCGCCTGATCTTTTTAGTGTCAGGGTCAATGCATTACATACTTTAGGAACCCTAACACAGTTTCACCGTTCATGCAGAAACAATGTACGACAGAAATATGTGTTTTTGCAACTTCTGTTTCCAGACCGGTTTGGGCCATAACCTTGGTCCAGCCTTTTGGCTCATGCAGCTGTTCAGTGGCAGACGCGCCTTTGCATCATACAGTGCATACAGTGTAGAAGCAAAGCTGATGATGTTGGAACATTGCTGTGTAGGCTGCCGCCAAACATGTCTCCAAAGCTCCGCAATGGCCCATGCCAAATGGCACTGAGATTGGCTCTATGCCTCTGTCTTTTCTGTCTTATGGCTGAATAGCATCTACACTGGGCTGATACACTGGGCTGATCCAATGGACCAAAGCGTTGCCTAGCTGCAGTAGTTACACCTCATGTGTCTTTGGGTGGGCTGAAACCCTCAAGGCCTAGGCTGTCATCTCGTCCTATATCTCTGGTGCATCAATGACACACTTGCTGCTGTTCTTCAGGCGCGAGAGGTCCCGGGCTTGCAGAAAATGAAAGCATGGAAGAGGAGTGTCGCGTCATGGCACATCTGCAGAAAGCTGAAGGCAACATTAATGAGCAAGCCAAACCACAAATCAAGCACAGCAATGAAGCGCCTGGGCCAGCCACTCCATGTACATGCAAATGAAGCAGCGAGAGCAGGGGGTGTTGTGGTGGTGGGGGGGGGGGGGGGCTTGTAGGTGGGTGGGGTGCGGATGCTTGAATGGAAAAGGTCAGAGTTGAGCTGCATAAATGAATTCCCTGAAACAGATTGAGCAGAGACACATGACCCACACAGTGAGTGACAATCATGATGGACACAACAAATACAAGCATCAAAGCATGAGCCTATGAAAAAGAACACAAGGGATGTGTGTACCAACACCAGGCAGCCATCACTGAGCATGCAATCTCTGCTGCAATGCCTTACTGAGCAGTGCTGACATGCTCATTCTGCAGATGCATGGCCACAAAATTTCAGGCTGTGATAGTTTGCTGACTGCTTCCTTTTCTGCAGCACTCATACATATGCATACTCTGAAGGCACTGAGCAGTCATGAGAGGGATGTACCTACAGAATGGTGAGCAATGGTGATGATTCGCTCATTATGCAGTGGCATCAGGGAGCTTGCGGTGAACAACTTTTTAGCGTACTCAATGACCAGCATAACTTCTGCAACCAGGTGATGTTCTGTGCATGCTGTGAAGCATTCTGTGTTCTGAACAGCACAAGTGCATGTGCATGAGTCATCAGGGCTCTTCCTGGATGCTCTGGGTCCTGACATGCCAGCAACAGAAGAGGAAGAAAGGGAGAAGCAGAGAAACAGAAGGGAAAGTGAAGGAAAAGAAGGGGAAGAACAGCAGAAGAAGACGGGGGAACAGGAAGGAGGGAAATGGGAAGCAAAGGAGGAGAGGAAGAAGGAGATGGAGAGAAGAAAAGGAAAGAAGAAGAGGCAAAGGCATGCTGACATATTCTGGTGCTAATACAGAGGATTAGGAAAACAGCGGCTGCCAGCATCTGCAACATAACCACTCACTAATGTTAGGGCGCCAAAGTGGTACATTTGTACATGTGAATGATTTACAGATGGCTGAGAAACTGCACGTAACAGCAAAGGTTCAGGCAGCAGACACATGAGTTTAGTGTCAAAGCTGATGTCAATAAAAGTATGCTAGGTCTTTTGTGTCAGGTGATATTTCTGTGCCTGGCTAGCTGCAGGCTGACTAAGCCCATCAGAAAGGCTCTGTCAGATGCAGTTGGGCCTACATCTGGTGCGCAATCGCACCACAGCATAAACTTATCTGCATGGGGCAGTCAGCCTGGTCAGCCAATTGGCAACCGGATTGCCAACAATGCAGCTGTATTATTGGAGCCACAAGCAAAAAAATGGCAGAGTATGCTATGCACAGAATGTGACAGTCACTGTGTGCCTTGATGTCTTACGCAATCAGAGCTTCTGCCTGCAATAAGCATGTTGCTTCCATGCATGCAGCCTGTCATACATTGTGCTGCCAAATAGATAGCACTGCAACAGCACTGCAATCCCTAGAGGCAGGATCTGCCATCATTATTGCTCCTCCTGCTAACGCCTTTGGCTCAAACCACAAAAAATGCATCAGGTTTGGAAAACCAGCACTTTGACTGACAGCAGCTGTGGCTGCTGAGGCTTGACATCCTCCATTCAGCAATGCACATACGGTAGGTCTACAAGGAAAACGCTGACCTACAATGCAATAAGCTCAGCATGCACTAGAGCAATTGAAAACCGCACTGTAGGTTAGACAATCAAAGCATGTATGACATGTTACAACGCTGAGAGCAGCTAGCATGCAGTGTACTGTAGCTTGAAGCCAGACTGGGCATACCTGCTGCACAAGGCAGACCTGAATTCTAAAGCGCCTTTGCTGTATACAACTTTGCTCCTCTTGTCTTGCTGCTGGCATCACGGCTGCAGTGTGATGGTGCCATAACATGTTGGCAGGCCTGACCATATGGCCAATGCATGTGGCCGTCCTGGTGATGGTGCGATGCCAGAAGCCATCCAAGCGAGATGTGGCTCACGCCTGGGCAGGCACAAGAAGTTGTTGCCACAAAAAAAGCACAGCTGTTTCAGTATGAAGCAAAGCATCAGCAGCTGGCGCAAGAATTGGCATGCATAACAGCACGCTGCAGCGCCACTGTTTGCAAATGTCATCCCGCAAGCAGGGTGCACCTTGCCAGGTTGTGCAGAAGTGACACCGGAGATGCAGCTTGGCAATGCATCCAAGTGGCAAATGTGTTGTGATTGTCTCTGTTAACAACATTGCAGCATCTGGAAGTGGCTGCAAACTTCATACGGTGTTGCCTGCCTCAGGCCTTGACTTCTTTTCATGCTCCTGCATGTGTTTTGAATGGGTGTAAACTACAGCAAAAATTGAGCATCTAGTGAAATGCAAAAGGTTGAAGATGCATCATATGACCATCTCAGGACTCGTATGCTGTGAATGACTTAAACCGGACATGTCCAGGGGTCGCCCTCCTACATCGCCACAACCTCAATTTATGATGGGGGCACAGTCCCCTTCCAGAGTCATGCATCACAATGAGCGCAAAGCTACAGCACATTCTGAAAGGGGACATGCTAGCTAGCGTGTCAGACTTCACACTGTCTATAGACAGTGTGAGTTCTGTTGAAAAATATGTGCTTTATTGATGATACTACAGCTGGTCATGCATGCGCGGCAGTCAAGCAAATCATCAAGTCTGTACATGCACACATATTCATGCAAGGCCCGCGCGCACAATGTTGATGAACACATGAGTTGCGAGCATTAGCCAATTTTCTTGGACTTGTCATCCGCAGGGGAATCTAGCTCTGCTTCAGATTCGCAGAGCTGGACGAAGCTGAGAAGTCGGCCGTAGTTACGATCTGTCCCTGCAGCGCCATTCGGTAAAGCAATCCGGTACACGGTGAGCAAGCTCATTGCCGCTTGTTTGCTCGACACCGCTATCGACTGATAGTCCCAGCAGCAGCTGCATTTGACGTTCGCTAGGTGTTTGTTCAAGGGTCGAACTTAACAGATGAGTTACTACCAGAGCGCACCTGGTTACCCGCAACAACAGGGGTTTCAGCCTCTTGCGGCTCAGGCCTCAGGCGCTCCTCCTCCCACATATATGCCCGGCCAGTCCTTTCAGCAGCAAGCGTATGGCTATGCAGGCGCCTTCTCTGCACAGCAGTATCCTCAGCAGTACCCTCAGCAGCAGTATCAACAGCAGCAGCCGCTTCAGCAGTATCCTCAGCAGTATCCGTTGTCGCAGCCATACGGTGTTGCTCAGCAGTATAACCCTCAAGGGCCTTACAACCCTCCTATGTACAATTCACAGGCGACTCCAGGCTATGGTGGTACAGGATACCCTCAGACAGGTAGACTGGACAAATGTCCTCAGTGCACAAGTTGCTGTTACGAGAGACTTTGTGGTGTTTGGATTTAATGATATCTGCTGCTGTAGGCCGACCCAACACCAGTGGGGGCTTCAACACAAGTAGTGCACTGATGGGGCTAGCAGCAGGAGCCATTGGAGGTGCTGTCCTAGGTGAGCTTGCCATTGATACACTTGATGCAATCATGAGCCTGGAGCTTGTCCTTCAACACACTTGTCCTTCAACACACAAGATTGCCTTGTTGCCAGTTGTATGTCCTTCAATGATCATCCCTTCTAAATCGGCACATGCTTGTAAACATTGCATGGTGAAGTAAGCTGCCTGCTAAGCGTACCAGCACTGTCAAGCATGAATGTGGGGTGCAGATCACATGGTGTCTGGTCACCATCACCACAATCAGGGTGGGTATGGGGGCGGCGGAATGATGCCTATGGGTGGAATGGGGATGGGTGGAATGGGGATGGGTGGGGGCGGAGGTGGTCATCACCATCATCATCATCACTGATGCTGATATATGATTCTGTTCACAGACTTATTTAATGTACTAATGACAGTGCAGTGCAGAGCTAGTCTGTACCATGTATGCATTAGATAGCAGGTGGTGTAGTTTTGTGATAGGCAGAGTAGTCCTGTGACCACTTTGACAGTAGGTAGCATGCAGGTGTGCGTTGGGCTGCAATGATGCCTTTAGCCTTGCAATTTTCCATAAGATCATTAACTGCCTGCAGATTTTCATGGTTTACCATGTCATCAGCGTGTTCACTGTGGACACGCCATATTCGTTCTTGTGGCCACTGCAATAGTGTACAGCAAAAACACAAAAAGGATACATTTGTCAGGTTTCAATTGAGGCATGGACGCAACCTGCAGAGCTTCAATGCTCCATACATTGACAATTGCACTACAGACGTATGAACCTGTTGCTTCTAGCTGAGCTATATTTACCGGCGCCATAGAAAGAAAGCATGTTCAGCATGTGCATAGGGTGTCAGGATGTCTAGAAGTGTCTAGCAAATCTCCACCCAAACAGTGCAGCATGTATGTCTATCTGCTGCATGTTTACATAGCATTAATAATCTAGGACAACAGCCGTGGCAGCTAAAGCAGACATTAAATGTATTGCAATTGGGGACTGGTGCCCGCAATTTATTCACGCCCCTAAATTCCATTTCCAAGTGCGTTTGTGGAAAAAGCAGGTGGCACAAAGAAACGCACAGCAGGCCATCACAGTTTAGGTGAATCAGTGCCATGCATGAGCAGCTCCACTCTGTCACCCCGCCCACTGTTCATGCTGCTGGCCTTCATGCCAGTATAGGTTCCGTTGGCATATGCTACACACTGCTGCACCAGCTTGTTATACAGGGGCTTTGTTGCTGAGAAAGGGTTGCTGGCATACTCTTCCAGTGGCATCCATTTGACCCCATCTACCTCTGTTGCTTGAGCTACCAGCTTCTGAGTGTCATCTACAGGTCTGTATCACACACTGTTGCGCTGAGATTGCCATTGACAAATACGCTGTCCAAGCATGTGGGACAAGTGTCCGTGTACTGTCACTATCAGGTCGACCAATCGTGTGAAAGGATGTTACACATGATGCATGCCTATGCTGGGCCATCAGAAACTATGGCATGGCGTACTGGATGCATGCATGCTGTCTCAAGTATAGAGTGTAGACTGATCAGCAAGCACGTCACAGCAAGCATCATGATTTGTTTGTTGCCACACCAAGCTATAGTAAATCTAGCAGAACAAATTGAAACACTGCTTGCAGTTGACAGAAAAATGGACACACTGTCCAGTATAGGGTGAATCCAGAGCTCAAAATGTCACAACAAACACAAGCCCCAACAAAGGCACCATGTGCCAGACTCTCTTCTGCTGCAGAAGATCACACACTGCATGTTGCAACCACTTTTGTATCAATACAAGCAGAGCTGAAGCTGAGGCTCTTACTTGAGGGCAACAGCAAAGAACATGTCGCTCTTGCCAAAGGCTGCCTTGTGTGACTGGCGAATGGCAAGGACAGCTTCAAAGGTAGCTTCCAGGCCAGTCTCCTCCAGAACTTCCCTCTCAGCTGCCTCTGTGATGTCCTCACCGACCAAGACTAGCCCTGTTGGCATCTTCCATACACCCTGCACCCAAATCACATGATGACAATCAATGACTAACTTGTGTTGGGTCCTGAGGGGGCTGATGAATACAAGCATAATCATATGTGCCTACATGAAATTGTGAGAGATGTCGCCTTATATTCAGCCTAATGAAAACGTATTTAGTGGCATGAATGATCTGAAAGTGTGTTTGGCATGAGGAAGAGTTTCTTACTGAGCCTTTGAGTGGTCCAAAACGCTCTTGCACCACCAACACCTCTCTTTTGCTGTTGACAACGAAAGCTCCTACTCCCACCTGCAGCACCATGTGCATCTGAGCACCAGTCATGAATGATACAAGCTCAAGCAAGTTTCCTTTGCAAACAATCCAGTGTGGCATGTCCTGCCCTTCTGAGGAATATGCACAACACTTGCACCAGCAGAGGACAGCAACAACAGTCCTGCATTGGCAAACCTGATGAGATGCATTGGGAGGCAGAGTGTCTTCTGTGGTTGGCAACCACCGCGTCAGCATGACATAGCCCTTCTCTGCATGATGGAATGTAAAGCCATGCTGGACCGCTACAGGTATCAGCTGTGACTTTTCTGCAGGTACAGTTATCCAAATGCCCTTCTTCCCAGATGTCTGCCAATCCTGTGGGCAGAAAATGTAGCTGGTAACAAGGTGGCCTTTTGCCAGGATTGCATGCTTATGACTGCCGGAGTTGGCAAGGCACATACAAGAGCCAATACCCCGTCACACATTAGGGCCTTAGCTTTGGCAGGAATGTATATGTGTGCCAGCAACCATTAGATATGCCTTGAACACTAGGGCGATCACGACTAAGCTAAACAGGCAAGGTGCATGCAGCTACCTGCAGAGACTGTTGTAAGCGAGACTCAAATTCGTCTGACGTACTAGGCAGGTCGTCAGCTGACACAATAAAGCCTTCGTATGCATCTGCTCTACCCAGCAACATCTGAGCACCTATGCCTGGCAAAGACTCTGTGGCAGACGCCAATGCCGCGGGTATAGAGTGCACCTTGCAGCTGCGGTGTGGGGCCCAAAGACCGGTGCGCTGAAGACTAGGAAATATCTGGGCAGCCGATGCTACGTTAGGTTTGCAGAGAGTCAACAGCGTCGAACGGTTTCCACAGACACGAAGTGACGTCAGAGCTCTGCAGACCACAGTAGTGTACATGCATAAGAGAAGCGATAGTGCACTGCGGTCATGCAATGCAAACACTTTTCAAATTGCCACTTAGGTTGACATCTGCGTCATCGACTTTGATGAAGTTAGTTGTCTTGTCAATCACTGCTTAAGCAATCGGCCAAGGTCAAACTTAACGGCATTGCTGGTTTCGTCTCGGTCAACAGCTGAGTCAAGGTATTGCGCGTTGAGCAATTCAGTCCTTGGTCTTGAGGGACCACATGCGCATGCGTGTACCATGCCGTCGGTGAAGAAAATCAATGTGATGCGGCCGGGCCGTCCCCATTTATCCGGCTTGGTTGTCGACACCTGCTGATCAAGGCTGATTCCTTGTCTTTCTGGGTGGTCTGTCCTTCGGCGGGCATAACCAATGGCAGGTGTTATGAAGGATAGTCTCATGGGTGTGAAGCACCCGTATTACCCGGAGGAGCTCAATCTACCAGGATATGTGCCTCCTCTCCTTCCATTTACTGTGGTCCTGGCAGCCTTCTTCTCTTCCGCTATTCTCCTGTTCCTGGCATCCTGGACATTGTCAGGTACAGCATGGTGATTGTGCATTACACCCTCCATTGGGAATGGCTCCACGCGCATGGATATCTCGCAGGAAGGCAAAAACACCTCCACACCATTGACCGCAGCATCTTCTGCTGGTTTGCTGTGACTGGGACAATCCATTTTGTGGTGGAAGGTGGGGCGATGATTACTTGCTCAGCTTGCTACTGTTGTGATGCCCACTGAACAGTGACCAAATATGTGTGCAGGAGCTGTTGTGGTATTTGCCGACTTTTACAAAAGCGAGTCAAGCAACATTCTGTTTGAGATATGTAAGGCTTCGACATGACTAATTGCTGTTGCCTCAGCACTGCATTTGCTTCAGTACAGCAGCATGCAGCTTTGCACCTGTTTTTTCTTACTTCATTACATGCATTGCCTCCATGTGGCAAAGCCTTGCTGATGCCTTGTCTTGTCTCAGCACATACTTGACCAGTGACAGCTGACACACACCTGCACAGGCAATCACAGGCATATGACATTGCATGTCACACCTGATGACTGCACTGACTTGTGGCCTGGTTCAGGGAAGGAGTACTGCCAGGCAGACTCGCGCTATGCCACAAGGGACCCATTCAAAATTTGCATGGAGGCAATCACAGCTTTTGTTGAGGGCGCCCTGTGCTTTGTCATCCTGTATGGCATGCTCAAGCAGAGGTCATGGCGGTTCACATTGCAATTTGCAGTGTCCCTGGGTCAGCTTTATGGTGATGTCCTCTACTTTGCTACAAGCTATTATGATGGTAAGCATTTGCAACCCTTGCAGTTGGATTTGGCTCAGTGGATGAGACCAGCAGCAATGGTCCTGCATTGCATCGAGAAATCGCCAATCATTCAGCTTGAAAACAATTTTGTTAATGTAATACATTGACAACTCTTGCTTGCAGCACAACACTTGCAGGTCTTGAATGCACTTGGTGGGCCAATTTGCGCCGACATGATGCACACCTATGAATTGCCTTGCCCGTTGGCCTTCAGCCTGTGCTACATGTTGAGACTGCTCCTGATACCCTAGAGAGTTGCAGAAGTGTGTGCTTTGCTGCAGGGGCTGTCTATTCAAGACCTGAGCCTCTGTACTTTTGGTTCTACTTCAACATTGTGAACTCTGTGTGGATCATAGTGCCAGGGCTGGTCATGTGGTACTCAGCCTCACATATCAACAGACGCGTCGCACATGCAAGCTTACAGAAGAAATTCCAGTGACAGCAAATCAATTTGGCTATACGCAGTATATTGTGTGTACTCAGCAGATAAATTGGGCTGAATGCAGTATACTTGTATGTACTGCAGTTGCAGGATAATGTCGCAATACTTGAGTCTGTCAATTTCATCTGGCTGCAGTGTCGGTGACCCTTTGACAAAGTATAGAGTGTGTGAGGCAGCATGAATTTTTATTGACAGGTGTGTTGCCGTACTGGTATGTATTGCTGCTGACTAGAAGCATCTATGATCCAGGCATTTACCAAGGTCTGCAACTCAGTCTCTATTTAGAAACATGTATCTCAGATACCATATATGAAGGGAAGAATTCACTGATCTTGAAAAGAAGCGTGACCAATCACGACAAGCTTCAGCTCTGAAGAACTGGGAATTTGCACTGATGAAACTAAGCTAGCTAACTAATAAAACGTAGACATATCTCAAGTCTACAAATACAACACTTTTGCATCTACGTGTGACATCAAATTATTTGGTGTAGCAAATCACTGTGCGTGCACCTGCTGTCAAGCAACATGTTATGTAGCATACCGCTGTACAGAGACATGTTCCTGAGGCTGAGAACACGCAAACCTAGTGTCAGGGTGTGTGGGTTTCAAGCAAAGGAGGGAAGACATATGTATCCTCCCTCCTTGCATCATCGGCCTGAAAGAAACGAAGAGGACTATACACTGGAATCACATTTCCCCCGCCAGGGGGACCCCCAGGGGTATTGCAGGGTACCGCAAGCACTGCATCATTTTGACCACAGCACACTCTGGGGTCATTCTTGGGCCCGCTTCGACCCCCATGCTGAGGGCCACCTGGCCGCTCCTGTACAGCTCAGGATTCAGAGTGCCTTCTGTGCACTGAGATGAGAGATACACCTGCAGTCAACAGGATGCAATGGTGCAGGTGAGCATTCACATGCAACCTGCCTTGGTCATCCCTGTTGAGACATGTACCATTGCAGAACAGAAGTGTAACTCAATGGGCAGGAAGGTGACTTGGTTGGGCTGCTTTTGCCCTGCACACGCTGTAGGTTGCCTTGTGCTGGCTGAAGTCTGCCTAACAAGAGTGCTTTATTTTGCCTGTCAACTTTGCCTGTTAGGCCTGCTGAAGCTCAAGACCAAAAGCTGACATATCGCTGCACAAGCCTGCCCATGCTGCAGCTGTTGCCCAGTAGCCGAACACAGCACTATGACCAAAGCTTTAGCTGCTGTATGCTGCATAAACCAGCACAGCATGCTCACTGTGGGGTGATGCAAACTGGAGGTGCTGGTGTATGCTGCATGAAGCAGCACAGCATGCTCACTGTGGGGTGGTGCAATCTGGAGGTGCTGGTGTATGCTGCATACACCAGCACAGCATGGTCAGTGTCAGGTGATGCATTGTGAAGGTGCTGGTGTACCTGGAGGCCCTTCTTGCGCTGCGACTTGAGCCATGGCAGCCAGCCCTGCTGAGGCAGGTCAGGCATGTTGCCCACACCTGCATGCCATGCACCCTCATGCATCACCACAGGATAGACAGACGGACAGACGGACAGACAGACAGACAGACAGACAGACAGACAGACAGACAGACAGACGCATGCACGTACACAGCTGTTCAAAGGTTTGATGGCCCCAGCAAGAAGGTATACAAAGTTATTCCTCACAGGAAGCCCACTGCACCCAGTACAGCAAGTTGCTGCTGTGCATGCTGCTTTGAATCAGCATGTCGTGAGCCCGTCTGCTGGTCATGTCAGCACAGCCAAACATGTGGGCCACAAACTTTCCATACAACCAGCCATTGCACTTAAGGGCATGTGTGTTATGCGAGCATGCCAGGCAGGCTGAGCTTACCAAAGGCTTCCAAGATAACACCTTTCACCCCTCGCGCTACCAAGTCCCCATAGGCGGTTCGGGGATCAGAGCCTGGCACTATGGGTAGCCTAATCACAGCAGGATCCAGCCCAAAGCGTGGCCTGTAACCCCCCTCAACCTGGCACATGTATATTACCAGCTCAAGTGCCAGCATGCGCAGGAAGTTGCCTGTATGTTATGCTGGCATGTGCATATGTGGGCTACCCAACGTGACTGCTGAGGTCACCACTCCAGCATGGACTGGTTGCTAGAAAAGGCATGCATGATGTCATATAGCCACCATGCATGGCACTAGCGAAGGGGCATATTTGTCATGAAACCCAACCATGCTAGCATCTAGCAAGCTTCGAATACATATAGCTCCTGCACATGTTCCATTCTGTACTTTCATTCAAGACAGTCAACAAATGAATAACAAGTGAACAACAAGCAGGCCTGTGCAAACAGTCAGAGCGGTGAAAAGGGAAGATCACCTGCAGAAGGTAGCGCGCCTGCCAGTCGACCTCCACCCCCAGAAGGGCCAGCTTGTGGTAGGTGGGGGAGTCAAAGGCCTGGTAGTTGCTGGCATTCACCTTCTGAGCGCGGTTGCCTCGCATGAGCTGGCCCCCAAAGCACACTGCCACCTCTTGCAGCTGCACCTGCTCTGCACACACACCTCCTATCAGCAAGCCTCATTTTGCCCACACAGAAAAGAAAAGACAAGACAACGCCTTTTGGCATCAATTAAATGAGAAGCCAAGTATTACAGCGAGCTGTTCAGCTTGTGTGCTGCCTGACTTGCAACTAGTTCAATATAAGTGAGCTAATAGAGGCATCTGTGCACTGATGACATCAGTTGGCATTAGCTTAGTTGTGGCCATGCAAAAATCCCAACCCACAGCTGTCTGCATCCGCTGCCTCTGTAGCTGACTTGCAACTTTCAGACCGCCTCAGGTACCGAGTCTATGCAGTTCTGATGCAAGAAGCGACAGCCTGGATGAAATGGAATGCATGAGGGGGGTTTGCTGATGGAGGGCGTAGCCCACAGAGCAGCCTACTGTACCCAGACTGACTTGATGATCCCAGACTGACTTGGTGTACCCAGGCTGACTTGGTGTACCCAGACTGCATTGGTGTACATAGTAATTGGCTTTGTTTATTATTTCACCCTATTGGTTAAATAGTCGTCATTGGCCCCAATGACGTCTAGTAAGTGTGATAAAGTCTAATAGATGAGTGCAAGAATGGATGGATGGTAGAGGAGCTTACATGCGGAGGGTTGAAGTAAGCTGTAGCACAAGTGATGGCATCAATCAGGTTCTGGCGCGCATCTGACCGAGGCTTTGCCAGAGGCAGCTGGGACCCTGTTGACATGCAGACTGCCATCAGTAATTCCCCTTACAGCTGGCAAAACAGCCCTGTCATGACATGACATGACATGCAAGATGCAAGCAGCCAGCCCACAGATGTATGACATACAGCGTCACAGCAGCCCCTGGCTAGCGTGTTCAGATGCTTGGCATGTGCCATGTAGTGAAAGGGTACGGCCATTGCTGTCATGGGAATTGTAGAGCCCACATGCGCATCCCAGACGTTACACGCCTGTTGAGAAGGAAGAAATCACAAAGAGGCCATTCTTAGCTTTTATGCAAGCATCAGCCTGATTGGAGCCATACCTGTCATGACAATGGGCTTCCTGAAACCCAGCAGCATGAGTGACAGAGCACTTGCAGTATAAGCCATGGTGTCTGTGCCATGCACCACCAGGAAAGCATCATAATGCTTCCTGTTGTTGTGCAGCAGCTTGGCCAGTTCCACCCACTCCTTTGGGCCCACCCTGGAGCTGTCCTTGTTGTAGGCAACCTTGAGATGCAGATTGGCAAACTCATTCAGTTCTGGGACGACATTGAGGAGGTTGTTCAGCATGTCACCTGCAGGTGCATACAACAGCATTCACATCTGCATGCCATGCTGGCAAATGGGAGGGGTATAATCACAGGCAGTTGACACCACCCATGTCCATGACAGGGGTCAGGACACAGTGACTTGCTTCACTGTGCTTCAGAGATTGCATGATCAAGCACACAAGCCTCTGTTTGAAGGCAGCATGATGCAGCTCAGGCTCAAAAAAACACATAGAAGCAAAGCTTGCCAGTGCAGGACTGTGCCATCACTACCGCAAGACAGGTGGGACATCTACACGCAACAGCAGGTAATGGCAAAACACCAATGAGTAAGTGCATGGGGGTAGACCTGGCCCCAGAGTTCCTTTGAAAGTGCCTCCACCCTTCAAGCGCTCTTTACCATCCACATCAGGCTCGTAGGATGCGATGGGGTCCATGCCGAGAGTGCCACCAGTGTGTATTATCAACACGCTTGGCAAGGGCTTGGGTACCATGATTATGGGGCCTGCATAGTAGCACAGAGCACAAGAAGTGACACTAAGCTAGATAGAGCCAGGCAGCTTTGTGTAGTAAGCTGAGCCTGCGACAGCCAAGAGTATGATCACGTGCATCCATACGCCATATTGCATGCACGGCATGCATAGCATGAAACATCAGCATCACTTTTTCTTGCTAAATAGGCACCAGAGACTGACAGCACAGTATACACAGGCAGTACCATTTGCTGCAGCTTGTAGTTCCCGCTTCTTCTGGTCCCTGACCTTCTGTCTGCCAGTAGAAACCACAGGCTTCTGGATTGGGGCTGACACCAGCAATTCCGAGCTTGCAGGCTGGATTGCCTGCGTAAAATCAAGTCACTACAGTCGAGTCTGTACGACGGTTGCTGTAGCACAGAGAGACGGACGCACCCCATCGCCAAGCTCGACATCGAAGACTGGGGCGGCGGCCCGTGGGCTCACTCGCAAGCTTGGCCGCCGAGATACTGTCCTTACAACGACAGGCGGCCTAACTAAGAGGTATTGAAGCTGCTGCAACTGGTTCAACCCTGCCAATGCCGGCATCGGTGACATCGGTAGTTGAGGCGGATCAAACAATCGTTAAACAGTCGTCAGAGCTTCACCTCTGACGCCCACAAAAAAGGTGTCTGAGCTGCAGGCACCTGCAAGTTCAAACGGTCAACGTTAGGTCAAACCGGTCAAACTGCAGATTGGGAGTATTCAGCACTGCAGCCGAACAAACACCGCCGTAGCGCAGTGCCTCGAGCGAGATCATCATAGACAGAGCGCGGACATAGGCCCATGTTAACTCCCAGGATTGCTCGCAAGGCCGCGATTATACTCTGAAGGCTCAAAAGCACAGGATCGGCTTGTGTGGCAAGCGCAGGCTGAGCCGGGGCGATCGTTGACAACCTCGCGACCTTAGACACCTATTCAATGCACAAGACCCAGCGGCCTGTCGTTCATCATACATGCAGCTCTTACTCCTCTGTGCACCGACCCGATCATTGCTCTGCATTGCGAGTGCCACCTCGTCGCCAAGGATCCCGTACCCGAAAGCCCGCGAGCACAACAGTCGCAGATGCTCACCAAAAGCCACTAGTCGTGGTGGGATCGGTGAATGCTGACATGATGCTGCAAGTCGACAGATTTCCAAAGCCAGGAGAGACACTGAGCGCCAAAGCTATGACCACATCTGCAGGAGGAAAGGTGAAGAGCTTACAGTCTATTCAGTCAAGACCCGAAAGTCTACTCCAAATGCGCCTGCTGTACTACTGCACCACCGATGGGCTTTGATTCTTACATGCCTTTCAAGGCACGCATGCTGTGACCATGCAGGGAGCAAATCAAGCTGCAGCTGCTGCCAGTCTGGGATACCCCACCTACCTTTTGGGTCAGGTGCTGCTCATCCTGTTACTGCATGCATCCAGATGATGCCAAGCATTGTGCTGTGATCACAGCAATCCACACAAAGCTCAAAATGTGTGTCGAGAGACAACAGCCACTGTGCAGGTAGGCACTGATGCAAACTCCCAGCTCTTGAAAGACAGCTTGACAAAGTGTGGCGTGGACCTAAGCTACCTAAGAGAAATAGAGGGACCCAGTGGCACAGCCATGATTATGGTCGACCCATCAGGTACACTTCTGCCTGTGGATGCAACATACGATCTACATCCTGCCAACTGCATGCATGGCAGCAATAGCTTGTGACAGGCATGCCCCGTTGGCATCAGAGCAGTGTCACAAGCATGTGCCAGCCTCTCAAGTTAACAGGAATGCTGTGAGAGAGACAAGAGATCCTCTGCAAACATGCACCGCATGAATCATGCACTGTCAGTCTTTGACAGAAGCTGTGATGTCAATCGACAGGCGAGAATATCATCATGATCGTGGGGGGAGCAAACCAGTCAGAGTGGAAGTTCTCAGAGAATGACCACAAGGTACCAAATTTACCTTCGCAAAACAAGTCTTGCCTACAATCATGCCTCAAACTTTCAAATGTGACTTGGCCATGACATTGTGGGAACATGTGTACTGCAGCTACTCAGCAGTGCAGGAGCTATCTTGCTGCAAAGGGAGATCCCTGAAGCCGTCAACATTGAGGTTGCAAAGGTACGTGCAGGCTAGAGTGCTGCACAACTTGTACTAAAGCTGCACGTGCGTGAATCATGCTGTCCACACTCAGCAAGACATCAATCCTGCAGCCTGTCCTTGCACCATAGCATCTGTACACCCTTTGCTCAGGCTGTGAGCAGAGCATTCGACTTCATCAGAGCGTGACTGCAACACAAAGACCACGTAATGTTATTCAAGGCTGAAGTCAGGTCAGACTGGGCTTCACCAGCAGCAAGCCTCAGGCTTTGTCCTCGTGACATAAGCTCATCAGCAGCTGATGTCAGTGTCAGAACCAAATGCCACATGTGGTGCAGTTGGGATCTTCTGCTGGAGTCACTGTCGTGCTGGACTGTGGAGGGGCAGATGCAGATGTAGACCCTGAGCTGTTGAAGCATCTCACGATCATTTCTCCCAATGAGTCAGAGCTAGCCAATCTGACAGGTACAGCACTACCCAGAGTACATCACCTACCTCAGCACATTGTCATGGCAAGCCCTGAGGTGCGCCTGGCATAAGTGGCTGTGACAGGCATTTCCCTGCACAAGTTCTGCTCCGTCTCTGCATGTGATAGCATTATAACATTTGCCACTACATTGGTGCAATATGCTGCCATACAAAGCAGTGTCCAGTGCCGTGATGACAAGCTATCGTTCTAGATGTCTCCCCTCTATAGGGTCTCACAACTATGCAATATGCAACAGCAAGCAATGCTCAACCATGGCCTGTGTAGACGCATACATGTTTGGCTCGTAAACTGCTCAGCTGTCACGCTTCAGAATGTGTCCATATATCCCTTGTGTTACGGCATGCAGACATGCCAACAGAGAGTAAGGAGCAGGTTGAGGCAGCAGCCAGGAGTGTGCAAGGGAAAGGTGTAGATATAGTGCTGGCTAAGCTTGGCACCAAGGGCTCTATGCTGATACAGAAGGATGAGATCCTCAATCAAGGCATTCTCAAAGCAGATAAGGTACGTCTGCTGAGTCACATGCTGCTGCCTACCAATGAGTGGGCATTCTTCTCTGCAAGACCTTGCGCTATTCTGCTTGTGCAGCTTAGAACGACCAAAGCTTTGGCCGACTCCCCTATGACTGCCTTGACAGATGACAGAAACTGCAGACCTCTTGGATAGGAGCCTTCTAGACAGGCAATAGGGTGGTGGTTGGTGCAGGTGGTGGATACAACAGGTGCAGGAGACTGCTTCACTGGGGCTGTGGCAGTGGGCATCCTTGAGGGCATGTCATACCAGGAAGCTATGAAATTTGCAGGTGGTAGCCTCTTCTCAATTCGCTTGCCTGAACCATCCTGGATGCTGTGTATACACTGCGTTCACTGCTCAGTGCGAGGGTATGTCACGTTTGTCAGTAACATTGCTGGTGTTAGGCTCTGTCCATTTTGTTGAGTAAGCTGCAGAGCTTTGGCCTATGCTGAAGCTTGATGCTCTTGCCTGCCTTGTCTTACACAGCTGCATTGCATGTAGGCATTGCACAATATGCATACATACTCCCCTAATGATGTTTGTGATGATCAGCATGAGTCTGAGTCCAGGCATGAATAATGTGTGTGCATGCAGCTGCGGCGAGCTCATTGTGTGTGGGCAAGCCTGGTGCAATGCCCAGCCTGCCTGACAGGGCAAGTGTGGACAACCTGCTCAAGCAGCAGTGAGAGTTAGCAATAAAATCTATGTGTGATGCATGGTCATACTTAACAATGTGCAGTTTATGTGGCCTCCCTTTAGACAACACTGTGAGCCCAGCTTGCCCATGCAACTATGGCCAATCCATGTTGAGCCTGTGTGTGCAAGACCAGTGCCATGCCCGACCTGCCTGGTAGTGCCAGTGTAAGCCTGCTCATGCAGTAATGCAGACATAACGCCCAGCTGACATTCACAGATGCGCATATGCCCTTGAATGTGCTGTTCAGTAGCATAGGGTCTGGTGGCAGCTTAGCTACTGAAGAGCACATTCAAGGGCTATACATCAGTGAATGTCAGCTGGGAAGTAATGTTTGTACAAGGTGTGGTCAATGCATCGTGTGGCATTACGAAGACCTTTTCCTGAAGGGTATGAATCCGATGATCATTTCCCGAAACTGCACTCTTCAACTTGCTTTGAAAGCTCGGTAAACCGTCTGAATCAGTGTGTACATGATGACCTTTTGACCACTGCAGTCCGATGTGCCATTTCTGGATGATGTGTTGCAGCAATGCGCACTAGGGATGGACCACAACAATGGGCATCCGGTTGGTGTGCTAAAACCAAGACAAAGAACCAAATGGTTACAATGTATATGACACGAGCTTACATCATAATCAACTCATGTTGTCTATGGATATGGATCTCTCATAATGACAGCTTAAATGTTACACAACTTTCAGCTCGGGCAGAGCAGTGCTGTCACCTTGCATTGAACAAACTAACCACAACCTCTCAAGACGCAAAATTTGAGCTTGAATAACCACAACAGAGACAACAAAGTGTATCGCAAGTCACGTGCAGAAACACACACACAAACGCGCTTTACCTTAAGCATGCAAACTCCTGCTCATATACCAAGCTGCTGTAACCGGACTGGCATGGCCTGTGAAGACAATGCAGAGCAGAGTTACCTCAACCAGCCATCTCAATGCCACCTGTAGCAGAAAACACTACGTCATGCTCTGCATCCAGCCACGATGCATGATGAGTATGACACTGACATTTTTGAAAAAGGAGATGTGCCCAGTCTCAAGCTGTCCAGAGCAGTGCCGGCACACGTGTGTGCACAGCCACAAGCTCTGGAGCCATTGTGTGTGAACAGCCAGCAAGGTTGGCAAGCTGTGAAACAGATAGGAGTCTTTATACGCAAGATATGGCCGCAGTGAGCATGTGAAGACTCACACCGCGGATGGAAGAATGCGCAATCATGTTTTGTTGTGTTTGTCATGCATATTGCAGAAGTGCAAGACCTCACCTGACCGAGAATCTCAATTCAAGATTCCAGACAGAACCTGCACGAGACACAGATGGGCTCAGAGGATGTTGGAATGGCTTCTTCTGCGATGCTCACCAAATTCACAGGCAGAATAGGTTGCTGTCCATCAATATGTGCGGCTTTGTAATTTTTGCCCTCAGCTCGGCTTCAGAAGCAGACTGAGGGAGCGAGCCGCACATTCTGGTATTCAATTTCACATCATGCCACATCGTCCTCAGGTAATAAGCAAAGGAAAATAGACTTCATTCTTCCGAGGAAGTTAGTTCGCATAGTTCTCTTCATAGGACGCGTGATGCAGTAAAGCAGCATGCAGCACATACAACCACTCTAGACCTGAAGCTCACCTCAGTCTTCCCGAGCGCCGCTGCGGTATGCGTGCAACAAGCCGCCTGCTGTCAACTAGTAGAGCTTCTACTGAAGAAGAGAATCGCCAGTCAACCTCAGCAGTCTCGGAGTCAACATCCTGGTGAACGGCACTATGGTGTCGGAAATGTGCAAGTAGGCAATCACAGTATGAGCTGCTCTTAGCCCAAGCATTGCATGATGCCACAGCGCGGTGCGCAACCGAGCCGGCAGCAACAAGCCTTCGAATCCCTGCTTGATCAAGAGTATGCAGCTGCTCACACTTCAAGCACAGGCAACAACGCAAACCGTGGTCGTGCCCGAGGGGAGAAGCGGGGAAGGCAATCCAAGAAAGCGCTTGTCGATAAACGAGATTCAGACAGACTGCCCGGTTTCGCTTTGCGCGACTCATTACACAGTGACCACGGAGCATGTCTCCCTTCGCCAGCACTGGAACAACTGCACAGCATGTTCGGCAATGTAACCGACAAGAGCGGCATCAGAGCTGTTCTCAGTAAATGCAGCAATTCGATTGAGGCCGCAATTGAGGTGCTGCTGGCAATGTCTGAGCGCAGCCAGTCCCAGGCACCAAGCAAGTCTAGCCCTGCACAGTCAGCAGAATGTGAAGGTACACCTGCCACAGTATACACACTGTCATCCACATACCAGAATCCACTTCTCAGTCTTGATTGACTAGCTTGAGCATGTTTTGCAGGCGTGTTGCCTGGGTCCAGCTACTGGAGCTGGCTCCCAGAAGAATGCAAAGGGCTCGTACTGAGGCACCTGGATTCCAAAGACCTTGCCAAGGCAGCCCGTACCTGCAAGGAATTCGCAGAACACATCAGGGAAGTGAGAGCAGGCCTGGCATTCCTCAACATCCCACCTGGTAAAGCTCTATTCACATGCTGCAGTATGCTCAGCAATACATAAGTTCCTCTTGGAAGTATCATCACATCACATGTGCCAGAACGCGCTTCACCAAAGCAGATACTTGCCAAACACACAACTGTCCTCCCAACCCCACTCACAGCTGTGTTGAAGCCTTTGGCCAACATGCATACAACTTTGCAAGACAAAGCAGCAACAGAGGGCAAAAGAGCATATCTTGCTACTCACAGGCATGAGCAGCGCTGCCATGCAAGGAATGGTAGCAGCCTACACAGGGGCGACCAGTGTCAGTCTTGCTCGCTGTGCTGGTCAGCTGCGCCACACAGTTGACTTTGCCAATGCATTCGGGGCTGTTTCCAGAGGCGGTGCTGCTCGAGTTCAAGGGCAGCCTTTGGAAAAGCTGAACATGAAGGGCTGCATTGCCCTCAGGACAGATGACATTGCCACCCTGTGTGATTACTTTGAAACTCTCAGGTCAGAAGTCTTACTCTGACAGCTCTGGGTATTACCACATGCTCATGATCACCTGCACGCTGATGCTGCGCAAGTCACTCAAACATCCTGAGTCTTAGACTGTGCAAAGTGAAGGGTGATTAGGCCCAACAAGCACTGCACGGACTGCTCAGCCACACCCTGCAGCTTTCATGCTGCATCAAGCACGCATTCCAGACTGCAGCAGCGCATTCCTGTGCAAGTAATATTGGCTTGTGCACCTGTTGCTGCCTCCTCAAGCAACGCATGAGAACCAAATTACTGTGGTTGCCAGGACCAACTACACATGGCTGCTGCATCGCATGACACACACATCTTGATACATTGCAACTAGTGACATACTCATCAAATTCTTGTTTGCTGTGTCCAGGGGTCTCACCTTACGTGGCTGTGAAGACATCGATGACGCAGCTGTCATCATGCTCTCTAAGTACACTGCAGCCCAGCAGACATTGCCTGAGGCGCTAGATGCTCTGGACATAGGAGCACCTGATGGGGCTGCATCTGAGCTTGCAGCAGCAAACACAATCCCCACAGTACCCTCCTACCGCAGTGTCAGCTTGCAGCGCAGTGTACTGTCCAATTCTTTGGTAGGCTTGAGACATGCTGAAGCTCCCAGCAATCCACACTCACATCTACATCCAGTGTTGAGTGCTGGTGAAATTGAACAGAGCCATGGCACCAGTTCAGCTCAACGGCGGCAAGGTCAGCATCTGCATTCAGGTGATGCTTAAGCCTTGACCCACTGCATAGCATCATTTACTACATAGCATCATTTACTACATAGCATCATTTATCACATGATCTGAGCTTTGCATGGGTCAAGTTGAGTCCATTGTCAGGTTGCTTGTGTGCACACTCAGTGAGTTTTGCGGGGCCTGAGCTGGCACCTGCTAGCCTCTACTTGCCTTGATATCTAACATAGCGATACAGACCGTATGGCTTGCATGAAACATAAGTCTGACTATGCAGTCTCTCAGGACAAAGGTGTGATGGACATTGTTTCAACTGGTCTGGCCAAATGTGCAACTGCTACTGGCAGGCTCTCTCTTCTCCAACAGTATGTCAACTGATCCCATGTCTCATCTCAGACAGCATTACAAACATCATTAGTCAGCTGGCTGTCAAGCTTCGCATCTGAACTGTACAGATTTGTCATGCATTGCGATGCAGGCAGCAGGCTTGGGTTAGAGTCCTTGTGCCTGGCTGGGTGTGAGAAGGTGACAGAGAAAGGAGTGACAGCCTTGTTGAGGGGCTCTGCAGCAGCACACTCTCTCACCTGCCTGGATGTCTCCCGCTGTACTGGCCTCTCTGGTAATGCATTGGACATACCTCCCAAGGTTGGTGCCCCTTACTGTTGATGGTGATCCCACACATGTTCTTGTATAAGGCCACATTCAAGCCCAACAATGCAATTTGCCTCGACTCCCCTGCTTCTACATGGTCCACACTCTTTGCGTCCAGACTTGATCATGTGTCATCCCTGTGCTAGCATGCATGCTGGGTATACAAACTGGTCTGCCATTCTCTATTTCCCTGCTGACTATTTCACCATCAAGTTTGCTATTGCAGCGCACCTCAGGAGTGAGAATCTCCTCCTTTCTGCCTACCCTACAACATGCCAACCCTGACCTTGGGCGCCACTTGCAGGCCATGCTGAAGCAGCTGATAGGCAACTGCTGCCATGCCATCACCTCAGTCACCATCCAGCTGCCGTCAACAGCACCCCTGGAGTCACTCTCCCTCACAGGCTGCCGCAAACTGAAGCAGGTCTACATCTCCGCCCCCTGGCTGACTGACTTGGCTGTGGACGACTGCCCTCAGCTGCACAGCCTGGAGGTGCAGTGCCCCAACCTGACAGCGCTCAGCGCTTCCAAGTGCAGCCAGCTGAATGGATTTGCGCCGGTGCTGGAGTGCCCAAAGCTGCAGCAGCTGAACCTGTTTGGGTGCAGGCAGCTGCTGTCAGAAGGTGGGAGACAGTCTGGCTGATGCACTTACATATGACTGGTTCACTGCTAGCAGATGTGTCTGTGATGATGATCAGATTGATTGATTGATTGATTGATTGATTGATGATTGTAAAAAGGTGATTGGTGAGGCCATAAGCTGCCTGATGCTGTCATTCAGGCTGTCAACAATGCTGAATTTGAGCAGGTCTACAATGTTCAATTGATGCTATGAATGAACTTTTATAGTGTCTCATTTGCAAACATAGGTGGTAAACCATGCTGGCTTTTGCTCTCAGCTTCATCAATAGCGCATCATATGGCAACAGCAGAATGTCAAATATTACCCTGTAGTGCATTGATGTGCAGACATTGAGGAGGTGTTGGATTCCCTCCCTGAGTTGACAAGGCTGAACGTGAACGGGTGCATCTCACTGAGCAGGCTGGTGTTGAAAGCATGCACCAAACTGGAGTGGCTAGACTGTTCAGGCTGTGCGCACCTGCATAACATCAGTACCCTCAGCTCAGCCCTGTCACACATGACAGCTGTTGCCTGTCAACGTCTGGTGGTAGGTCTCATCTCAAAGCCATGTCAACAGGTCATGTGAGATCTTGACGCATGTGCCTGCTTGGTGTTGAGCAGCCCTCAATGTCAGTCATCTTGACAGTCCTGCTGACGTCCTTCCAAGTAAGAAGTTGTCTTCAGTTGGGAACCACTGCCAACGCCTTCAATTCCCCCATTTGTTTGGGCATCCAGAGTACTGCCAATGGTGTGGTAGCAAGGGTGATGTGGATTTGCAGGAAGCCTCGCTGCAAAGCGCCAGAGTGAGCAGGCTGGATCTGCTCAACTGTGCTGAGCTGCGCAACTTGTCCTTTCCAGAGCTTGATCAGGCAATGGCTCAGCAGCTTGCTGGTCCTGTCAACCTTGCAGGGCGCAAGGCACGACCCAAGGTACCAGCACCTTAGCCAGTGCCCATAGTGCATGTTGCGCATCTGCAAGCAAGAGGGCAGCATACCTGTCATGTGTCTTTAAGTCAACAGCTTTGCTGGAAGTTGCTTACTGAGTCTCAAGTTGACGACATGATTGCACAATCTAGTGCTTTAGCTACTGCCAACATGTGCCTGCAGGACCATTTGTCCAGGCGGGTGAATATCTGTGGGTGTAACAGATTGCCAGAAGCTGTCCTCCAGGCTTTAGCCTGACACACCTGCAAAGTACAGTCTTGTGGGACTTGGCTTGACAGCTGATAGTCCTGAACTCTAGCAACATGCAGTCTTCTTGGAATTCGGCTTGAAGGCGGATACCTTGCTGCACATGTAGACCAAACATGCTGCACATGTAGACCAAAGTTTTGGCAGGAAGGCTTTTTGTGCACATGTGCAAAAAAGGCTTTTTGAATACACTCGGCCATACAGGTAGAGCTCTTTTGCAAGAACTCCCCAAGTATGCTTTTTGCAAATGTGCGTTTTAGTGCTTCTGCACATGTTCCCGGCCGCAGTGCTGGATGACACTTACATGCTTGCTTTGCTAAAAAGAGGGCTGCCACTAATTTCTTCCACGAAATTGCCTACGATAGCAAATCTGTCTAAATTCTGCAACTGCCCTTTACGAGACGATTTACCGAGCTCTTTTTAGCTAGTCACGTTTCCCCAATCTGCCAGCATGTCATCACGCAATGATTGACTGGACTGTGATGCGACTCCTGGGGGTTTGCTTTTGAGTGGTAAAGCGAACTGAAGTAAAGGCTCTGAGTATCTGCGCTGGGAAGGAGGTGGAAAGGCACTGACCTGCGCGATACTCACACTTGCCTTCGCCATAGAGCTGCCTTGCGAGCTGGCGCACGCTCGCAGCTTGTAGCGTGTTGAAAGTTTCTGTTAGTTGTGCTGTCCAGTGGATAACTATCAGGTAGGCAGTGATCTAGCTCGTGACAGCACTTGCTTGCTGCATGCTAGCTGACGCATCACAGTTGCATTACTTGTGAAGATCAGAGTAGTCTGTTTTTCTTTTTTTGATTGAAGGCACAACTGCTTTGTTATTACTGGACATCTGAGTAGCATCCAGTGCAGTTGCTGTTGAGTGTTGCTGTGTTTGCACGCTACCAGAGGTACTGCAAAGACGTTGAGGACTGCATTCATTCACATGACCCTGGATCTGGCGTCATGCTGCGACTTTGCTACCCGCGGTTCTATCACGTTCCTTCATGGACGCGTGTGTTAGCTTGCAGGTGCGAGACGCTTGTGCGCTCAAACTGGCTTTTACACGGTGCTATTGCCATGAACACGGCTATAGGGGTGTTGCACGCCCCCACACCCGCTCAAGGATTTCCAGAAACAGTGAAAAGCTCGCACAGCTTGCCATCCCGGGAAGGCGTAACCGGCACAGATCCAAAGACACCTGGTTCTGGCAGTCCATTAGCACCCGGCGGACTAGCAGCAACACTACGTGGTAGTCCCA